>Ga0247819_10000753_pt1 | contig 18256 bp, 19 predicted proteins | sample 13C_Xylose_Day6_FD_193428 | JGI IMG/M metagenome (GOLD analysis project Ga0247819, IMG submission 193428) | Soil microbial communities from agricultural site in Penn Yan, New York, United States - 13C_Xylose_Day6 | ecosystem: Environmental > Terrestrial > Soil > Agricultural land | place: USA...
CTGGCGCAATCGAAGATCGATTGCGAGACCGGCGGTGGCAGCTGGAAAGCCAAATAGCAGGATAAGTCCGACGCGCTGCATTGGCGGCATCAGGCTTCCTCGTCTAGGGTCTCTTTCGTATCGAACTGCAACGCCGACATGGGCGGGAGCCCGGCCCAGGAGGAAGCGATGTCATCCATTCGTAGCGCCGAACACACGTATCGCCAGTGGTCCAGCCCAATCCTGCTTGAGCTCAAGGAGCGAGAACATCAACTGGCTCCCATGGATCGCCAAGCGCTGCAAAACATTTTGCTGGAAAGACGGCTGATCAACAGCGGCAACCCTGCCGGTGAAGATCGACGCAAGGCAGGTTCGATAGGCAGTGGCAAACATCTGTGAGCTACTGAAAACTCATAGCGTGAAGCAGACGCAGATTTTTGCAGTGCAAAAAATAAGGGCTTGCATGAGGTATCTCACGCAAGCCCTTGATATGTATGGTGCCCGAAGCCGGAATCGAACCGGCACGCCCTTACGAGCGGGGGATTTTAAGTCCACAATTTTCTATCTACAAATCATGAACTTAGGGCCACTATTTTTCCGCATCACACTAATTTTCTATCCGTTTTAAGGTAGTAAAACTAGCACCTCAAAATAAATTGCGGAAAGGACTCGGGCTGCCTTGATCTCGCATTCCAAGGGATAACTGACGGGCGTCGGTCTGTAGAAACGGCTTTTGCTAGCGCAAGTAATTCGAATGCTTCCAGTTCAAGAAGAACACAGTGGCGAGATCACTGGTGCACTACTGTCGTGGGACCCAACCGCCTAACTGATGTAGTCCAGCATTCTTTAAGGCCTGGCTCCTCACCGCCGGCTACAGGTGCAGTGCCGTCAATGCATCGCCCACGTTCAATCCCTTTTACAATGTTCCATTACGCAGTCGCCAGACCAGACCACAATTAAAGAGCCGACCATGCCTGGCGTGTGTGGCTTCCACAGCGCCACGAAAAGCCCCCCAGACCGGCGCGAGGTGTGGGGGCCGATTGAACATAGGGCGGAATTATGACTAACGCGTGATCGGACTCAGCTGCCGATTCATCGCGACGGTATCCGCATGGCTGGGATTACTTCCCAGTTTCGAAAAATGCTCTGCCATGCGATCTCGAATTTTGGGGGCCTCGCTTTTGACTGCCGCATCCAGTGCTCTGCGCATATCACTGGCTTGGTAGTCGCAGCAGTAAGCCGGAGTGGACGGTTGCTGTCGCCACGACTGCTCAAGCGAGCCGGAGTTGACTGGATCAAAACCCGATTCGGTGACGAGTTCCATAACCATCTCAACAGCACGCTCATCGTCTCCCGCGACGGCCGCAGCCAGACGTCCCGGCGTACCTTCGGATTGACCAAGCTCAGCAAGCGTATAGGCCAAGAGGTTGTTGTACGCCTTGATCACCGGTCTTCCAATTTGCTTGGAGACCCATACGCTTTCTGTCATGCCATTATCAATTTCCGGGATCTTGTCGTCTCGCAGACCAGGGTAGTAATTGCTTGTATCGACGACCGGGACCTCCAGCGGAACAGATGCGAACAAATCGCGAGGCAAATGAGTGACTGCTGGTAAAGGGATCGATAGAAAGATCACTGCCGTATCTCGTACAGCTCCAGAAACGTCTGTAGGCACTGCTCCGATCTCATTGGCGAACGCACGAACCCCCTCGATACCTTTGGAGTTAGCCACCAGCACTTCGTGACCCGCTGCAATCATTTTTCGGGCAATCGTTCCGCCGATATTTCCGGTTCCAATAATTCCAATTTTCACGGTCTCTCACTCTTAAATCGGCGCAAATAGGCAGCCACCTTAGGCCAACAGTGAGATAATGGTAAGTACACACCAAAAGGTAAGTAACGAACCAAAACTATGACTAATGAACGCGAATGGGACTGTGGCGACCCAAAAAATCGAGTGAGATGGGCTGAGGCAACAATGGAGACCCTCCGGGTGCTGGAGGGAAAATGGAAGATCATTATCCTTTGCCAGCTCTTCGCCGCAAAAGGGCCTTTGCGCTTTTCTGACCTGGAAAAGCTCATCGAGGGCATTAATCAGAAAATGCTTATTCAGCAGCTCAAGCAGTTGGTGAAGGACGGCATTGTGGTGCGCACCGTATATCCAGAGGTGCCGCCGAAGGTGGAATACGAATTGACTCCTGATGGATACGCGCTAGGGCCATCCATGCAGGCTCTTGTCGCATGGGCGTTGGACAGGCACGAGCGACCCCAGTGAGCAAAGTAGAAGCGCCGATACTTCCTGTCTAAGACCTTCTAAGTCGCGTAATCGCATCTGTCAGCGCTTTGGCATTAGTGTCCAAAGTCTTCATGGCCATGACTGCATTTTCGGAAGCAGTCACTGCCTCATTCTCTGAAAGCCATCTGGTGACCTCTTCTATTGCCGCACCCAAGGCGTGCTGGTTGTGCAGAAGCAATGTCAAAGCGTCTGCCGTTGCGATGTTGGATTCTGAGTTATTCGGCATAGATTCGTCCTTGATCGAGGCGTCTGCAGAGACTAGTCCATTGCAGCCGAACCACGCTAAATCAATCAATCGCGCCGCTCTGTTTTCCGCACCAAAGTAGCGCACCAGTCCCATCTCAGTCCCATATTGCCTTTTTTCAGACGCCAAAAACCACAACCCCCCCGACTTTCTCTAGGAAAATCAGGGGTTTGAATTTATTGAATGTGGCGGTAAAGGATAGATTCGAACTCCAAAACTACTGCGACCGTCAATATTCATCGCGATAACTTGCCACTGGCAGCTTTCGGGCCAGAGTGTGTAAAACGCATGCGCCATTTTGAAGTCTGCGTTGCTACGTAAAATCTGCTGCATGTGTAATCAGCAGACTAGAAATTTGCGTAGGAGCGCGATTTTTGCTCCAGCCCCGACTGTCGATCGTGTTCTAAAGCGTTTTTACACAGCCTCGGCCAGAAGCAGACGCTCATGTACGACCGCTTTCGACCCGAAGCAGACGCTCGTAACGGATCGGCACTGTTCAACGGAAGGCATCCCTGAATGAGCGGCGTTTAAATTAGTCTAGATCTTGCCAATCGATACTAATGCTAAACGAGCCAACTTAGTCGAAACTCGGAAAGAACCGAAAAACTACGAACGCGGCCCTTGTCGCTTCATACGACCCTACAAAAGGCCCGCCCTGCCCTCATGTGGATTATTAGTGAATACGGTCAGATGCATATTTGGCAAAGCTTCCTGTGGTGGATGTTGGTTTTCAATTATTACTATCTGGCTGCCGCTACCATGATGACGAACCAAGTACTCATAAAATTTTTCTTTTAAATTACTTCCTCTCAGAAGTAAATCATCGTCACCTTCCGGTGCAAAATAAGCAAGAAGCGGAGAGTCGAGTACGAGGAAACCTGGGTGGGGCAGAGAATTCTCCTGCGCGTACTCAAGCAATCCTAGGCTAACCGCGGCATGCGTAATGGATCGCAACCCTTTTCCGCGACTCCCCCTAGGTTTACCATCAATAATAAAATCGCTCGATCCCTTATCAAACACTACTTTACACTCACCAGGAAAGTTCCAATCATTCAGAATTGAGGAGATCTTGTCTGATAAAGAATCACCAATGGTGTCAGGGATGCTGACAACGGCAGTTGTCTTGCCACCAGCCGAACCCCCTTCTTTTTCAAGCGACGACTTACGCTGAGTCAGTTGCTCGATACGCTCAAAGCCATTAATTTTCTTTGATACATCTTGTCGCAACTCGAACAGCCCTTCATAGTCGATCTTTTCTTCCTCTTTACGTGGGGAAAGCGCCTCCTTTAAAGAGATTTCAATCTCAGCATACTCTTTCTGCTGAGTTAAGTAGCCTCTGGAAAGTTCCTCACCTTCAATTTTTAGTTCATCAATGGTTCTAACTAAATCGTTCTTGAGCTGTTCAATTTTGGCGATCTCAGCGGAGGCTGCCAGCACAGCGGAGCGCAGATCTGCTTCATTGTCATCTTCGAGGTGCTGATTACAAGGTGCGGCACCGCACATCGGGCAGTCCACTTCATCCACATAGATGAGCATGGAGCCACTTTCTTTAATGGCCTCTAAGCGTTCAACGTCAACATCATAATGGTCACGCAGGAGGTCAAACCGTGTGAAAAGGTCAGCGATTTCGTCAATTCGCTCAGAAACTAACTGCCGCTGAAACACGTTATTTTGACGTCGCTCCAAGAGTTCAGAAACTAACTCCTCATTATGGGCAATTGATTTCCGATATCGCTCTAACGTAACATCGATTTTCTCAATCTGTGTTTCAAGCTCTTCGCGCTTGCTATCACCTACGTCATCGGCCAACTCGGAAATCAAATCATCTAGCAATGAAATTTTTCCTGAATTATCGATTACTTTAAATACCGGGGTATTGATTGCCGAGTCATCCATCCCGGTCACAAGCAATTTAACGGTAGCTAATTCAGAGGTCTTCGTTGTGAATTGACCACTCCAAAACGGTGATCCTTTAGTAGCAATCTCTTCCTCTTGGACAATGACTAACCTTGCAATATTTCGGAATCCGAGACTCTGCAACGTGGATTTCGCGCTGCTTTTCAAAACCTTCTTGCCAAGCAGCCCAAGCTTATCGAGTAGGAACCCCGAAAGATTGTCTGTAGCTCCGTGAGAGTGAGTAGCTTTCAGAATCATAGATTCGTCTTGATCGCCGCCGGTCAGCTTAAAGCCTCCGCCATTTAGCGCGCGCTCCAAATGCCATTCTTCGCCGGAGCCAGACTCCAACGACAAAGTGATCCGATCATATCCGACTAACTCATCAATTTTTCTGAGTTCGGAGCCACCTAGCATGAAATCGATTGTCTCAGCCAGATAGGATTTACCTGTATCTGACGAACCACAAATTACGTTAAGACCATCAAAGAAGTCTACATGTCGCTCACCACTAGGGCCGGAGAATTGAACACGACGTAATTGAAAACTGCACTCACTCATTATTCAACGCCCCTCTGTTCGAAAGCCTGGAACTCACTGGTCCATCTGAATATCCGATGAGTAACCTTCCGAACTTCTTCAGTAGGTGTACTTCCGTAAGTCTCATACGCCCACTTGGCCCTGTCCAACAACTTAAGCGAATAGCTCGACGTAAGTGAAGATACGAAAGGCTGAGCGGAATCGGTAGCGATGTAGCTGAAGCCATCATAGGACGCAATCCGATTCAATAACCCACGCCTAACCATCAGCTTTAACCCTGACTCTATCAATCCTCTACGCACAAGAAGCTCACCAGCTCGCAATGGCAATGGTGCATGTAGGCTACTTGGTCCCTTGGCATCTTCAGAATGCACTACCAAATAGTCCATCTCTACTAAACGCTGTAGATCCATCGCCATCGGAAAGGCCGCCGTCAGGATAGCTAAAGACCGCACTCCGGTTTCCAGAGGACCATTGAAAGGGCTCTTTACTGTTGGCTCACTCATTTTCAGGCACCCACGCTAACCGGTCATCATTTGCCAGTTGATGGCATATACCTTGACGATCTTGAGTTTTGAACGCCGAGGCCAGGGCATTGGCTGAAGCAGCAATGGTTGAAGAATGGGTAATAGTGGCCTTCATTCGTGCAAATCCGTCTGCATGGTCATCCTCACAAACATCGACCACCCCATAATAGATTTCGTCCTGCAGGGCTGCGAAAGTACCTTCAGGTACTGTATCCCTTGCGAAATTCCTCAGGGACTCGGCATGATAAAAACGCTCTCTCTGCCGCAGGTAATCTTTCTTGAGTGCGCCATGAGACTCAAGGTCAGCTTCACCGGATATAGCCTTATCCAGATAATTCCCATAAGCATCAAATAGTTGCCGGATATACCGACTTTCACTGCCAGCCGGAACCTCCGGAGGTTTCAATGAGTCAGGCCTGAATGGAAGACCACCACCAAACCTCACAGAATGAAATTGGGTACGGCTATGGCCTTCTATTAATTCAACAACAGATCTTGACGAAAATATGGAAAAATCGAATACCTGAAAGTAATCGAGTAATTCGCCCGATAGAGGTATTTCCATGGTCGACGTTATTCCGCTCTTACAATTTTGATTCCAATTCTCCTCTGCCTTAAACTGCAACTCCTCAGGGTTATTCAGCAGCTGCTCTAAGGTAGTGCCGATATCTTGTGAGCCGGCAAAATAATGCCTGCGCGGGGGAATATAGTATCCTTTGAACGAATAATAAATTATCTTCCCAATTTCTACCCAGATATCACTCGGTCGGAGCGGGTGACCGTACCGTTTGCACTGATAATTATCCCAGATGCCTTTAAAACCCTCCGGAGAGCAGAAGCCTGCAATGTCCACACCCAAGTCACCTGAACCACCGAAGCGTCGGACTTTGGTGTATTCAGCCTTGAGGCTACTTCCCCACTCCTCAACAAACTCCTCCCATTCTTCTGGACTGAAGCTTCGAACGCGTAGGGGCTTTGGTACCGGAATACCACTTACTACATGCATCGCGGATGCAGAGGAGGTCCGTTCCCTCGGGATAATTTCTTGTAAATCGATGTCCGAAATCACAATGCGTGCCTACCATGTTGGTGCAGTGGCCCTTGGGTGTCCGAGGTACCGATGGTTTCACTCCCAGGCCCCTAAAAACGTCCGTGCTGGGGGTGAGCCGACGCTAGCAGAATGCCACTGTATCGTCCATTGCCATGCTCATGCAGTTACCGCCTTTCCTAATCACGCGAAAAGATTGGATGACCGCCATTGGTCTAGGCCCAAGCATTTACGGCACTCACACGCTACGGAGAACCAAGGCATCGTTGATCTATCGCAGGACGAAGAACTTAAGAGCAGTCCAGCTTCTGCTTGGACACACGAAGCTTGAAAGCACCGCCAGATAACTAGGCATCAAGATCGATGATGCCCTCGAAATGGCGGAGTAAACGGAAGTCTGGCTATCCATCGTTACGGTCGATGCTTGACCGCCGCTATCCGACCCACAGTGGACGCTCACTCAATCAAGGCAAACCATGGCCAATGTTTCTGATTAGCTGGCGGATTTCCCCCTGAACAAACTTGGCCGTGGGCTGAATTCGCTCATCCGGATGATATCGCTTCTGAAAAAACCTAGGATTGAGTTACCAGCTATAGCTCAGAGGTTGGCCGACGCACAGGAAACATATGCATTCCTTACTTCTTCGCGAATTACCGGTCGGTGCGTTGGATATCAATCTCCCGACGCTTGGCAGCAACACGATGTCCCTGGCTCGGCCTCGATTAAAGCTGCGCACTCAGTTGTCGAGCAGTAATGGGCGCCCACACCGATAGGGGCTGACATGAACATCTATTGGCAGATGGACTGATAAGGGTGATGGGTGGAAGCAGAGCGGTCGACAACACACACAGATTACACAGATTGAGTAGTGACAGACACTATCTGGAGCATCTGCCACAGCTATAGGAAGGAAGCGGCCCCTCTCTATAGGGCATGCGAGGCCGCATATTTAGACTTTATCGCGGCCTCAGTGATTTTGGAGGTACTCGGCGTACGACTCAATGTCATCAAGCTCTTCATCGTCGTACACCGATTCGCCGTTGTGCTCTGCGCACTCACCACGATGATTGATTTCCGACGCACGATAGATGTAACCATCACCACAGAATCTGCACTGGGCATAGTCTTCGTGCTCATCCGATGCGCATGGCTGGCATACCCAACCATCGGGTTCAGAGTCCTCATAGCCCAGTGGAGTAATGGAGAGCGATTTGTGATCGCAACACTCACAGGCAGGAGCAAGACCCGAGTAGATGACCGCTCCCAGCTCTCGCATGTTCAAACCCTGCAATGGTGTTGGCTTCATCAGTGGGATGTGTTCCAACAGCATGGGAATGCTTGTCTCGCGATAAGCGATGAGCTGTGTATCGGTAGCATCGAAATTCGTGTCGCTCTTGAGCGCAACCTTGCTTTTGTAGCCGAGATAGTGGGACACAGCGGCGTGCGCGTGCGCATTACCGATGTCGTGGCCGCGCTCGCGATAGTGCTCACGGATAAAAGCGACAGCTTGATCGATTACGTCTAGTTTTCTTTCATTGGACATAGCAACGATTCCTAATCATCTGGCCGACAGGGTGTTCACTGGGAACGCGTTGAGTGCTTACACATACTGTCAGCCGGGTTGGGATCGGCTAATTAAGGTAGGGCGTGTGACACGTGTCCGGTTAGCTCACTCACAGGCAATTTGGGCACGAGCGAAAGATATTGGAGCTACAGCGCAGAGTCAAGCTTAAGTCGCTATCGCGCTTTCGGGAGACGGGCGATGACGCTTCCTTTGGAGAGAGTGGCTTCACGTGCAGGCGTCCAAACGGTGGCCGGAGATTACGGGGGGCGAGAGCGAGTGGTCGCTACGGCCGAGGCTGTGTAAAAACGCTTTAGAACACGATCGACAGTCGGGGCTGGAGCAAAAATCGCGCTCCTACGCAAATTTCTAGTCTGCTGATTACACATGCACCAGCAGATTTTACGTAGCAACGCAGACTTCAAAATGGCGCATGCGTTTTTACACACTCTGGGCCGTTAGCGGCCGTTCTGAGGGGCGCTTGCGCATAATCAAAGCGGAATACTTCAGGTAATAACCCATTGAAATTACTTGCTTTAGTCCTGGACTTGAAAACCGTCGACTGTAACAGGTCCATGAGTTCGAATCCCATCGCCTCCGCCATCTTATGTACGACAAAGCCCTGATTATTCAGGGCTTTGTCGTTTCTGAAACTCGCATCTCTTGGCCATCCCTTCCTTGATCGTTTCCGCATCTTTTCGGTCATTTCCGCAACCCTACTCTCTTCCGGCATCAATTGTTCGACCTTGACATGATGTGAGATGTGGCTGTCTTCAACAGGCAACTTTCTGCCAATAGCTGCCGCTCACGACCGCCTTCATTCGGCCAAAAGCGGTAGGTGAGGTACTGCGCGAGTCCAATCCGCTGCAACTGCCGCACCTGATCGACGGCCAATAAGGGGGTTCACAGATGGCGGCGTCCTGATTGACGCCGCCTCAGGTCATTACACGACCACGTTCAACAGCAACACCACAATCAAACCGACTACGGCGACGATCGATTGCACCACCGAAATGGTCTTGGTGGCTTCGCCCATCGTCATGCCAAAGGATTCCTTCACCATCCAGAAACCTGCATGGTTGGCGTAGTTAAAGAACAGCGAGCCGCAGCCAATTGACAAGGCCAGCAGCGGCAGGTTGAGGCTGGGATCAGCACCGGCAAGCGGCGCCAGCAAGCCGGCAGCCCCCACGATACCTACCGTGGCGGAACCGGTAGATACCGAAAGCAACATGGCGATCAACCAACCGAGGATCAGCGGAGGGAACGCCGACTGCTGAGTCAGGTGCACAATCGCATCGCCCACTTTGGCGTTGGTCAGCAGTTCCTGAAAGGCACCGCCGCCGGCGATGATCATGATGATCGAGGCGATTGGCTTGAGGCTCTTGCCCAGCGATTCTCGTAATTGCCCCGCATCGCCGCCGCGCGCGAGTACCAGACTGGCCCCGGCGAACAGCACGCCCAGCAGCATCGCTATCAGCGGATTGCCGAGGAAACCGGCCATTTTCAGCAGCGCATTGTCCTTGGCCAATACCATCTCGGCAACGGCATGGATCAGCATCAGGATCGCCGGCAGCAAGGCTGCCAGCACGCCAAGGTATACGCTGGGGCTTGGTTTATCGTCGGTTTTTTCAGCCAAGGTGAACTGATCCAGCAACACCTGATCTGGCCGAGTGCTCATGCGCGGGGAAATGAAGGCGCCATACAGTGGGCCGCCTAAAATCATGGCCGGGATAGCCGCCAGGAAACCATAGAGCATGGTCGGCCCGACCGAGGTTTTCAGCGCGGCGATGGCAGTCAACGGGCCAGGGTGCGGCGGGACCATACCGTGCATGGCGGCCAGTGCGGCAATCACCGGAACACCGACATAGACATACGCTGAACCCTTGAAGCGCGCCTGACTTTCCAGTTTGCGCGCCACGCTGAAGATCAGCGGCAGCATGATCACCAGGCCGACCTCGAAAAACATAGGAATACCAATCACAAACGCGACCATCATCATCGCCCACGGAATCATCCGATCCGATGTGCGCTTGAGGATGACCGCAGCAATCTGCTCGGTGACGCCGGCGTCAGCAAGAATTTTGCCGAGCATCGCCCCCAGCGCGATGACCACCCCCACTGCCCCCAGTGTCTTGCCGGCGCCGGCAACCAAGTGGGAGACGATGCCATCTGGCTCCATACCGGTTGCAAAGCCTACGCCGACGGAAACTACCAGCAAAGCCAGCAGCGGGTGCATTTTGAGGCGCGAGACGATCAGCGCTACCAGCACCAGGACGCTGATCAATGCGGTCAGTAACAGATCTATATCTAAGGGAGTCATGAAAGGTTCTCGGTTGGGCTGGTGCCCAAATTCTTGTAGTGGGTGAGATGAATGGCATCTGCAACGGCTAAGTTTCAGCGTTCGACTTCCTAAAAACCGAATAACCTTCGAGGAGCTTGCACCAGCAGCGAGTCGCTGGCTTGCGCCGATAGTTCCAAGGCTTGCAACTGGTCGACGACGGTGGCGAAATCGATGCTTTGCTCATGCTGCGTATGCGGCCAGTCGCTGCCCCATACCAACTGATGCAGGCCGAAGCTTTGTTCCAGCAATGGTAATGCCCTTCGAGCGAAGTCAATGTTATGTTGTGGCGTACCTCCCAAACGATAGATTCCCGATACTTTGATCCAGATCGAACCTTTTGATCCGGCCTCAAGCAATTCACCAAACCCGGGCTGATCGAGATCCGCATTCGCGTCCGGCCGCCCAAAATGATCAATCACCAACTTCACGCCGAACGGCGTCAATTGCTTGATCAGGCCCGGCAGATCCTTAACTTCCCGGTGCAACTCGACATGCCAGTCGAGATCAGCGATATCGCTGAAAAACCCTTGCCAGGCACTGTCACGAAAATCAGGTATCGCCTTGCCGATCAGGTTCAAGCGCACGCCGACCACGCCCAGTCGAGCCATATCATTCAAGGTAGAACGACTGACGCATGGCTCCAGCACCACCACACCGCGCAGCTGCTGCGGCGCTTGCTTCAACGCCGCCAACAGGTAGCTATTGTCGGTGCCTAGGAAACTTGGTTGCACCAATACACCGTGACTCAGACCATGCGTTTGCAAATGCTCAAGGTACAGGTCAAGCGTGGCGTCATACTGGGGGGTGTAGCGCCGTGCACCGATCAGATGCAGATCACGGTTGAACACATGGGCATGGGAGTCGATGCCGGTGATCGACTTGGGGCGGGTATCTGACATGGTTTTTATCTACTGAAGGTTAGGATCATCACGCCCGAGCACGTTGATTGCCGTTGATACCGGCCTTAACGGAGGTGGCATTGGCTTCAAGGTCCCTGCCCCGAGTTTCAGGCAGGCAAAGTGCGGCAAGCACCGCCACGCCGTAGGCGATCCCGGCATCGATACCAATCGCCGAACCCAGCGACATGGAGTCACTCATGTGCCCGACCAGGTATGGAAATACAGCAGACAGCACCCGGCCAAAGTTGTAGCAAAAGCCAACGCCGGCGCCGCGTACATCGGCAGGGTAAAGTTCGTTGAAGAGCGCTCCCAGACTGGACGGAATACCGGCGGCGAAGAATCCCAACGGGAACCCCAGGAACAGCATCTGCGTATTGGTCAGCGGCAAAAATACGTAGCACTGCACCGTGACCACGCAGCACAAGGCAAACAGCACAATGTTTTTACGACGGCCAATGCGATCAATCAAACAGCCGCTGGCCACACAACCACACCAGAAGGCGATGATGATCACCGCCAGATAGCCGCCCGAGTTCAGCACAGACAGATTGCGCTCGGTCTTGAGGAAGGTCGGCAACCAGGTCATTACCGCGTGATAGCCACCGTGCGCGCCCAGTCCCAGCAGCCCGCCAAACAGGGTCACGCGAATCAGTTCCGGTCGAAAAATGCCGGCGAGCGACTTGAAGAAACTCTGCGGGATGACGTTGTTTTTTTGCAGACGCTGGAAGCTGTCCGGCTCCTCAACGTTACGACGCACCCAGATGATCAGGAACGACGGGAGCAACCCGACAAGGAACATCACACGCCAAGCCATGTCCTGTGGCACCCAGGTATAGATCAGCGTGAACACCCCGACCGCCAGGCCCCAACCCACCGCCCAGGCACTTTGCACAGTGCCCATGACCTTGCCGCGATAGTGCGGATTGATCGTCTCGGCCATCAGCACCGCACCGGCCGCCCACTCCCCGCCAATCCCGAAACCCTGCAGCGCCTTGACCACCAACAGCTGATTGAAGCCTGTGACGAAGGCCGAGAGAAAGGTGAAGAACGAGAACCACAAAATCATCAGCTGCAACGTGCGCACACGGCCATAGCGGTCAGACAACGTCCCACCCACCCAGCCACCGAGTGCCGAGGTGACGAGGGTAACGCCGCTGATCAATCCGGCATCGCCCTTTGTCAGCGCGAAAGCGGCGATCAGCGCCGGAATCGCCAGACCGAACATTTGTACTTCCAACGCGTCGAGCGACCATCCGCCGAAGCAGGCCCAAAACGTTTTGCGCTCCCGAGGAGTGACTTGGCGATACCAGCTGAACATGATTCTTATCCTTATAGGTGTAACGCAAGGCAGCCGACAGCCAACCGCACCGCGACAGAGTCAGCTTTGGCAAACAAAAAGAAATCGGGCGGCGATTTAGCCGCCGCAGAATGCTCCGCTACACAGGCAGGCGTCAGCGAATATCCACGCTGTAGCGGAAGTGCTCCGCGTGGCCGCGCGAGCGACGCCATTCCAGCGGGCTACCCGCGTAATCGCGGGCCAAACGCTCGATCACGATCACCGGACTGTTGACCGCTACTTGGAGCAACCGGGCATGCACGTCATTCACCGATTCAGCGGTCAGCGTTTCTTCAGCCGATGCAACGACCTGTCCGCACACTTCTTCGTAGATCGGATACAGCAGCGGCCCTTCGCGACTGAGGTCGATTTTCAGCAGCGCCTGAAACCGCTGGCGGGGCAACCAGATTTCTTCGGCGAGCACCGGCTTAACATCAAGCAGACGCACACGGACAATACGAATGACCGGCGCATCGACGGGTAACCCCAGCGCTTGCGCTACGGCCGAAGGCGCGGCAGCAGGCTCTATCGAGAGGATGCGACTCTCCGGGACCTGGCGCTCACCGGAAACAGTCTGGAATCGGAAGAAACGGAACAATGAGGATTGAAACTGCGCCCGACGAATGAACGTCCCTCGCCCTTGCTGACGCTCCAGAATGCCCTCACTGACCAACGCATCAATCGCCTTGCGCACCGTGCCGGTGGACAGTTGGTATTCCGCAGACAGCGCCGCTTCAGTAGGGATCGCCTCCCCCGGACGCCAGCGATTATTGGCGATCTGATCAGCCAATTGGTCACGCAGGCGTTGATACAGCGGCAGTCGGGCATCACTGGATAAAGAATTCATCGACTTTATTCACCTTATTATCTAGTCATCTATATGAATATTGCGGCGAGTATTTGCCCAGTTAACTTGCCTGTCAAGGAGGGGCTTTTCGTCCTGCTGACGAATGGCTGCCCCACTGCCCTTCTCATAGACGTGCGGGTTTTCGCCGGCAATGTCAGATTCTGGCCGAATGCGAACAGTCAGGAGCGACAGCTATCGGCCAAAAGCGGCCTCTCGCTAATGGAAGCAATCGACCATCGCGATCATTAGGAGTGCAGCCACCGATCCTAAACTTCATACCTGGACGCTACTTCGATATGTCGCTGCTTCTCGGATGTAAAAGACGTGTCCTTGGCACCCAGCGCTATGAATATCCAATTAGCGTTCTGTGCTACCGCCAGGGCCTTTGCCGCGATATCTTCACTGACTGCTGCTTTGAATTATTCACCAGCATCGCCTTCTCTCGCCTCGCGCCTGAAAGATTGTGGGGAGACTCCCAACTTACGGATAAACACCTCACGTAGATGGCGGCGATCCCGAAACCCTGTTTCTCTGGCGATGATTTCCAGCGAGTGACGACCACGCTGAATCATATTCCTCGCGGTTTCCAGGCGCAGTTGTTCCACCGCTTTTGCTGGTGACAAGCCAGTTTCAGAGAGAAAAACGCGTCTGAACTGCCGCTCACTGAGGTGAACAACTTTCGCCAGCACTTCCGCGCTCAAATCCTCGGAAAGATTGGCCCGAGCGTGATCAAGCGCGGTCTGAACCCGATCGGACTTCGGCGCTATTTTGAGCATTTCCGAATGCTGAGACTGACCGCCCGACCTGCGGTGATACATCACAAGGACCCGAGCGACGCTGTTCGCAACTTTATGCCCAAGGTCCTTTTCGACCATACCCAGCACCAAATCCATCGCCGCAGATAGCCCGGCTGAAGTCCAGATGGATCCGTCATTGATAAAAATGTGATCTGGCTCTACGTAGGTGTTCGGGAATCGCTGCTTGAGGGCACCTGCATAGGCCCAGTGAGTCGTTACCCGCCGGCCCTCGAGTAGGCCAGCTTCTGCGAGTACGAACGCACCGGTACACATTCCTCCCACTCGCTGCGCCCCGGCGGCAGCGGTCTTGATGAAGTTCAGTTCCTCGACAGTGCTGTCACGGGCAAGGGGATCAACGATTCCGGACACCATCCAAGTGTCTGCCTGCGATTCGCTGGTGGCTTTCACGGTGTTGACCGAGGCGCCAATCGAGGAAGTGACTACTCCGCCAGTCAACGAGTAATTGGTGATTTGGTAGACCTGTTCCTTGGCTACTACGTTGGCGAACTCGAATACCGACTGGGTTCCAAGGGCCATGATTTGGAAATCTTCCGTCAAGAAGTAACCGATTCTATGCATTTCCACTCCGTCCGTGTCATGTCCGAAAACATGCCCGTATATGTCGTTTAAATTCTAGTCACCGCGATGCACGATGGAGCTACCAAGCAGAATCGAACATGGCTGACATGACGAATGGAATGACAAGGTCACAGTGATGGTCGGTGTTACATCCTACGCGTAACCGAATTAGTAGGCCATTTCGCACAATTCTGAGCGGATGGTCATTCGAATGTTGAGCAACCAAGAGTAAGCCACAATGACTGAACAATCCGTAAGTTTTCATGCGCAGACCCACTATCTGGAAGTCAATGGCAGGACTCTGGCTTACCGTACATTCGGACACGGAACGCCGCTCGTGCTCTGCGTTAGATTCCGCGGAACAATGGAGTCCTGGGACCCGATGTTTCTCGATAGTTTGGTACAGCAAGGGTTTCAGGTCACCATTTTCGACTACAGCGGTCTGGGGCGATCGACCGGTGAAAAAACGTATAACCCAGCCTCATTGGCCAAAGACACCATCGAACTGATCACGGCCCTGAAGTTGGGTAAAGTGGTCCTCGCAGGCTGGTCGGTCGGCGGTGTAGCAGCACAAATTGTGCTCGCCCAAGCGCCTCAACTCTTGAGCCATCTGGTTCTTATTGCAACGACACCTCCAGGCAATCTCGCCAAATCAGGTGAGCAACTTTTTTATGATCTGGCCAAGCGGGATAACGACTTCGAAGATTTCGTCAGCTTGTTTTTCGAACCCTCGTCAGCTTCCAGCAGAGCCGCAGCAGAGCGCTCTTGGAATCGGCTAGCCTCGAGGAGGGATGACGCCAGCCCGGAGGTTTCATATGAATGGGCTGGAGCACAGTTGGGCGATGCTCCGAAAAACCCGATCTTCCCGGTGGACGCCGTGCTTCATGTCCTTAAAACGACTGATGTACCGGTTCTGCATCTTGGCGCCGATCACGACATCGCTTTCCCCGTAGAGAACTGGTACGCCCTGAACGATCAGTTACCGACTCTACACCTCGTCACCTTTCCGAGCACCGGGCATGGTCCACAACTGCAGTATCCGCGCGCTGCCGCAAGGCACATTGGAGCTTTCGTGGATGCTTGCATGACCAACGCCTGATAAAAAACGTTAACTTCTGGAGACTTACGAATGGCTCGTTTCACATCAGTGCTAGCGGATCAGGCAACTGGCTCTACGGCCGAAATCTACGCAAGTATTAAAAAAACGCTGGGTAAAGTTCCTAACGCCTACGCGGCTCTCGCAACCCTCGCCCCTGCTGCGCTTCAAGCGATGCTTAATGCCGATGCAGTGCTCTCTGGAGGGCCTCTGAGCAAGCCGGACCAGGAAACCATCAAGCTCGTCATCAGTGAGCTTGCAGGCTGTGATTATTGTGTTGCTGCCCACAGCATGGTCGGAAAACTGGTCGGGCTGTCGTCTGACGCGATGCATCGGATGCGCGAAGGCCAGGCGACAGGTAATAGCAAGCGAGATGCGCTCGTTACCTTTGTCTACTACCTGGTACGTAATCCCGGCACCCTGCCGGAAGCGCAAGTACGGGCGCTGCTGGACGCTGGATATAGCGGTGAAGAAATTGTTCACATTGGATTAGCGATCTCGGTGATCACATTCACCAACGTGTTCAACCGAATCAACGACACTACCGTCGACTTTCCCAAGCCCGAATAATTCGCTGGATAGGATCAAGCCTCAAGGATTCACTTTATGAGTACTTTCCAAGAGCAGCTGTCGGTGGGTCCCGGCATGGACGCTGTATGCAGAGCATTCGCAGTCCCGGACAGAGTGCCTGCATCTCCTCGAGAAATGGAGTTTCTCGCCAGAGCGAAACGATCCACACTCGAAGTCGACGCGCAACACATCGTTTATTGGACGTTCGGGAAAGGGCCTCGCGTGCTGCTCGTGCATGGCTGGTGCAGCCGTGGCTCACATCTCATGAGTTTTGTTGAACCTATCCTTGCAGCAGGCTTCTCTGTGGCCTTGTTTGATGCACCAGGCCATGGAGATTCCGAGGGAATCGTCTCCAGCATGATTCATACCGGGAGGACAGCGTTGGCTCTTGCCGAGAAATTGGGCGATGTCCATAGCCTGATCAGCCACTCAGGTGGGTCAACCGCTGCACTTTGGGCTTTGTCCAATGGACTGTCCGTAGAAAAAAGTGTGCACATCTGCGGGCCCTCATCTATGAAAGAGGTCGTCTTGGGCATTGCTCGTGCCCATGGACTCGACAGAAAAGAAGTTCTGGCATTTAAAAACTGGGCTGAAGCTTTCGCCCGCGTGAGCCTGGACTCAGCAGATCTCTCGGCACTGACATCAGGGCTACTTCATCCGGGCCTTATTGTTCACGATGCCGGTGACCGAATCGTAGACATCTCCCAGTCTCAAGCACTGCATGCCGCTTGGTTTAACTCAACGCTGGTCGTAACAGAGGGGCTAGGGCATCGCAGGATCCTCGGCGACCTCCAGGTAATTACAGCAATTGTTGATTTCATTGAAATTTAGATCTTGCGTAACACTATCTTCAGAAAGGTTGAATGCATGTAAGGCTTGAGCCTCATGCCAGAAATCATGACTTTACTTTTCGCCAGTCAGGAAGCATTCCATGACCACTTCATCTCCGAGTCCCGATGCCGGGCGCCCGCCCCGTATAGCCATTGCGGGCGCCACTGGCCGCGTAGGGGCAACCTTGATCAATTATTTGGTCGACGACCCTGTCAGCCTAATCGCACTGACTCGAAAGAGCGCCAATACTCAGTTTTCGCCCAGGATCGCGGTCGCGACCGTAGATTTTGAGCAGCCGCCAACACTCAGAGCGGCACTGCAAGGCGTCGATAAGTTGTTCGTGGCGCATGGGACGTCAGACCGTCAGGTAGAAAATGAAATCGCGCTGATTGACGCTGCCGTCGCGTCAGGCGTGCGCCATATTGTCAAGCTTTCCGTCATGGGACCCGCGACACCACTAAATCCATTCGCTTGGCACATGCTTATCGAAGCGCATTTGGCCTCTCAGCCGGTGGCGTCAACCGTACTGAGACCTACTACGTTCGCTGACGTGCTCAAACGTGCCGGTCCTCAGGTTGCGCGAGGGATTTGGGCAGGCACTGCAGGCCAGGGCTCTGTCAATTTCATAGACACTCGAGATGTCGCCGAGGCGGCGCGGGTCGCCCTGCTGGAAGAGGTGACTGCTAAATCACAACGTGCGTATCACTTGACCGGGCCGCGGGCCTGGACGATGCAGGAAGTGGCACAGGAGCTCTCGCATCTGCTCAAGCGTACCGTTACTTACAATTCCCGCTCTGTGACTGACTATCGCGCAGCTTTGATCGCTGACGGTACGCCTGCGATGGTTACTGAACTGTATATCGGTCTGGAA
>Ga0247819_10000757_pt1 | contig 18224 bp, 14 predicted proteins | sample 13C_Xylose_Day6_FD_193428 | JGI IMG/M metagenome (GOLD analysis project Ga0247819, IMG submission 193428) | Soil microbial communities from agricultural site in Penn Yan, New York, United States - 13C_Xylose_Day6 | ecosystem: Environmental > Terrestrial > Soil > Agricultural land | place: USA...
CGTGCGTTCGACGCCGCGACCAGTGCTCGACACGGCCGCGCGCGAGGGCGCGCTCGCGGCGCTCGAGTCGGCGCGTGAAGCCGAGGTCGAGGCGAAGCTCCGGCTCGAGACCGCGAAGGAGCGGGTACGGGCCGAGGAGGCGCGCATCCGGGCGATGCAGGCGCAGTTCGACGCCGAGCGCCAGGCGGCCGCCGACGCCGCACGCCGGGCGGTCATCCGCCGCGCACAGCTCGAGTCGGCACGCCGAGTGGCCGGGGTGCTGCCGCAGGCGCTCGCCTCGGTCGACGCCTCGGTCGCCGAGGCCCGGGTCGCGCTCGGGCGCGCCGAGGGCGAGCGCGCGAGCCGCAACGAGGAACTGCAGGCCGTGCGGCGCGACGAGGCAGCGGTGCGAGAGCGACTGCACGCCGTCACCGAGGACGTGCACGGGCTCGAACTGCGCATCTACGAGAAGAAGCTGCACGTCGGTGGACTCGTCGAGCGCGCCGAATCCGAACTGGGCCTGAGTGAAGACGTGCTCGTCGCCGAGTACGGTCCCGACCAGCAGGTCCCGGCCGAAGACGAGGGCGGCGAGCCGAGGGCGTTCCAGCGCGACGAGCAGCAGAAACGCCTCGCTGCGGCCGAGCGGAAGCTCGCGCAACTGGGCCGAGTGAACCCGCTCGCCCTCGAGGAGTTCGCGGCACTCGAACAGCGCCACCAGTTCCTCAGCGAGCAGCTCACCGACCTGGCGAACACCCGCAAGGACCTCATCACGATCATCGAGGAGATCGACACCAAGATGGAGTCGATCTTCCGCAGCGCATTCGACGACACGCAGGCGGCGTTCGCCGAGGTGTTCCCGGTGCTCTTCCCGGGCGGCTCGGGCAGCATCTCGCTCACGAATCCCGACGACATGCTCACCACGGGCATCGAGGTGAGCGTGAAGCCGGCCGGAAAGAAGATCGAGCGCCTCTCACTGCTCTCGGGCGGCGAGCGATCGCTCGCGGCGGTCGCGCTGCTGATGGCGATCTTCAAGGCTCGTCCGAGCCCGTTCTACATCATGGACGAGGTCGAGGCGGCCCTCGACGACGCGAACCTCGGCCGCCTGCTCTCGACCTTCGAAGACCTCCGCGACTCGAGCCAGCTCATCGTCATCACGCACCAGAAGCGCACGATGGAGATCGCCGACGCGCTCTACGGCGTGTCGATGCGGCAGGACGGCGTCTCGGCGGTCGTCGGGCAGCGGGTGCGCGAGGAGCGCGAGGCACGAGCGAGCTGACGCGCTCGCCGAGCGGATGCCGCGACGCAGGTCACGCGTCGCGGAGCGACATCCGCAGCTCTGCTTCTCGCCTCACGTGAGCCGCCGATCGTCTGGTTCCACGATGCGGAACCAGCGGAACCCGTAGGCGTCGAGCTGCACGTCGATGCGGCCGCGCTCGTCGAGGTCGTAGCGGTCGACGCGGAGCAGGTCGGACAGTTGCGAGTCGGGCGCGACCGGGCCGAGGTCGAGCGGCACCACCGTCGGGGTCGGGGCGAAGTTGTGCAGCCCCACGAAGCGGCCGACGTCGGCCGTGATGCGGTGCGCCAGGACGGCGTCGGTGCCGCTCGGCAGCACGTCGAGTACGCCCCAGCCGATCTCGGGCGAACTGCGGTACCGCACGGCGAGCTCACGGATGAACGAGAGCAAGGATTCGGGGTCGTGCATCTGCGCCTCGACGTTCACGTGCTCGGGCGCGTATCCGTCCTCGGGTGGACGAGCGCGGAGACGGCGCTTCGACGCCCGCGAGAAGCCGCCGTTCGGCTCGTTCGTCCACTGCATCGGGGTGCGCACGGCCTGCCGCCCCTGCTGTTCGGCGTTCTCGCCCATGCCGATCTCCTCGCCGTAGAAGAGCACGGGCGTGCCGGGAAGCGAGAACAACAGGCTGTAGACCATGCGGATGCGACGGGGGTCGCCGTCGAGCATCGTCGGCAGGCGCCGCACGATCCCGCGTCCGTAGACGCGCATCCACTCCTCGGGCGCGAACGCGTCGAACACCTCCTGGCGCTCGGAGTCGGTCAGCTTGTCGAGTGTGAGCTCGTCGTGGTTGCGCACGAAGTTCGCCCATTGCGCCTCGGGTTCGAGTTGCGGCCGTTTCGCGAGTGATTCGGCGAGGGGACCGGCGTCCTCGCGCGCGAGCGACAGATACAGCGCCTGCATGCCGATGAAGTCGAACTGCATCGTGAGCTCGGCCTGATCGCCCGTTCGACCGAAGTAGTCGAGCTGCTGCTCGTAGGGCAGGTTGACCTCGCCGAGCAGCACCGCGTCACTCGACCGGCGTTGCAGGAACCGGCGGATGTCGCGCAGGAACTCGTGCGGGTCGCCGATGTCGACGCCCTCGGGAGGTTCGATGAGGAACGGCACCGCATCCACCCGGAATCCTGAGATGCCGAGCTCCAGCCAGTAGCCGATCGTCTTCGTGATCTCGTCGCGCACCGCGGGGTTCGCGATGTTGAGGTCGGGCTGGTGGCGGTAGAAGCTGTGCAGGTAGTACTGGCCCGTGCGCTCGTCGAGTTCCCACACGCTGTCCTCCTCGCCGGGAAAGACGGTCGCGGCCTGCTTCTTCGGGGGTGCATCGCGCCAGACGTAGTAATCGCGGTAGGGGGCGTCGAGGCTTCGCCGCGCCGACCGGAACCACGGATGCCGGTCGGACGTGTGGTTCATCACGAAGTCGATGATCACGCGCATGCCGCGATCGCGCGCCGTGCGGGTGAACTCCGCGACATCGGTGAGCGCGCCGAGCCGATGATCGACGCCCGTGAAGTCGGTGATGTCGTAGCCGTCGTCGCGGTCGGGCGTGGGCTGGAAGGGCATGAGCCAGATCACTGTGACGCCGAGTTCGGCGAGGTGGTCGAGCCGATTCGCGAGGCCCTCGAAGTCGCCCGAACCGTCGTCGTTCCAGTCCATGTAGGTCTCGACGTCGAGGCAGTAGACGACGGCCGTCTTCCACCAGAGGTCGCTGCGGTCGGTGATCTTCATCGGCCGGCGGTCCGTAGGGCGGGCAGCACACGTTCGCCGAAGGTGTCGATGAAGCGGTGCTGCTCGGTTCCGACGTGGTGCAGGTAGATGCGGTCGACGCCGAGCTCGGCGATACCGGCGAGGTGGTCGAGGTGACGGGCGGGGTCGGCCGAGACCACGAGGGTCTCGGCGACCTGCTCGGGCGTGGCGTCCGCCGTGCGCTCATCGAACGCCTCGGGGGAGTCGAGCTCCCACGCGATGTGCGCCGGAACGAGGCTCTGGCGCCACTGGTCGTGGGCGATCGCGAGCGCCTCCTCGTCGGTCGGCGCCCAGCTGAGGTGCACCTGCACGGCGATCGGCCCACTGCCGCCGGCGTCGCGGTAGGCGTCCATGAACTCCCGCATCGCCTCGCGCGGCTGGTCGATGGTGATGACCCCGTCGGCCCACTCCGCTGCGTCGCGGGCGGTCTCGGTGCTCACCGCGGCGGCGAACAGCGGCGGAGGGGATTCGGGGAGGCTCCAGATCCGGCCGCGGTCGACGCGGACGCGCCCGTCGACCGAGACCACCTCGCCAGCGAGGAGCCGGCGTATCACGTCGATCGTCTCGACGAGCCGGGCGTCGCGCTCCTCTTTCTCGGGCCACGGTTCGCCGGTGACATGCTCGTTGATGGCCTCGCCGCTGCCGATCGCCGCCCAGAACCGGCGGGGGTACATCTCGGAGAGAGTGGCGATCTTCTGCGCCTGTATCGCGGGGTGGTACCGCTGCCCCGGCGCGGTGACGACGCCGAGTGAGAACTTGGTGGCCTCGAGCGCGGCCCCGAGCCAGCTCCACGCGTACCCCGAGTGGCCCTGCCGCACGCTCCAGGGCTCGAGGTGATCACTGCACATCGCTCCGTCGAAGCCCGCCTGCTCCGCATGCTTCACCGCGTCGAGCAGGCGGCTGGGCGGGAGTTGTTCGTGCGACGCGTGGAATCCGAGGGTCGTCATGGCACTCCTTCCGTACGGACCTCGACACTCCTCCGTACGGTCTTCGACACTCCTCCGACTCGCTTGGATCGGCAACCCCTTGCGCCGCTCCACGCGGCCCTTGTATCAGGCGCGGGGCGCGACCGGGGGCGCCGCGATCCGACGGGGGCCCGACTGACAGGCGGACGGCGCCGCCTGCGCTTCGCCCCTAGGCTGGTGGCATGGCAGAACGCGCATCCTGGTCGCTCGGCGCGGCACTCCGCGGGGTCTTCGGAGCGAAGACGATCGACGAGGACACGTGGGACGACCTCGAGTCGGCCCTGATCCGCGCCGACTTCGGGCCGGCCGTCACCGAAGAGATGGTCGACGCGATCAAGGCCCAGGTCGAGCGGTACAAGACCACCGATCCGCGCGATGTGCAGCGCATGCTGCGCGAGAACGTCGAAGAGCGGCTCTCGAAGTACGACCCCACCCTCAAGCTCACCGAGCGGCCCGCGGTGGTGCTCGTCGTCGGCGTCAACGGGGTCGGCAAGACGACCACCATCGGCAAGTTCGCGCGGTTCCTGCGCAGCTACGACCGGTCGGTCGTGGTCGGCGCCGCCGACACGTTCCGGGCCGCCGCCGTCGAACAGCTCGCGACCTGGGCCGAGCGTGCCGGGGTCGGCATCGTCCGACCCGAGCGCGAGGGTCAAGATCCGGCATCCGTCGCCTTCCAGACCGTCGAGAAGGCCAAGCGCGACGGCATCGAGATCGTCATCATCGACACCGCGGGCCGCCTGCACACCAAGGGCGGGCTCATGGACGAGCTCGGAAAGATCAAGCGCGTCGTCGAGAAGCAGGCGCCGATCAGCGAGGTACTCCTCGTGCTCGACGCCACGACGGGGCAGAACGGCCTCGCGCAGGCCGAGGCGTTCATCGAGCACGGGGGAGTGACCGGACTCGTGCTCACGAAGCTCGATGGCAGCGCGAAGGGCGGATTCGTGCTCGCCGTGCAAGAGAAGACGGGCCTGCCGATCAAGCTCATCGGCCAGGGCGAGGGCATCGGCGACCTCACCGGGTTCACGCCGCACGTGTTCGCGCAGAAGCTCGTCGGCTAGTAGAAAGGCAAGAACCGTGTCGATCGAACACGACTACTTCGGACTCATCGGCGACTACTGGGCCGAACGCAAGGAGTACGGCGACCAAGACGTCGAGGTGGTGCTCGACGCCGACTCCGACCTCGTGTCGACGGCGTCGCTCGATGCAGCAGCCACGATGGTCGGCGAGCTCGAACTCGTCGACGACGAACTGCGTGACGCGTTCGTGGGGCAGCTCGACGGGCACGGCCCGGTCACGAGGTTCCTCGCCGCCGTGCTCGACGGTGACGAGGCCGATGCAGCCGACGCGGCCATCACTCGCGAATCGGGCGACCGGCAGATCGACGCGTTGCGTTCGCTGAGTCTCGTGCGGGTCGACCTGCGTCCCGACGCAGACCGCGACGGCGACGTGTTCGCCGAGTTCGAGTACGGCCTCGCCCCCGAAGACACCGAGGCGCGACTCGTCGCCTCCATCGACATGGGGCGCGAGATCGTCGACGTCCGCTTCGACGCTTGACCCCCGGCGGGCCGTCCGGCGGGCCCTGCACACAGCCGAAATGACCGCGGGGTGAAGCTCGCTTAGAATCGAAGGCACCATGGCAACCTTCGGAACCCTGTCTGACCGCCTCGCGGAGACGTTCAAGAACCTTCGCACCAAGGGCAAGCTCTCGGCCTCCGACGTCGACGGCACCGTGCGCGAGATCCGCCGTGCCCTGCTCGACGCCGACGTCTCGCTCGACGTCGTCAAGCAGTTCACCGCCCACGTGCGCGAGCGCGCGCTGGGCGACGAGGTCAACAAGGCACTGAACCCGGCGCAGCAGGTCGTGCAGATCGTCAACGAAGAGCTCGTGCGCATCCTCGGCGGCGAGCAGCGCCGCCTGCAGTTCGCGAAGAACCCGCCGACGGTGATCATGCTCGCGGGCCTCCAGGGTGCCGGAAAGACGACGCTCGCGGGCAAGCTCGCGAAATGGCTCGTGAAAGACGGCCACACGCCCATGCTCGTCGCGGCCGACCTGCAGCGCCCGAACGCCGTGAACCAGCTCCAGATCGTCGGCGGCCAGGCCGGCGTGCCGGTCTTCGCGCCCGAGCCGGGGAACGGCGTGGGCGACCCGGTGCGCGTCGCGAAGGACGCGGTGAAGCAGGCTGAGCGGGCCCAGCACGACGTGGTCATCATCGACACGGCCGGTCGCCTCGGCGTCGACGCCGAGATGATGAAGCAGGCCGCGAACATCCGCAAGGCGACGAACCCCGACGAGGTGCTGTTCGTCATCGACGCGATGATCGGCCAAGACGCCGTCACCACGGCGAAGGCCTTCCAAGAGGGCGTCGACTTCACGGGCGTCGTGCTCTCGAAGCTCGATGGCGACGCGCGCGGTGGCGCGGCGCTCTCGGTGGCGTCGGTCACCGGTCGTCCCATCATCTTCGCGTCCACCGGCGAGGGACTCGACGACTTCGAGCCGTTCCACCCCGACCGCATGGCGAGCCGCATCCTCGACCTCGGTGACATCCTCACGCTCATCGAGCAGGCCCAAGAGGCCTTCGACGAGGAGGAGGCGCTGAAGGTCGCCGAGAAGCTCGCGACCGAGCAGTTCACGCTCGAGGACTTCCTCGCGCAGATGCAGCAGCTGCGCGGCGCCGGCTCGATCAAGAAGATGCTCGGCATGCTCCCCGGCGCGGGCGGCATGAAGCAGCAGCTCGAGAACTTCGACGAGCGCGAGATCGTGCGCACCGAGGCGATCATCCAGTCGATGACCCCGGCCGAGCGCAAGAACACCAAGCTCCTGAACGGCTCGCGTCGGCTGCGCATCGCGAAGGGCGCGGGCATGACGGTCACCGACGTCAACCAGCTCGTGCAGCGGTTCGAGCAGGCGGCGAAGATGATGAAGACGGTGGCGCGCGGCGGCATGCCGCAGATCCCCGGCATGGGCCCGATCCCCGGTGGCGGCGGCTACGGCGGCGGCAAGCGCCAGGCAGCCAAGGGCAAGAAGAAGTCGTCGGGCTCCCGCTCCGGGAACCCGGCCAAGCGCGCCGCCGAGAACGCGGCGATCGCGTCGGGCGCAACCCCCGCCGGCCAGGGCTCGGCGCCCGCCGGTTCGGGTTTCGGACTCGGCGCCGGCGCGGGCGCCAAGAACGCTCCGACCGAGGAAGAGCTCGCCTCGCTCCAGAAGTTCCTCGGGCGCTGAGTCGGCCGCTCACCGCCTGCAGGCGACGGAATTCCGGCGCGCAGTACAGTGAGTGACGAGGGCGACGGATGCCCCTGAAACGAGTGGAGCACTGTCATGACCATCGGCGACGCCGACTATCGAGACGCCGGCCTCGAGTTCCCCGCTGACTTCCTGTTCGGCTCCGCCACCGCGTCGTACCAGATCGAGGGCGCCGCAGCAGAAGACGGGCGCGGCCCGTCGATCTGGGACACGTTCAGCCACACGCCGGGCAAGGTCTGGAACGGCGACACCGGCGATGTCGCCGACGACCACTACCACCGCCTCGAGCAAGATCTCGATCTCATGTCGGAGCTCGGCCTCGAGGCGTACCGGTTCTCCATCGCGTGGCCGCGCATCCAACCCACCGGCCGGGGGCCCGCCAACGACGCCGGACTGGCGTTCTACGATCGCCTCGTCGACGGGCTCATCGCGCGGGGCATCCGACCCATCGCCACCCTGTACCACTGGGACCTTCCGCAGGCACTCGAAGACGAGGGCGGCTGGGCGAACCGCGCGACCGCCGCGGCCTTCGCCGACTACGCCCGCATCATGGGCGAGCGGCTGGGCGACCGCATCGCCGTGTGGACGACGCTCAACGAGCCGTGGTGCAGTGCCTACCTCGGCTACGGCTCGGGCGCTCACGCACCCGGGCTCATGGACGGGGCGAAGGCACTCGCCGCCGTGCACCACTTGAATCTCGCACACGGGCTCGCCATCGCCGCCCTGCGTGAGGTCGTGACGAACGACCCCGGCTACTCGATCACGCTGAACCTGCACGTGATCCGGCCGTCGGGCCCGACCGGGGCCGAAGCGGCGCGGCGCATCGATGGCCTCGCGAACCGCGTGTTCCTCGGTCCGCTGCTCGACGGCGAGTACCCTGCCGATGTCATCGCCGACACCGCCGACGTCACCGATTGGTCGTTCGTGAAGCCCGGTGACACCGAGCTGATCCGCCAGCCGATCGACCTGCTCGGCGTCAACTACTACTCCACGGTCACGGTCGAGATGTGGGACGGCCAGTCGCCCCGGTCGCACGCCGACGGTCACAAGGACATGGGCGGCACCGCGTGGCCGGGCTCCGAGCACGTCGAGTTCCTCGTGCAACCCGGCCCGTACACCGCCATGGGCTGGAACATCGACCCGTCGGGCCTCGAAGACCTGCTGGTCGCGCTGCACGAGGCCTACCCGGACCTGCCGCTCATGGTTACCGAGAACGGGGCGGCGTTCGACGACGTGGTCACCGAGACGCCCGACGGTCGCGCTGTGCACGACGTCGACCGCATCGACTACCTGCGGCGCCACTTCACGGCGGCGCACCGCGCGATGGAGCGCGGCGTCGACCTGCGCGGCTACCAGGTCTGGTCGCTGCTCGACAACTTCGAGTGGGGCTACGGCTACTCGAAGCGGTTCGGTATCGTGCACGTCGACTACGGCACGCTCGAGCGGCTGCCGAAAGACAGCGCGAAGTGGTACGCCGAACTGATTCGAAGCCGCGCGATTCCGGCCTAGCCGGCCGAGGAGGCGGCGCCCGTCTCGGGTGAGAAGCCCTCGCGGAGTTCCTTCGCGAGGTGCGAGACGACCGCGGTCAGGTCACCGCCGGCGGCCTCGGCCACCCGAAGCTGGCGCTGGTAGCTCGCACCGTCGTCGAGCACCGCTCGCACGTGCTGCAGCTCGGCGGCGCAGCCGAGTCGCTCGGCGAAGGGTGCGAGCGTCGTCAGCAGGTCGCGCAGGTCGTCCGCAACGGGACGCTCGGTGCCCGCGACATCCGTGATCACCTCGGCGTCCATGCCGTAGCGGGCTGCACGCCACTTGTTCTCGCGGATGTACCAGGGCTGCAGCACGGTGAGCGTGCCGCCCTCGTCGAGTCGGGTGCTCATCCACTCGACGAGGCACTGCACGAGCGCGCCTATGGCGCCGATCTCGGCAGCAGTCGACACGCCGTCGCACACCCGCACCTCGACGGTGCCCCAGCGCGGCGACGGACGGATGTCCCATCGCACCTCGCTGTGGTCCTCGATGACGCCGGTGCGCACGAGGTCGTCGACGTAGCGTTCGTAGGCCGCCCAGTCGGCGAGCGGATAGGGGAGTCCGGCGGTGGGCAGCTGCTGGAACATGAGCGCGCGATTCGAGGCGTAGCCGGTCTCGACGCCCGCCCAGAACGGGCTCGACGCGCTCAGCGCCTGCAGGTGCGGCAGGTAGGCGAGCAGTCCGTCGAGGATCGGCAGCGCCTTCTCGCGGTCTTCGATGCCGACGTGCACGTGCACGCCCCAGATCATCATGTTGCGCCCCCACCAGCGCGTGCGCTCGATGAGCTTGTGGTAGCGGGCCTTGTCGGTGAGCTGCTGGTGGTACCACTGGCTGAACGGGTGCGATCCGCTGCAGATGAGCTCGTAGTCACCGAGCTCGTCGATGACGGCACGAACCTCGGCGAGCTGGCCCTCGAGGTCGGCGACCGTGTCGGCGACGGTCGTATGCACCGCGCTGACGAGTTCGACGGTGTTCGTGAGGAGTTCGGCGGTGATGAACGGATGACGCCCACCCGGGCTGCCCGCATCGAGGACCTCGAGCACCCGGTCGGCCACCGAGGCCAGTTCACCGGTGGCGCGATCGACGATCGCGACCTCCCACTCCATGCCGATGGTGGAGCGCGCCGATCGCGCGAACTCGATGGCCATGGCCGCCCCCGTCCTCTCGGCGTGAGTCGATGTGGGACATCATGACACGCGAACCCATCGCGATGGTGGCGGCGTGTCGTCGTGAGTCGGGGTGATCGGCGGGGCGCTGAGCGGATGCCGAAGCTCGCGATTCTCGTTTCGGCGCGATATCTGCAAGAATGGTCAGTCGAGTTCCGTACCGCCCGACCCTCTATCCGGCGTACAGAACCCCATAGAGCTTCCGCCGAGTGTGCACCCCACGCTCACGGCTGTCAGTTCGCTTACTCACAACATTTTTCAGGAGAATTGTGGCTGTCAAGATTCGTCTCAAGCGCCTCGGCAAGATCCGCGCGCCCTACTACCGCATCGTCGTGGCAGACTCGCGCACCAAGCGCGACGGTCGTGTCATCGAGGAGATCGGCAAGTACCACCCCACAGAGCAGCCCTCGTTCATCGAGGTCGACTCCGAGCGCGCCCAGTACTGGCTCTCGGTCGGCGCGCAGCCGACCGAGCAGGTCGCGGCGATCCTCAAGCTCACGGGCGACTGGGGCAAGTTCAAGGGCGACGCGAACGCCGTCTCGAAGGTCCAGGTGAAAGAGGCCAAGGCCGAATTCGTCGCCGACGAGAAGAAGAAGCCGGTACTCAAGCCCAAGGCCGAGAAGCCGGCACCCAAGGTCGAAGAGGCACCTGCCGAGGCCGAGGCCGAGGCCGCGACGGACGAGGCGTAAGCCTTGCTCCAGTCCGCGCTCGAACACCTCGTCAAGGGGATCGTCGATCACCCTGACGACGTGAAGGTCGTCTCCGCGTCGAGCGCACGCGGCGAGGTCCTCGAGGTTCACGTGAACCCCGAGGACCTCGGTCGCGTGATCGGCCGCGCCGGTCGCACCGCGAAGGCGCTCCGCACGCTCGTCACGGCCCTCGCCGACGGACGCCGCGTGCGGGTCGACGTCGTCGACACCGACGACTGACGTGGCCGACGCAGGTACGCAACTGCGGGTCGGCCGCCTCACCAAGGCGCATGGCCTCAAGGGCGCCATCAAGCTCGAGCTGTTCACCGACGACCCCGAGCGCCGCTTCGTGCCGGGCGCGGAGTTCTCGCTGCAGGTGCCCGTGACCTCGCCGTGGCACGGCAAGCACCTCACCCTGCGCGAACTGCGCTGGTACAACGGCCACCCCGTCGGGTTCTTCGAGGGGGTCGACGACCGCACGGCCGCCGAGAGTCTCGCGAAGGCGATCCTCTGGGTCTCGCACACCGACGACGACGACGAGACCGCAGAGCCCGACGCCTGGTACGACCACCAGCTCATCGGACTGGCGGTCATCCGCGACGGCGTGCGCATCGGCGAGGTCACGCACGTCGACCACCTTCCCGCGCAAGACCTCCTCATCGTGAAGACCGGGGGCCGTGAGGTCATGGTGCCGTTCGTCGGCGCGATCGTGCCCGAGGTCGACGTCGAGGCCGGCACCCTCACCGTGACGCCGCCCGCCGGGCTGTTCGAGGACCTCGTCGACGAGGTGGAGGCCGCACCCCAGGCCGACCCGAGCGAGGGTGACGCCGACGGCGAGTCCGGGGCATCCGACGCCGCCGACGGTCGCGACGAGTAGAGCTGTCGTGCGCGTCGACATCGTCACGATCTTCCCGTCGTTCTTCGACGTGCTCGACCTCTCGCTGCTCGGCAAGGCACGTGCGTCGGGCCTCATCGACGTCACCGCACACGACCTGCGCGACTTCACCCACGACCGGCACCGCACCGTCGACGACACTCCCTACGGGGGCGGCGCCGGCATGGTCATGAAGCCCGAGCCGTGGGGCGAGGCGCTCGACGCGATCGTCGGCGATGGGACATCCGATGCACTGCTCGTCGTGCCGTCTCCAGCGGGGGAGCCGTTCACGCAGGCGACTGCCCGCGAACTCGCCTCCGAGGCGCACCTCGTGTTCGCGTGCGGCCGCTACGAGGGCATCGACCAGCGGGTCGTCGACCACTACTCCGCCCGCATGCGGGTGCGGCTCATCAGCCTCGGCGACTACGTGCTCAACGGCGGCGAGGTCGCCGTCATGGCCATGATCGAGGCGGCCGGCCGACTCGTGCCCGGAGTCGTCGGCAACCCCGAGAGCCTCGTCGAGGAGTCGCACGAGGACGGGTTGCTCGAGTATCCGAGCTACACCAAGCCCGCCGCGTGGCGTGGCCTCGACGTGCCGCCCGTGCTGCTCTCGGGCAACCACGGCGCGATCGCCGCATGGCGTCACGAGCAGCAGGTCGAGCGCACCCGCCGGGTGCGACCCGAGTTGCTCGACGGCTGACCCCACCCCGTCGCGGGTCGCGAGGCGACGTGAGGCACTCTTCACGTCCCGGAAACACGCGGGTGCCGTCAGCGAAACACGCCGTGCATAGCGTCGAAATCGGCGGCGCGACCGGATTCCGCCGGAGAGCGCGGTGCGGAAGATGGTCGGGTCGAACGGTGCCGGGCGGCCGGCGGATGTCCCCGGCGCACACCCCCTCCGCCTCGTCGCCGTGACCCACGGCGCGCCCTCGGCGCAGAACCGCGAAGCCGTGATCCGCCTCGTCGACGGCGTCGCTTCCGAGCGGCCTGAGCTCGACGTCTCGATCAGCTTCGTCGACGCCGCGAACCGCGACGTCGCTGCCGCGTTGGCCGCCGCCGCTGAGCCCGACGCCGTCATCGTGCCGCTCGTGCTCTCCGCGGGCTTCCACGTGCGCACCGGGCTGTCGCTCGGACTCGATCACCTCACCGGCGGCGCCCGTCTCGCCGATGAGCTCGGCCCCGACGATCGCATCGTCGCGGTGCTCGCGCGGCGCCTGCTCGCCGTGGGACTCGACGACGAGGACGCCGTCGTCCTCGCCGCTGCAGGGTCGAACGACCCCCGAGCGGTGCGCGAGTGCTTCGAGACCGCCCGCCGGCTGGGACAGCGGCTCGGGCGCCCGGTCACCGTCGGGTTCATCGCCGCGGCCATCCCGCGACTTCCCGACGCGATCGAGATGATCCGCGAGGTGCACCCGGGCTCCCGGGTGGTCGTCGGCGCCTACCTCCTCGCGCCGGGCACGTTCTACGACTCGGCCGCCGGAGCCGGCGGCGACCTCATCGCCGATCCGCTCCTCCTCCCCGGGGAGGCGGCGCCGCCGGAGCTCGTCGACCTCGTGCTGGAGCGCTTCGCAGCTGTCGACACGAGCGACTTCGAGCCCGCCTGAGGCGCAGGAGGGCTCGCCGCCCTCACTCGGTGAGGCTCGGCGCCGCGCCGGACCCAGCGGCATGGGCGAGCACCTCGGCGATGCGACCCTTGCAGCCGCCGCAGCCGGTGCCCGCCCGGGTGTCGCGGCCCACGCACTCGACGGTCGTGTTGCCGCATGCGGCCGAGTCCTCGATGCGGCCGACGGTCACGCCGTTGCACCAGCACACGGTGGTCGCCGGGGCGAAGGCGTCGGCGTCCTCTGCAGGGTCGTAGTCGGGTCCGTCGAACCGCAGCAGGAGCGAGCGATCGGCGGGGAGCTCGCCGCGGCGCTCGAACAGCAGCGTGAGCTCGGCCGCCGTGCGAGGCATCCCGACGCTGACGAAGCCCGTGAGCGCGCCGTCCTCGGTGACCATCTTCACGTAGCGCAGGTGCTCGGGATCCGCCCATTGCGAGACGCGACGCCGCGGGTGCAGCGCGTCGTCGTCCCAGGGGTCTGCGGAGATGTCGCCGACGGCGACGACGTCGATGTGCTCGGCCTTGAGCATCACGATCGGGTCGCGCTCGGCCGGTACCCCGGCCGGTGAGTGGTCGGATGACGCAAGACCGTCGTGCCCGTCGGACCCCGAGTTCTGCGCGGCTTCGGCCGTCAGCGCGGCCGCGAGCCAGTCGGCCTGGCGCCACCCCGGACCGATCAGGCCCGATGGTGCCCCCGGGAGCACGCGCTGGCCTGCGAGCGCATCGGTGCGCTCCACCACCTGGGCGCAGTCGCCGATCGCGAAGACGTCGGGATCGCTCCACGTCCGCAATGAGGGGTGCACGACGATGCCGACGGCGGTGCGCACTCCCGCGAGCGTCGCCAGCTCGTTGCGTGGACTCACGCCGCACGAGAGCACGAGCAGGTCGCCGCGCAGCTGCTTGCCGTCGGCCGTGACGAGCATGTCGAACCGTCGGCCGCCGTCGGCGTCGGTGCGGAACGCGACCGCCTCGGCACGACTGTGCGCGATGACCGTGATGCCCGCACGGCGCAGGGCGGCCCGCAGCACCTGACCGCCGCCGCGATCGAGGTTTCGGGGCATCGGGTGCGGCCCGTGGTGCACGACGCAGACCTGGGCGCCGGCGTGCGCCGCGGCGAGGGCGAGCTCGAGCCCGAGCACGCCGGCGCCGAGCACGATGATGCGGCGCCGCTCGCGCACGGCATCGAGCACGCGATCGGCGTCGGCGAGGTCGCGCAGCGCGGTGATGCCCGCCGGCAGCTGATCGTCATGCGCCACCAGGTGTCGAGCGTACTTCTCGAGCGAGGCGAGATCGCGGCGATGCCGCTCGACGCCGTCGAGCGTCGGCACGTTCGCCCGCGACCCCGTTGCGAGCACGAGGCGGTCGTAGCCGAGCTCCTCGCCCGTGCTCAGCCGAACGACGTGCGCGGCACGGTCGATCGAGGTGGCGGCGACGCCGAGGAGCACGCGGGAGCCGGCCTCCTCAGCCGCGACGCTGTCGCCGACGATCATGGAGTCGAGCTCGGTGTTGCCGACCGCGTACTCCGCCACGAGGACGCGGTTGTAGGCCTCGACGTCCTCGCCGGCGACGACGGTGAGTTCGACCGACCCCGATCGTACTGCCGGCAGCAGCTCCTCGACGAAGCGGGCGCCGACGGGTCCGTAGCCGACGAGGACGATCCTGAGTGCACTCATGCGGGGACTCCGACTTCCGCGAGGCGGGCGAGGGCTGCGATCCGCGAGACGCGCACGACGTTGGTCTTGAACTCGGGCATCGCCGAGACGGGGTCGACCGCGTCGGACGTGAGCAGGTTCGCGGCCTGCTCGTCGCCGTAGTGGAACGGCAGGAACACGGCGTCGGGTCGGACGTCGGGAGTCAGGCGTGCGCGGCAGCGCACCGTTCCGCGCGAGTTCGCGAGTTCGAGGTCGTCGCCGTCGTCGATGCCGAGCCGCTCGGCCGTGGCCGGATGCATCGATGCGAGCGCCTCGGGCTGCGCTTCGGCGAGTTCGGGGACGCGGCGAGTCTGCGCACCGCTCTGGTAGTGCTCGAGCAGCCGTCCGGTGATGAGCGTGAGCTCGCCCTCGGCGGGCTGCGGGTGCGCGGCCGCGCGCACCGAGACCGCGACGAGCCGCGCCAGTCCGTCGGGGTGGGCGAAGCGGTCGGCGAACAGCCGCGGGGTGCCGGCGCTGCCGCGCGGGTACGGCCAGTACGCGGGCTCGCCGCGGTCGAGCAGGGCGTAGTCGATGCCCGAGTAGTCGGCGATGCCGCCCTCGGACGCGAGGCGCAGTTCCTCGAACACGAGCTCGGGGTCGGTGTCGAATGCAGCTGTGCACTCGAGCCGGCGCGCGAGCTCGGCGAGGATCCACAGCTCGTCGCGAACACCTTCGGGCGGGGTGATCGCGCGGCGGCGGCGGATGACCCGACCCTCGAGCGACGTCATCGTGCCCTCCTCTTCGGCCCACTGGGTGATCGGCAGCACGACGTCGGCGAGTGCCGCGGTTTCCGAGAGGAAGAAATCGCAGACCACGAGCAGGTCGAGCGCCGCGATGCCCCCGCGCACGGCTTCGACGTTCGGTGACGACACGACGAGGTTCGAGCCGTGCACGAGCAGCGCACGGACTCCGCCCGGTCGCCCGAGCGACTGCAGCAGCTCGACGGCGGGCACGCCGGGTCCGGGGATCACCGCGGGGTCGACGCCCCAGACGCGCGCGACGTGGGCGCGAGCGTCGGGATCGACGATCTTGCGGTACCCGGGCAGCTGGTCGCATTTCTGGCCGTGCTCGCGGCCGCCCTGGCCGTTGCCCTGGCCGGTCAGGGTGCCGTAGCCGCTTCCCGCACGACCGGGCAGGCCGAGCAGCAGCGCGAGGTTGATCGCCGCGGTCGCGGTGTCGGTGCCGTCCACGTGCTGCTCGACGCCGCGCCCGGTCAGGATGTACGTCCCCGTGCCCGACGCGAGCCGTCGGGCGAGGCGTCGCAGTGTGAGCGCCGGTACACCGGTGACCGACTGCACCCGCTCGGGCCACCACGAGGCGACGCTGCGGCGGACAGCGTCGAACCCGGTGGTGCGCGCGGCCACGTAGTCGGTGTCGACGAGCCGTTCGGCGATGACGACGTGGGTGAGCCCGAGCAGCAGCGCCAGGTCGGTGCCGGGCGACGGCTGCACGTGCAGGCCGCGACCCTCGTCGGTGAGCCGTGCAGTCGCGGTACGGCGGGGGTCGACGACGACGAGGCCGCCCGCCGCCTGCGCGCCCGAAAGATGTCCGATGAACGGCGGCATGGTCTCGGCCACGTTGGTGCCGAGCAGCAGGATCGTGGATGCGCCGTCGAGGTCTTCGAGCGGGAACGGGAGTCCTCGGTCGACGCCGAACGCGCGGTTGCCCGCCGCCGCCGCCGAGGACATGCAGTATCGCCCGTTGTAGTCGATGCGGCTCGTGCCGAGTGCGAGGCGTGCGAACTTGCCGAGCAGGTAGGCCTTCTCGTTCGTGAGTCCGCCGCCGCCGAACACGCCGACCGCGTCGGCCCCCGACTCCGAGCGGATGTCCTGCAGTGCACCCGCGACGAGATCGAGCGCCTCATCCCAGGATGCCTCGTGGAACGCGCCATCGGCGCCCCGCACGAGCGGGGCGCCGAGGCGCGAGGGTGCGCGGAGCAGTTCCGCCGAGGTCCAGCCCTTCTTGCACAGCCCGCCGCGATTCGTGGGGAAGTCGCGGCCCGAGACCGTCACCGGCGGCGGTGACTTCGCGGCGGCCGTGGAAGCCGAGACCTCCATCGAGCCCGCGGCATCCGTCGCGACCTCGGCCGGGGTCAGGGTCATCGCGCACTGCAGCGCGCAGTACGGGCAGTGGGTGTCGGCTGGAGGGGTCATCCGGTCTCGTTTCAGATCTTGTGCGCGCTCAGGCGGGCCGAGCGCACGTAGACGACGTAGGTGAGCACCAGCAGGAACGCGTAGACGGCGACGAAGCCGAGGAATGCGCCCGCGTATCCGCCGGAGGCCTGGAACGAGAGGTTCAACGCCTGCGGGATCAGGAATCCGCCGTAAGCGCCGATCGCCGAGATGAGTCCGAGCGCCGCGGCCGCCTTGCGCTGGGTCGACACGTCGCCCGTGCCGCCGCCGCGCACCGCGAACACGACCGGCACCATGCGGTACGTCGAGCCGTTGCCGATGCCCGCTGAGGCGAACAGCAGCAGGAACAGGCCGAGGAACAGCCAGAAGTTCGCCACCTGCAGGGTGAGCACGACCGCGAGGGTGATGGTTCCCATCGCCGCGAACGCGAGCATCGTGATGCGGGCGCCGCCGAACCGGTCGGAGAGCCGTCCGCCATAGGGACGGGCGAGCGATCCGACGAGGGCGCCGAGGAAGGCGAGCGAGACGGATGCCCCGCCCACGGCGATCGCCGAGAACTCGGGGAACTGGTCGGCGATCAGCTTCGGGAACACGCTCGCGAAGCCGATGAACGAGCCGAACGTGCCGATGTAGAGCAGCGACATGATCCAGAGGTGCGGCTCCTTGAGTGCCGCCGCCGAGCCGGCGAAGTCGGCCTTCGCATTGGAGAGGTTGTCCATGTAACGGGCGGCGCCGAACATCGCGAGCAGGATGAACGGGATCCAGATCCAGCCGGCGACGGGCAGGTTCATCGTCGCCGCTGCGCCGACGGTGATCACGATCGGCACGACGAACTGCGCGACCGATGCACCCAGGTTGCCGCCAGCGGCATTGAGGCCGAGCGCCCAGCCCTTCTCCTTCTGCGGGTAGAAGTAGGTGATGTTCGACATCGAGCTCGCGAAGTTGCCGCCGCCGAAGCCCGCGAGAGCCGCAGCCGCGAGCAGCACGCCGAACGGGGTCTCGGGGTTCGACACGCAGACGGCCAGCGCGATCGTCGGCAGGAGCAGCAGGCCGGCCGAGATGATCGTCCAGTTGCGTCCGCCGAACCTCGGGACGAGGAACGAGTACGGGATGCGGAGCGTTGCTCCGACGAGGCTCGGGATCGAGATGAGCCAGAAGATCTCGCCGGTGCTGAGGTCGAACCCGGCGGCCGGCAGCGTCACGGCGACGATCGACCACAGCTGCCACACGACGAAGCCGAGGAACTCCGCGAAGATCGACCAGTTGAGGTTGCGCCGGGCGATCGGGCGGCCGACGGTCTCCCACTGGGTCTCGTCCTCAGGGTTCCAG
>Ga0247819_10000762_pt1 | contig 18153 bp, 18 predicted proteins | sample 13C_Xylose_Day6_FD_193428 | JGI IMG/M metagenome (GOLD analysis project Ga0247819, IMG submission 193428) | Soil microbial communities from agricultural site in Penn Yan, New York, United States - 13C_Xylose_Day6 | ecosystem: Environmental > Terrestrial > Soil > Agricultural land | place: USA...
CCGCATCGTACTGTTCTCAGACATCCCCCTCATCCTCCCACTCGCCGCCGATTTGCCTCGAAGTGACGCGAATCGACCCTCCCGAGCGGGATGACGGTCGAGGTGCGTCATCTCGAGGGCGGGCCAAGGCGGGCCAGTGCGGGGCCACGGCGGCCACGGCCCGAGGGGCGGGGCCCCTCCGCTCAGCGCAGGTCGTAGACGCGCTTGTACTTTCCCTCACTGCGGGGAAGCGTACCCGGCTCCTCGAGGCGCACCGCGACCGACGACCCGACGAACTCCTTGATGCGCTCGGCGAGCACGACCGTCGCGCCCTGGCAGACCTCGACCGACAGGTCGGGGTGACGCTCGATGCGCACCGTGAGGTCGTCCATCGTGCCCTTCTTCGTCAACTCGAGGATGAAGTGCGGGGTGAGCTCCTCGAGGCCGAGCACGATCTCCTCGATCTGGGTCGGGAAGAGGTTCACGCCGCGCAGGATGATCATGTCGTCGTTGCGGCCCGTGATCTTCTCGATGCGACGCATGGCCGGTCGGGCGGTGCCGGGGAGCAGGCGCGTGAGGTCGCGCGTACGGTACCGGATGACCGGGAACGCCTCTTTCGTGAGCGACGTGAAGACGAGCTCACCCAGGGTGCCGTCGGGCACGCGGTCGAGGTTGTCGTCGATGATCTCGGGAAGGAAGTGATCCTCCCAGATGTGCGGGCCGTCCTTGGTCTCGATGCACTCGTTGCCGACGCCCGGCCCCATGACCTCGCTCAGCCCGTAGATGTCGACCGCGTCGATGCCCATGCGCTGCTGCAGCTCGCGCCGCAGCTCGTTCGTCCACGGCTCGGCGCCGAGCACGGCGACCTTCAGGCTGGTCGATCGGGGGTCGATGCCGGCCGCGACCATCGCGTCGGCGATGGTGAGCAGGTAGCTCGGCGTGCACAGGATCGCGTCGGGCTCGAAGTCGCGGATGAGCTGCACCTGGCGAGCGGTCTGGCCGCCCGACACCGGGATGACGGTGGCGCCGAGCTTCTCGATGCCGCCGTGCGCGCCCAGTCCGCCGGTGAAGAGGCCGTAGCCGTAGGCGTTGTGCACCTTCATGCCCGGACGGATGCCGCTGCCGCGGAGCGAGCGGGCGATCAGCGTCGCCCAGTTGTCGAGGTCGCCCTTCGTGTAGCCCACGACGGTCGGCCGCCCGGTCGTGCCCGACGAGGCGTGGATGCGCGCGACCCGGTCCATCGGCACGGCGAACATGCCGAACGGATAGGTCTGACGCAGATCCTCCTTCGTCGTGAACGGCAGCTTGGCGACGTCGTCGAGCGAGCGGATGTCGTCGGGGTGCACGCCGGCCTCGTCGAACTTCGCCGTGTACAACGGCACGTGCTCGTAGGCATGGCGAACGGTGTGCTGGAGCCGCTCGAGCTGGAGGGCCTCGAGCTCGTCGCGCGACATGCGCTCTTCGGGGTCGAGCTCGTCGCGTGCGGGCGGGCGCAGGCCCGAAACGGTGCTGGGTTCGGTCGTCGTCGACACTGTGTGCTCCAGGCGGTAGGAGGGATCAGAAGGTGCGGTTGGTGGAGATGGACCGGCCGCGGAACTCGGCGACCGCGTCGCCGTGATCGTCGACGACCGTCACGTCGTAGAGGCCCGTGCGGCCTGCCCGAGCACGGCGCACCGCCGTCGCCGTGAGGGTCTGCCCCGCGACGGTGGACTTCAGGAACGTGATGTCGGCGCCCGCGGCGACGGTGACGTTGTTGTCCTCGTTGCACGCGATCGCGAAGGCGGTGTCGGCCAGGGTGAAGACGAGCCCGCCATGGGTGATGTGGAAGCCGTTCGTCATGTCGTCACGCACGCGCATCGAGACCACGGCGTGGCCCGGGTCGTCGCGCTCGACGACCATGCCGAGGGCGATGGCGGCGCGGTCGCGGTCCATCATGGCGCGATTGATGCGCTCGTTCGTGGTGGCGTCGGTCACGTCGGCCTCGGCGGCGTCGGTCGCGGCATCCGTCATCTGAAGCTCCTCATCGAGTTCGCGCGCCGTTGCTGTGACGCTCAAGATGACTATATACTAACTGAACGATCGGTTAGTAATACCGGATGTCGCGACCCGGGTCGCGGCGCCCGCACACCGCCAGACAACAGGAGTCGACGATGACCTCTCCCGCAGACCTCAGCGTGGTCGAGAACGAAGCAGCACAAGCGCTCTTCGACGACCTCATCGCGAAGGACTCGCGCATCGAGCCGCGCGACTGGATGCCCGACGCGTATCGCAAGACGCTGATCCGGCAGATCAGCCAGCACGCGCACTCCGAGATCATCGGCATGCAGCCCGAGTCCAACTGGATCACGCGTGCGCCGAGCCTCAAGCGCAAGGCGATCCTCATGGCGAAGGTGCAAGACGAGGCGGGCCACGGCCTCTACCTCTACTCGGCCGCGCAGACCCTCGGCATCACGCGCGAAGAGATGATGGACCAGCTGATCACGGGGCGCGCACGGTACTCGTCGATCTTCAACTACACGACCCCGACGTGGGCCGACATGGGCGCGATCGGCTGGCTCGTCGACGGCGCCGCCATCTGCAACCAGGTGCCGCTGTGCCGCGCGTCGTATGGGCCCTACGGCCGGGCCATGGTGCGCATCTGCAAGGAGGAGTCGTTCCACCAGCGTCAGGGCTTCGAGATCCTGCTCGAGCTCATGCAGGGCACCGAGGCGCAGCGCGAGATGGCGCAGGACGCCGTGAACCGCTGGTACTGGCCGTCGCTCATGATGTTCGGTCCGCCCGACGACCAGTCGCCGAACTCGGCGCAGTCGATGGCGTGGAACATCAAGCGCTTCTCGAACGACGACCTTCGCCAGCGCTTCGTCGGCATGCTCGTGCCGCAGGCCGAGGTGCTCGGCGTCACGCTGCCCGATCCGAACCTGCGCTTCAACGACGAGACGGGGCAATACGACATGAGCGAGATCGACTGGACCGAGTTCAACGAGGTGCTCGCCGGTCGCGGGCCCGCAAACGCCGAGCGCTTGCGCCGCCGCCGCGACGCCCATGAAGAGGGCGCGTGGGTGCGCGAGGCCGCGGCCGAGTACGCCCGCAAGCAGGCCGAGCGCGCGCTCGCCGCATCCGGGGCGGTGGCCTGATGTCGACCCCCGGTGAGATGGGAACCGAGTCCTGGCCCCTGTGGGAGGTCTTCGTGCGCGCCAACCGCGGGCTGAGCCACGTACACGTCGGCTCGCTGCACGCGCCCGACCCCGACATGGCCGTGCGCAACGCCCGCGACCTCTACACCCGTCGCAACGAGGGCGTCTCGATCTGGGTGGTGCCCGCCGACGCGATCACCACGAGCGACCCCGACGCGAAGGGCGCGTTCTTCGAGAGCCCCGCGGGCAAGAACTACCGCCACGCCGTGTACTACACGAAGAGCGAAGGGGTGAAGCACCTGTGAGCGACACCGAGTTCGACCACCACGGCGACGTCACCGTCGACCAGCTCGCGCTCGCCGACGAGCTCGCGGGCTCGGGTGCGGCCGGCGAAGGCGCCGTCGCATCGGCGGATGTCGCGGAGTACGCCCTGCGCCTCGGCGACGACGCCCTCGTGCTCGCGCAGCAGCTGGGCATGTGGATCGCCCGGGCCCCCGAGCTCGAAGAGGACGTGGCGCTCGGCAACATCGCCCTCGACCTCATCGGGCACGCCCGCTCGCTGCTGCACTACGCCGGCTCAGCGACCGGCCGCACCGAAGACGACCTCGCCTACTGGCGCGACGAGCCCGAGTGGCGCAACGCGTGGATCTTCGAGCAGCCCAACGGCGACTTCGGGCACACCATCGCCCGGCAGCTCTTCGTCTCCACCTACCTGTTCGAGCTCTACGGCGACCTCAGCTCGTCGACCGATCCCACGCTTGCGGCGATCGCCGCGAAGTCGGTGAAGGAGGTCGACTACCACCGCGACCACGCCACCCAGTGGGTGCTGCGCCTCGCCGGCGGCACCGCCGAGTCGCGCCGCCGCATGATCACCGCCGTGGCCGACACCTGGCCGTACGTCGACGAGCTCTTCCGCGACGACGAGCTCGTCGAACGGCTCGCGAGCGACGGCGTCGCCGTTCTGCCCTCGAGCCTTCGCGCGCGATTCGACGAGGTCGTCGGAGAGGTGCTCGCCGAGGCCGAGATCGAGCTCCCGACCGGCCGCACCGCGTTCGTCGCCTCGGGTGGCGGTCGCTACGGCAGCCACACCGAGCACCTCGGACCGCTGCTCGCCGAGATGCAGGTGCTCGCCCGCCAACACCCGGGGGCATCGTGGTGACCGCGACCGTGGCAGGGGCATCCGTCGCCCGCCCGATTCCCGACGACCCGGCCGCTCTGCGCGCGTGGCAGGTCGCCGCGACCGTGACCGACCCCGAGGTGCCGGTGCTCACGATCGAAGACCTGGGCGTGCTGCGCTCGGTCGAGGTCGACGACGCCGGCGCCGTGCTCGTGAAGCTGACGCCCACGTACAGCGGATGTCCCGCGCTCGACGCGATGCGCGACGACGTGCTGCTCGCGCTCACGCACGCGGGCTACTCCGACGTGCGGGTCGACCTCGTGCTCGCTCCGGCGTGGACTACCGACTGGATGAGTGAAGAGGGCAAGGCGAAGCTGCGCACGTACGGCATCCAGGCGCCCACCGGCCACGCTGCGGTCAGGGGCTCGGGGCCGATCCGGCTGCAGCTCGCCGTGAAGTGCCCGCGCTGCGACTCGCTCAACACCCGAGAGATCGCCCGCTTCGGCTCGACGTCGTGCAAGGCGCTCTACGAGTGCCGCGACTGCCTCGAGCCGTTCGACTACTTCAAGGTGCTCTGATGGCTGCGCGCAACCTGGGGTCGACCGCGACTCCCGCGGCCGCTCGGCTGGCCGACTCCACGGTCGCCGAGACGTTCCTCGCGTCGACCGTCGGCGGCGAACACGTCGCGAAGCGGCACCGCGCCCGTTTCCATGCGCTCGAGGTAGCCGAGGTGCGACCGCTCACCGCCGACGCCGTCGAGGTCACCTTCACGGTGCCCGAGGCCCTGGCCGACGACTACACCTACCTGCCCGGCCAGTACGTCGCACTGCGCACCGAGCTCGACGGACACGAGCGTCGGCGCAGCTACTCCATCTGCCGTCCGCCCGAGCGGGGCAGCCTCTCGGTCGCGATCAAGCGCGACCTCGGCGGCGTGTTCTCCACGTGGGCGAACAGCGAGCTGAAGGCCGGAGACATGCTCGACGTGATGAGCCCCCAGGGCACGTTCACCTCGACCCTCGACGCGCTCGACGGCAAGCACATCGTCGGCATCGCCGCGGGCTCGGGCATCACCCCGCTCATGGCCCTGGCGCACACGGTGCTGGCGCGGTCCGCGACATCCGAATTCGAGCTCGTCTACACGAACCGGTCGACGCTCGACGTGATGTTCCTCGAGGAGCTCGCCGACCTGAAGGACCGCTACCCGTCGAGGCTCGCCGTGCACCACGTGCTCTCGCGCGAGCAGCGCACGGCGCCGCTGCTGTCCGGGCGCATCGACGCGCCGAAGCTCGAGACGATGCTCGACCTGCTCATCCGCCCCGAGACGGTCGACGAGTGGTTCCTGTGCGGACCGTTCGAGCTCGTGCAGCTCAGCCGCGACACGCTCGCGGCGAAGGGCGTCGACACGGCCCACGTGCGCTACGAGCTGTTCACGACCGATGCCGACCGCGTCGAGCCGCGGCACGGGCGCCCCGTCGTGGTCGAGCGCGGCGAGCCCACCGTGGCGATCGAGTTCACGCTCGACGGGCAGTCGTCGACCGTCGAGAGCCCGGTGTCGGCGAACGAGTCGATCCTGAACGCGGCCCTGCGCATCCGGCCCGACGTGCCGTTCGCGTGCGCCGGCGGCGTGTGCGGCACGTGCCGGGCGCGCGTGATCGAGGGCAGCGTCGCGATGACCGAGAACTACGCGCTCGAGCCCGACGAGCTCGAGCGCGGGTACGTGCTCACGTGCCAGTCGCACCCGAAGTCCGACCGCGTCGTGGTCGACTACGACGTGTGACGTCCCCGAGAGCGCAACGACGAACGCGTCGAAATGCGACAGAATCGGGCTGCAGACGTGCTGTTTCGTCGCAATCTGACGCGTTCGAACCGAGGAGGAGCATCGATGATCGAGCTGAAGGTGTCCGACGGCGTCGCCGAGGTGGTGCTCAACGCGCCCGAGAAGCTGAACGCGCTCGACCCGGCGGCGCTCGCCGAGCTGAGCGACGCGTACGCAGAGGGCGAGCGGATGGCCCGGGCCGGCGACGTCCGGGCGCTCGTGCTTCGCGGGGAGGGGCGCGCATTCTGCGCCGGTCGCGACATCTCGGGTGTCGACCCGCGTGACGACGACGTGCTCGGCTACCTCGGCGGCATCGTCGAACCGCTGCTGCGCCGCATGGCCGCGTTCCCCGCACCGACCTTCGCCGTTGCGCACGGCGCATGCCTCGGCGTCGGCCTCGGGCTGCTCATCGCCAGCGACGTCGTGTACGTCGCCGACACGGCCAAGATCGGCTCGCCGTTCGCCAACCTCGGCGCGACCCTCGACTCGGGCGGGCACGCCCTGTTCGTCGAGCGTCTCGGCGCGCATCGCACCATGGACCTCATCGTGACCGGCCGGCTCATGTCGGGCGCCGAGGCGGTCGCCGCGGGGCTCTTCTCGCAGGCGTTCCCCGCCGACGAGGTCACCGAGGCGACCCGCACGGCAGCCCGAGCGGCAGCGCAGGGCGCGACCCGGGCGTTCGTGGCCTCGAAGCAACTGGTCGCCGCACTCCGCGATGACCGCCTCGGGCTGTGGGCGTCGATGGCCGAGGAGAACCGCGCCCAGGCCGCGCTCTGCGACACCGACGACTACCGCGAGGGGTTCGCCGCGTTCCAGCAGAAGCGCAAGCCCGAGTTCACCGGTCGCGGCTGACGGTAGGCCGTCACCGGCCGCCTGCGTCGGCCTCCTGATCGTGCTCCTCGATGTCGTGCCCGAGGTCGTCCTCGATGAGCAGGTCGTAACGCACGTGGTCGCTGCGATAGGCCGCGCGCCCGAGCATATGGGCCGTCATGGGCTGCGTGAGCAACTGGAACGTCATCACGAGCACGATGGTCGTGAGCACGCCCCACGTGGGTGCCTGCAGCAGGATCGCGAGCAGCGCCACGGCGAGCCCGAGCACCTGCGGCTTCGTCGCGGCGTGCAGCCGCGTCAGCACGTCGGGGAACCGGATGATGCCGATGCCCGCGGCCATCGAGAGGAATGCGCTCGTCATGATGAGCACTCCGACGGCGACCTCCACCGCGCTCATGATGCGTCCTGCTTCGCCATGAACCGCGCGATCGAGATCGAGCCGACGACCGCGAACATCGCGAGGATGAGCATCACGACGAGCGTGTCGGTGTGCGTGTTGATCGCCATCTCGGCGCCGAGCGCGCAGATCGCGATCGCAAGCAGCACGTCGGTGGCGAGCGCTCGGTCGAGGATCGACGGTCCGCGGATGATGCGATAGACGGCGGCCAGCGCGCCGATGCCGAACATGATGCCGGCGATGATGCTGGCGATGTCGAGGAAGGTCATCGTGGCTCCTCCTTCGGGGGCTCGGCGATGTCGTCGGGGTGCACCTCGCGCAGCTGCTCTGGGCTCGGTTCCGCGGCTGGGCCGCCGACGCGCCGTCGGCGACGCGCCTCCCGGACCGCGGACGCCTGCGCCGACGTGCCGATCGCGAGCACGATGCGCTCCTCGGTGCCCAGCACGTTGCGATGGGTGCGCGCGATGTCGGCTGACGTGCGCGTGCCCAGCGCATGCAGGTAGAGCAGTCCGCGCTCTCGGTCGATGTCGACCACGACTGTACCGGGAACCACCGAGATCGCCTCGGCGGTGAGGGTCGTGACGAGGTCGGACCGGGTGAGCAGCTGCACCGCGATGATCGAGTTCATCGGCTTCCAGAACGGATTGAGCGCGAGGAACGCGACCTGCAATGACGCGACGACGACGTCGAACATCATCCGCAGGCCGAGCAGCAGCCCGCGCCACGGGTTGAACCGACCGCTGAGCAGCACGGGCGGCAGGTACAGCACGCGGGTCACCGCGATCGCGAGGAGGATGCCGGTCACCACGGTGAGGGTGTCGATGTGGTCCCAGAGGAACAGCCAGAGCGCGACGAGCGCGATGATCAGGGGCAGCTGGCGCCACACCGATCGCCAGCGCGAGACCTCGAGCTCGGGCCGGATCATCGGATGCCTCCGGGGAACACGAGCGACACGTACACGTCGGGGTCGACGAGGTTCGCTGCGGTGCGGTCGGTGAGCTCGAAGATCGGACCCGCGAACACCGTGAGCAGCACCGACACCACGACCAACGTCGTCGTCGCGGCCACCATGAGCACGGGGGTCGTGCGCGTGGCGGTGACCGTCGCGCCCTCGGGCGCCTCCTGCACCGACCCGAGGAGCACCGACTCGTAGCCCTCGAGTTCGTCGCGTCGGCGCCAGAACGCCATGTTCCAGAATCGCGTCAGCGCGTAGAGCGTGATGAGCGAGGTGGCGGCGCCCGCGGCGATCACGGCCCAGATCAGCCAGTCGGGGCCCGCCGCAGCCGTCGCGCCGGTGTCGTCCGCGCCTGCGATGAACAGGCCGACCTTGCCGAGGAAGCCCGAGAACGGCGGGATGCCACCGAGGTTCAGTGCCGGGATGAAGAACAGGATCGCGAGGTACGGCGATGCCTTGAGCAGGCCCGCGAGACGGTTGATCGACGTCGCTCCGCCGAACCGCTCGATGAGTCCTGTCGTGAGGAACAGGCTCGTCTGCACGGTGATGTGGTGCACGACGTAGTAGATCGTCGCGGAATAGCCGAGCTGCGTGCCGACCCCGATGCCGAAGATCATGTAGCCGATGTGGCTGACCAGCGTGTACGACAGCAGTCGCTTGATGTCGGCCTGCGTCAGGGCGCCCAGGATGCCGATGAGCATCGTGAGCCCGCCCACCACCATGAGCAGCACGGTGAGGTCGCTCTCGGAGAAGATCACGGTCTCGGTGCGGATGATCGCATACACGCCGACCTTCGTGAGCAAGCCGGCGAAGACCGCGGTGACCGGTGCGGGCGCGGTCGGGTAGGAGTCGGGCAGCCAGAACGAGAGGGGGAACACCGCGGCCTTGATGCCGAACGCCATGAGGAGCAGCAGGTGCAGGATGAGCTGCACGTTGTCGGGCAGTTCCGCGAGCCGAACCGAGAGCTGGGCGATGTTCGCCGTTCCGGTGGCGCCGTAGATCAGAGCGATCGCCGACAGGAAGAACAGCGACGACACGAGGCTCACGATGATGTAGGTGACCCCCGCCCGGATGCGCTCGCCGGTGCCGCCGAGCGTGAGCAGCACGTAGCTCGCCGACAGCAGGATCTCGAATCCGACGTACAGGTTGAAGAGGTCGCCTGCGATGAACGCGTTGAACACGCCCGCCGACAGGATCAGGTAGCTCGGATTGAAGATCGACACCGGCGTCTCACGATGCCGGTCGGCGACGCCCTGGCCTACGGCGTAGACGAGCACGACGAGCAGCACGATCGCCGAGATGAGCAGCATGATCGCGGAGAGCCGGTCGACGACGAGCACGATGCCGAACGGCGGCGCCCAGCCGCCGACGTGCACCACCGTCGGCCCGCCCGCATCGACGGCGACGAGGAGGACGGCCGCGATCACGGCGACGCTCGCCAGCACGGTGGTGCTCACGGCCATCTGCGCCCGGCGATGCCGGCCGAGGATGAGGGCGGTCGCCGCGCCGAGCAGCGGCAGCAGCACGACGAGGGGAACGAGCGCCGCGATCATCGGCGCACCTCCTCATCGAGTTCGTCGGCGTCGCGAGCGGATGCCTCGCGCTCGAGCTCCTCGTCGGGCTCCTCGTCGCTCGCGTCGATGATCTCCTGGATGGCCGCATCGTCGGCGGCGGAGCTGCGGATGAGGTCGGCCGCCTCCTCGGCATCCTGCGCGTCCTCCTCCTCGTCGTCGACGAGGTCGCCCTTGGCGCCGAGCTGGGCGAGCCACCACGACCGGTAGATGAGCGCGAGCATGAAGGCCGTGATGCCGAGGTTGATGACGATGGCGGTGAGCACGAATGCCTGCGGCAGCGGATCGGAGATCTCGTCTGGATCGACGCCATCGCCGAGGATCGGTGGAAGGCCGGGTGCGCCGCTCATCAGGTAGATGAGGATGTTGACGGCGTTGCCGACGAGCAGGAAGCCGATGAGCACGCGCGTGATACTGCGCTCGAGCATGATCGAGATGCCCGCGCCGAACAGCACGGCCATGAGCACGACGAGGGTGAGCGAGGCGGTCATCGGCGGGCCTCCTCGGGACGTTCGGCGGCGCTGAGCGGCGTCTGCAGCTCGGCTTCGAGATGCTCGGGGCGCTCGGCGAGCTCGGGGCCCTCGCCCTGGTCGATGTCGGCGCCCGCGGCGGCACCGCCCCGGTCGAGGTCGCCGCCCTCCTCGCTTTCGTCGCCGGCCTGCTCCTCTTGACGGTCGACCTCGCCGCCGAGGGAGCGGAGGATGTCGAGCACGAGTCCGACGACCACGAGGTAGACGCCGATGTCGAACAGGGTGGACGTGCCGATCGACAGGGTGCCCAGGACGGGCACGTCGGCCTCGAACCATGCCGACTCGAGTGGTGCGCCGCCGAAGAGGAGCGCGCCGGCGGCCGTCCCTGCCGCGAGCAGCAGGCCCGTGCCCAGCAGGCGACCGGCGTCGACCGGGGCGGCCTCGCCGAGCTCGTACCGGCCGCCGGCGAGGTAGCGGGCGACGAGCGCGAGGCCGGCGAGGAGGCCGCCCGCGAACCCGCCGCCGGGGGCGTTGTGGCCGACGAAGAGGAGGTACACCGACACGACGATCGCCGGGTGGAACAGCAGCCGCACGAGCACCTCGATGAGGATCGAGCGATTGCGCGGTGACAGGGTGCGACCGGCGAGGAGCCACGTCTGACGGGTGGCGGCGGCCTCGCCTGCGGCATCGGTCTCGCCTTCGGTGTCGGCGAGGCTCGTGCGTGGCGCGCGGATGCTCGATGCGGCCTCGGGCACCGGCCGGAGCCGCTCGCGGCGGCTGACCGGGACGTCGAGCTCGGTGAGGTCGAGTCGCGGGGCGCCGCCGGTTCGGCCCGACACGAAGATCAGGCTCGCGACGCCGGTGGCGACGGCGACGAGCACCGAGATCTCGCCGAGGGTGTCCCACGCCCGGATGTCGACGAGCATCACGTTCACGATGTTCTTGCCGTGCGCCTCGATCGCGAGTGCGGGCAGCCCCTCGGCGATCGTCGGCTGGACGCGCGCGCCGAGCGCGACCAGGCCGATCACGCCCATCACGATGCCGGCCAGCGCGCCGATGACCCCGCGCGCCACCTTGTGCACCGGCGGGTTGCGCTGCGCGATCTGCTTGGGGAGCCGACGCAGCACGAGCACGAAGACCACGAGCACGATCGTCTCCACGAGCGCCTGCGTGAGGGCGAGGTCGGGCGCGCCCGACATGCCGAACAACAGCACGAGCCCGTAGCCGGTCACGCTCACGAGGAGGACCGCGGTCATGCGCTGCTTCACCGTGGCTGCGGCGATGCCCGCGATGGCCATGACGAAGGCGAGGAACGGCTGCGCCGGATAGTCCCACAGTCGGATGCCGTCGGGCCACGTGGTATTCAGGACGGTTGCCGCCCCGAGGCCGCCGATGAACACGGTCACGATGATCGCGACGTAGCCGGGCAGCCCACGGTACTGGATGGCCGTCGTCAGGGCCGCGGCGAGCCGGTCGACGACCGAGACGATGCCGAGGTAGCCGCGTGCCGCATCGAGGGTCGGCGGAATCGCGGCCTGCATGCGGGCGACGACCCGGCGCCCCCAGACGAGCAGTGCCGCCAACGCGAACACCGCGGCCGACAGGGCGAGGGCGGGCTCGAGCCCGTGCCAGAGCGCGAGGTGGTACTCCTGCGATCCGGGCAGGGTGTCGGCGTAGGCGGCCAGCAGCGGTTCGATGAGCGGCAGCGAGAACGCGAACACGACGCTCGCCGCGGAGAGCAGCGCCGGTGCCGTCGAGATGAGTGCGCCCTCGCGGTGCAGGGGCGTGGGCGGGACATCCGCTCGCGTGAAGAACGCGCCCCACAGGAATCGCGCGCTGTACGCGACGGTGAGCACCGAGCCAGCGAACGCGCCGATGAGCGCGACCCAAGCCCACGGCTCGCCCGCCACGACGGCGTCGAGGAATGCGGTGAAGACGGCCTCTTTCGCGACGAAGCCGAGCAGTGGGGGCACGCCCGCCATGGACACGATGGGCATGCGACGGCCGAGCCCCGAGAGCTTGCGCCAGTCGCGGGTGCCCGCCGCATGGTCGACGATGCCGACGACGAGGAACAGCGCCGCCTTGAACAGTGCGTGCGCGAGCAGCAGCGCGACGCCGGCCAGCGCGGCGTCGCGCGTGCCGAACCCGGTGACCATGACGAGGAATCCGAGCTGACTGACCGTGCCGTAGGCGAGCAGCAGCTTGAGGTCGTATTGCCGCAGCGCGCGCCACCCGCCGACGAGCATCGTGAACGCGCCGAGGCCGATGACGATCGGATGCCACACCTCGAGTTCGGCGTAGCCGGGGGCGAGGCGCGCCACCAGGTAGACGCCGGCCTTGACCATGGCGGCGGCGTGCAGGTAGGCGCTCACGGGGGTCGGCGCGGCCATCGCGGCCGGGAGCCAGAAGTGGAACGGCACGAGGGCGCTCTTCGAGATCGCCCCCACGAGGATGAGGGCGATCGCCCATTCGCCCGCTGCGCCGGTCACCGGGCTCGCGATGAGCTCGGCGAGCGACGTCGTGCCGCCCGCCACGGACAGGATGACGAGGCCGACGAGCATCGCGAGCCCGCCGAACGTCGTCACGGTGAGGGCCTGCAGCGCCGCGCCGCGGCTCTCTTTGCGGCCGGTGTAGTGGCCGATGAGCAGGTACGAGAGCACGCTCGTGGCTTCCCAGAACGTGAACAGGATGAAGACGTCGTCGGCGGTGACGAGGCCGAACATGACGCCCGCGAAGGCGAGCAGCAGCGCCGCGAAGCGCCCCAGCGCCGGCTCGTCGTCGCTGAAGTAGCGGGTGCAGTAGAGCAGCACGAGCGCGCCGATTCCGGTGACGATGAGCGCGAGCAGCAGCGCGAGCGCGTCGAGCCGGAAGCTCAGGGCGATGTCGAGCGTCGGGATCCACGGCACGGTTTCGACGACGGGCGTTCCGGCGAGCACACCGGGCAACCAGGTGAGCAGCAGCACGAACACCGCGGCGGGCAGCAGCGCGATGATGACGAAGACCCGGCGGCCGAGCAGCCTCGTGGCGAAGGGGGTGACGAGCGCGAGTACCGCGAACGCAGCGAGGCTGGCGATCATTCAACCTCCCGCGTCGCACTCGTTTCCGTTCCACCGATTCTATCGGGGAGCATCGTGGCTTTTAGTTCACTTTATGAAATCTCGATAAATTCACCCAAGACTCCTAAACTCGCCAGCATGGACAGCATCAGCAACCCGTACACGCCGAATGCGGGTGCCGCTCCCGAGGTCGTCGTCGGCCGGGACGCCCTGATCGAGGCGTTCACCGTGCTGCTGGGCCGGCTCGAGCGCCACCGCACCGAGCAGTCCATGATCGTCACCGGATTGCGCGGCGTGGGCAAGACCGTGCTGCTGGGCCGATTCGGCGAGATCGCGCGTGCGGCCGGCTGGGAGGTCGTCGAGATCGAGGCGAGCAAGCACGACGACGCACGGTTCCGGCAGACCATGTTCTCGCAGCTGAAGGCGGCGCTGCTGCACCTGTCGCCCCGCGCCCGCTGGACTGCGCGCGGGCGCCGTGCGGCCGAGGTGCTCAGCGCGTTCGCGGTGTCGGTCGACCAGAAGGGCACCTTCAGCGTCTCGTGGGACGTGCCGCCCGCCGAGGGCCAGGGAGACCACGGCGACCTCTCGATGGACCTCACCGATGTGCTCGTGGCGCTCGGCGAAGCCGCCGACGAGCAGCACCGGGGTGTCGCCCTGCTCGTCGACGAGGTGCAGTTCCTCGGCCGCGCACAGCTCGAGGCGTTCATCCAGGCCATCCACAAGACGGTGCAGCGCAAGCTCCCGGTCATCTTCGTCGGGTCGGGGCTGCCGCAGATCGCCGAGCTCGCGGGCGACGCGAAGTCGTACGCCGAGCGGCTCTTCACCTTCCCGGTCATCGGGTCGCTCACGGGGGCCGACGCCCGCGCTGCGCTCACCGAGCCCGCCCGCGTCGAGGGCGTTGCATTCGACGACGACGCGGTCGACCTTGCCGTCGAGATCACGCAGGGCTACCCGTACTTCATCCAGGAGCTCGGCCACGAGGTCTGGGCAGTGGCGTCGGGCGACCGCGTGCATCGCAGCGACGTCGAACTGGCCCGTGAGGCCTACGACGCGAAGCTCGACGGCTCGTTCTTCCGGGTTCGGCTCGACCGCGCGACCCCGCTGCAGACCGCGTACCTGCGGGCGATGGCCGAACTCGGCCCCGAGCCGCAGAAGGCCTCCGATGTCGCGCGAATGCTGGGGCGCGAGTCGACGCAGGTCGGGCCGACACGGGCGGAGCTCATCGACATGGGCCTGCTCTACACGCCCGAGCACGGCTACGCCGCGTTCACCGTGCCCGACTTCGACGAGTTCATGAAGCGCGCGGTGCCCGAGCTCACCATCCCCGAGGTGAAGCGCAAGAAGCCCGAGCCGCCGATCGTCTGACGTCGGGCCGCGCCTCATCGTCGAGACTGCGTCACTGATGCGCATTTCGCATCAGTGACGCAGTCGAATGCGGGATCAGGCGGGGCGCTGGCCGACGGCGATCAGCGTCGTGAGATCGACCGGGGTCGCGCCGCGCACGGCGAGCGCGGCGAGAAGACGCTCGCGCACCGCGGCGACGGCATCGTCATCGAGGTCGTGGAGTGCGTCGCGCAGATCGGTGCCGAGCACGAGCGACCAGGCGATCTCGTCGGTGAGGTCGAGGTGTCGCTGCACGGTCTCGGCGCGCACGCCGATCAGGCCGAGGCCCGCGAGCCAGTGCGCGAGGGTGCCGGGCGAGTGCAGCACGTCGACCTCGCCGGTCGGAGCGGCGTCGTCCGTGATCGCGTCAGTCTCGGGCTCATCAGTGTCGGGCTGATCAGTGTCGAGTTCATCAGTGTCGGGCTGATCGGTGTCGGGTTCATCGGCGTCGGGTTCGGCGGCGTCGGACGCACCGTCGTCGGATGCACCGTCGTCGGGTTCGGCCCCTGCGTCGCCGGCCCCCGCGTCGGGTTCGGCACCCGCTTCGCCGTCGTGCAGCGCGGCAGTGAGCATCTCCCGCAGCGGCTCGAGGGCACCGGGAGCCCACACCGCGATCGCCACGCGTCCGCCCGGCGCGGCCCGCTCGATGAGGTGCTGCGTGCCCGAGTCGAGGTCGGGGAACGACGCCACGCCGAGCACGCACTGCACGAGGTCGTATCCGGTCGTCTCCCACGTGGTCGCGTCGGCGACGTGCAACTTGAGCTGGGGCATCCGCTCACCGGCGCGCTCGCGCGCGATCTCGATGAGCTCGGCAGACGTGTCGAGCGCGTCGACCAGGCCGCCGATGCCGACGAGTTCCGCGGTCGGCAGCGCGGATGCCCCGTCACGCGCGCACGCATCGAGCACGAGCTCGTCGAACCGCGGGTGGGCTCGCGCGACCGCGGCCGTCGAGATCGGATTCCAGATCAGCTCGTCGAGCTCGGCGAAGGAGGTCGCGACAGGCGCGAGCCCCCCGACGAATTCAGGTTCGTTCGTCGTATCCCCCATGCGCCCATTGTGGCCCGGGTGCCGACGATTTCCGCGGATTCAGGCAATCGAAAGCCGAACAGGGCAAACTTGAACGACCTGCTTTCAGCAATCCTGTCTCCGATCGAATCGAGTCCCACCCTCATGAATCGTGCACTGCGCCGTGCCGCGCCCATCGCGCTCGCCTCAGCCGCAGCCCTCTTCCTCGCCGGTTGCGCCGGCAGTGGCACCCCTCCCGACGCATCCGAGACGGCCGCCGCCGAGTGCATGGACGTCGCTTCGGGCTCGGTGAGCGACGGCGTGACCGTCGAAGGCGAGTTCTCCGGGTCGCCCACCGCGACCTTCACCACCCCAGTCGAGGCCACCGAGCTCGAGCGCACGATCGCCATCGAGGGCGACGGCGACGAGACCGCGGCCGGCGACCCGCTCAACGTCGTCGTGACCGCCTTCTCGGGCACGTCGGGCGAGCAGGTCTTCTCGCAGCCCGCGACGATCACGGCCGGTGACGAGTCGGTCTTCGAGGCATTCCGTGCCGGCATCGACTGCGTGCCCGTCGGCTCGCGCACCGTCACCGTCGCCCCGGCCGAGACCCTCTACGGCGACACCGGCAACGAGTCGATCGGGGTCGCCCCCGGCGAGACCATGGTCATCGTCATGGACGTCGTCGAGGTGCAGGAGCCGTTGAAGCCCTCCGAGTGGACCGAGAACGTGCCAGAGGTCGAGTTCGGCGCCGAGGGCGAGTCGCCCACGGTCACGATCCCCGACGTCGAGCCGTCGACCGAGCTGCAGGTGCACATCATCGAAGAGGGCGACGGCGACACCGTCGCCGCCGGCGACAGCGTCACCCTGCAGTACCAGGGCATCAGCTGGGACACCGGCGAGGTCTTCGACGAGAGCTACGCTCGCGGCGAGCCCGCGACGTTCCCGACCGACGGCGTCATCCAGGGCTTCGGTGCCGCGCTCGTCGGCCAGAAGGTCGGCACCAAGCTCATCGTGACGATTCCGCCCGAGCTGGCATACGGCACCGATCCCGCGGCGCACGAGCTCGGTGGTCAGACGCTCGTGTTCCTCGTCGAGATCGAGGGCACCGAGGCGCCCGCAGAGGGCACCGAGCCTCCCTCCGAGTAATGGGGCGTTGATGGAGACGAAGGCCGGGCGACGTGGTCGCCCGGCCTTCGTCGTGCTCGGGGAGTGCTATGCGGCCCGGCGGATGGCGCTCAGGACGCGAAGCCGGCCAGCAGCGCCGCCACGTAGACCGCGATGCCGACCAACCAGAACGCCGCCACGAAGACCGTGTCGCGCGTCCGCCACCGGCTGAGGATGCGCTCGGTGCGGGTGTCATGCGCTCCGAATGCGCGGGCATCCATGGCCAGCGCCACCCGTTCGGCGTGGCGGATCGCGCTCGCCAGCAGCGGGATCGAGTACCCGATGCCGCGCCGCACCGCGGCGATGGGTCCGCGTCGCGTGTCGGTTCCGCGAACCCGGTGAGCGGCACGGATCACCTCGAGCTCATGCCCGAACCTCGGCACGAAGCGCAGCGCCGCGAGCGCGGTGTACCCGATGCGGTAGGGCACCCTCAGGTTCTGCACCATCGCGCGAACGAACTCGGGCCCGGTCGAGGTGAGGCCCGCGATGAGCGAGAGCAGGAGCAGCGCTGCGAGGCGCAGCGAGGTGGCGAGCCCCACGAGGTACGCGGCGAGGGTGAACTGCCACTCGCCGATCTGCACGAGGACGACGGATGCCGCAGCGCTCGCTTCGTCGATGCGCGACGGGTCGACCCATACGCCGAAGGTCACGCCGAACACGAGCACGGCGATCGGCGTGCCGAGCAGCAGTGCGAGCGTGCCGCGCGGCGTGAGCCGCGCTCCGACAAGCAGCAGGGCCATCACGAGCACGATGAACGCCAGCGGGATCGCGAAGCCCCGGGTGAACACGAGCGCCACCATGAACGGCAGCGGTGCGGCGAGCTTCGCGAGGGGATTGAGCGCATGCAGGAACCGGATGCCCCGTGCCGCGTGCTGCTCGGCGAACGGGTCGGACTGCGCGGGCGCCGTCGGAACCGGCCCGGTGGGAGCCGCGTCGCGTGCCGTGGGAGCGCTCATGCCGCCGCCTCGGGCGCGGCCGGAAGCTGCGACATGCGGCTCACCCCATGCCATTCGGGGTGGTTCGCAAGGCCGCGCGTCGCCCTCGCGAGCGGCGGGTGACGCAGTCCGGCGTCGTCGATCAACGGGCCCGCGAGCACCTCGGCCGTGGCGCCCGCGCCGAGGATGCGCCCGTCGCGCATGACGACGATGCGGTTCGCGTAGTCGGCGACGAGCTGCAGGTCGTGCGTGACGATCAGCACCGTCGTGCCCTGGTGGTTGAGCGCGCGGAGCATGTCGAGCAGCTCGGCGGCACGTTCGCGGTCCTGCCCGAAGG
>Ga0247819_10000763_pt1 | contig 18133 bp, 18 predicted proteins | sample 13C_Xylose_Day6_FD_193428 | JGI IMG/M metagenome (GOLD analysis project Ga0247819, IMG submission 193428) | Soil microbial communities from agricultural site in Penn Yan, New York, United States - 13C_Xylose_Day6 | ecosystem: Environmental > Terrestrial > Soil > Agricultural land | place: USA...
TCCAGAAGATCCTGGTGGGCGAGCCGAGCGTGGAGGCCACCATCGCCATCCTGCGCGGCCTGCAGGAGAAGTACGAGGTGCACCACGGCGTGGAGATCACCGACCCGGCCATCGTGGCCGCGGCCGAGCTCTCGCACCGCTACATCACCGACCGCTTCCTGCCGGACAAGGCGATCGACCTGATCGACGAGGCCGCCTCCAAGATCAAGATCGAGATCGACTCCAAGCCCGAGGCCATCGACCGCCTGGATCGCCGCATGATCCAGCTGCAGATCGAGCGCGAGGCCGTGCGCAAGGAGAAGGACGAGGCCTCGCAGAAGCGCCTCGGCCTGATCGAGGACGAGATCGGCCGGCTCGGCAAGGAGATCGCCGACCTCGAGGAGATCTGGAAGTCCGAGAAGGCCACCGCCCAGGGCAGCGCGCAGGTCAAGGAAGAGATCGACCGCGTGCGCTTCCAGATCGAGGAGTTCAAGCGCAAGGCCGACTTCAACAAGGTGGCCGAGCTGCAGTACGGGAAGCTGCCGGAGCTGGAGCGCAAGCTCAAGGAGGCGCAGGACGCCGAGAACGGCAAGGCCAAGTCCGGCCGGCCGCAGCTGCTGCGCACCCAGGTCGGCGCCGAGGAGATCGCGGAAGTGGTGGCACGCGCCACCGGCATCCCGGTGTCCAAGCTGATGCAGGGCGAGCGCGAGAAGCTGCTGCAGATGGAAGATCGGCTGCACCAGCGCGTGGTGGGCCAGGACGAGGCGATCAGCGCGGTGGCCAACGCCATCCGCCGCTCGCGCTCGGGCCTGTCCGACCCGAACCGGCCCACCGGCTCGTTCCTCTTCCTCGGCCCCACCGGCGTCGGCAAGACCGAGCTGTGCAAGGCGCTGGCGAACTTCCTGTTCGACAGCGAGGACCACCTGATCCGCGTCGACATGAGCGAGTTCATGGAGAAGCACTCGGTGGCCCGCCTGATCGGCGCGCCGCCCGGCTACGTGGGCTACGAGGAGGGCGGCTATCTCACCGAGGCGGTTCGCCGCAAGCCCTACAGCGTGATCCTGCTCGACGAGGTCGAGAAGGCGCACCACGACGTTTTCAACGTGCTGCTGCAGGTGCTGGACGATGGCCGCCTGACCGACGGGCAGGGCCGCACCGTGGACTTCAAGAACACGGTGATCGTGATGACCAGCAACATCGGCTCGCACATGATCCAGGCGATGGCGGGGCGGCCGTACGAGGACGTGAAGGACGCGATCTGGGACGAGCTGAAGAACCACTTCCGGCCCGAGTTCCTCAACCGCATCGACGAGACGGTGGTGTTCCACGGCCTGGGCGCGGACCACATCGCCCGCATCGCGCAGATCCAGCTCAAGGTGCTGGAGCAGCGGCTGGCGAAGATGGACCTCACGCTGCAGGTGTCGCCGGCGGCGCTGGAGGAGCTGGCCAAGGTCGGCTTCGATCCGGTGTTCGGCGCGCGGCCGCTCAAGCGCGCGATCCAGCAGCGCATCGAGAACCCGTTGTCGCGGCTCATCCTCGAGGGGCGCTTCCCGCCCAAGAGCGTGATCCCGGTGGAAGTGGACCCGGTGCGCGAGCCCGGCGTGTTCCACTTCGGCGCGGCCAAGGCCGAGCCACGCGAGGAGACTCCCGCCTGAGCGGCGGGTTTCCGACGCACGGAAGGGGCAAGCGGCGCGCCGCTTGCCCCTCTCGGCTACCCGGGCGAAACTGGGCTTCGGTTCCTTCCCTTCACTCCTGAAACGCGAATGCCCGCTCTGATCGCTTTCCTGTTGCGCCTGCTGGCCCTGGCGGCCGGCCTGGTGGCCGCCGCCGGCGTGCTGCTCGTCGGCTTCGTCGGCGCCGTGCTGTTCCTGCTGCACAGCGGCTGGGTCCGCCTGGGCGGGCGGCCCGTCTGGTCGTTCCTGCTGGCCGCCCGCAAGCGCGGCTGGGCTGCCACCGCCGAACGCGTGCGCCCGACGCCGGGCTTCGTGCCCCAGCGCGTGCGCGTGCCGGTCCGCGACGTCACCGACGTCGACCCGAAGTGAGAAAGGGCGCCATGTTCAAGGCCCTCGTGCTGGACAAGGCGCCCGAATTCAGCGCGACGCTGCGCGACGTCGACGACGACTTCCTGCCCGAGGGCGACGTCACCCTCGAGGTGGCGTACTCCACGCTCAACTACAAGGACGCGCTGGCGATCACCAACCGGTCGCCCATCGCGCGCAGCTGGCCGATGGTGGCCGGCATCGACGGCGCGGGCCGCGTCGTCGAAAGCTCTTCACCGAAGTGGAAGCCCGGCGACCAGGTCGTGCTCAACGGCTTCGGCGTCGGCGAAGCGCACAAGGGCTGCCTGGCCGGCCGTGCGCGGCTGAAGGGCGACTGGCTGGTGCGGCTGCCCGAGCAGTTCACCGCGCGCCAGGCGATGGCCATCGGCACGGCGGGCTACACGGCCATGCTGTGCGTGCTGTCGCTCGAGCGCCATGGCTTGAAGCCCGGCGATGGCGACGTGCTCGTGACGGGCGCGACCGGCGGTGTCGGCTCCATCGCGGTTTCCGTGTTGTCCAAGCTGGGCCATCGCGTCACGGCCGCCACGGGCAAGGCCACCGAAGAGAAATTCCTGCGCGACCTGGGCGCCAGTGCCGTCATCGATCGCGCCGAACTCGCTTCACCCGGCAAGCCGCTGCAGAAGGAGCGCTGGGCCGCCGTGGTCGACGCCGTGGGCAGCCACACGCTGGCCAACGCGTGCGCGCAGACCCGCTACTACGGCGCCGTCGCCGCCTGCGGCCTGGCCCAGGGCATGGACCTGCCGGCCACGGTGGCGCCGTTCATCCTGCGCGGCATCAGCCTGCTGGGCGTGGAAAGCGTGATGGCGCCGATGCCGCTGCGCGAAGAGGCCTGGTCGCGGCTGGCCCGCGACCTCGACCCGGCGCGGCTCGAAGCGATCACCTCCGAGATTTCGCTGGACCAGGCGATCGAGCACGCGCAGCGCCTGATCGCGGGACAGGTGCGCGGCCGGCTGGTCGTGAACACGGGCGGCTGATGGCCGAGCCAGGGGCGCGCGCGTAAACCCTGTGCGCCGGTGCGGCCGCGGTCGCGTTGAGGCAGTGGAAAGGCAGGTGTAGTTCTCATGCTCGTCCAACGCACGCCCATGTCCCCGCCCGAAGCGCAGGCCTTCGAGGCCGCCATCCGCGCCAGCGGCCGCGATCCCGAAGCCTTCAAGGCCCAGGTGTTCGAAGCCGCGGCCAACGACGAGGACTCCACGCCGCTGCGCCGGGTGCACGTGGTCACGCGCCGTGCCGCCGCCCAGTACGACGCCAGCAACGGAGAGTGGACGCAGAACTTCGCGCGCCATCTCGCGCGCGGTTTCTTCGGTTGAGAGAGTCGTTCAGCGCCCGCTGAACTTGGCCGGCGCCGCTTGCGCCGCCACCGCCAGCGTGGGCAGCGCCGTGCGATACAGCACCGCTCCCACCGTCCCCAGCGCGATCGCCATGGTCGCCGCCACCAGGCCCCAGGGCCATCCGGAAGCAAAGCGCGTGGGCTGCGCCGCGGCGACGGCGGCTTCCGCCCGGCTGCGCGCATCGCGCGCGCGCAGCCACTGGTCGTAGCTGGCGCGCCGCTGCGGGTGCGAGAGCACCGCGTAGGCCTCGTTGATGGCCGCCATGCGTTGTTGCGCGCCGGTGTCCTGCGGCGCCAGGTCCGGATGGTGGCGGCGCGCGGCGCGGCGATAGGCCTTGCGCAGCGTCTCGTCCCCCGCGCTGCAGGGGATTCCGAGGAGGTCGTAGTGGCTGGGTTCGGCGGTTCTGGCCATCGATGTCGCGCGGCGCTTCGCGGCGTGTGCCGCTGCTCCTGAAAGTGTAGCTGGGAGGGACTTCGCGGTGAAGCTTCGCGCACGCGCCGGCATGATCGCGGCTGCGCATTTACAACGGTGGACGCGGCCCGGCGCCGTAGGACAAGGCCGACATTTGCCGGACTGGCGCGCGGCGGCGTGAAACCTCGCGCCTAAGATCGCCGGTTCGAGGGGACCATGAAACCTTTCTGGAAGCTGTGGCTGCTGCTTGCCTGCTGCGGCTGGCAGGGCTCGCTGTGGGCGTCGGCGACGTCTTCGGCCGGCGACAGCGCCGTCAAGGCCGCCTACCTGCATCGCATAGTGGGCCTGGTGGAATGGCCGTCCGGCAGCTTCAGGCGGCCGGACGACCCGCTGGTGATCGCGGTGGCGGGCGCCGAAGCGGTCGCGGCGGACCTGGAGCAGATCACGTCGACCCGCCGTCCCGTCAACGGCCGCCAGGTCGCCGTCCGCCGGCTGCGCGAGGGCGAAGCGCCGGCTGGCGCCCACGTGCTCATGGTCGGCGCGGGCCGCGAATCGCGCGTGCGCGAACTGGCGTCCGCCACCGGTCCGCTGCTGGTGGTCACCGAGCAGGAGAACGGCCATCAGCTGGGCGGCGTCCTCAATTTCGTGAACGTGGGCGGCCGCGTGCGCTTCACGGCGTCGCTGCCGCAGGCCGACGCGCGCGGGCTTCGCCTGAGCGCGCGGCTGCTCGAGGTGGCGCAGGCGGTGGAAGGACGCAGCCGATGAGGACCTCGCGCCGCTCCATCCGCAACAAGCTCAACGCCATCCTGGCGACCACCACGCTGCTGGCCCTGGTGCTGGCCGCGCTGGCGCTGGTGGTGGTGGACCTGCGCCGCGAGCTGGAGGACATCCGCGAGGACCTGGTCACGCAGGCCGACGTGGTCGCCCTGACCACGGCGCCGGCGCTGGCTTTTTCCGACTCGCGCGTGGCGACCGAGAACCTGTCGGTGCTGCGTGCCAAGCCGAGCGTGGTGGCGGGGGCGCTGTACGACGAGCGCGGCGCGCTGTTCGCGAGCTACCGCAATCCGGACGCGCCCGCCGTGGAGATCCCGGCGCGGCCCCATGCGTCCGGCCTGTCGGTCGACGGCGACTGGGCGACCACCTGGCAGCCGGTGACGCTCAATCGCGAACGGGTCGGCACCGTGTGGCTGCAGATGCGCCATGAGCGGCTGCGGCAGGCGCTCGAGTATCTCGGCGTGCTGGCGCTGATCATGGGCGGCAGCCTGGCGGCGGCGCTGTTGCTCTCCAACCGGCTGCAGCGTGGCCTGACCGCGCCGATCCTGGGCATCAGCGAGGTGGCCCGCAAGATCCTGCGCGGCGAGACCGGCGACCTGCGCGCCACCCGCAGCAGCGACGACGAGGTGGGCGAGCTGGTCGATGCCTTCAACGCCATGCTCGACGAGCTGCAGCGCCGCTCGCAGACGCTGGAGACGGCCAACCAGGCGCTGCGATCGAGCGAGGCGCGCTACCAGCTCGCGGTGCGCGGCTCCAGCGCGGGCCTGTGGGACTGGGACATGCCGGCCGGCACCATGTTCTATTCGCCGCGCTTCAAGGCGCTGCTGGGCTACACCGACGAGGAATTCCCCGACAAGCCCGAGTCGATGCGCTCGGTGCTGCACCCCGACGACCGCGAGGTGGTGTCCGAAGCGATGCGCGCCCACCTGCGCCAGCGCGCGCCCTACCAGGTCGAGTGCCGCCTGCGCGACCGGGGCGGCCACTGGCGCTGGTTCTTCGTGGCCGGAGCGGCGCTGTGGGACCCGACCGGCCAGCCGTTCCGCATGGCCGGCTCGGTGGTGGAGGTGACCGAGCGCAAGGAGGCCGAGCGCGTGCTGCAGGAGGCCAACCGCGCCAAGGACGAATTCCTCGCCACGCTGGCGCACGAGCTGCGCAACCCGCTCGCGCCGATCCGCACCGGCCTGGAGATCCTGAAGAAGGACCAGGCCAACGGCCCGCCGTCCGAGCGCGCCCGCGCCATGATGGAACGCCAGCTGGTGCACATGATCCGGCTGATCGACGACCTGCTGGACATCTCGCGCATCAACAGCGGCAAGATCCGGCTGGAGGTCTCGCGCATCCACCTGCGGCCGGTGCTGGACAGCGCCATCGAGATCAGCCGGCCGGCCGTCGCCACCGGCGGCCACGCGCTGACGGTCGACCTGCCCGACGAGGACATCGAGCTGATGGGCGACCCGACCCGGCTCGCGCAGGCCCTGGGCAACCTGCTGAACAACGCGGCCAAGTACACGCCGCCGGGCGGCCAGGTCGCGCTGCGCGTGAGGCGCGAGCGCGACGAAGCCGTGATCGAGATCGAGGACAACGGCGAGGGCATCCCGCGCGAGATGCTGGAGAACATCTTCTCGCTGTTCGCTCAGGTGCGCAGCACGCTGGATCGCGCGCAGGGCGGCCTGGGCATCGGTCTCTACCTGGTGCGCAGCCTGGTCGAGCTGCACGGCGGCACGGTGGTGGCCGAGAGCGCCGGCGCCGGCCAGGGCAGCCGGTTCACGATGCGCCTGCCCTGCCTGCCGGCCACGGCGCAGCCGAAACCGAAGCCGGACACCGGGTCCGCGGGCGCTCCCGCGGTGGGCCTGAAGGTGCTGGTGGTGGATGACAACGTCGACGCGGCCGAGACGCTGTCGCTCGTGCTGGAGATGGCCGGCTGCCGCACGCGCATGCTGCACGAGGGCTCGCACGTGCTGGAGGGCGCGCTGGACTTCGGGCCCGACGTGATCCTGCTGGACATCGGCCTGCCGGGCATGAGCGGCTACGAGGTCGCGCAGCGGCTGCGGCAGGAGCCGCGTTTCGCGCGGACCTTGCTTGTGGCGATCACGGGCTGGGGCACCGACCAGGACCGGCGCCGCTCGCAGGAATCGGGCTTCGACCACCACCTGACCAAGCCGGTGGACTACGCGGCGCTGGAGCCGCTGCTGCGTCAGACCGTGTCGGCGCGCTGAAGGCGATCGACGAAGGGCGCTTGCGCCGGCAGCAGCTTGCGCCGCGCGGTGTCCGGATCGAACCAGGCCACTCGATCGACTTCCGGAAACGACTTCATCTGGCCGGAGCGCGGCGGCCATTCCATCTCGAACAGGTTGCAGCGAAGCTGCGCGGGATCGAAGTCGCCCTCGAAGGCCCAGGCCTGCACGCGCTTGCCGCTCTTCATGCGCACTTCGCCGAGGTCGGCGAAGGGGCCGGCCGGCTTGAAGCCGGTTTCCTCCTCGAACTCGCGGCAGGCCGCGGCCAGAGGGTCTTCGCCGTCGAGGAGTTCGCCCTTGGGGAGGGACCAGGCGCCGTCGTCCTTGCGGGCCCAGAACGGGCCGCCGGGGTGGGCCAGCAGCAACTCGAGCCCGCCGCCGGCGCGGCGGAACATGAGAAGGCCGGCGCTGCGCATCTGCAGATTGTCGTCATCCCGTCCCCGTCATCCCCGCGGAGGCGGGGATCCAGTGCGTCCGCTCTCGCGGCCTGCCGGAAGCCCTGGGTTCCCGCCTTCGCGGGAATGACGGGTTGTGTGCTTAACGCTCGCCGTCCGGCGGGATGCGGCCTTCCTGCTGGCGCTGCCGATCCTGCGAGATCAGCTGCTCCATCGCGCTGGCCGCGCCTTCGCCGGAACGGTGGCCCGGCGACTGCTCCGCGGGCGCGCGGCCGGCGGGAGAGGTCTGCTCGTTGCGTTCCTGGAATTGGCTCATCTCCATCGTCCTTCCTGCATGCGCGCCATGGAGGGTCGGCGCGCAGGTTCATTGAAGCGCTGGGAAGGGAGCTCAGCAGTCGGTCCAAGCCCAACCGTCCTGTAGGACTACGGCTCAGCCATGTAATCGGATGGTTGACGCGCTTCCCGGGCCTGGAAATGCCGGGGCGGTTGGCCCATGGCGGCCTTGAACATCGCGCTGAAGGCGCTCTCGCTGGCATAGCCGCTGGCGGCCGCGACCTGCTGCACGGGGACGCCGCGCGCCAGCAACGGAAGAGCGTGCGCCAGCACGGCCTGCTGGCGCCACTGCTGGTAGCCGGTGCGCAGCTCGGCGCGGAACAGGCGCGCCAGCGTGCGCTCGCTGGCGCCCACGTCGGCGGCCCACTCGGCCAGGCTGCCGCGCTGGCCGGGTGCGCGCAGCACCGCCTCGCACAGCGCTCGCAGGCGCTTGTCGCCGCCGGGCGCGGGCAGCGGCACGCCCAGCGCCTGCGGGTCGGCGTGGCGCAGTTCGTCCAGCACCAGCGCGCCGACCAGGCGCTCGCGCTCGCGGGGCAGGGTGGGCGCCTCCAGCGCCTCGACCAGCTCGCGCAACAGGGCCGAGACCCGCAGCACGCGGCAGCCGGTCCAGCCCGGCGGCGTGACCGAGGCGTGCAGGTACAGCGTCCGGAACTGCGCGGTCTCCAGCACGTGCACGTAGTGGCGGGCGCCCGGCGCGATCCACACGGCGCGCGAGGGCGGGACGATGTAGGTGACCTCGTCGGCGGCGCGGCGGTCCTGCTCGGCGCTGACCTGCAGAACGCCGGTCGAGCAGTACGCGAGCTGCGCCCAGGCATGGTGGTGCGGCTCGAAGTGCGTGTCGGCGGGCAGCGAGCGGGACCGCAAGCGCACCGGGCGCGCCGGCGTCGGCCGGAAGGCGTCGCCGTCGGTGGCGCTCAGCGCGGTCGAAAGGGCAGGGCGGGTCATGGCCGCATTTTGGCGGGAATCCGCAGAAAGCTGGCGAACCGTCGCATTCCGGTAATCGAGGCCGATCGCTAGGATTCCCGCCATGGCTACCAGCACCGCCGGCTCCGTGCCGCTTCCTCCCCTTCGACAGGACGCCGGCGTGATCGGCCTCGTGGGCCTGGCGCACCTGATCAGCCACTTCAGCCAGCTCCTGCTGGCGCCCCTGTTTCCCTGGTTGAAGGAAGCGTTCGCGGTCGGCTACGTCGAGCTGGGCTTCCTGATGACGATCTTCTTCGTGGTCTCCTGCGCGGTGCAGGCGGCCTCGGGCTTCCTGGTCGACCGGCATGGCCCGCGCCCCGTTCTGTTCGGCGGGCTGGCCCTCCTGGGCCTGGCCGCCTTCGGCTTCGCGAGCAGCACCAGCTACTGGATGATGGCCGCGTTCGCGGTGGTCGCCGGCGTCGGCAACGGCGTGTTCCACCCGGTCGACTACACGCTGCTCAACCGCAAGGTGAGCGCGCCGCGCCTGGGCCACGCCTACAGCTTCCACGGCATCACCGGCAGCCTGGGCTGGGCGCTGGCGCCCGCCTTGCTGGTGCCGCTGGCCATCGCCTTCTCCTGGCGCGTCGCGCTGGCCGCCGCCGGCGCGCTGGCCTGGGGCGTGCTGCTGGTGCTGTGGCTGAAGCGCTCGCGGCTCGAACTGCCGGTCGCCGCGACGCCGGCCGCCGGTGCGGCCAAGGCGGCCGACGCCACCTTCGACTTCCTGCGCATCCCGGCCGTGTGGATGTGCTTCGCGTTCTTCTTCGTGTACGCCGTCGTCCTGAGCGTGATCCAGGCCTTCGCGCCGGAGGCCGCGCGCCAGTTGCACGGCGTGCCGGTGGGCCTGGTCGCCGCCTGCCTGACCATCTACATGGTCTGCAGCGCGGGCGGCATGGTGGTCGGCGGCTTCCTGGCGTCCGACCCCGCCAAGTGCGAGCGCGTCGTCGCCCTGGGCTTCGGCATGGCCGCGCTGGTGGCGCTGGCGATCGGCGTGGCGCCCGTGCCGGCGCTCGCCATCCCCGCGCTGTTCGGCGCCATGGGCTTCGCCAGCGGCATCGCGGGACCTTCGCGCGACCTGCTGGTCAAGCGCTCCACGCCCGAGAACGCCAGCGGCCGGGTGTTCGGCATCGTCTATTCGGGCCTGGACATCGGCCAGGCGGTCGCCCCGCTGGTGTTCGGCAGCCTGATGGACCGCGGCCACTACACCGGCGTCTGGCTCGGCCTGGTGGCGATGCAGGCGCTGCTGATCGCCAGCGCGTTCAACGTGCGGCGGGCGCGCCGCACGGGTCTCGCGCCGGCCTGAGCGCCAAGCCTGAGCCGCGCGCCATCCGGCGCAGGTATCCTGTCGCCCATGTACGCGCCGTATTTCGGGCTGTCGCACGAGCCGTTCTCGATCGCGCCGGACCCGCGCTACCTTTTCATGAGCGAGCGCCACCGCGAGGCGCTCGCGCACCTGCTCTACGGCCTGGGCGGCGGGGGCGGCTTCGTGCTGCTCACCGGCGAGATCGGCACCGGCAAGACCACCGTCTGCCGCGGTTTCCTGGAACAGATCCCGGACAACTGCAACGTCGCCTACATCTTCAATCCCAAGCTGACGGTCATCGAGCTGCTGCAGTCGGTGTGCGAGGAGTTCCGCATCGAGGTGCCGCGCCGCGCCGAAGGCGTCGCTCCCACCGTCAAGGACTACCTCGATCCGCTCAACGCCTTCCTGCTGCGATCGCACGCGGAAGGCCGCAACAGCGTGCTGATCATCGACGAGGCGCAGAACCTCTCGGCCGACGTGCTGGAGCAGCTGCGCCTGCTGACCAATCTCGAAACCTCCGAGCGCAAGCTGCTGCAGATCGTGCTGATCGGCCAGCCCGAGCTGCGCGAGCTGCTCGCCCAGCCCAGCCTGGAGCAGCTGGCGCAGCGCGTGATCGCGCGCTACCACCTCGACGCGCTGACGCGCACCGAGACCCAGCAGTACGTGCGCCACCGGCTGGAAGTCGCCGGGCTGGCTCGCTCGATGCCGTTCGACCGCGGCGCGCTGGAGCGAATCCACAAGAAGAGCGGCGGCGTGCCGCGCCGCATCAACCTGCTGTGCGACCGCGCGATGCTGGGCGCCTTCGGGCAGAGCGAGCCCGTCGTCACGCGTGCGATCGTCGACCGGGCCGCGCGCGAAGTCTTCGGCGATCCCGCGCCGGCGCCGGCCGCCCACTGGCCGCGCCAGGCGGCGGTGCTGGGCGTCGGCCTGCTCGCGGGCGCGGGCCTCGTGGCCGCGGCGCGCTGGTGGACCGAGACGCCGCCGCCGGCCGAGCAGCCGGTTGCGGCCGTCGCGCCTGCGTCCGCGGAAACTCCGCCGCCCGCCGCGGTGGACAGCGGATCCGTCAAGCCCGTGGTCGCCGAGCCGGCGGCCCCGACCGCATCGAGCGCCGCGCCGTCGACCCCGCCCACGCTGCTGCGCGACGAGCGCCAGGCGTGGCGCGAACTGGCCGGCGTCTGGAAGCTGGACGCGGGTGAGGGCGATCCCTGCGCCGCGCTGGCGCGCGAGGCGGTGCACTGCTTCTCCAAGGTGCTGCCGCTGGTGCTGATCCGGCAGCTCGACCGGCCCGGCATCGTCGCGCTCGACCAGAACACGGGCCGGCCTTCGTACGCGCTGCTCACCGCGCTGAATGACAAGTCGGCCACGCTGGTGGCGGGCGGCAGCGAGCAGACCGTGACGCTGGCCGCGCTGGCCGCGCGCTGGAACGGCGAGTGGTCCACGCTGTGGCGCGCGCCGGCGGGTTTCGATCCGCGCATGCCGGAGCGCGAGGGCAAGCTGGCCGGCTGGCTGGACGAGCAGCTCGCCAAGGCCGGCGCGGACCGCGAGGGCGGGCCGCTGCGCGCCCGCCTGCGCACTTTCCAGCTGGCCCAGGGCCTGACGCCCGACGGCGTGCTGGGCCCGCTCACCTTCATGCAACTCAATCGCACCGCGGGGCTGGACGAGCCGCGCCTGCGCCAGGCGCCCTGACCATGTCGTACATCCTCGAAGCCCTGCGCAAGGCCGATGCCCAACGCGAACGCAACCGCGTGCCCGGCCTGCATGCGCATCCGCTCGCGGCGGAAGCACCGGTGCCGGCGCAACGCTGGGGCGGGTCGGTGATGGCCGCGCTGGCGGCGATCGGCGTGGTGGCGGCGATCGCGATCACGTGGCGGCTGGCGACGCCCGGGGCGGCGCCGGCGGTGCCCGTTCCCGAGCGCGTGGCGGCGGCGCCTGCCGTCGTTCAGGAACCTGCGCCTGCCGCACCCGTCGCGGCGACTCCCGGGCCCGCGACCGCCATCGTCCCCGCCGCGCCGCCGCCGTTGCCGCCGCAGCCCGCGCGCGAACAGAAGGCGCCGGCGGCCGCTGCGCAGGCACCCATCACCGTGCCTCCCGCGTCCGCCGTCCCGGCCGCAGCCGCAGCTTCGGCTCCCGCTCCGGCGATCGCCAACGGCCCGCCGCCCGGCCTGCCGCAGCTCGCCGTGAGCGGCGGCGTCTACTCGCAGAACCCCGCGCAGCGCATGCTGATCGTCAACGGCGGCGTGTTCAACGAAGGCAGCGAAGTGGCCCGCGGCGTGCGGCTGGAGGAAGTGCGCGCCGACAAGAAGGCCGTGCTGAACTTCAACGGCCAGCGGTTCGCGTTGCCCTACTGACTGACGTTCATCGGCGGCTGGAACACGGACCAGCGGCCTTCGCGGAACAGGTACAGCGCCGACGACACCCGGCTGCGGTTCGAAGCCGCGTAGATCGCCGCCGCGCTGAAGCGCAGCGCCGCCACCGCCTCCTCGTCGTCGGCCGGCGCGTACAGCAGGCCGCCGCGCTGCGGCACCGCCACCACCAGCCCTTGCGCATGGCGCGCCTCCAGCGATCGCCAGAACGGCCGGTCGAGGAAGTAGCTGCTGTTCAGGTCGTCGGCGCGGCCCAGCACCTGCATGAGGCCGCCGCGCCAGGGACGCACCGTCGGCTCACCGTAGGTGCGGCGCATGTTCCGCACGGCCAGGTCGAGCGCCTGGTCGGGCTCCAGGTGCAGGCGGTCCAGGTCTTCGGAAGAAGCGCTCTGCAGATGCGCCTTGCCGTCGAACACCAGGCGGATGTGCATGTCGCCGACGTAGCGGAACCAGCTGGTCTCCAGTTCCACTTCGCTGCCGTCGGGCAGTTGCGCGCGCAGCGTGCCGTAGGGCTGCAGCGTTTCGCTCTGCTGGCTGATGCCCGCCGACTCACGCAGGACGGCGAGCAGGTTGCCCGCTTCCGTGTCGAATGTCTCCTGCGCGTGCGCGCCGCACATCGCGAGCACCGTCGCGATCACGGCCAGAATCTTCTTCATCCCCTGTACTCCCTGTCGTTGAACGCATCGTGCAACGCGCTGACAAGCCCGGCAACCCGTGTTACACGATGTGTGGCGGTAGAGCTGCTTTGGCGTGCAACGTAAACGGTTACGGAACTTGCTGAGCCACTCATGCTTGTAAGCGAGCTCATCCCTAGCATCCGAGGCTCAACCACCCCACCACAGAGGTACTCCCGATGGCACTGCAGTCCCCCTTCTTCAACAACGGCAAGCGTGAAGACGTCCGTCCCAACACGCCCAACGGCGCCGTCCTGAACGCCGCCGCCGCCGCGCCCATCGCCCCCGCCGTGAACAGTGCCCCGGCGCAAGAGGGCGAAGCCAAGCTGACCGTCGGTCCGAACATCAAGCTCAAGGGCGTGGAAATCACCGACTGCGACACGCTGGTGGTCGAGGGTTCGGTCGAGGCCACCATGGACTCGCGCATGATCCAGATCTCCGAGCGCGGCTCGTTCAAGGGCTCCGCCGAGATCGACGTGGCCGAGATCCGCGGCTCGTTCGACGGCAACCTGACCGTCCGCCAGAAGCTGGTGATCTACTCGACCGGCAAGGTCACGGGCCGCATCCGTTACGGCAAGGTCGTGATCGAAGAGGGCGGCCAGCTCTCCGGCGAGATCGAGTTCGGCGCCTCCGCCGCTCCCGCCACCACCAGCACCGCCCGTCCGGCCACGCCCAAGCTGCAGGTCGCCTGAGCTTCCAGCTGAGTGGAAACTGGAAAGCGCGGCCTCGGCCGCGCTTTTTCTTTTCCGTCATCCCCGCGAAGGCGGGGATCAGAGCGTCCACCTTCAGCGGACTTCGAGGAAGCACTGGATTCCCGCCTTCGCGGGAATGACGGAAAAGGGTCAGACCGCGCTGCGATGCCGCGCGATGCAGGTGTCCAGCACCTCGCCGGAATCCCGCTGCCACCAGTCCTGCGTCGAGAAGATTTCCACTTCGCTGTAGCCGGCGAAGCCCTGGCCCTCGACCCAGCCGCGGATGCGCGGGATGTCGATCACGCCGTCGCCCATCATCCCGCGGTCGTTCAGCAGGTCGCGCGTCGGCGTGAGCCAGTCGCAGACGTGGAAGGCCAGCAGCCGCTCGCGGCCCGCGCGCTCGATCTGCTCGCGCAGCTTCGGGTCCCACCACACGTGGTAGACGTCCACCGCGACGCCCAGGGCGCCGCTGCGTGCAGGGTCGAGCGTGTCGCAGACATCCAACGCCTGTTCCATCGTGTTGATGCAAGCGCGGTCGGCCGCGTACATGGGATGCAGCGGCTCGATGGCCAGCGGCATGCCGGCCGCGCGCGAATATTCCAGCAGGCGGCCGATGCCGTCGTGCACCTGCTGGCGCGACAGCTCGATGTCCTTGTGCGCCGCGCGGCCGGCCAGCGCGCCGGGCAGGGCGCCCACCACCAGCACCAGGCAGGCGGCGTTGAGCTCGCGCGCTTCTTCCAGCGCCCGAAGGTTCTCGTCGTCGGCCGCCCTCAGTCCGGCGTCGTCGGTGGCGGTGAACATGCCGCCGCGGCAATAGCCCGAGAGCTCCAGGCCGAGCGACTTGATCTGCCGCGACACGTTGCCCAGGCCCGCGGCAGCGACCTGGTCGCGCCACGGCGACACGGCGCGGATGCCGCGTTGCGCGCACGCGTCGAGGATGTCCGGCAGCGGCAGGTCCTGGCCGCGGCTCTTGCGCACCGTGGCCGTGTTGATCGACAGCCAGCGATGGTCCTGCGAGAAGTCGCGCATCGCTTCAGGACCCGACGCCGTGCACGGCCAGCAGCGAGTTCATGCGGCGCGCCGCCAGCTCGGGCTGCTCCAGCAGGTTGGCCGCGTCGGCCAGGCGGAACAGCTCGGCCAGGTGCGGCAGGCTGCGCGTGCTCTGCTGGCCGCCGACCATGGTGAAGTGCTTCTGGTGGCCGTTGAGCCAGGCCATGAACACCACGCCGGTTTTGTAGAAGCGCGTGGGCGCCGCGAAGATGTGGCGCGACAGCGGCACGGTGGGGCCGAGGATCGCGTGGAAGCGATCGAGGTTGCCCTGCGCCAGCTCGCCGAGTGCGGCACTCGCAGCGGGGGCGATGGCGTCGAAGATGCCCAGCAGCGCATCGCTCTTGCCGTGCGTGGGCTCGGCGCCGAAGCCGTCGCCGGCGATCAGCTCGGCGTAGTTGAAGTCGTCGCCCGTGTACATGCGCACGCCCGGCGGCAGGCGGCGGCGCATGGCGATCTCCTTGTCCTTGTCCAGCAGCGAGATCTTGATGCCGTCCACCTTGGACGCGCGGGCCGTGATGATGCCCAGCGCCGTGTCCATCGCGGCATCGACGTCGCGCGTACCCCAGTAGCCGGCCAGGGCGGGATCGAACATCTCGCCGAGCCAGTGCAGGATCACCGGCTGCTTCGCCTGCGACAGGATGCGGCCGTACACCTTCTCGTAGTCGGCCGGGCCCTTGGCGACGCGGGCCAGCGCGCGGCTGGCCATCACGATCAGGCGGCCGCCGAGCTTCTCGATGGCCTCCATCTGCTCCTCGTAGCCGCGGATCACGTCGTCGACGGTCTTCACGTCGTCGATCGCCAGGTGATCGGTGCCGCAGCCGGATGCGACGAGGGCGCCGGGGTAGTCGCGCGCCGCGTCCAGCGAGCGGCGGATCAGCTCCAGCGAAGTGGGCCAGTCCAGGCCCATCCCGCGCTGCGCGGTGTCCATCGCCTCGGCCACGCCCAGGCCGAGCGACCACAGACGCTGGCGATAGGCGATGGTGGTGTCCCAGTCGATCGCGGCGGTCAGCCAGGGATCGACCGCGGCCAGCGGGTCGGCCACCACGTGCGCGGCCGAGTAGGCGATGCGGTTGAACTTCACGCCCTGGGCGGGCTGCACCGGAGTGGCGCCGCGCAGCGTGTAGTCCTCCAGCGCGCCGGAACGCGCCGGCAGCTTCAGGGTGATGGCCATGCCTCGCTCTCCCTCAGATCTTCAGCGGCGGCACGTCGACGAAGCGGCGTTCCTTCCAGCTCTGAAGCGCGGCTTCCACCAGCTGCACGCCCTTGGCGCCTTCCGGCAGGGTCCAGGTGTACGGCGCGTCTTCCACGACGTGGCGGATGAAGTGTTCCCACTGGATCTTGAAGCCGTTGTCGTAGAACTCCGTGTCGGGCACTTCCTGCCACTGGTCGAAGAAGTTCATCGGCTGCTTGACCTCGGGGTTCCATACCGGGCGCGGCGTGGCCACGCGGCTCTGGGCGCGACATTCGGTCAGCGTGGCGACGGCGGAGCCGTGCGTGCCGTCGACGTGGAAGGTGACCAGGTCGTCGCGGCGCACGCGCGTGGCCCACGACATGTTCAGCTGGGCGATGATGGGCTCGCCGTCGTGGCCGGTGATCTCGGCGATGGCGTAGGCCGCGTCGTCGGCCGTGGCCTGGTACTTCTTGCCGCTCTCGTCCCAGCGCTCGGGGATGTGCGTCGCGCCCAGGCAGCTGATGGACTTCACTTCGCCGAACAGGTTGTCCAGCACGTAGCGCCAGTGGCACATCATGTCCAGGATCATCCCGCCGCCATCTTCGGTGCGGTAGTTCCAGCTCGGACGCTGGATCGGCTGCAGGTCACCTTCGAACACCCAGTAGCCGAACTCCAGGCGCAGCGACAGCATGCGGCCGAAGAAGCCGGAGCGGCGCAGCATGTCCAGCTTGCGCAGGCCGGGCAGGAACAGCTTGTCCTGCACCGCGCCGTGCTTCAGGCCCGACTTCTTCGCGGTCTGCGCGATGTCCATCGCCTCGGCCAGCGTGGTGGCGATCGGCTTCTCGCAGTACACGTGCTTGCCGGCGCGCAGCGCCTTGGCCAGCAGCGTCGGGCGCATCTGGGTGGTGCCCGCGTCGAAGAACACCGAGTCCTGCGGGTTGGCGAGTGCCTTGTCGAGGTCGGTACCCCAGCGCTCGATCTTGTGCGTGCGTGCCAGCGCCTCGATCTTCTCGGCGTTGCGGCCGATCAGTATCGGGTCCGGCATCACCTTGTCGCCGTTGGAGAGCGTGACGCCGCCCTGGTTGCGGATGGCGACGATGGAGCGGATCAGGTGCTGGTTCATGCCCATGCGTCCGGTGACGCCGTGCATGATGATTCCGAGGCGCTGGGTGGCCATGGCTTCAATCCTTCGGGGGTGGGGTTACTGCTTGTGGACTTCGAGGCCGGCGGCCTTCACGAGACCGGCGTTGCTCTTGATCTCGTCACGGATGTAGCCGTCGAACTGCTCGGGCGAGAGCGTCCAGGCATCGGCGCCGAGCGAGGCGAAGCGCTCCTTCACCTCCGTCGTGTTGAGCGCCTTGACCACCTCGTCGTGCAGGCGGTTGACGATGTCGCGCGGCGTCCGGGCCGGCGCCATCATGCCGATCCAGAAGTTGAACTCGGAGCCGGGCACGCCGGCTTCGGCGGTGGTCGGCACCTGGGGCAGGGCGGCGGCGCGCTTGGGCGAGCCCACGGCCAGCGGCACCAGCTGGCCGTTGCGGATCTGGCCGATCACCGGCGCGATCGGCGAGAAGTAGTAGTCCACGCGGCCGGCCATCACTTCGGTAACGGCTTCGGCGGAGCCCTTGAACGGCACGTTGACGGCGTCGATCTTCGCGGCCAGCTTGAACTTCTCGGCGTTCAGGTGCGTCGCGCTGCCCTGGCCGGCGGAAGCGAAGTTCATGCTGCCCGGCTTGGCGCGCGCGGCGCTCAGCAGCTCGCCCAGCGACTTGATGTTCTTCGAGGGCGAGATCACCAGCACGTTGGGCGTGCTCGAGATCGGCGTGATGCCGGCGAAGTCCTTCTCGGTGTCGAACGACAGCTTGGCGAAGGTGTGCGGGCTGACCGTGTGCGACGACGAGTGGATCATGATCGTGTAGCCGTCCGGCTGCGCCTGCGCCACGGCCGCCTGGCCGATGGTGCCGCTGGCGCCGCCGCGGTTCTCCACCACCAGCTGCTGGCCCATGCTCTGCGACATCTTGTCGGTGATGGCGCGGGCGATGATGTCCGTGGTGCTGCCGGCGGCGAACGGCACGATCACGCGGATCGGCTTGTTCGGGTAGCCGCTCTGCGCGGCGGCGCCCAGCGGCGCGAGGGCGGCCAGGCCGGCCAGGGACAGGGCGAGGGTTCTTCTCTTCAGCATCGGTGTCTCCGCGAGTGGGTGGGTCTAATTCACTAGACGGTGAATTAAAGCACGCGGGAATGCGGCCGCGCAAGCTCGGCGGGCCAGCCAGCCGGCGCTCAATCCCTCAGGACATACCCGAGGATCACGTCGCACATGTGGGCCAGGCGCTCCTGGCGCGCCTTGGCCGAGAGCAGGTCGCGGCCGAAGATGGCCGACAGCGTGTGGTTGTTCGAGAGGTA
>Ga0247819_10000765_pt1 | contig 18119 bp, 14 predicted proteins | sample 13C_Xylose_Day6_FD_193428 | JGI IMG/M metagenome (GOLD analysis project Ga0247819, IMG submission 193428) | Soil microbial communities from agricultural site in Penn Yan, New York, United States - 13C_Xylose_Day6 | ecosystem: Environmental > Terrestrial > Soil > Agricultural land | place: USA...
GATGTCGCCCGCTTCCTGCTGGCCGGCGCCTGCGCCACCGAGATGACGTCGGCGGTCTTCACCGGGGGCTATCAGGTGCTGAGCGACGCCATCGAGGAACTGGATGCCTATGTGGCGAAGCGCGGATCGACCGTGACCGAGTTGCTGGGCAGCGCGGCCGATCAGGTTCAAACCTATCAGCAACAACCCAGCCGACCCGGCTGGTGGGAGGGTTTCGCCCCAAAGTGCCAAGGGTTTCCCGGTTGAAACGGGTGTGCCGGGAAATCACTGACAGCTGGCGACTGATGTCGCCCTGACAGGAGGCGTTTGATAGAAGAGCGGTTTGGACGGGCCTCGATTCTCTTGGATTACCCGACGCCTCTCCTCACCTGCATTGATTCGCCTTCGAATCAATGCAGGTGAGGAACGCGGCATCAAATTTTGAATTGCCCCAACAAACTTTGCAGACGATTACCGATCACATTCAGCTCATCAACTGTCTTGAGAAATGAACAATCCACCCCCGGTCACCCCCTTGCTGTCGATGACCCCATTGGACAGCGCCCAATCAGGTGTTTTCTCCCTGGGCTGAACTAACGCTGGATCCGAAACTGCTTCGGTGACAGTCCCGTGCCGCGCTTGAAAAAACGCGAGAAGTAAGCCGGTTCGGAAAAGCCCAGGCTGTCGGACACCTGGTTGATGGTCATGGTGGTGTAGACCAGATCGCGCTTGGCCTCCAGTAACAGTCGCTGGTTGATCATCTGCAAGGCGGATTGCCCCGAAAGACGTCGGCAAAGCGCGTTGAGATGAGCCGCACTGATCCCCAGGGTGGCCGCGTAATGGTCGATCGGCAGGTGCTCGCGAAACTGCGTTTCCAATGTCCGGGTAAAGCGCTGCAGGTACTCACGGCCCCGGTCAAGCTGCCTGGGATCTGGTGACGATCGCTCCAGATTGCGACGGCTGAGCCAGACCGACAGCACCGTGATCAACGACTGCAGCATCGGATCACGGCCGGACTGGCTTTGCACGTATTCCTCGGTGATGGCCGCGTACAGGGTGTCCAGGTACTGCTGTCCGGCACCGACGGTGTAACAGGCCGCCCTGCTCAGCACCGGGGTATTGAGCGAAGCCCCCAGTTGTTCGGCCAAGGGCTGGGCCAGGCTGAGGACGTGGCCCTGAATATCTTCGGAGAATTTGAAGGTGTGCACGCTCAACGCGGGAACGACCTGCAGCGAGGGTGAATCCACGTAGATGACCACGTCTTCGACCTTCAGTGTCGCTTGGCCTGCCTGCACGTACAGCAGCTGCACCAGGTCGCTGTGACGATGGGGCTTGATCTCCCAGCCGTGCAGTTTGCTGCGTTCGGGAATCGACTCGCAATGAATCAGGTCGGGCGTCGGCCAAGCGCCGGTTTCGCCGTAAAGCTTGAACACCGGAACCGCTGCGGCCACTGATTTCGACATCCGACACCCCTTGACGATCATCCACGAAAAGTCCACGGAATGCGTTTGATATTGCCTTCTTATCCTGGCTTTATCCATCAAAAATACAGGAGACAACAATAACAATGCGCTGAAGGGCGTGCGCCTTCAGCGCGACAGAGAGGTTGCTGGCATGAAAACCAAAGTCGCCATTATCGGGGCCGGTCCATCCGGTCTTTTGCTCGGTCAGTTGCTGCATCGCGCAGGTATCGACAACGTTATCGTCGAACGCAAGAACCCTGACTACATTCTCTCCAGAATTCGTGCCGGCGTGCTGGAGCAAGGCATGGTCGATCTGTTGCGCGAAGCGGGCGTCAGTGAACGCATGGACGCCAATGGGCTGGTGCACGATGGCTTCGAACTGGCGTTCGACGGACGCTGTGAACGCATCGACCTTAAAACCCTGACCGGTGGTAAAACGGTCATGGTCTACGGCCAGACCGAGGTCACCCGTGACTTGATGGATGCCCGGGCCCGCGCAGGGGCGACGACCCTCTACGATGCCGACAATGTGCAGCCCCATGGCATGAAGAGCGAAAGTCCTTATGTGACCTTCGAGCGCAACGGTGAAACCGTTCGCCTGGACTGCGACTACATTGCCGGCTGCGATGGCTTCCACGGCGTATCACGGCAGTCGATACCACAAGAGACATTGAAGATTTTCGAGCGGGTCTACCCGTTTGGCTGGCTCGGCGTCCTGGCAGACACCCCGCCGGTGAATCATGAACTGGTCTACGCCAACCATGAGCGCGGCTTTGCCCTGTGCAGCATGCGCTCCCCGACACGCACGCGTTATTACGTTCAGGTGGGTGCGCAGGAAAAAGTCGAGGACTGGTCGGACGAACGCTTCTGGGACGAACTCAAACGCCGCTTGCCGCCGCCTCTCGCCGGACAGTTGGTGACGGGGCCCTCCATTGAAAAGAGCATCGCCCCACTCCGCAGTTTCGTCGTTGAACCCATGCAGTACGGCCGGCTCTTCCTGCTGGGGGATGCTGCCCACATCGTCCCGCCCACCGGTGCAAAAGGACTGAACCTGGCGGCGAGCGATGTCAGCACCTTGTATCGAATCCTGCTCAAGGTCTATGGTGAAGGTCGCACCGATCTGCTGGAACGATACTCACAAATCTGTCTGCGCCGCGTCTGGAAAGCCGAACGTTTTTCCTGGTGGATGACCTCTATCCTCCACCGGTTTCCAGACACTGATGACTTCAGTCAGCGCATCCAGAAAACCGAACTTGATTACTACATGAGCTCGACAGCTGGCCGCCAGACCATTGCGGAGAACTACGTCGGCCTGCCTTACGAAGCGATCGAATAATCTGCACGCATCGTTCGATAACGCTTCATGCCCGGGGCATTTCAGCGGCTTCTGTGAAATGCCCCGACCGCCGCGCCGAGGCTTGCGCTCAGGCGCTGCAGATTGCCATTGGCAACTTCCAGGCGCCCACACTCCTCGGCATTTTGCTCCACCACCAGGTCAACCTGGCCTAGGGCAGCATCCACCCGGCAGACGATACCCTGCTGGGTGGCGGCCGCCTGGGCGATGCGCTGTCCAGTGTGTTCGACACGCGAGATAGCCTCGGTAATCGCGTCCAGCACCTGATTGGCGCGCGCTGTCAGATCAACGCCCTCAGCGGTCAGCCGCTGGCTGTCACACAGGCAGACGGCAGTGTCCCCCGTCGTCTGCACCAGACGTTGAATCATGCTATCGATCTCCCCTGTTGACGCTCGGGTGCGAGTGGCCAGTGCCCGTACTTCGTCCGCTACGACTGCAAATCCCCGACCATGCTCACCGGCGCGGGCTGCCTCGATGGCGGCGTTCAGTGCCAGAAGATTGGTTTGTTCGGCGATGGCGCTGATCACGTCCAGCACGCGGGTGATTGCCTGGCTCTGCGTTTCAAGCAGTTGCATGGCGCTTGCACTGCTGGTCATTTCCTGCGCCAGGCGCTGCAAGCTATGACTGGCTTGTCGTACCAGATCATCCCCCTGATGGATCAGCTCGCAGGTCTCGCCCAGGGTTATCTGGTTGTCTGCGACTTGCTGGTTGACCTGCGCAGCCGCCAGGGTCATATGCTGCATGGCCTCGACCACCTGCGCGGTCTGTTCACGCTGGGCACGCACGCCCTGCCCTGTGCGCTCGACCATTGAGTCCAAGGTGCCAGCGGCAGCGTCGAGCTGCCCCACTTCGCTGCCGATCCGCCCCACGAGGTTTCGCAGCGCCTGCATCATCAGGTCGATCGCGTGGCCGAGCTGCCCCAACTCGTCGTGCCGACGGCGTAACGCCGGACGTTCTTCCAAGTCCCCTGCCGCCACCCGCTGCGCCAGCTCCAGCATCGACTTCAGCGGGGCGACAATCGAGCGACGGATCAACAGGCACGCACCGACGCTGAGCACCACGGCCAACAGCACCATCGTCGCCAGTTGCAGCTTCAGACGTTGCCGCAGCAACTCATAAGCGTGAGCGGCCCTGCCCCACTCGTCCTCCAACAACAGTGTCACGTGCTCGGCCGAACTCGACATGCTCACCTGTTGCGCCGTGGCCTGCTCGCCACTGGCGGTGTAGGCCAAAAATGCCTGGCGATATTCGGTCAACGCCTCGCTGGCTTCATTCAGTGCCTGGCGCCGATCGCCGTCGAGTTGCGCATTCAGGCTGCTCAACGCCGTGGAAAGCTCACTGATCCGGTTGACCCAATCGTCCCGATAACGCTTCTGCGGATCCAGGGAAAAATACAGTTCGCTGTCGCGCAGATTGGCCAGGCGCTCGCGCAAGGCGACCGCCTCTTCCAAGCGTTGCATTGACTGGGCATCGGGCAGCCTGTTCTGCTCAAGCCCCAGATTGATATCGTCCAATTGATCGAGGAACACGCCACCGAACCGCTGTCCCGTCGTTTCCGCCAGCACTTGCATGCGTATACGCGCCTTCAACGCCTGCTGACGCGCCTCCGCGTAGGCCTGGAATGCCTTCAGATAACGGTCGGATGAGTCCGCCAGCGCACGTGCAAAATCCTCGTCCAGGCGTACCCATGGTGATCCGGCTCGTAGCTGATCCAGCGCTTGCTCGACCTGCCCGGCGGTCTGCGATGACGGCAGCAGACCGAAATCCTTCTCCGCCAGCCGCGCTTGGGCGAGGCTGGCTTTCTGGCGATCCAACTCGCGTAAATGTGTGGCGCTGGATTGAGTGACCTGAACCGAGTACCACGCCGTGAAAGCCATGCCCAGCGTGCAGATCAACACCAGACCGAAGCCGAGCGACAACTTGCCGCCGACACTCAGGCGGCTCGGCAGAACACTTGGGAAATGGGTCTTCATGAGTATTGAAGGCCTAGCGCCAGGACACTGACGAGCGTCAGCCTTGAAGACGCACGCCGGGAAGCGGCGATGTCGAGAATAGCCATCGAATGAACCCTCTTTTATTGTTTTTTTCGGCCATGGTTGTCAGCCGCCTCCGATCGGGTAAGGCAGCCAGAACCGGTGCGCGTCGTTTGGCGGGATAGACCAGACAACGGGCACAGGTTGCCGTGCGAGAGGGGGGATGACTAATCGCTTGTCGGGATGCGATCTATCGGCCAGCGCAATACCTGAACAATCGGCAAGCGAGCCGACAAGGTCACAAAAAGCGACAGCGCGGCGGGGACGCTATCGAAGCGCAGGCTCAAGCGTCGACAGGATCGTACTCGTTCACGTTGGACACCTGAGCGTGCATGCGGCCCAACAGCTCGATCAACGTGTCCACTTCCGAAGCGGAGAGCCCGCTGAGCAACCGTCGCTCGCGCTCCAGTGCGACCTTGATCACGCGATCATGCAGCGCTCTTCCGCTGTCGGTCAGGCTGACGGTGTAGCGCCGTGCATCCTTCGAATCGACCTGGCTGCAAATATGCCCTGCAACTTCCAGCGACTGCAGTGAACGGCTGACCGCACTCTTGTCGAGCCCGATCGTCTGACAGATTCGATTGGCGGTGATGTCATTTTCCACGGCCAGCATCGACAGCATTCGCCACTCGACCACGCCGATGCCGAAATGCTTGCGATAGCACTGTGATGCCCCCGAGGAGAGCTTGTTGGACAGGAAATTCAGCAGCGCAGGGACATAACGCGTCAGGTTCAGTTGGGATTCTTCGGACATTGAGCAAACACCTTGGATCGGCAGGTCTTTGAATATTAGTTGACACCGCAACTAAATAGCAGGAGGATTTCTTCACCGAAACCCACGGGCGATGACCTGCATGATAGGCCGTCACCCGACCTCATAAAAATAATTATCAGGTGTTGGTCATGAACCCCTTCAATCTCATTTCCTTTGCCTTGGCCTTGCTCGAGCAAACGATCGCCCTTCACACGCCAGCGCCCGGCTGACCCGTCCTCCAGCCGATGCTCTAACCCATGTTTTTTTTCAGCAGCCACTTCAGTGTGGAGGGACAAGTCATGCTTCAAGTCAACGTCACCCGCAAAGCCGACGAAGCCGAAGGCATCTGCAGTTTCGAATTATGTGCGACAGACGGCAGTGCGTTGCCGGCGTTCGAGGCCGGTGCCCACATCGACATTCACATTGCCAATGGCCTCACCCGACAGTATTCCTTGTGCAACGATCCCAGGGAGCGTCACCGCTACCTGATCAGCGTACTCAAAGCCCCCGATTCCCGTGGCGGTTCCGCCGCCATGCACGAACAGATCGGTTCAGGGCAAACACTTGCCATCAGCCACCCACGCAACCTTTTCCCGCTGGATCACTCAGCCAACCGCCACCTGCTGTTCGGCGGCGGCATCGGTATCACGCCCCTGCTGGCCATGGCCCATGAGCTCTCGCACCGAGGAGCCGACTTCGAGTTGCACTACTGCTTTCGATCGAGCGAACGCGCGGCGTTCGTGTCGATGCTTGCACGGACGCCTTTCGCCGGCCGCATACAACTTCATGACGACAGCGGCCCCCAGCCCCAGAAACTGGATGCGCCCGCCTTGCTCGCCACGCCAGACGCTGGCACCCATCTCTATGTGTGTGGGCCCGCCGGGTTCATGAACCACCTGCTGGACACTGCCCGAAACGCTGGCTGGTCGCCGGACAACGTACACAAAGAGTTCTTCGCCGCAGAGCCTGTCGATCAAAACGCCAATGCGCCCTTCGAAGTCGAACTGGCACGCAGCGGCCGGGTCTTTCAGATTCCTGCCGAACGCACGGTGTTCGAAGTGCTGGACGAGGCCGGCATCGCGATCGAGTCATCCTGCGAGCAAGGGGTCTGTGGCACCTGCGTAACCCGTGTACTGATGGGCGTACCCGAGCACCGGGATGCGTTTCTGACGGCCTCCGAACAAGCGGCAAACGACCGCTTCACTCCCTGCTGCTCACGCGCCAAATCATCACGCCTGGTTCTTGATCTCTGAATCGAACGACAACATCCACCGGAGCACACCATGAACACATCCACTGTCCAGACGCTGGCCGAAGACATTGCAGCGCCTGCCTTGCCGCGTTTTCCCCTCAACCAATGGTACGTCGCCGCCCTGGGCTGGGAGTTGAAGGACAAACCCGTGGGCCGGACATTGCTCAACAAGCCTGTCGTGCTGTTTCGCAAAGCCAGTGGCGAGGTCGCGGCGCTGGAAGACCGCTGCTGCCATAGAGCGCTGCCCTTGTCGAACGGCACCCTCGAAGCGTCTGGCATTCGTTGCGGCTACCATGGCCTGCTGTTCGATGAGGGCGGGAAATGCGTTGAAATTCCTGGCCAGGACAAGATACCGAGCAAGGCCAAGGTGCCCGCGTATCACGTGCGTGAGCAGGATCAGATCGTCTGGATATGGTTTGGCAGCGAAGCTCGGTCCGAGCCGACCGTCGAGCCGCCGACTTACCCTGTTCATAGCAACGGCCAGTATTTGTTCGACGGTAGCGTGTACCACTACAACGCGCCGTATCAGTTGATTCACGACAACCTGATGGACTTGAGCCACCTGGGGTATGTCCACCTTCGTACCATTGGCGGCAACGCCAGCATCCACATGAATGCCCGGATGAGTGTGGAAAGCGAGGACCAAGTGGTGCGGGTCGTGCGCCACATGCCGGACTCCGTTCCACCTCCCACCTACACGGCCGCCTACCCTTTCAAAGGCACCGTGGACCGTTGGCAGGAAATCGAGTTTCACGTCAGTCATCTGCGCATCTGGACCGGTGCGGTCGAGGCTGGCACCGACGACCTGAATGACCCGGATCGAGGTGGCTTCCACATGCGTGGATTCCATGGGATAACGCCAGAAACCGAGACCACCAGCCACTACTTCTGGACCATGGCCACTAACCCGGAAAACGATCCCGAAGCCGTCAAGGCCAAGGTGATCGAGCAAACGGCATTGACCTTCGATGAGGACAAGGAAGTGATCGAAGCCCAATACCAGAACATGTGCCGGTTCGGCGCGCGACCGATGATCGACATACACGTTGATGTGGGGGCCAATCGCGCCCGCCGGATCATCGAGCAACTGCGCCAATCCAGCGTTTGAATGCAAGGCGCACGCACACGGTTACATGTGCGTGCGCCTGATTGCGCTCAAGCCTTACCCAAACCAGGGTCAATGCGCAGGAAACACCACGCCCACCTTCGCGGCATACTTCAACCAGGCGGCCTTGAGCCGTTGCACCGTCTCCGGCTGAGCAGCCGCCAGGTCAGTGGTTTCGCCCCGGTCCTGTGCCACATCGAACAACTGCCATTGCAGCGGCTGCGCGTTATCGCCAAAACCAGCCTGGGGTCGCATGCCCAACAATTTGAGGTTGCCTTCGCGGTAGTACGCGTTGCCGAACAGCTCTCCGGCCAGGCTATCGCCACTGTGCGGGCTGCCTTTGCCAGCGAGCATTGGCAGCATCGATTGACCGGTGATCGGGTGCTTGCTCGTGTCCGTTGGCGCTTGCGTGGGTAACGCGATACCCGCCAGTTCCAGGAAGGTCGGCGCCAGGTCATCCACACGCGCAATGCCGCGTTCCACACCTTGACGACGCAGTGTCCCGGGCAGGTGAACAATGGCCGGCACGCTGATGCCGCCTTCTGCGGTGGTGCCTTTGAACAGGTGGAACGGGGCTGCGCTGACTTCGGCCCAGCGCAAGCCATAGTCGATCTGCGAACCCTTGCGGCCCAGGTTGGCAAGGCTGTTGTCGGTGTGCGCGCCCGGCGGATAGAACTGGGTGTGGTTCTCCCCGGCAGCGCCGTTATCGGACATGAACACGATCAGCGTGTTGTCGTACTGCCCGCTCTGGCGCAGGTGATCGATCAAGCGGCCGATGTTATGGTCGAGGTTATCGACCATGGCGGCGTAGATCTCCATCTTCCGTGACTCCACCCTCTTCTGCTCCGGGCTCAACTGCTCCCACCCGGGCAACCTGGGGTTGGCCGGCAACGGCTGTGCCGGATGGGCATCGTTCGCCATGAGGCCGAGGCTTTTCATCCGCGCGATCCGCGCCATCCGGATGCTGTCATAGCCCTGATCGAAGCGTCCCTTGTACTTGTCCAGGTACGCCTTGGGCGCTTGCAGTGGCCAGTGCGGCGAGGTGAAAGCCGCGTAGGCGAAAAACGGCTTGCCGTCTTTTTGGCTGTTCTGCAGGTAGGCGATCAACTTGTCGGTGTAGAAATCCGAGGAATAGAAATTCTCCGGCAACTCGACGGCCTTGCCGTTTTCGCGGTAATGCACCTGCTCGATTTTTGTCGGGTCGAGCGTGGCGGGTTTGAAATGCGATGCACCACCCTCCAGCAAGGTGAAGGATTGCTCGAACCCGCGTTGATCCGGTCCTTGATCCGCCTCCAGTCCCAGGTGCCACTTGCCGACCATGAGGGTGCTGTAGCCGCCCTGCTTCAGCAGTTCGGCAATCGAATGGGCACGCTGGTTCAGATAGCCTTCGTAACCCGGCTTGCCCCGTTGAAAGGGTTGCAAGGCTTCAGCCATGGTGCCGAGTCCGGCGAGGTGGTTGTCGGTGCCGGACATCAGCATCGAACGTGTGATCGAACAAGTCGGCGCCGCGTACATGCTGGTGAACTGCACGCCCTCCCTGGCTAATTGATCAAGGCTCGGCGTATTGATTTCGCCGCCGTAGCTGCCCAGGTCGGAATACCCCAGGTCATCGGCCACGATCAGCAGGATATTGGGTTGCTTCGAGTCAGGGCTGGCCGCCGTGGCCAGGCCACTGCTCAACGCCAACGCGGCTATCAGTAATGTCTTGGGCAACTGCAAAAGAGGCATGTGTTCTCTCTTATTGTATTTTTATCGAGGGTTCTATGGGCTTCGCCGCACGGGGCTCACTCTTCGAATATTGCCACGGCGCGAACAAAGCCCGCCGATGCATGTTTGATCTTGTAGGGAAAACACGACACCAAAAATCCACTGGCCGGCAAGGATTCCAGGTTGGCGAGCTTTTCCATTTGCCCATAACCGATATCGCGTCCGGCCTTGTGCCCTTCCCAAATGATCGAGGCATCGCCGTCGGCGGCAAAACGTTCACGGGTGTACTTGAACGGTGCGTCCCAACTCCAGGCATCGGTGCCGACCACCCGCACCCCACGCTCCAACAGATACAAGGTGGCTTCACGGCCGATGCCGACACCGGCATCGAGATATCCTGGTTGACCGAATAACGCGCCGGCGCGGGTGTTGACCAGCACGATGTCCAGCGGCTGCAATGCATGGCCGATTCGCGCCAGCTCGGCTTCGACCTCGGCGGCGGTCACCACATGCCCGTCGGCCATCTGCCGAAAGTCCAGCTTCACCCCCGGTTGCAGGCACCAATCCAGGGGCAGTTCATCGATGCCAAACGCCGGCAGGCCACCGTCGGTGGTCGAGGCGTAATGCCAGGGCGCATCCATGTGCGTTCCGCTGTGGGTGGTGATGGTCAGCCGCTCGGCGGCCCAGGATTCATTGCCCGGCATCTGCTCCAGTTGCAGGCCCGGAAACATGGCGGCCATTTCCGGCCAGCCCTGCTGGTGATCCATGTAGTCGATCCTCGGCAGCAACGGCGGCGGATCGGTGTAGGGATTGTTTTCAAGGGTGACCGACAGGTCGACGAGACGGCGTTTAGGCTGGATGGGCTGTGGCATGAATGATCTCTCCGGTAAGCGGCAGGTGTCGGGGGGCGGCGGGACTCAGGGCGTTGCGTACGAGCGTGGCGGCGTTACGGTCATGGCTGAAACCGGCGGCACGCGCTTGCGGTGTTTTCAGGGGCGGCATGCGCCCGAACAACCTTTCCAGTCGAGCGTCGGGCTCAAAGCTGATCAGCTTGCGGCGCTCCTGCCCGTAGCGCTCGACCAATGCATCGATCACCTGGGCGATGGACAACTGCAATACCGGCAGCTGCCACACCCGCTGTGCCCCGAGCAAGGCGCCATCCAGCTCGGCGGCGTGGATCAGGTTGTTCACGCAGCAGCGGGCCGACATCCACCAGGCCGTCGCCTCGGGAGAGACCGGGCAGCAATAGGGTTCACCTTCGGCACACGACCGCATCAGGTCGCTCATGAATGCCGAGCGCAAGCCATTAGGCTCGCGGGGCCGGGCGACGATGCCCGGCAGACGCAGCACTCGGCCATCCACGTCGCCCCGTCGGGCAAGATCGCTCACCGCGCTTTCCACCATGGCCTTGTGCGCGCCATAGGACAATTCGGGACGCAGCTCGGCACTCTCGTTCATTCGTTCGGGTAGTTCACCGCCGTACACGGCGACGCTGCTGGCATACACCAGCACGGGTGGCCGGCTCTTGTTGCGCAGTTGGTTGAGCAACTCCAGGCTGGCCAGCAGGTTGACCTGGTAACCGAGTTCGTACTGCTCTTCTGCCGCGCCACCGGGGATGCTGACCAGATGGAACACCACGTCGATGCCGTCGGCCAACACCCGACGCATCAAGGCCGGATCGGTCACGCTGCCGAAATGCCGGCGCAGGCGGGCGTCATCCGGCAAGCCGTGCAGGTCTCTATCCAATACCAGCAACGAACCAATGGCCTGGCCCCGCAAGCTGCCCCGCGCCAGCAGACAACGCACCAGCTCGCGTCCGACGAAACCATTGGCACCGGTAATCAACACACGCATAGGTCGCTCCTCAGCCCTGAGCCTGAACGACACGTTGATCGATGGCGCCGAACAGCGACTGGCCGTCGCTATCCAGCACATCCATGCGCACGCGATCACCAAAGCGCATGAAGCCGGTTTGTGCGGCACCGTGCTCGATCATCTCGATGGCGCGACGCTCGGCAATGCAGGCTGAACCCGCACCGGCTTCGGCGTTCGAGACCGTACCGGAACCAATCAGCGTGCCCGCGCCCAGCCTGCGTGTCAGCGCGGCATGAGCGATCAACTGGCCAAAGCCGAAGTTCATGTGCCCGCCGTGTGGATGGCCAAACCATTGGCCATTCCAGTGCACCTGCAAAGGCAAGTGCACACGGCCATCGCGCCAGGCTTCACCCAGCTCATCCGGGGTAATGGCCAGCGGAGCGAAGCTGGAAGAAGGCTTGGCCTGCAGGAAACCAAACCCTGTGCGCATTTCCCGCGGAGCCAGGGCGCGCAAACTGACGTCGTTGATTTGCAGAATCAACTTGATGTGCTGCAGCGCTTCGTGGGCGTCGCACCCCAGCGGTACGTCATCCACCAGCACCACGAACTCGCCTTCAAAGTCGATGCCCTGGCTTTCGCTCGGCAACGCAATATCGTCACGCGGGCCAATAAAATCGTCACCGGCGCCCTGGTACATCAGTGGCGTATGCTCGACGCCGTCGATGGGGTCCAGGTTGAATGCCTTTTGCATCAAGGCACCGTGGCTGAGAAAGGCCGAACCGTCGCACCACTGATAGGCGCGCGGCAAGGGCGCCATGGCCTGGCCCGGGTCGAAGGCAAAGGCATCTGCCGCTTCGCCTGCATTCAATCTCTGGGACAGCGCCTGCAAGCGCGGCTCGGTGCTTTCCCAGTTCTCGATGGCCTGTTGCAGGGTCAACGCTACGGAACGGGCGTCCAGGGCCCAGGCGTGATCCCGCGAGACCACGACGAGTTGACCATCACGACTGCCGTTTTTCAGGGTGGCGAGTTTCATACCGATGCTCCTTGGGCGGGGCTCAACTCAGCCGCGAAGCGTCCGTCGAGAAGAATGAAAACCATGCGCGCCATCGCTTCGGTGCGGTTGCTCCAGGCATGGTTGGTACCGCGTTGCACCACGACGTCGCCGCGTTTGAGGTGCACCTCCTCCTCATCGAGCACCAGCCACACCTCGCCTTCGGTGACAATGCCGTAGTCCAGGGTCTCGGTGCGGTGCATCAGTTTATGGCGGGAGTTGGCCTGGCCGGTGCCGGCATGGGCTTCGCCGATTTCGGCGAACGCTGCGGCGGCATGCTCAGCGCTGAGCTGGTTCTGCACGCTGTCCGGGGGAATATCCACCACCCGGATCACGCTGCCCTGTGGTCCGGGGCTCAGTTGCAACGGTTTGCTGCTGGGATCGCTGGCGTTGTCGAGCAGCGCCGGGCTGGTGCTGCTGTTCCAAAGCTCATGAAACACCGTACCCGGTACGGAAGACAGCGGGAACACGTTCGGCGTCGGGCCGTTGCTGGCAACAATGGCCTGGCCATGTTGATCGTGACCGGTCACCACTCGTTTGAATTCAGGAAGCGCTTGCATGGAAAATCCTCGTTCAGTTTCCATCGCCGATGGTGCTGCCACCGACAACAACATTCGCCTGGGGCAGCAGGCCTCCGAGCCGGGGCACGGCCAGACAGAACACCGCCACCAACAGTTGCAGCCCACCGACGATCGCCAACGCCTGGGGTAACGCAGCGACGACGCCACCGGTCAGGCCGAGAACCACCAGGGGGCTGATGAATTCGCCCGCGAACAGCGCTGCGGTAAAACACCCCGCCGCCCGCCCGCGTTGATGGAAATTGACTTGCGCCATGATCCAGGTGATCAGCGTCGGCAACATCAAACCAATACCCAGGCCATTGATCGTCACGGCGACCACGACCTGGACATGGGTCATGGCCCCGGCCATCAACAGCCCGCCGACGCCGGCCAGCACATAGGCAATCAACAGCAGGTGCTGCCTGCGCACCGCGCTGAACAGCCGGAAACTCAGGGCACCGATGAGCACGCCCAATTGATTGGCGCCCATGGTCATGCCGATCTGCTGCGGGGCGTCGACCTGCAACAGGTTCAGCAGGTACCCGGCCTGCACCGGCACGATAAACAGGCTCAAGCCGGCCAACAGCGCCGTCACATACATGGGCGCCAGGGCGCGCCATGGAAACGTGTCTACCGGCACAGAGGGCGTTGCAGGCGCGGATTGCGGACCGGCCTGTGGCTCCCACAGCTTCCAGGCCATCAACGGCAGGAAAACCAGGCCTACGGCGTACAAGGCAAACGGTGTACGCCAATCGTTTTGGCCCAGGAAACCACCCAGCGCGATAAACACCGCCGCAGACAACGAGGTAGCGACCATCTGCAAGGCAAACAGACGCTCACGCTTGGCGCCGCTGTAGTAGTCGCCCATCAGCGTGGTGCAGCAGGTCATGATGCCGGCCTCGGCCAATCCGATGCCGGCACGACTGAGGACGATCGCTGACAGTGAGTCGAGCCAGAGGGGAAGTACGCCGCAGAGCACGTACAGCACCATGCTGGCCAGCAGCAGGGGTTTACGCCCCAGGCGGTCGGCAATCAGCCCGGCGAATGGCGCCAGCAAGGCGATCACCAAGGCCGGCAGAGTCAACACGATCGGCACCAGCACGGTACTGCCCGCCACGTCGGCAAAATGCGCCTGCATCCGTGGCAATACCGGGGCCAGCAACACCGCGCCGAGCACCGGCAGGCAACTGCCCAGCAGCAACAACAGCGATTGCGCCACGCCGGCCTGGCGTGTGGGTTGTTCAACCAAGGTATCAGCGACCATGGCATTGCTCCTTGATGCGCAGGTGATGGGCCTTCACAACCACCGCCGCCTCGGAATCGGCCGCGTTGTTCACGGGCGCCGGCCCCACGGCACCGTGCGCCGCGCTGCGTGCGGGCAACAGGAAATACGCCAGCGCCGGCAGCAACACCAAGGCACCGACCATATTCCAGACGAACATGAAGGCCAGCAGCACGCCCATGTCGGCCTGGAACTTGATGGGGGAAAACGTCCAGGTCGCCACGCCGATGGCCAGGGTGATACCGGTCAGCATCACCACCTTGCCGGTGGAGACCAGCGCGCGGTAATAGGCTTCGGACAGGCTTGTCCCTTGACGCAGGTGACCCAGCAGGATGCTCATCACGTACAACGCATAGTCGACGCCTATCCCCACGCCCAAGGCTATGACCGGCAGCGTGGCGACTTTCACACCGATGTTCAGCCAGACCATCAGGGCTTCGCAGAGAATGGACGTGAGCATCAACGGAATCACCGCGCACAACGTGGCGCGCCAGGAGCGGAAGGTGATCAGGCACAACAGAATCACCGCGCCGTAGACCCAGACGAGCATCTCGCGGTTGGCCTGCTTGACCACGATATTGGTCGCCGCCTCGATGCCGGCGTTACCGGCGGCCAGGAGGAACTGCACCTCGTCGGTGTTGTTCGCGGCAGCGAATGTTTCGACGTTCTCGACCAGTCGGTTCAGCGTTTCGGCCTTGTGGTCGGTCAGGTAGGCGTACAGGGTCAACAGGCTGCAGTCTTCGTTGTACAGACCGCGCGGTGCACTGGCGGTGATCATGTTGAGCATCGCCTGGTTGTTCTGCAGTTCGTACCACTTCGGGTTGCCTTCACTGAGGCCGACCAGCATGCGCCGGTTCAACAACGCCAGTGAATTGGTCGAATCCACGCCCGGCAAGGCGCGCAGCTGCCAATCCAGCGCATCGACCTTGGCCAGGATGTCGTAGCGCGCACAACGGCCCGCCGGCGTCTTGACCATCACCGCGAACAGATCGCTGCTGGCGCCGTAATGACGGGTCAGGAAGGCATCGTCCTGGTTGTAGCGCGAGTCCGCTCGCAACTCCGGCGCACCGGCATCGAGGTCGCCGATCTTCAGTTGCAGGCTGACCACGAAGCCCACAACGGCCAACGCCAGGCTGATGGCAATGCACAGGCTGGCCCAGCGTCGATGGGTGAACAGATCGAGAAAACGCCAGAAGGCATGGCGCGTCTGACCGGTCTGCTCGGCCTGCTCGCTCTTGAGGCTCAACTGCGCCGCACGCGGGGTGACACCGACATAGGAGAGCAACACCGGCAGCAGGATCAGGTTGGTGAAAATCAACACCGCAACGCCAATGCTGGCGATCACCGCAAGGTCCTGAATGACCTGGATCTTGATCAGCATCAGCACCGCAAAACCCACGGCATCACACAGCAACGCCGTCAGCCCGGCGAGAAACAGACGTCGGAAGGTGAATCGCGCCGCCACCACCCGGTGCATGCCCCGGCCGATGTCCTGCATGATGCCGTTCATTTTCTGCGCGCCGTGGCTCATGCCGATGGCGAACACCAGGAACGGCACCAACACCGAATACGGGTCCAGTTGGTAGTCCAGCAAGGGCAGCAAACCCAGTTGCCAGACCACCGCCACCAGCGAACACAACACCACCAGCACGGTGCTGCGCAGGCAGCGGGTGTACCAGAACAGCACCGCCGTGGTGATCAGGATCGCGACGGCAAAGAACAGCAGGATCTGCTTCAGGCCCGCAATCAGGTCACCGACCTTTTTCGCGAAACCGGTGATGTGAATGTCGATGTCGGCGCTTTGATAGGTGCTGCGCAGCGTCTCCAGTTGCTCGGACAACACTGCGTAATCCAGCGGCTTGCCATCGGCGGTGGTGGCCAGCAACGGCACGTAGATGATGCTCGAGGTCTGGTCGAACGCCACCAGTTGCCCCAGTTCATTGGAGCGCTGCACATTACGGCGCAGCGCCTCGAGGTTGGCGGTGGTGCCGCTATAGTCGTCCGGTATCACCGGGCCGCCATCGAGGCCGTCTTCGGTCACCGCGACCCAGCGCGTGGCAGGTGTCCACAGCGACTTCATGTAGGCACGGTCGACCCCGGGCAACAGGTAGAGCTTGTCGCTCATCGCTTGCAGGGTCTTCAGGTATTCGGCGTCGTAGATGTCGCCGTGCCGGTTGGCAACCACAATGCGCAGGGCGTTACCCAAACCGGTGAGCTGTTTCTGGTGCTCCAGGTAATTGGCAATGTAGGGTTGTTGTGTGGGGATCATTTTTTCGAAGCTGGCATTGAGCTCGATACGGGTCGCTTGATAACCCAGCACCAGGGTGGTCAGCACACACACCAACAGAACCCACAGACGGTGATTGAACAGCGTGCGTTCCACCACTGAACCGGAGCGTGGATCGAAATTCGCCAGGCTGGCCGTGGCGTTGTCGAAAGACTTCATAACCTCACTCCGAAGCGGTAGCGATTGACGGGGAAATGCGCGTCAACCCAGTGAAACCCGCCAGCGTCAGGCTGCCGTCGGCGGCCTCGATGACACTGGCAACGGGCTTGCCGAGCGGTTTGCCGTAGGGCTGTAGCCGCGCACCTGCGTGGCTGTCGGTGCGGAACAGGGCGCCACTCTGATTGACCAGCAGCAACTGGCCGTCGTCGGTGCGAATGGCATCGCTGAACGACACCGGCATCGACACCGGTGCAGGCTGGAAGCTCTCGCCCAGGTCGCTGGAAACAAACGCGTTGCCCTTCAGGCCGGCCACCAGCAACACACCGTCATCGCGCATTTGCAGGGTGAAGAAACTCCCTCCGTAAGGGCTCTCAAGCTGCCTGAATGACCGACCTGCATCGTCCGAGCGAGCGAGGTAGCCCTGCTCGCCGGCCAGGAACCAGTGCCCGGCCTGTTGCGCGATGGCGGACAGATGCGCGCCCGTCGGGTTGTCGATTTGCCCCATGCCGGATTGCCAGGTCGCACCGCCATCGTCGGTGCGAAAGGCCAGGCCGTACGCTCCCACGATCAGGCCGTGCCGGGCATCGACGAACTGCAGGGCGAGAAACGGCTTGTCGGCCCCCTCGCTGACCAGCCGCTCGGCCGTTTGCACGCGCGCGGCGGCGGCATCCGGGTCGTTGGCCGAAGCCGATTGTTCCCTGGCGGCGGTCAACTCCAGTTGTGCCGCACGCAAGCCGTCCAGCTGCACGCTCCAGTGTTCACCACCGTCGCGGGAGGCCAATACGACACCGGCATGCCCGACCGCCCACCCGGTGTTGGCGTCGACAAACTGCACAGCGGTCAGACTGACCGAAACCGGCACCACGGCCTGACGCCAGCTCATGCCATTGTCATCGGACAGCAGCACGATGCCCCGCTCCCCCACCGCCACCAGCCGGGTACCCGCCCGGGCCAGGTCCAGCAGCACCGCGGATTTCGCTTGCGGCACCTGCACCGCCGGCGTGCTGAGCGTGTCGCCCACCGCCTCGGCCTGCGCAAGGCCCGACGGCAACGCCAGAGGCAGCGCCATAAGCCACATCAGCCGACCAACCACCTGACAGAATCTGTTCATTACCGACCTCGAAAAACCGTTTGAAACCGGATCACGCCAAGCCAGCCGTGACCCGGTCCTGCTCAACGAACCCCGGCACCCGCCATCGCCGCTGGCGAGAACTCGGAGGCCCTGTAGCGATCCACCATCCCGTACTGCTCAGGCAGCCCGGTGTAGACGTTCTGGATAAACCAGGCGCCGGAGGTCAGGTCATAGAAGCCTGAGGAC
>Ga0247819_10000766_pt1 | contig 18116 bp, 16 predicted proteins | sample 13C_Xylose_Day6_FD_193428 | JGI IMG/M metagenome (GOLD analysis project Ga0247819, IMG submission 193428) | Soil microbial communities from agricultural site in Penn Yan, New York, United States - 13C_Xylose_Day6 | ecosystem: Environmental > Terrestrial > Soil > Agricultural land | place: USA...
GCGGCATCGCGGTCACGCCGCACATGGGCGGCGCGCTCGATGTCATGCAGGCGGCCACGCTGCACTTCGCGGCCGCCGCGGGCTTCGACCTGCCCTGCGAATTCCAGGCCGGCCTGGCCGGCCGCATCCCGACGGCGCTCCGTTCGGAGTGGAAGCCGGGACGCGGCGGCTTCCAGGTGCCTGCCACGCACGGCCTCGGCGTGGACGTGGATGAAGACGCGCTGCAGGAGTTCGTCTTCACGTAGGGCGTGAGCCCGCCGCTCCTTCGCTCACGCCGCATCGCGCAGGTGCTCCCGCGCGAACTCGCGCAGCAGCGACATCGCCGGCGCCTCCGTGCGTCCGGCGAGCGTCACGAAGCCGAACGTCCCGCTGGCGCTGAGTGATGGCGTCAGCGTGAGTTCGACCAGGCGGCCCGAGGCCAGGCCCTCTCCGCCCGCCGCCGCGGTGCCGAGAAAGACGGCATCCGTCGTCATCGTGGTCTCGATGAGCGGAGCGACGTCCTCGCAGACGATGGTGGTGCACTGCTCCGGGTCCGCCTGAGGCCCGTACTTGCGGACCAGCAGTCGCCTCATCTCCGGGCTGATCGGGGAGGACGCGATGGGATACCGGAGGACGTCGGCGAAGCGGACCTCCTTCAGCCGGGTCAGCGGATGCCGCCGCCGGCAGAGGAAGGCGCCCTTCAGGTCGGCGACGTGTTCGATCAGGAGGTCGGCGGCCGGCACCACCGAGCGGATGTCGATGAGCAGGCCGTCGATCTCCCTCGCCCTGAGAGCGCGCAGCTGCGCCTCCACGGCCCCGCGGCTCACGACCACCCTCGTGCGCGGATGCCGGGCCGCCATCATCTTCATGAAGGGCACGGTCAGCACCGCGCCGGGGCCGGCCCCGAAGCCGATCCGGATCTCACCGATGCCGCCGGAGGCGAACAGCTCCCCGGCGCGTTTCAGCTCGGAAGCCTGGAACCCGATGGCCCGCGCCCGGCTGAGGACCTCCTTGCCGAGGGGCGTGAGCTCGTTGCGCTTGCCGACCCGGTCCACGACCTCGCCCCCGAGCTCCTCTTCCAGCTGCTGGATGCTGCGGCTCAGGGCCGGCTGCGTGACGTGCAGGCGCAAGGCGGCCCGCGAGAAGGAGCCCGTCTCGGCCAGGGCGACGAAGTGTTCGAGCTGACGCAGGTTCACCGGAGGCAATATACCGTTCGCTCATGCAAACGAGAAAAATAATGCATTGGACACATGCGGGGGACGACGCGACGATGCCTCGCGTTTTTGCGTGCTTCGCCTTTTCGAGATCCCCATGAACATCAAGACCATCGTCGGCGCCCTGGGAGCGGTCCTGCTCTCGACGGCCGCCCTGGCCCAGTCGGGCAAGCCCGTGAGCCTCGTGATTCCGTATCCGGCGGGCGGGCTGGCCGACGTCATCGCGCGAAGCGTCGGTCCGGTCCTCTCCAGAAACCTGAACCAGCCGGTCATCGTCGACAACGTCGCCGGCGTGAGCGGCACCCTGGCCGCCCAGAAGGTCGTGCACGCGCCCGCGGACGGCACCTTCATCCTGCAGGGCTCCCCCAACGAGGTCATCCTGCCGCCGCTGGCGATGAGCGCGGTGAGGCTGCGAAGCGAAGACTTCCGGGTCGTGCAGCTGATCGGCGTGGCGCCGATGGTCCTCGTGACCCGCTATGACCTGCCCGCCAACAACATCGACGAATTCGTGGCGCTCGCGAAAAGCAGCGCGCGCACCAAGCCGCTGACGTACGGCAGCACCGGCATCGGCTCGTTCTATCACCTGCTCGGCGAGCAGCTGTCCAAGGTGACCGGGGCCGAGATGACCCACGTTCCCTACAAGGGCGGTGCGCCGCTCCTGCAGGACATGGGCGGAAGCCAGCTCGACTTCGCGCTGCTGCCGTTCGCGCAGCAGTACGTGGCGCTCGCGCAGCAGAAGCGCCTGAAGATCCTCGGCACGCTCGCGGACACCCGGCCGGAGAGCCTCAAGCAGTACCCCACGGTGAACGAAGGCACGGCCCTCAAGGGTTTCAGCTTCGACATCTGGACGAGCTACATGGTGCGCCGCGATACGCCGGAAGACGTCGTCGCCCGCCTGAACAAGGCCTTCACGGAGGCGCTGGGAGACGCGTCGGTCAAGACGGTCCTCGATGCGCAGAGCCTCATGCCGGCCAGGCAGATCACCCCGGCCGAAGGCGTGCGGATGTTCGACGCCGAGATCAAGCGATTCCGCGACCTGGCCAAGAGCATCAACCTGAAGCCGCAATGACCGACACCAGCTCCTGCTTCTCCGCCGGCTACGCGCAGGCCCGCGCCAAGTTCCTCGCCGCCGCGGCGGCCGCGGGCCTGACCTCGCAGGCCCTGGTCCATCCGCTGAAGGGCCCGGACGGCGGCGAACTGGCCCTGGACGTCGTGCGCGACGGTCCTCTTGATGCGAAGCGGGTCCTCGTCCTTTCCAGCGCCTGCCACGGCCTGGAAGGCTTCTGCGGCTCGGGGGCCCAGGTAGCGCTGCTGCGGGACGCGGAGTGGAGGCGGGCATGCGCGAACGCCGGTGTGGCCGTCGTCTACGCGCATGCGCTCAATCCCTGGGGCTTCGCCTGGCTGCGCCGGATGACGCACGAGAACGTCGACCTGAACCGCAACTTCCACGACTACGGCAGGCCGCTTCCGCGCAACCCTGGCTACGAGGAACTGGCCGACTTCATCGTCCCGGAGCAGTGGCCGGAAACCGCCGAGAACCGGGCCGTGCTGGATGCGTACGCGGCGAAGCACGGGCCGATGGCGCTCCAGCGTGCCATCACCGGGGGGCAGCACAGTCACCCCAAAGGCCTGTTTTTCGGAGGGAGTGCACCGACCTGGAGCCAGGGCGCTGTCCGGCAGGTCCTGCGCGAGCACGGTGGCCACTGCGACGAGCTGGGCTGGATCGACTTCCACACCGGCCTCGGGCCTCGCGGCCACGGCGAGCTGATCCTGGCGGGCGGCCCCGAGTCGCTGCCTCGTGCCCGGCAGATCTGGGGGAATGTCACGTCGTTCCATGACGGGACCTCGACTTCGGCGCCGCTGACCGGGAACATCTGGCTGGCCGTCCAGGAAGAGGCGCCGCAAGCCCGGTATGCGGGCATCGCCCTCGAATACGGGGTGGTGCCGCTCAAGGAAACGATCGACGCACTCCGCTCCGACCAGTGGCTGCACAACCATCCGGAGGCTCCCGCCGAGCTGCGCGACGGCATCAAGAAGAACCTGGTGGCGGCCTTCTATGGCGACGACGACCGGTGGAAGGCTGACATCGTGAGGCAGGCGAAGCAGGCGGCGTCCGCCTTCCTGCAGTAGGCGGGCGGTGGTACTGCCGGGCTGATGGTGCGGCCTCGATTGACAACGCCGAGCCTGGGTGAAATATTGCCCCGGCCATGGGACAGCTTTCCGTCACCGACAGCGCCGCCACCGCCGACTGCGACCGCGCCGAAGCCGCGCGCTACGCCCTGCTGCGGCGGCTGGCGCCTTCGATCCGCCACAACCTGGTGATCAACCTGCAGCCGATCGGGATGATCTACGAGGTGCTCGATCGGCGCCTGCGCGGCCCGCAACCGGACCTGGCGCACGTGCAGGCCAGCGCCGCCAAGATCAACACCTTCGCGCGCGCCGCGCTGAACTCCTGCCTCAACGTGGTGACCTGGCTGGCGCCGGAGGAGAGCGCGGTCACCGATGCCGTCGAGGGCACGCGCGAATGCAGCGCGCTGCTGGCCACCACCCTGAGCTTTCGCGGCTACACGCTGCGCAACCAGGCGCAGGCCGTGACCGGCGAGGTGCGGCTCTCGGCGGTGCGCAACGTGCTCACCGCCGCCCTGATCCATGTCACCGACGAAGCCTCGCCACCCGCGGAGGTGGCGATCACCACGGCATCGTCGCCGCAAGGGCTCCAGGTGCAGCTGCAGGTGCATCGCACCGAAGGCGACTCCGTCACGGACACCACCTCGGCCTACCGGCCGCTGCGCTGGACCGACGTCGAGGCGCTGGCCGCGTCGGAGCAGGTGATGCTCGAGCGGCCTTCCACGGGACGGGTCGTGATCACGTTCCCGTGGACAGGTTCTCGTCCGGCGTGACGCCGGCGCCGTCTTCCAGCGCGGCGAGCACGCTCACCATCTCCCGCGCGATCTCGCGCGCCAGGTAGCCCACGGGCCCGAGCCGCCGCGCGAGCCGCTCGCCGGCCTGCGCGTGCAGCAGCACGCCCCAGGCGCAGGCCTGTTCCAGCGTCGCGCCGCGCGCGAGCAGCCCGCCGATCGCGCCCGCCAGGGTGTCGCCCGATCCCGAAGTCGCCAGGCCGGTGTTGCCGCCTTCGTGCAGCCACGCGCGGCCATCGGGCGCGGCGATGGCCGTGCTCGCGCCCTTGACCGCCACCACCGCGTTCCAGCGCCGCGCCGCTTCGACGGCGGCCGCGAGCGGATCGGACAGCACGGCGTCCTTTTCCATGCCCGAGAGGTGCGCCATCTCGCCGGCGTGCGGCGTCAGCAGCATCGGCTGCGGGAAGCGGCCGATGCGGATCACGCTGTCCATGGCCAGCGCGTCCAGCACCACGGGGCGGTCGCGCAGCAGCGGCAGCAGGGCCTGCACGAAGGCGCAGGTCGCTTCAGGATCCATCAGGCCGGGGCCGATCACCACGGCGTGAGCCGGGCAGAGGCAGTCCTCCAGCAGTTCCGGGCCCGCCGCCGCTTCGAAGCCACCGCCCGGTGTTTCGGGCAGCGCGATGACGCGGGCCTCGGGCATGGAGAAAGCCATCTGCGCGGCGACGGATCGCGCGGTCGCGATCACCAGCTTGCCAGCGCCCACGCGCAGCGCCGCCGTCGCCGCGAGCACCGCCGCGCCGGGCATCTCGCGGCTGCCCGCGATGACGACGACGCGGCCACGGACTTCCTTGTCCGCATCGCCCGCGAGCGACGGCAGCGGCCAGCGGCGCAGCGCCTGCGGGTCCACGCGCTGCGCGTCCGCCATCAAGGCTTGGGCGCGGCCGGCGCGTCGGGTTCGACCGTGACCGGCGCACCGGCCTCGCGCAGCGGCGCGACGAAGTTGGCGAGGTCCAGCACCAGCGAGTCGCTCAGCGGATCGTGCTCGTACGAGGTGACGCCGCAGTTGGGCACGTCGCCCTGGCGGTCCAGCGCCAGCACCTCGTGCTCCTCCATGCATTCGATCAGGTAGCGCATGCAGTTGACGATGACCTGGTGCGCCACCACCAGCACGCGCTGCCCGTTGTGCTCGCGGGTGACCATCTCCAGCACGCTGCGCAGCCGCAGGATCACGTCGCACCAGCTCTCGCCGCCGGGTGGCCGGAAATAGAACTTGCCGACGTGGCCGCGCTGCGCCGCCAGTTCCGGATAGCGCTCGTGGATGCCCAGCACCGTGAGCCGGTCCAGGATGCCGAATTCCTTCTCGCGCAGGCGCTCGTCCACGCGAACGCGCACCTTGTGGCGGTCCAGGCCGGACGACTGCATCACGAGCCGCGTGGTCTCGCGCGCACGCACGTAGGGCGAGGTGATGACCACCTCGGGACGGCGCGCCGGCGGCAGCTCGCCGAACCAGTGGCCCAGCGCGACCGACTGCTCGCGGCCGAGCGGCGACAGTGGCACGTCGATGTCGCGTTCCGCGATGTCGATGGCCGACAGGCCGTTCGCCTCGGCGGCGTCACGCGCCACGTTGCCGGCGCTCTGCCCGTGGCGGACGATCCAGAAAGTGCGGGGCCATTGCTGCGACATCGTGCCGGGTGCTCCTTCACTCGCCCGGCTGGAAGCCCAGCGCCTTCATCGCGGCCAGCGGATTGATGCTGCTCTCGTGGTAGCCGGCCCAGGGCTCGTTGCCGCGATCCAACACCTCGTGCACGGACGCCACCGTCCAGTGCGCGCCGCTCTTGAGGCCCTTGAGTTCGTCCCAGTCCACCGGCACCGAGATGCCCAGGCCCGGCCGCGCGCGCGCCGACCAGGCCGCGACGGTGGTCGCGCCGAAGCCGTTGCGCAGGTAGTCGATGAATATCCTGCCGACCCGGTTCCTGGGCCCGCTCTTGGCCACGAAGCGTTGCGGGATGGTTCGCGCCAGGTGTTCGACGATCGCCTGCGAGAAGTCCTTCACCGTGTCCCAGCCGTACTTCGGCTTGAGCGGCACCACCACGTGCAGGCCCTTGCCGCCGCTGGTCTTGAGCCAGGCGGGCAGGTCCAGTTCCTGCAGGAACGCATGCACCAGCTGCGCGGCCTCCTGCACCTGCTTCCAGTCCACGCCTTCGCCGGGATCCAGATCGAATGTCATCCGGTCGGGCTGGTCGGCGCGATTCGCCACGGCGTTCCAGGTGTGGAACTCGATCACGTTCATCTGCGCCGCCGACAGCAGGCCTTCGGGCCTGGCGATCTCCAGCATGGGCGGATGGCCGGGAAAGATCTTCGGGTCGAGCTGCTCGACGCCCGGCATCTTGTAGCGCTCCAGGTGCTTCTGGAAGAACAGCTGGCCCTCGATGCCGTCGGGCGCACGCACCATCGCGATCGGCCGGCGCTTCAGGTGGTCCATCATCAGCGGCGCCACCAGCGCGTAGTAGCGCACCAGCTCGATCTTGGTCAGGCCGCTCTGCGGATCGACCACGCGTTGCGGGTTGCTGATGCGCAGGTTGGACGGCAGCGCGGCGGGCGCTTCGGCGGCCGGCGCATGCTGCGCGGATTCCACCGTGATCTGCTTCGCCGGCTTGTCGGTGCGCAGGCCGTGGAACACCGAATGCCGCACCTTGCCCTCGCGCGTCCATTCGCCGAACGAGACCTCGGCGACCAGCTCGGGCTTGACCCAGTGCGCATCGCGCGGGATGCCGACGCCGCCGCCGTCGAGCGGGCTCTTGTTCGCTGCGAGGCCATCCAGCCGCTCGCGCACGTCGCGCAGCGTGCGCTCATTGAAACCGGTGCCCACGTTGCCCGCGTAGCGCAGCTTGCCGTCATCCCCGTGCACGCCGAGCAGCAGCGAGCCGATGCCGCTGCGCGAGCCCTTGGGATCGGTCCATCCCGCGATCACGAACTCCTGCCGGTGCGCGCACTTGAGCTTGATCCAGTCGCTGGAGCGCCGGCACACGTAGCCGGAGTCGCGCCGCTTGGCGATCACGCCTTCCAGCCCGAGCCGGCAGGCCGAGGCCAGGATGTCCTGCGCCGGCGCCTCGAACACCTCGCTGAAGCGCACGTTGTCGTGCGGCTTGCGTTCGACGATGCGCCGCAGCACCTCGCGCCGCTGCTCCAGTGGCACGTTGCGCAGGTCGTAGCCGGCGCAGTAGGGCAGGTCGAACAGGTAGTAGACGATTTGCGCGGTGCGCTGCGAATCGAAAGCGCCCTGCAGCGCCTGGAAGTCGGCCGGCGTGTCGCGGCCCGGCATGATGATCTCGCCGTCGTACCAGCCGTCCGGCAGCTCCATGCCTTGCAGCGCCTCCTGCAGAGCGGGCAGGCGCGAGGTCCAGTCGTGGCCGTTGCGCGTGATCAGCCGGACCCTGCCGCCTTCGGCCCGGGCCAGCATGCGGTAGCCGTCGAACTTGATCTCGAACACCCACTGTTTGGGATCGGTCGGCGCCGAATCCACAAGCACGGCCAGCTCGGGCTGCAGCTTGTCGGGCAGGGCGGCTTTCACCGAGCCTTCGGGCGGGCCGGACGCAGCGGGCGCGGCCGCGGCCGCGGCAGGGGCTCGAGTCTCGCCGGGGCGGTCTTCCTGGTCGCTCACGCTGTCGGGCATCTCGTCCACCACGCTGTACTCGCCGGACGGCCGAACGAACTCGTCGCGTTCCTTGATCAGCAGCCAAGGGTCCTCGCGGCCGTTGCCGCGGCCCTTCATGCGCACCAGCGTCCACTTGCCGTGCAGCTTGTGCCCGCGCAACTCGAACTTGAGCTTGCCTTCGCGAAAGCCCTGGTGCGGGTCTTCCAGCGGCACCCAGGTGCCCTTGTCCCAGATGATGACCTTGCCCGCGCCGTAGTTGCCTTTCGGGATCGTGCCCTCGAAGCGGTTGTAGGCGATCGGGTGGTCCTCGGTCGGCATCGCCATGCGCTTGTCGGCCGGGTCGAAGCTGGGGCCCTTGGGGACGGCCCAGCTCTTCATCGTGCCGTCCAGCTCCAGGCGGAAGTCGTAGTGCAGGCGCGTGGCCCAGTGCTTCTGCACGACGAAGGCGCGCGCCTGTTCGTTGGCCACGCCGCCTTCCGCCGGCTCGGGGGTGGCGTCGAACCGGCGCTTGGCCCGATAGGTCTTCAGCGCATCGCCGGGGGAGGGCCGCTCGTCCGCCATCAGGCCATCAGGCGCTGTCGCGCAGGCGTTTGACCTCGTCGTGGTTGCGCTGCACCTGCTGGAACTGGCGCTCCACCACCTGCCTGACGTGATCCGGCAGCGGCTGCTTCAGGGCCTTGCGGTACCGGGCCACCGCGTTGTCCTCGCCGCGCTCGGCCTCCTGCAGCACCGCGCGATCGTCGTAGGTGGTGAGCGCCGAGCGCACCGAGACCCAGCCGCGGTGCAGCGCGCCGGTGGCGCTGCCGCCGTCCTTGGGGCTGCCGCCGAGCGAGCGGATCTGCTGGTTCAGTTCTTCCGCGCCGCGGCGGCAGTCGTCCGCGCGCTGCAGGAAGATGGACTTCAGGTCCGCGCGCTTGGCCTGGTCGGCGCATTCGCTGAAGCCGTACTCGCCGTCCTTGGAACACTCGACCAGGTCCTGCAACGCATCGATCACGTCGTCGCGGTCGCCGCTCATGTTGCCGGCGCTCTGCGCGCGTCCCACGGAGCCGGCGGCGCCGCCCGCGTCGTCGTCGAATCCACGGGCCATGTCGGTGCCGCCGGCGCGCGGCGCGCGCGACGCGGCCAGGTCGTCCGCTTCCAGAGCGGATGCTTCACCGGCCATCGGCCCGCGCAGGCCCATGCCGGACGCACCGCCACGCTGCAGCTCGACTCGGTCCCAGGCCGCGCGGCTGGCGGGGCGGGCCTGCTCCCAGGTGAGGCCGGAGCCCGAGCGCACGTTGGCCCATTCGGCCCCCAGGCGCGGCTCGGCCGTGTCCCAGTCGTTCTCGTTGTTCATGCGGCCGCGCACGCCGTGCAGGTAGGCCGGGCCGTAGTCGTCGAAGTTGCGGCCCTGCTCGTAGTACGGCTCGCGCGTGTAGTTGTCGCGCCAGTGCGCTTCCTCGGCCGTGGGATTGATGGCCTCGGCGGCCGCCTTGCCGGCCAGCCCGCCGACCACGGCGCCGATCACGCCGCCGACCATCGTGCCCACCGGGCCGCCGATGGTGCCGGCCGCCGCGCCGGCCACCGCGCCGCCCGCGGCACCGACGCCGGTGCCGACGGGATGCGCGCCGGGTTCGTCGGTGATCGGGTCTCGGTTCAGGTCCCTGTCTTCCGCAGCCATGTGATGCTCCTTTGCTCGTTGGAATGTTCCGCGGTGGCCTGGACGCACCGCTGCAAAAGCCATCTTCGGACGGTGGTGGAACTGGGCCGTCAGCCAATCCAAAAAGTGGCTGTAGGAGAACGGCATCACGGCCGCATGAGGCTCCCGGGAGCGCGTTGCGCGCCGGGGTCCTACATCCGGCGCGCATGCGAAAGCGCAACCTCGGGCGCCATCCGGGAAACCCTGCCATGACCATTCTTCGCGTCTTTCGCGCGGCCATGCTGTCGGCGTTCGCGGCCTGCGCGGTGGCATCGCCGATCACCGCGGCGGCGGATGCCGGGCAGCTGCTCGCCCGCCACGAGCAGCTGCGCGAGCAGCTTCGCAACAGCCCGTTCGGCCGCGGCCTGCACATCGATTCGGCCGAGCAGCCCGACCAGCTGCAGGGCGACGTGTTCGCGGTGCTGGACCACCCGTTCGCGGCCGTGAGCGAGTCGCTCAAGGAGCCGGCGCGCTGGTGCGACATCCTGATCCTGCCGTTCAACACCAAGTACTGCCATGCGGTCGAAGGCAACGGCGGTCCCGCGCTGCAGGTGCGCATCGGCCGCAAGTACGACCAGCCGGTCGAGCAGGCCTACCGGCTGGAGTTCGCGCTGCGCAAGGTGGCGGCGTCGAACGACTACTTCGAGACGCGCCTGGCCGCGCCCACCGGGCCGGTGGGCACGCGCGACTACCGCATCGCCGTCGCCGCGGTGCCGCTGGACGGCGGCAAGCGCACCTTCCTTCAGCTGAGCTACGCGTACGGCTTCGGCTCGCTGGGCCGCGTGGCCATGCAGGCCTACCTCAGCACGGCCGGCGCGGACAAGGTGGGCTTCACGATCACCGGCCGCGACGCGGACGGCAAGCCGCAGTTCATCAACGGCGTGCGCGGCGCGATCGAGCGCAACGCGATGCGCTACTACCTCGCGATCGACGCCTACCTGGACTCACTTGCCGCGCCGCCGGACAAGCGCGTGGAGGAGCGCATCCGCCGCTGGTTCGCGGCGACCGAGCGCTTCCCGCGGCAGTTGCGCGAGATGCCGTGGCCGACCTACGCGACCATGAAGATGCAGGAGAACGAGCGCCAGCAGACGCTGCTGCAGTAGCTGCCCGGCGCTAGCCTGGTCCTACGAGCGCGGTCTTTTCCGGCCTATAGCCGGATGCGACCGCGCGAATCGACCATCGCGGCCTTCGCCGTCATCCGGCGCACAAAGGACGCTGCCCATGGACAACACCACGCCACGGCCTGCCGGTGCGCACGCCGCTTCCGTCGCCGCGCCTCATGAAGCGGCCGAACCGTCGGCGGTGCTCGGGCTGCGCGAGGCCGTGCTCATCATCATGGGCATCGTGATCGGCGCCGGGATCTTCAAGGCGCCTTCGATGGTCGCGGGCATGACGGGCAGTGCCACCTGGATGTTCGGCGCGTGGATGCTGGGCGGATTGATCTCCCTCATCGGCGCGCTGTGCTACGCGGAGCTGGCCACGGCCTACCCGAGCGCGGGCGGCGACTACCACTTCCTGCGGCGCGCGTACGGGCGCAAGGTCGCCTTCCTGTTCGGCTGGGCGCGCTTCTCGGTGATCACCACCGGGTCGATCGCGCTGCTGGCCTTCGTCTTCGGCGACTACCTGCACCAGGCCGTGCCGCTGTTCATCGGCGGCCAGGCGGTGGGGCCTTCGGTGTACGCAGCGTTGGTGGTCGCGGTGCTGTGGTGGGTGAACTCGCGCGGCATCCGCGCGGGCGCCTCGACGCAGAGCTGGCTCACCGCCGTGGAAGTCGGCGGCCTGCTGCTGATCGTGGTGGCCGCGTTGTGGCTGGTCAGCGGGCCCGCACCCGCGGCGCCGGCTCCCGCCGCGGCGCCCGCGGCCACGCCCGGACTGGCCGCGTTCGGCCTCGCGATGGTCTTCGTGCTGCTCACCTTCGGCGGCTGGAACGAGGCCGCGTACATCAGCGCGGAGCTGAAGGACGAGCGCCGCAACATGGTGCGCGCGCTGGTGCTGTCGATCGTGCTGATCACCGCGCTCTACCTGCTGGTCACCTGGGCCTACTGGCGCGGCCTCGGCCTGCAGGGCATGGCCAAGTCGGAGGCCCTGGCGGCCGACCTGATGCGCGTGGCGTTCGGCGCGCCGGGCGAGAAGCTGATCGCGGTGATGGTGGCGGTCGCGGCGCTCACTTCGATCAACGCCACCATGATCGTCGGCGCCCGCACCAACTACGCGCTGGGCCACGACTGGCCGGTGCTGGGCAAGCTGGCGCTGTGGGACGGGCAACGCGGCACGCCCGCGAACGCGATGCACGTGCAGAACATCGCCGCGCTGCTGCTGGTCGGCCTCGGTGCGTGGACCGGCAGCGGCTTCCGCTCGATGGTGGAGTTCACCGCGCCGGTGTTCTGGCTCTTCTTCCTGCTCAGCGGAATCTCGCTGTTCGTGTTGCGCTCCAAGGAGCCGGACGCCGAGCGGCCGTTCAAGGTGCCGCTGTACCCGCTGGTGCCGGTCCTGTTCTGCGCGACCTGCGCGTACATGCTCTGGTCCAGCCTCTCCTACGTCTACAGCCAGTCGCTGGGCGGTCTCAACGCCGCCTGGATCGGCGTGGCCGTGCTGGCGGTCGGCTGCGTGCTGCTGCTCCTGGTGGGCCGCACGCCCGCGCGATTCGCCGCTTCCCCGCAACGTTCCTGAACGCCAGAAGGAGAGCACCATGCCGCAGCCCCGCCGCTCCGACTTCGACCCGCAACGGCGGGCCGTCTCCATCGCCCTGCCGTTCGCCGGCCTGGGCCTGCCCGCGCTGCCGCTGTTCGCGCAGGAGGCGCGGCCCAAGCTCGACGTGCCTTACGTACCGACGCCGGTGGAAGTCGTGAACAAGATGCTGGACATGGGCAAGGTCGGCAGGAACGACGTGCTGTACGACCTGGGCTGCGGCGACGGCCGCATCGTGATCACCGCCGCCAAGGAGCGCGGCGCGCGCGGCGTGGGCGTGGACATCGACCCGCAGCGCATCGCGGAGGCGAACGAGAACGCGCAGAAGGCCGGCGTGCAGGACCGGGTGCAGTTCCGCCAGGGCGACCTGTTCAAGGCCGACTTCTCGCCGGCCACGGTGGTGACGCTCTACCTGCTGCCGGACATCAACAAGAAGCTGCGGCCGCAACTGTGGCGGCAGCTGAAGGTGGGCACCCGCGTGGTGTCGCACGCGTTCGACATGGGCGACGAGTGGCCGCCGGAGCGGACGGAGCGGGTGGACTTCAAGACGATCTACTCGTGGACCATCAAGCCGGAGCACAAGAAGGCGGCGGCCTGATGCAAGAAAAAAGCCCTGTCATTCCCGCCGGAGGCGGGAATCCAGGGCTTTCGAAGCGGACGCTCCGGGTCCCCGCCTCCGCGGGGACGACGGCTTAGCGGCTCTTCAGGCCGGCGGCGGCGCGCAGCGCCTCGGCCTTGTCCGTGCGCTCCCACGTGAACTCCGGCTCCTCGCGGCCGAAGTGGCCGTACGCCGCGGACTTCTCGTAGATCGGACGCAGCAGGTCGAGCATCTGGATGATGCCCTTCGGGCGCAGGTCGAAGTGTTCGTTGATCAGCGCGGCGATCTTCTCGTCGGGGATGACGCCGGTGCCTTCGGTGTAGACCGTCACGTTCATCGGCTTGGCCACGCCGATGGCGTAGGCCACCTGGATCTGGCACTGGCGCGCCAGGCCCGCGGCCACCACGTTCTTGGCGACGTAGCGCGCGGCGTAGGCGGCCGAGCGGTCGACCTTGGACGGGTCCTTGCCGGAGAACGCGCCGCCGCCGTGCGGGCAGGCGCCGCCGTAGGTGTCGACGATGATCTTGCGGCCGGTCAGGCCGCAGTCGCCCTGCGGGCCGCCGATGACGAAGCGGCCGGTCGGGTTGATCAGGTACTTGGTTTCCTTCAGCCACTCCTTGGGGAGCACCGGCTTGATGATCTCCTCGATGATGGCTTCGGTGAAGGCGGCCTTCATCTTGTGGCCGTCGCTCATCTCGGGCGAGTGCTGCGACGACAGCACCACGGTGTCGATGGAGTGCGGCTTGCCGTCCACGTAGCGCATCGTCACCTGGCTCTTGGCGTCGGGACGCAGGAAGGGCAGGCGGCCGTCCTTGCGCAGCTGGGCCTGGCGCTCCACGAGGCGGTGGGCGTAGTGGATCGGCGCGGGCATCAGCACCGGGGTCTCGTCGCAGGCGTAGCCGAACATCAGGCCCTGGTCGCCGGCGCCGGTGTTCAGGTGGTCGTCGGACGCGTGGTCCACGCCCTGGGCGATGTCGTTGGACTGCTTGTCGTAGCAGACCATCACCGCGCAGCCCTTGTAGTCGATGCCGTACTCGGTGTTGTCGTAGCCGATGCGCTTGATGGTGTCGCGCGCGACCTGGATGTAGTCGACGTGGGCGTTGGTGGTGATCTCGCCGGCCAGCACGACCAGGCCGGTGTTGCACAGGGTCTCGGCGGCGACGCGGCTGCGCGGGTCCTGCTTGAAGATCGCGTCCAGGATGGCGTCGGAGACCTGGTCGGCCACCTTGTCGGGGTGGCCTTCAGAGACGGATTCGGAGGTGAAGAGGAAGTCGTTCGCCATTGAATAAACTCCAGCGGTTTCGGTTGCAAGGCGCGTTGCCTTGGCCGGAGCTTCGGGCGAACGCTTTAGCAGGATTTCTCAGTCGCCCTGCAAGTAGTTCAATAACTCGGCGACCCCCTGATTCTAAAGCTCCTTCCGACGTGGTGACCCTCTTCCGAGCGCTGGCCGTACTGCCCCTGTGGCTGCTGCACGGCATTGGCGTGATCCTGGGCTGGCTGGCTTTCCTCGGCTCGCCCACCTACCGCCGCCGCTTCGCCGCCAACGCGCGCCAGGCGGGCTACGGCATCGGCCAGATCGGCGGGGCCGTCGCGGCCGCCGGGCGCCTCGTGGCGGAGGCGCCGCGCCTCTGGTTCGGCGCCACGCCGCGCGTGCTGTGGTCGGGCGCCGAACTGATCGACGCGGCGCTGGCGCGCGGCCGCGGCATCGTCTTCCTCACGCCTCATCTCGGGTGCTTCGAGGCCACCGCCCAGGGCTACGCGGGCCGATTCGGCCCGATCACCGTGCTCTACCGGCCGGCCCGCAAGGCCTGGCTGCGCCCTCTGGTGGACGGCGCGCGGGCCCGCCACAACCTGGCCACCGCGCCCACCACGCTGGCCGGCGTCAAGCAGATGCTCAAGGCGCTGCAGGCCGGGCAGGCCGTGGGCCTCCTGCCCGACCAGGTCCCGCCCGATGGGCTGGGCGTGTGGGCGCCGTTCTTCGGCAAGCCCGCGTACACGATGACACTGTCGACCCGCCTCGCTCGCCAGACCGGCGCGGCCGTGCTGCTGGCCTGGGGCGAGCGCCTCGCCTGGGGCCGCGGCTACCGCATCCACCTGCGGGCCTGGCCCGGCGAGATGCCCACCGAGCCGCAGGCCGCGGCGGCCGAGGTGAATGCGCAAATGGAAGCGCTGATCCGCGAATGTCCGTCCCAGTACCTCTGGGGTTACGAGCGCTACAAGGCGCCGAAGGGAACGCACTGATGCTCAGCCGTCTCGGCGTCCATTTCATGAAGGCGCTGGCGCCGCTGCCGCTGGGCTGGGTGCGCGGGCTCGGCTGGGCGCTGGGCTGGCTGCTGTTCCTGATCGTGCCGCGCCGGCGCCACGTGGTGCGCGTGAACCTCGACCTGTGCTTCCCGCAGTGGACCCCGGACGAGCGCCGCAAGCTGGTGCCGCGCGTGTTCATCGCCTTCGCGCAGGCCTGGCTCGACCGCAGCTGGCTGTGGCATGGAGATCCGGAGCGGGTGCGCGAGCGCGTCAAGCTGCAGGGCGCGGTGGCCGAACTCGAAGGGCGCGAGCCCACGGTGGTGTTCTGGCCGCACTTCGTCGGCATGGACGCGGGCTGGACGGCGCTGACGCTGGACACGACGCGGCCGTTCATGACGATCTACACGCACCAGGCCAACCGCGTGGTGGACGAATGGATCCTGCAGGGCCGGCAGCGCTTCGGCGAGGTGCGGCTGTTCCGCCGCGCCGACGGGGTGAAGGCCGTGGTGAGCGCGCTGCGCGACGGCACGCCGCTGTGCCTGCTGCCGGACATGAACTTCGGGCCGGAGGAGTCGATCTTCGTCCCGTTCTACGGCGTGCCGGCGGCGACGGTGCCATCGCTCTCGCGCTTCGCGCGCCTGGGCCGGGCCAAGGTGGTGCCGCTGCTCACGCGCATCACGCCGCAGGGCTACGAGGTGCAGGTGCTGCCCGCGTGGCGCGATTTCCCGTCGGACGACCTGGAAGCGGACACCGCCCTGATGAACGAGCGGCTGCAGGACTACATCGACGGCATGCCCGAGCAGTACTACTGGGTGCACAAGCGGTTCAAGACGCGCCCGGAAGGCGCCAAGCCGGTCTACTAGGGCTTGGCGGCGAGGAAGGCGGCCAGCCGCTCCGCGACGAAAGCGGGGCGCTCATGGACGATCCAGTGGCTGGCGCCGGGCACGCGCTCCAGCGTCAGGTCGCGCACGTACTCGTCCAGGCCTTCGATCAACTCCGGCGGCAGCGCGACGTCCTCCATCGCCCACAGCACCAGCGTTGGCAGGTCCACGGTGAGCATCTCGCGTGGCAGCTCGATGCCGGCGGCCGCGGGATCTTCAGGGCGCGGCGGGCGCAGCGGCGACGCGCGGTAGTAGTTGCAGCCGCCCACCAGGCCCGCGCCGCCTTTCCACACCTCGCGGTACTGGTCCTTCACGGCTTCCGTCAGCCAGGGCGCGCCATGCGGCTGCGTGAAGAAGGACCACAGGCGCCGGTAGTCGTCTTCCGCCAGCTTCTGCTCCGCGTCCGGGCGGATCAGGAAGTTCATGTACGCGCTGGCCTGCTGCTGCCGCGGGTTGTTTCGCAGCTCGCGAAGGAAGGTGCCGGGATGCGGCGAGTTGACGATGGCCAGCCGGCGCGTGAGCTGCGGCAGCTGGTTGGCGAGGTTCCAGGCGACGGCGCCGCCCCAGTCGTGCGCCACCAGGCATTCGAGCCGGCCGCCTTCGAGCGCGATCAGCGCCGCGATGTCCTGGACCAGGTGCTTGGCGCGATAGGCGCTGACTTCCTGGGGAGTGGACGACCGCTCGTAGCCGCGCAGGTTGGGCGCTACGCAGCGCCAGCCGCCGTTCTCCGGCCGCGCGAAGTGTTCGAGCAGCTCGTCCCACACGAAGGCGGCTTCCGGGAAGCCATGCAGGAACAGCAGCACCGGCCGGCCGCGCTGGCCGCTGCCACGGCAACTGAGGGTGATGCCGTGGGGCAGCGGCTGCAGCCAGGTTTCGATCATCCGGGGTCGGGGGAGGTTTCGGGGAGGTCGGTTTCGGTGTGGGTCCAGTCCCAGAGCAGCTGCGCCGTTTCGCCGACGCCTTGCCGCTTGAGGGCGGAGAAGAGTTTCACCTCGCCGCCGGCTGTCTGCAGTCGCGCGATGGACAGCGCCTTGGCCGCCTCGCTGCGGTTGAGCTTGTCGGCCTTGGTCAGCAGCACCAGGAACTTCAGGCCTTCCTCGACCCGCGGGCGGATCACCTCGAGCAGGATCTCGTCGAGCTCGGTCAGGCCATGGCGCGGATCGCACAACAGCACCACGCCGCGCAGGTTGGCACGGCTGACCAGGTAGTTGGCCATCACCTGCTGCCAGCGCAGCTTGTCCTGCTTGGGCACCGCCGCGTAGCCGTAGCCGGGGAGGTCGGCCAGCACCGCGTCGGTGATGCCCTGCTTGCCCAGGGAGAACAGGTTGATGCTCTGGGTGCGGCCGGGCGTCTTGGAGGCGAAGGCCAGGCGCTTTTGCTGCGTCAGGGTGTTGATGCAGGTGGACTTGCCGGCGTTGGAGCGGCCGACGAAGGCGATCTCCGGATGCTCGTGCGGTGGCAGGAATTCGAGCTTGGGCGCGGTGGTCAGGAACCGCGCGGTATGCATCCAGGCGAGCGCGCGATCGGCAGGAGCGGCGCTGGGGGCCGGCGGTGAAGTCATCTGTGGGGGAGTGGGCCGCCCGGGGAGCCCGGGGAGGCGCATTGTAGAATCACGAGGTTTTGCGCCAAGAAACTGACTTTTACAGAACATGAAGTTGCACGCTCGTCTGCTCGCCGCCGCGATCCTGGCCGTCGTCCCTGGGATCCACGCCTTCGCCCAGCATGCCGCGCCGGCTGCGGCAGCTTCGGCTCCTGCAGCTTCGGCTCCGGCCGCCGCGCACGCTCCGGCGCCGGCGCCGGCCGCGCCGGTCAAGGCTGATGCCGCCGCCGGCGGCCAGAAATACACCGCGGTGTGCGCTTCGTGCCACGGCGCCGACGGCAACTCCAGCATCGCGGCGAACCCCAAGCTGGCGCAGCAGTTCCCCGAGTACATCGTCAAGGAACTGCAGGACTTCAAGAGCGGCAAGCGCGCCAGCTCGATCATGCAGGCCTTCGCCTCGCAGCTGAGCGACCAGGACATGGCCAACGTGGCCGCCTTCCTGCACTCCAGCAAGGCCAAGCCCGGTTTCGCGCGCGACAAGGGCCTGGTGACCCAGGGCGAGCGCATCTGGCGCGGCGGCATCCCCGACCGCCAGATCGCCGCGTGCGCCGGCTGCCACAGCCCCAACGGCGCCGGCATCCCGGCCCAGTACCCGCGCCTGTCGGGCCAGCACGCCGACTACACCGTCGGCCAGCTCGGCAAGTTCCGCACCGCCGCCAACGTGCCCAACGTGAAGGGCGACAGCGCGCGTGCCAACAGCCCGCAGATGATGTCCATC
>Ga0247819_10000767_pt1 | contig 18103 bp, 11 predicted proteins | sample 13C_Xylose_Day6_FD_193428 | JGI IMG/M metagenome (GOLD analysis project Ga0247819, IMG submission 193428) | Soil microbial communities from agricultural site in Penn Yan, New York, United States - 13C_Xylose_Day6 | ecosystem: Environmental > Terrestrial > Soil > Agricultural land | place: USA...
CACCGCACGTCAGGGGTTGATCGGGCCTGACCTCAACAAGATTGCCCCGCTGAAAAAGCAAAAAGCCCGACTTCCATACGGAGGCCGGGCTTTTTCAGGTTCTATTCTTGGTGACAAGAATCAGAAGGGTTCTATTCACCAAAAAATCGTCAACAACTCAGATTTCCCTTTTGAGTCAATACATTGAAAAACAGGTTCGCACCATTTTCCAAAAAAGCGTAAACACCACTAGGTTTTGAAGCACCGTTGTTTACACTTTTCTACCGTGCTGAAGCCGGTCGAGCACCTGGGTTAAGACCAGAAAGGCCGGGCTTGCCAGCCTGGGACTAGAGCAGCCTTCGCCAGCACCGCCGTTGGTAGCATCGTCAATAGGTGCTTGAAACGCGTTATCCAAACGGAAGTAGGATCGATCTTTGTAAGCAGGGCCAGCACAACCACCGCCCGGGCAAAAATCCGACGGCAGTCATTTTGGGAGGGAAATTCGGACTTGATAGCATTGGCAACCTCTGCTCCTCGCACCGGTAGACCTGATCGTGATCCTGCAGTATCAATGCAGCATTTTGATCGCCCGCTCAAACGAATACACTCGCATGAGGCAAGGTGCCATCAACCAGTTACGCTACGGATACCCGCATGGATTACACACGCATCAGGGGCATGGAATCAGGACAGCGCCTCGCCTTCGAAGAACTCATCTGCCAGCTAGCTCGACGGGAAAGGCCAGCCGCTAACGCGGAATTCAGGCGAATAGAAGGTGCCGGCGGGGACGGAGGAATCGAGGCATATTGGTTGCTCGATGATGGGAGCGAGATCGGGTATCAAGCCAAATACTATACGAAGTCTCGAGAAATAAATTGGGCAAACATTGATGACTCTGTAGAGACCGCTCTAAAGGCTCACCCAGAACTGACAAAGTACGTCATTGCGCTCCCATGCGATCTTACTGACAAAACTGGAAAGCAGGGTCGTGGCAATACTGGCTGGCAGTCTTGGAACGCAAGAAAAGCTAAATGGGCTGAACTCGTTGCGCCAGGCAGAAGCATAGAGTTTATTGTTTGGACAGCTTCGGATATTAATGATCGGCTAACCCATCCGTCAGCAGAAGGCCTCCGTCGCTTCTGGTTTGGAAATTTTGAATTCTCGGCCCGCTGGTTTTCTGACCACATCTCTTTGGCCATCAAATCGCTGGATGAAAGATATCATCCTGAAGACCATGTAGAGGTCGGGATACAGCGGGTATTTCGAATAGCGTTACGCGACCCCAGCATCATCACAGAGATCCAAGAACAGATTGCCAAGATTTACGCTGCAGCTCAACTCAAATCCGTTGGAAAAACCTTAGGTGGCCAGGTCGACCAAATAGAAAAAATTGAGCAGGAAATTGGTTCGCTCGAAAGTCTCTCTCAGCAATTCACAACCGACGCCTGGAAAAACTGGCCCCTAAGGGAAGTCATACAAACCCTTGAGAATATCTCGGATAACGTCCATGACTTAGAACGGGCCGTGTGGAAATTGCGGGAGTCAACACCGGAGCAGCCAAAGTCTGGATTTTCTGCACTGGACTCAGCAGACCACACACTGAGAAAGCTTAGTGATGCAGCTTACATTTTCAGGTCTTATATTCAAAAGCGCCATTTCTCCGCCGAATACCGCCGCAGCATTTTCATATATGGAAAAGCTGGAACAGGGAAATCACATCTTTTAGGGAACATCGCCGAAAGCGCTATAGCCGAAGGTCGGCCTGTCTTCTTCATCCTTGGCCAGCATTTAACAGCAGAAAATATTTGGACTCAGATATCCAGGCGGCTCGCTATTGATGAGATCAATCCCGATGCTTTACTGCAGGCGCTGAGCGCGGCAGCCGATGCCAGCGGTAAGCGCGGTCTAATCCTAGTAGATGCGGTCAATGAAGGTGCAGGACTGGCACTTTGGCGTAATGAGCTAGCAGAATTCATCGCCAGGGTTGAGCGCCACGCTAATCTCCTACTCGTGTTCAGTTGCAGAACTGAGTACAAGCCTTATGTCATCCCTAGAACCGTAGAGGAGACGATTCCATCGTTTCGAATTCAAGGATTCGAAACTAAGGAAGAGCAATCACGCGCAGCGAGGATCTACTTAGGTGGACGTGGGATCTCCCAACCTAATACTCCATGGCTGGCAGCAGAATTCGTCAATCCACTCTTCCTGCGCAGCGCTTGTGTGGCTCTGAAGCTAGAAGGCCTCAGACATTTCCCTAAGGGACTTGTGGGTACGAAGCAGGTATTCTCCTTCTACACAAAAAGCATTGCCCGGAACCTGGGTGTAGGAAGAGATGGCAGCGACGAACTGGTCATACCCACAAACCAGGCACTCGCTGCGATTGCTGCTTATATGGCTGCCCATAGGCGAGACTTCGTACCTCACATTGATGCTATTCGAATCGTTGGAGAAAAATTCCACGCATATCCTACTCCCCCTGGGATAACTTGGTTCGAGGCCCTTCAGAGAAACGGACTTTTCAGACTAGACCCTAATCCCAGAGGCTGGGATGCGGATCCGTTCGCAGTCCCGGAGGACATAGTTCGTTTTAACTTCCAACGCCTTCAAGACTATTTAATGGCTTCTGGCCTTCTGAAGGAAGTTGATGACCCATCGGAAGCTTTGCGAACTGGCACCCTCCAATTTATCCACGATGGCGATAGTATTCACGGCGAATGGGCCGGGCTTACAGACGCACTTTCTGTGCAGTTGCCTGAGCTATTTCATCAAGAATTACTTGACCTCCTACCTGGAGACATCGGAGTTTGGGCTGATGACTACGCCGTTGGCAACGCATTCATCGAAAGCCTAAGATGGAGGAATAACGACTCATTCACTGAACGCACCCTAGAAATATTCCAGGCGTTCGTAAAGGCTGAAGAGGAACACTTCGATATCGTTGTCCAGGTAAGCGCGAATGTGGGGCACCCGTGGAATGCCAAGGTGCTTCACAAAAAATTGATCAACCTAAGCATGGCAATTCGGGATGCTTACTGGACTGTACTTGTTAACGAGCTTCCCTTAGGCGAGGGTGATACCGCACGGAGACTGATCGAGTGGAGCGCCCTTGAGCAAAATGACCGTACTGATCCGGAAGTTCAGCACCTCTGCGCGATAACTCTCACGTGGTTCCTCGCGAGTTCGAACCGCGAGCTACGTGATAAATCAACCAAGGCGCTCACGTCCTTGATGATTCGCAACCTATCCCTTTATGCGAAGCTTTCTCAAGCCTTCTACGAAGTCGACGACCTCTATGTGCTGGAGCGCCTCCACACAGCCGCTTACGGCGCGTGCTGTATCAGACATGACGAGCAAATTCTACGTGAATTTGCTGGCGTGGCTTACAAGACCGTATTCAATCGTGAAGATGTTCCCGCATCCATTCTGCTCAGAGATGCTGCTTTCGGAATAATTGAGCTTGCACACGCCAGAGGCTACCTGCCCAGCACCGTAGACATGCTGCAATCAAGGCCGCCCTATACCTCCAAGGCAATTCGCCTGGCAGTGACTGAGGAAGCGCTGGAAAAAGCGGCCAATCGAGCGGGCGACTCCCAAATACAAGACTCTTGCGCTCAGTGGGGAGGTGATTTTGGATGCTACGAGATACGCCCGCGCGTTAGCTCATTTGCGAATGTGTCCCTGAGCAAGGCCGAACCTCTTACTCCGACCGAACGGTATGAAGCCTTCGAGCAGGAAGTCATAGATCATTGCCCTTTACGTGTCGAGCTCCTAGAGCTGATGCGTACCTTCGCGCCCAATCGCTTCCGAGATCTCGCCATGCGTCGGAAGGGTAAAGCTGCTAAAGACTACTCAGAACACTTCAGGGACTGTGAAAAGCTGCTTCTGATGAGATTGAGCGCAAAGGAGAAAGCCCGGTATCGCAAGGAGTACAAGCCACGCTTCAACAATGGCGATGGGCGACCAGAGCCTGTGCCGCATATCGACATAGCTCCCGCCCAACTCTGGGTTGCTAAGCGAGCCTATGCTCTGGGGTGGACGAAAAAGCTCTTCCCCAACGACCGAAGCAGGCGGCATGACTACAGCCGAGACCGGCCTCTCGTCGAACGCATTGGCAAGAAGTACCAGTGGCTAGCTCTGGATGAGCTCCTGTGCAGCCTTGCTGACAATAAATGGATGTCGGAGCGAGCCCTCCACGGGTCGCGCCAATATGCAGGGCCACTCGACATCGGCTTCCACCGCGACATTGATCCCACGATCATGCTTCCTGCCGAGCTTCCAGCCAAGCCCGGAGACTCTATTGCGAGGTGCGAGATCAGCATGCGAGAGACTTCCGAGGCAGAGCTTGGCAAGTGGCCGTTTGAAGAGAATCCCGCGACGAACATGCCAAACCTATTGGTCAGGAAGGATTCGACTGGCCAGGACTGGGTGGTTCTGCACGAGCATCGCTCGGAGACAGAGCGTTATAAGGACAAATCCGACCGCGAGCACGGGCAAAGAAAACAGGAATGGCGATTTCTGTTGCCAGTAATTGTCAGGCAGGAAGACGAGGAGGCCCTCATAAAGTACATCCGCCTGCAGAAAGAGATCCGAGTGGACAATTGGTCGACGCGCAACTCAACGGACAATGGCTATCTCCTGGAGGCCCCATGGCGCTCAACTTGGGATCAGGAGCAGTGGTCAATTATGGACTTTTACAACATCGGCGAAGTTGAGGTTGCTTATCCTTGTTTCCGCTACCACTGGGAGTCACACCTGGACGCCTCGCTGACGGACGGCGCCCATGCTCTGATGCCTGCGCCCTGGTTAGCCAAACGCCTCGGCCTGAAACCAGATCACGCAAACCCGAATATTTACGTTGGTACTTCCGGCACTCCTCTCTTCGTCAGTGGGCAGAGCAGAGATGACGGCTCACACGCCTTCATTGACCGAGATCTATTCAATATCTTCCTTGAGGAAGATGGTTTCTCGTGCATATGGGTGTTCGTCACCGAACGTGGAGCTTGGCCTGATGGAGGAAACCACCATGCGTCCTGGCGCCGTTCTGAAGGCGTCGTCTGGCACAGCAAGGGGAAACCCCAGATCCATCACTGGAAACGGGACACCGACAAGAGTGAGACTGAGGAGCCGCTTGATTTTGAGTCGTAAGATCAGAGGTGTGAAACACGATGATTGACCTGAACTCAGCTCGGTTTCGCTTCACGCCTCACCTCGAATTGATTGTATGAAGCAACTCGACCCGATGGATACTCGACGAGGCGAACACAGCCTATCCAAGCTTCAAAGCTCGCTTCTCTGTCAAGGATGCACCAGTGGGCGAAGAAGAGAGCGCTGAAGCACCTGCTGAGCCGGCTTGAAGCCTATTTCGCACACCGCCTGACAAGCTCTGGAGGAGCGAGTACTGTTTGGCAGGCGGCCTTCAAATTCGTCCATTCAACTTAGGTCAAGAAGTGCACATATCCGCTGGGATTCGCCGCAAGCGCCAATAATGGCATAATGACGCGTTGCCTTTCGAGGCGGTTGCGACGCCAGGTGCATAGCTATTGCTTACGGAGCTCGCTGATCGAATAGTTTCTCAAGGATGGTAGATGCGACTGAATTCAATCCCAAACAAAGTAGTCTTCTCAACTATTCTTGGAGTGCTGTTTTTAAGTTGTACAGCCACGATGCATTACGGTGTGAATGATGCCTTTTTTGAGCTTACCGAAAACCAAATAATGTATTTGTATTCGACGTCGGCTCAGGTCTTAGCCGCTGTGTACGGTTTAACACTGACAGGCTATATATTTTTCCGGGGCGAGCTCGGGCGAGAAGCTAGGGCTGACACCACCCGCACCGAGCCGATTGCGAAGCTCGAACATAGATATTTCCAGCAGTTGGCTGTCATCACCGCACTCGTCATGTTCACGATGCTATTTACAAGCCTTGTGTTTGCCTATGAGAACTCTTCCAACACTTTGCTACTGACCATCCTGCTGAATCTCGCCCAATCATTCTTCGCCGTTTCCTTCATCACCATTGCGTTTTTTGTTGTGGACATTGTTGAGCCGGATGGGCTTGAGTCTGCCAGTATCGCACTCCAAAATGAGATTGACCCTAAAAATCAAGCAGGGGAGCGGAACGGAAAGCTAGAGGATTTCGTTAAGAACTACAATCAGATTGAAGGCCTTTTAGCCTCAGCCACCAATTTCGAAACGATGGTCATGGCAGTAGCAGAGCCCTTTAAAAATAATAAGCGAACCTCTAATAGCCGGCTGGCTAGGCTCTTGCTCCAGAGTGAAAGAATTACGACAGAACTGTACAACAAACTAATAGAACTCATTTCACTTAGAAATGCGATTATCCATGGTGCAGACCCAAAAGTTAGCCACCACATGGTGGTGCAATCCTCGGAAGTCCTTAAAGATCTTCAGGACTCCCTCGGCGAGCCTTCTTCGCTATGATGGCTAATCTGAGCCCAGGCTGTTCATAGGGTGAGTGCAAACCTTCAGTGCAAGCCGCTCGACCTCTTTGGTAGGTCTCTGTTCATCGACCGCTCGCTGAATCCCCCCGCGCAGGTAACACTTATGGGTTTTCCCACAACGTCTCAAGATTGACATCATCACTCGCGGGCCTGTGCCCTTCCAGCAGTGGATCTACCTTCAGGATCATCGGCAAGTCGAAGGCCGTTCCAGTGAGTACGCAGCACCCTTTGGCTAAGGTAGGTATCAATGATTTGGACGAAGCGTCCAATGTACTGATCGTATTATCGAGCAACATCAAGTCACGCTCGTTGACCAGACGATGAATGAAGAAATTATGTATTTGGGAGACGATAGTGGGAGAAATGTCCGCAGGCCGTTGGCTGGAGAGCGTCAGGTACACACCATATTTTCGTCCTTCCTTGATTATTTCCTCAAACAGCTCCAACCGATAATCCTTCCAGATTTCATGCTCTCGTGTTGATTGCTCTGAAAGAATGTTATGCGCTTCATCAATGATCAGGTGCAGGGTTTTCGTCGGAGGGCTGTTCAACCCTTCAGCTTCCTTGTGATTCACATAAAAATTCTTGGCAATGAGCATCGGCAGAATTTTTTTCACATCGTTCTTGCATTTCTTCAGCGAAATGACATGCAACAGAGCGGGCGGCGGTGCGTCATCGACGATATGCAAGACGTTACGCAATCCCGCCAGAGAAGACCTCGCCCTGGCCAATACGGGCTGGATATGCTCGTATTGCGCGTAGCCCATCACCACATCATTGCAAAGCTGTAGATAACACCGCAAAAGCAGCTCATCGAATTGATCCAGCTTCTCCAGCTTTACATGTTCGGCGAGGAAAGGTTTCATAAAGTCAGAAAAAGATTTTCCATCTGAATCGTAGTAATGCCCCTCCAGCGCTCTGAAGTATTTATTTTGCGCATGGTATTTGACCCCGGCCAAATGGTGTTGCAACGCTTCCGAGTCAACAATTCGGGCGACCTCGCGCGCCAACTCCAGCGCTTCCGGTCTAGGCTCTGCGGCAGCAAACACCCGCTCAAAGGTTTTGACCAAAAAATGCGATAGCGGGATGTCTTTAAATTTCTCCTTCCCTGATAGGACCCGGCGCAGAAACGGAGCCTGCGTGTTAGTGGTTGCCTGAAAAAGTAGGCTGAGGGTTTCTGCATCCCAGAAGTGAGCACTCTCCAACGTAAACTTTTGCGCGCCTTTCTTGGAATCTAAAATCGTCACTTTTTTATCTGCGGTGTCCAGGATCTGGCCGCCCGTATACTCACCATTGAAATCAATGATGACGAACTGACTCTTCCATTTTAACCCCTCAAGCTTTTCCCGAAACAAGGTCGTGTAGAGCTTGGCCAGTGTGTTCGATTTCCCACTTCCCGTGTTACCAAAAATGCCCAGATGACTGTTAAACAGCCGCATCCAAGGAAGGCTGATAGAGACGTTTTCCTTGAGCATCGCACCGATGGTGAAGCTGGTCCCATCGTTCACACCGTAGATCTTCCCGACCATATCCTCACTGAGCAGAGAGGCACGGTCTCTGATCATCGGCAGATACTTCACGCCTTCATAGAACTGGTGATCGGCCACGTAGCCTATGGGCCGGACATCGACTTTCCTGATGTAGGCAGTTTTTTCGACGGATTCGTCCAGCTTACGCTCATCGAGGTATTCACCTTCGACCAGACAGACGATATCGATGAACCCGCGCTGGATCAGCAAATGCTCTCTGATTGACACCCCTCTGTACTTCACCCCATCGTGAAACAGAGTCTCCTGGTTGGAATCTTCGAATATCCTCAAGGTAATTCTGACGCCGCTGACGGCGATAACCTCACCTACAGAGATGGTCATCAGTGAGCATCTCCGGGCTCGTAGGCTTGCGGACTTAGCGAAAGCACATGCTTATTGAAATTGGCAAAATTCAAGTCAGCCCCCTCGGGCGGGCCGATGACCTTGACGTTTCTCCAGGCCCCAAACTCGTCGCGCATTCTCTGCGCGCCCCGCTGGCTATAGGCACAGACAAACGTCTGGAGCTTGGGGTTTGACAGCGAGCGCTGAACGAGTTTGAGGATGTGCTCATCCGCAAAGGAGAACCCGAACGTGATCAGGATCGAGTTAGGTCGCTCCAACTCGTAGCTGAGGAGCCTGAGCATTTGATAGTAGTGCTCTTCAAAAACCGTCTCGTGAAACTTCCATTTTGTAGGATTCACGATGGGCAGCTTGTTGTATTCGTACCAGAATCTATCCATCTGATGATGGGTGAGCTTCACCATCGGGACCTCGTCAGTGACGCCCCCTTTGGTAACTAGGTACTTTGAAAACTCCGAAATTTTGTTCTCGACGTGTGGAGTGAGCAAGTTTTTGAAGTCATTCTTGTAGCTCACCTCAATCTTGTCACCGCTCTTGGCCCAGTAAACCGAGCCATGCAAGTTAATAATATTGAGCTGCGGGACGCCATAAGCGGCACGCTCGAAGACCCCGGTCTGGCATTGAAACGTGTTGAAGTTCTTGGCGTGCAAATGCTTCTTATAGAACCCTGAGGTTCCATCGTTCACAACAAATTCATGCGCCCCTTTCACTAGTAGGCGATCAGCTGCGTGCGCCAGGCAGCCATCATAATTGGTGGTGAAGATGTTGATCTTGCGGTTAGCATCCTTTCGTCTGTCTAGAAATCCTAATAACGTACGCAAAAACACTTCGTAGTGGTGAAGATTTTCCAGCCCCTCAGGCGTGTTGATCGCTGACGGAGTAAATGTCTGTACGGGATGGATGCACGTATTGTAATAATGCATAAACAGCGCCGCATTCTTCTCGGGGCGCAATGCATACTTGGTCGACAGCGTTTCAATCGTCTCCCAATTGCCCTGCGTATCCCGAATCTGCAGACCCAGAGTGGGAAACAAATCTGCCGACGCACCCGAGCCGATCAGGATATTGACGTTTTTGTTGTAGATATCCAGCGCTTCTATGGGCTCAAACATTCAACCTCCTGTCTCTCGGCCTATCGACTTGTCCTGTTCTGCGTCCTCCACGAAAGGTTTTCGAGGCGCCTGCGTAGCAAGCTACTGTTTTGCCACCATGGTGTCTACTCATGGCCTGCCGGCTATCTCATTTCACGGCTAGGTATCGACTACTTGCCTGCCTGGAAATAGCAGTGAGGCATGGGGCCGAATACGGCACCATGCTCCATGCTGCCCAATCAGTAACCGCCTTAAGCATCTGTTAATTGGGTGTCAATTTCCGCCAGCAAGCCCTGAATTAACCCTGCTGCAAAACGCTGTCGACCCACAAGCTCATCCTCTTCCTCGTCGCCGTAGAAACGCGCGTAGGCGACTGCTCCTACCTTTTCGAAACCCTCACTATGCTGGTCATCCCCAAATCGCCTGGCAAGAGCCGCTAATCCATCCCGCACCGCCTCTGGGTGCTGTTCCGAACGAATACGCTCGACAAATAGGGCTGCGACTTCCTTGATCGAGCCTGAGTACCTCACAACATGAATGAGGTCGGCGGCATCCTTCCTCTCCTGACGCTGATCCAGAGCCAGTGCCTTCAAGATTACGAACGCAGGCACATCTGCAAATCGCACAACATCTACTGACACTCCATCACCATCCAGGAGTTCGGCAGAAATCTCCATCTCCTGATACCAGTCGTGGACAATTCGGGCGTGCTTGATTGTCAGTGCCGATACCCTTTCTCCGTCGACGTTGATGGACCTACCTGGCGCCTCATCACCTGCGTCTCGAAGAAGCTCAACGACGACCTCGATATGCTCGCTAACCCGACGACGCCAGCGCCACGATGCTGCCCGTCCCTCTTCGACCCAGCGGGTGAAACCGCGAGCATTTAGCTGTTCCGCGAGGCTGGCGTATTCGTTGCCAGCAGCCAACACCTCAAGATTTAACACAATGTCTACGTCTGAAGTGCCCGCATGCATCGGAACGTCTGGTGGGGTCGCAGGAGTGAGGTAGCGAGGAACAAGGCCTCCGACAAGTCTCAGCGTCTCCTTCAGATTCCCAAAAGCGCTCAGCAGCGTGAGTAACGTCCTTTCACATGCCGAAGTAACATCCTGATCGTATCCGTCCGCTGTACGAGGCTTTAGTCCCGTTGCCATAATGACTCCAATTTCTCTCTTAGATGGTCTGCCAGTTCTTTGTTTCTGCCACGGCCATCCAACAAGTCCAAGTACAAGATGTAGGCACTGGCAAAAAATGCAGGGTGATCTGGGTGTCTGGAACGGTAGAGCAAACTCGCAGGTTCTCGCTCGATGAGCGTGACGTTTGCCCCCTTGGTGACTGGCTTCAGTCCTACTATGTCAGCCATCCTTTCTGCATAGCCTTTTGGCACGATGATTTCCACACCATCAGTGCTAGTCAGCAGCGGAGCAACGACATTAGCAGCAGAGGCCCCAGTAAACGCCCACGGAAAGTCGACTCGGGCGCGATCTATGCGATCAGCCAAGTGAGCCAGCATGTGCTTGGGGTTTTCAACGAAGGTGTACCACTTCGTCTGCTTCTCTTTGCGCTCTTGCCATTGCTCAGCCCAAGCATCTAGAAGCTTTTCAGGACGAACGAGCATTCTGCGCTTACTCGGCCCTCCACCAGTAGACTCCACCCATTCACGCAACGTCAGCTCTTGCAAAACCACAGAGCAGGTATATGGAGAGGTCTCAGCCTGCTCTGCTAGCTCCGCGCCTGTCAGCCATGCATTTGCATGCATCAGAAGGGCATGTACCACACTCCCACGTGCGTCGGTGAAAAGATCTACGCCGTGTGAGTAACTTTTTAGGCGCTTGGAGGGCTTATTGATACTGATAAGCCAAGTCTCGTGCCTCAGATGAAGGCTGCCCCCCAGATCGAAGAAAGCTATGTTCTCGGCCTTCAGTTCATCCTTTGCTCCAGGGCTTAACGAACCAGCAGCAAGCATCCCAATAGCGTCGTGTGCCTGGTTTTGGTAGCGCATGTATTTATTCAGTGACCATACGGCGTCCCTAATGTCTCGGGGGTAAACGTCCCTTTTGACCTCGACATAGACCACCAGCGTTTTGTAGGGGGTTTGGATCTCGATTAATCCATCTGGCTCGGAGTCAGCTGACGAAGCAAACGGCATCCCCTCTACGCGTCGTACGATGGCATCGGGTCCCAAGGCCTCGTCGAGAGTCCTCGCTAGCTCCTCTAGGACAAGGTTCTCGAATTCGAATCCGCCTGATTGACGATGATAGTGATCCATTTACCTTAGCCTCATGTGCCTTTTTAGCTGTACAGCAAAGATTGTCGCATCAGCTAATCATAGGTCTAAGCTTATCATTAGCTGACCAGCTAACAAACCATCCTAGGCTAAGGATAAGGCTCAGGCTTCCCCGCTTGCTGAATCGCCCCTGGTTTCGTAGACACCTCCAAGCCTCATAATGAGGCCCAAATAGGAGGTGCCATGAGTCGTCAGCGTTACCCCGAAGAATTCAAGATCGAAGCGGTCAAGCAAGTGACCGGGAAAGGCAAGCCTGTTGCTGATATCAGCGATGGGTTTCAAATCGCTGAGCGATGCCCTTGGAAAAGCTGCCTAGCGGGTCGAGGGCCTAAAGCTTTAAATCTAGCCATTAATGCAAACGTTTCGATTAGTGAAAATAGATTCAATTGTGGCCGGCTCAGCCTGCACACTTGTTCTTCTTCGAAGTGCCTCCAAAGCCAACTCAATCCTATAATCCTCAAAATACCTGAACATATCCTCCATCGATTCTTCTACGACCAATCCTTCACTCTTGGCAAAAAGGATGTGAATAATAGCTGCCAGCGGCAGGGACATACAGCCATTACTGTCAGAGTCATCTGCATCGTCGAGACCTTCAAACAGCTGCGCCAAACTCCTCTGGAGCTCATCAATCCAAAAATCACTCAAATTTGAGGGCAACGTAGCGTCACAACCTTGCTTAACGACTTCTTCCTGAAAACGTTTGAGCATATGAGCATTACTCATAGGGCACCCCTCAATCTGTAAGATATATGTTCACTACGCCAGCAGCCGAAGCATCTGAAACTCCCTCCACCTCAGCCAAAGCCTATTTATTCCGCGCAACCTTAGTTACCTCTCTGTCCACTCTAGGAAGCGGAGTATTCAGATATTCTTTTGTTAAACCCTTTAGATACGCATTATAGCCCCACGTAACGAACTGCTCGAGCAGCCGCTCATTTTCAATCTTTAATCGACTATTTTCCGCCTCTAGCCGACTAACTCGCTGACTTAACACCCCGGCTTCTACAGCAGATGGTTTTTGACCAGCCTTATAACTAGACTCGCCACCAACTCGCTGCTTAGCGACTTGATAAGCCATTTTCACACGAGCTCGTTTGTCCAGTGCCTGGCGTGTATAACGAACAAGTAGGCGCCTCTCAATCATGTCAATGAGGAGATCCCAGGTGAGCTTGCCGGACCACCCATCCAATATGGCGACGATGACTCCAATGGCATCTTCATTGAGGTTCTTTGCTCGACCTTTAGTCATTGCCATTGTCTATTCCTTTCAAGTGGCGGAAGTTCGAAGCCTCCAAGTGGGTTTTCGCCGAACGACCAACCCCATCCTCTAAAGCGTGCTCACCCCATGAGACCACGGGAACATCCGCCAACTGAATTACAGCGCCGACTGGCACCGCTGGGTTATCAAGTATCTCTGTAAGCTGTGTCAGACGTAGAACCGTTTTCTGGTGGTGATCCATCCATCGATCCGCTCCGTAGTAGCCTTTCGCGGTCGCAGCTTCAGCACGCTCCAGCAATTCTTGCGCCTCGTGTAGCCGGTGCTTCACCATCATGGACTTGCCTTCATCACCCTTAACGCATACATGCTCATTGCAGTTGATGCAGTCGGCATGTCGTTCACATGGTGTCATCGTGTAGTCATGCACGCAGAAGCCGAAATCAGTCGTATGGGCCGTCGGAATCTTAAGCCGTGAAAACTCATCTCGTGAAATCGGGATATTCTTTGGCAGCTTTGCCAGAGGGCCAAACATCAGAGTCTGGTCACCAATGGACTCACGAATCTTCGCCACCATTTGATCTGCGCTCACGTGGTCATACGCCTCGTTTTGGCGGACATCCAGGCGACCCGACCACTTCGCAATGTCCAACTGACTCATCCCCCCTATCTGAGCCAGGGTGTTCAGGTAGTGACGGAACTGGTGAGTAGAAACTCCGATTGGACTGCCGTCTGGCTCGGTGAAGCCAAGGCGATCAAATATCGACTCAAAACCATGCTTGCTTCTCGTACCAAGTGCGGTATTGACCTGGTTGATGTTGACCGGCTCAATGACACAGCGAAATGTACCTTTTGCAGAGTGCAGCTCATTACGCCGCACTACAATGAGCGCCTCCGAAAATTTAAGATTCACCTCCGCGTTTAACAGTGGAAATTCGGCCGGAAGAAGCGCTATTGCTGCTCTTTCAACATCAGCAAATCGCGCGTACATACGATTCCCTCTCTTATTCAACAACACGTTATTTGCGGAGCACCATAGCCACGCAAATGAGGAAGCGCCTTCCTCCAGTAAAATCGCCCGCTGAACCTCATCCAATGTCAGAAGTTCCTGACTCCTCAAATGTTCAAAATCCTGAGGTAAATAAAGCCTTCCTGGATTAATCTCGTACCACTGCGCAATACGTCGAGCATCCGCAGTCAAATTCCTGATTTTGGCAATGGCCTCAGCGACAATGGGAGCCATCGAGGGAATAATCCATTTGACCATTGGATCAGCCCCCTTAGCTGATTGCCACCGCAGGCCATACGCATCTTTACCGCCTGAAGTTTTTTCATGAACCTCACAGTTCTCGGCAAGCAGTAACACCTCATTAATGCGGTCAGGCGCAGAGCAGAGGATCGCGGCAATCGACGAGAACAGAACGTCATTAGGTTGGGTCGCAATGTGAAACGCCTTTGGCAGCGCTTCCAATGCAGCTTGAGACGGCATTTTCTCGCTACGACGCTTGTCAAACTCCGGCCCAACACGGGTCGTGTCAATTGGTCGTTTAATAGGGCTTCGCCACGCGAGTGGAACAGCGGTCAAATGGTGTTCGGACATGAACTTAGCAATGAACTCAAGCTGAGCACCCACTCGATAGGCCGTAGATCCTGTAAGCCGCTCAGCGACAACTCGCGCCGCTCGATTGAACGTGTCACCATCCATCATCACCGGCCCCAAGCGCCCGCTCTGCCGATGAGCAGCATCAAGGGCACGTAACGCGGTGACACGAAAAGCAGGATTCTTCGTTGGCCGCATACCCTGCATGTAGCGAATGTAAGCCTTTGCAAAGGATACAAACGGCTCAGCCATCTGAGTCGGCAACCTGTCGTCTACCGTTTCTTGAGTAGAGAAATAGATGCGGACCCGCTTGCTCCCAAGTGCCTTCTGCTGAGTGGTATTGGTGACGTCCCAGGCCATATCGTCAAAAAGAAGATCGGCACCGAAGATGCTCAGTTGAGACCGGCTCATCGCGATAAACTCGCTCAGGTTTTCCGTAGCATCCCGCTCCACCTTGGGGGTAAACACCACTAGGCTGTCAGGCATCCTTCATCTCCTTCCGCCTCTCTCGAGCGAGCTGAACCACCTCGGCAACGGCCAGAATCGTTCGGTCATTCACTGTTGCAATGCGCATATCTGTCGCTGCGATCAGACGTCCACGCTCGGCGAGCAAGTAGTCCAGCACCGCTTCATGAGGGCCATCGACCCAGGCCTGGAAGCTTTTACAGGTGTAGCAAGCGATAGGAGCCATAAAACTACACGGCCCGTCACGACCACAACTTCCCATCGGTTTCATCGCTTCATCGAAGCGGGGATCGACAATGCGACTTGTTGGGTCATCGCCACGGGTTGCCGCTGACTCGTTACCAATGACGACACCGGCAAAGGCGTGGGCAAGCGGGGCCATTCCAAGCGCCACGGCACGATCGATCCGCTCGATGATTTCCGGCGTGGCCTTTACATAGATTCCAACATTTTGAGTGTCGCTGTGGTCGAGCAATTCAGCAATGATCAGCTCACCATGCCCTTCTCTTGCCGCGGACGTAGCGACCGTATGTCGGAGCCGTTTCGAGGTAATCTTGATGGGCTCGCCGGTTCGCTCGGAGTACACCTGCAAAGCTTCAAATACCGAGCTGATTCTCTTACCGATACCCTCTGGTGACATGTGATGATGAAAGTCTGGACGAGCCTTCTTCGTCGTCTTCCTTTGAGGAAACAGGGGCACTTGCGATGCTGGGATGGCGAATTTGCCTTCCCCGCTGAATCGGGTGCGGACACTGCTCGCGTAGTTGATGAGCATTTTCCCGATACCGGGGGTGATCAGCCGCTCCTTGAACTGTTCCCGTCGCGCCTCAGCAATCCCCTGTTTAACCCGAGGCACACGGAGCACGTACTCGGTAGCTCCATCAGCCTTCGCAATTTCCCTGACGTCGCCAACCTTCAACATTGCGTATTGGATGTTCCGCTGCCCCAAGAGCAAACAAAGCCAGGCCAAAAGATAGTCATCCAGTGCAATCTTCTTGGCGGCAAAGGCATCGTTAAGTGCTGCTTGCGTAGCTGAACGCTCGATATCAGTTAGCGGTCCCGTGAGCGGATCCATCGTCAGGACTGCCGTCCCCTTGCGGTTCCCCTTGAGGCGGTGGCTTTTTAGCAAGCGCACGGCAGCCTTCGTTACGCCCGGGATACCTAAACTCTCCCACTTCTTGAAAAAGGCACTTAACCCTCCCAGCTTCCACTCGGTTTCCCATGTCAGAGAAGCTCGATAACTGGCGAGCTCTGGTGCATCGATGATGCCGACGGGCTTGCCCTGTGCCGCCGATACCGATGCCAGTAATCGTCGCAAGTTGTCAAACAGGTTGACAATAGTTACTGCCTGGGCGTTTTCGGCATACCAAATCAAGGGAAATTTCGCTGCTGCGATCAACTGATCTGTTGCACACCCACTCAACCTTTCGAAATTCACACTGATTGAATGGAGGCCATCATGGAACGTCCAACGTTTGGCACTTGGATCGAAAACGGCTCCGCTGAGCGTCCTCACAGTGGTTGGGAGGCTCAAACAACACGACGATTGAGAGGTAATCGCTCGGTTCTCAGTCATCACTCAGCACACCTTCTACTTGCTTGCTTTGCATTGCCAAGGACACTTGCTGAGCTTTCAAACGGATGTGCCGACGGGTGTAATTAGCAGAGGTCTTCGAGGTCGGTGCCCACCCCATCAGGAACGAACGCATGCGCTCTTCTTCGGCTTCGGAAACGTTCAAGGTGTCCATTACGTCCGAGAAGCGATCATTCCAAGTATGGCGAAGCACATGCGGAGTTACAGCATCGAACTCGCCATTAAAAGCATTCCGCAGCTCGGCGAAGATCACATTTACGGCACTGAGCGACAGAGGTGCCCCGGTGCCCATGGCGATGAACAGAAATGGGTGACGTCTTGCGCCCTCAGTGGCTCGGCGTGTGTTCGTTATGTATTCGTGCGTCAGCTTGCACAGCCCTGGGGATAACGGAATCTTTCGGTCGCGCGTCTTGACCAGTGGCTGGTCCTTCCGGGGATCCTCAGGATCGTCTGCTCGCCTGACCACCGTCAGCTCCTCCGACTGAAAGTTAATGTCGGAAATTTTTACGTTCAACACCTCGCCACGACGCAGGCCAAGCTCGTAGAACCAGCGGACCAGGAGAGCATTTCGAATGCATGTCCCTTTCCCTTTCCAAGGGTTCTCCGACGATGTTGGCGACGTGACATTGAGAAGCTTCTCCACCACCTCTGGCTGAAGCCCTTCCCGCTGTCCAACGGTATTCCGCCCTTTGTGGCGCGGCAGTCGCGCGTTGAGTGCTTCCTTGCAAGACGTCCACTCATTCCAAAGCCGCTCTCTCTCAGCTGCCGCCGAGTCATAGCGAGCCATGTGGTATCTCACGAGCCAATCAAGATAATCGCGGATAACCCGAACACGGTTGGCTGCGGTATCGCCCGCCACCTCAGGAGGTGCAACTTGTCGTTGAACAAGGCGCACACTTTCAGCCGAACTTCTACGAACGGATTGCCTTGACGTGGGAATTGAATTGCACTTTAGCTGGTCGGCAACAGGTCGCCTGCAGTGCCGGACAAGCTCATCGAGTTCACCCAGGCGAAAAACTGCACCCTGTCGAATTCGCCGCTCAAGATCAATCCCACTCGAGTCGAGGAATAGCTGCAATACCATGATCGACCGCAAGACCTGGTCAATCGTATTGCTCGCTCTGTTGGTGGCCCGAATCTCGCTGAGCACGTAAATAGAAGGCTCGAATAGGGGAGCCCCCGTGGCCGGTGCAATCAGCACAGGCAAGCGCTCTCCGGAACTCAACACGAGCGTCTTCACCGCATAGGGATTGAGGGCCATTTGTTTACACCTTGGAAAGGTAAACGCTTAACAAATGTAGCCCTTACGCCACAAAATTCCGTAAACAATAAAAAAGCGAAGCCAAATCAATGGCTTCGCTTCTAGTATTTAGAGTTCTGAAAAAGCTGGGTTTCAGAACGGGATATCGTCATCAAAGCTGTCGAAATCCGGAGCTGGCTGCGGTGCGGCCTGCTGTGGAGCCGGAGCCGAACGCTGTTGCGGAGCCGACTGCTGCGGACGCGGAGCCTGCTGGCGCGG
>Ga0247819_10000768_pt1 | contig 18089 bp, 19 predicted proteins | sample 13C_Xylose_Day6_FD_193428 | JGI IMG/M metagenome (GOLD analysis project Ga0247819, IMG submission 193428) | Soil microbial communities from agricultural site in Penn Yan, New York, United States - 13C_Xylose_Day6 | ecosystem: Environmental > Terrestrial > Soil > Agricultural land | place: USA...
CCTCGGGCACCCGTCCGACTCCGTCGTCATCATCGCCCACCAGCGTGGAAACTGCTACGCCTACAACGCCGGCTGGGCGATGGCGCTCGAAACCTATCCCAACCTGCGCGCCATTGCCATCATCGACGACGACGAGATCGCCTCACCCGAATGGCTCGATTGCCTCGTCACGGCACAGCAAGCGACCCAGGCGGACATGGTCGGCGGTCCACAGCTGCCGGTTTTCGAGGATATGAGCGGGCAGAAGTGGAAGCGGCACCCGGTGTTTACGCCCCATTATGAGACGACAGGACCTGTGCCTATCCTGTTTTCTTCGGGTAACGTGCTGGTGACGCGCCGGGTTCTCGACGCCATGCCGCGCCCGTTTCTGGACCCGGCTTTCAACTTCATCGGTGGCGGCGACGCCGACTTCTACAGCCGCAGCAAGGAGAAGGGGTTTTCGTTCGCCTGGACCAAGGAGGCCTGGGTGGCGGAAACGGTGCCGGCACGGCGCACCAACGCATCATGGATCCGTGCGCGAAGCCTCAGAAACGGGGCAATTTCGACGATGCTCGAGCACCGCCGGGATCCGAGCTTTGGCGGACGGGTGAAGACCTTCGGCAAATCGCTTGCGCTGCTTGGCGCCGCTATCCCGCGCGGCATCAAACTATGGAGAAAAACCGGTCTTGCCGCCGCCGGTCTCTACCACTTCTATGTGGCTGTCGGGCGGCTGATGGCGGAGTTCGGCCTGGTCAACGAACAATACCGCAACCCCGAAAAGAACTGAGCGCCGCTGAGTGGCGATCAGTGGGTGCTGGCGTTGATGCTGCCTTCCGGCAACTTGTCGTTGGCGACGTTGCCGTTCTTGTCGACGATGGCGACCGGCTTCTGACGCGGGACGTTCTGGCCGTTGGCCACGCGCTTGACGTCGTCCTTGGTCAGATATTCGAGCTGTTCGACGAGGACCTCGGTGATCACCTCGCCGCCAAGCTTCTTGTTGAGCCCATCCTTGACCGTCGACTTGAAGGTCGGCAGGTCGAACGTGCCTGTGTCGCCGACATCGATGAACCTCGAACCGACCAGCATGTCGTAGAGTTCGTCGGTGACCATCTGGCGAAGCGGCGCGCGCAGATTGTTGATGCCTTCCTTCGTCGCCGAGAAGGAAAGCTTGGTCAGGAAATAGCCCTGTACGGCGCCGTCCTTGATGACGGGAACCGTGATCATTTCTCCCGGAACATATTGCTCCGATGCACGCCGCGTTGCTTCCGCATCCGAGACGACGGGCGCCGAGGCGCTCTGCATCGAATAATAGACGGATCCGAGCGTGACGGCGCAGACCCAAACCCCGGTGAGAACGAGCTTGAGCATTCAGAAATCGCTATAGCGGAACTGCGCTTCGGAATAGATGCCGTCGGCATCTGCATCCTGGGCGGCGGTCTTCAGCAGATCGACGACGGATCGCACTGCGTCGAGGTGGGCTTCGACCTTTTGCGAGTTGATCTCGAGCTTGTCGCGCAGGTGACGGGTCTGCGACGCGAAGGCCGGCGAAAACTCGCCCGGCAGCGTATCGCGGTGCAGCATCGTCAGTTCGTAGAGGCAACGGCTCTTGTGCGCGTTCGACGTCTTGATATCGAACTCCGGATCGACGCCGATACGGCTGTTCTCATTGTCGATGATCATTTCCAGCCGGCCGAGCACGTTCTGGATCCGGACGTCGTTGGATGCCACAGCTTCCATAAATGAACTCCCAATTAAGCTTGTTTGTTTTTATCGTCTTCAGTCGTGTAGCCAGTGAGCGTCTTGCGCTCGTATTCCTGCACGAGGCTTGCGGCCAGGTTTCGGCTGTTGCCATCGAGCGAGGCATTGACACGTTCGCGCGCATCGCCGGCAGCCAACTGGTCGGCAATGCCGATGCCGCCGCTCTTGGAAATGACATCGCCGATCTGCTCGGCCATCATGCTTTTCCAGATGTCGCCGGACGTGCCCTTTCCGAAAACATTCTCGCTGTCGTTCGGAAGCATGGATTTCACGAAATTCTGCAGGATCATCGCTTCGAACTTGCGATAGGTCTCGGGAACCTTCTTCTGCTCGACCCGGTTGTTGATATCGCCGAGGCCGCTCGATCCCTCCGAAGAGTTGAGGACGTTGACGGCGGCGGCGAAACCGTTGCCGTTTTCGGCGAGGCTCGTCGCCTGGAAGGCGGCGCGATTGGCCTTCAGCCGGGCCTGCGCTTCCTGCACCTCGGCCGGATCGGCCGCGCGCACGACGTCCATCACCAGATCGCTGGGCGGAGAGATAGCCATGACAAATCCTCTCGACAACGGCATCGCAGCGACCCCGACCGGGCCGACGCAATCGCGCGTTCAACATCTCGACCGAACGTCCCACCACACGGGGGTGGAGCGTTCCGGATGTCGCACTATCGCCCGTCAACCTTACCGGAAGCTGGCGCTTGGCGGGCAACGTGTTGATCGATCAGGTCATAGATCGAATTGTCGGCCTCTTCCCGGTCTTCCGATTGCCGGGCATCCTTCATGTTTTCCTCGAGCCGGTCGGCCTTGGCCCGCTCCTTCAGCATGCGCGCTTCGTGCGTCTGCTGGATGCCGAACAGCATCTGGTCCTTCTGCACGAGGCGCCCGACCTGCGAGGAATAGTGGCCGGAAAACATGCGATGCATCGGATGGGCCGAGCCCATGGCATCGACGACGACATCAATCGTCTCGGCCAGGGCCTCGCGCTGCCGCACCATCTCGACAAAGTCAGCCTCGGCCATCTGCTCGAGATGCCGTTGGACTGCGACCAGGCGCTTGAGCTTCTGCGACCGCGTCTTCATGTGGCTATCCCCCTTGCATGACCGGCGCAAAGCCGTCGCCGAACAGGCGCAGCATGGCGGCGATACCGAGATAGAGCAGGAACATGCCGCCCATGATCAGATAGGGCTGCGAGATGAAGTAGATCGGGATCTGCGGCGCCAGCTTGTTGACCATGCCGATGGCGACGTTGAACAAAAGGCCATAGATCAGGAAGGGGCTCGCGAGCCTCAGCATGATCATGAAGGTCTGCTCGAGCGAATCCGTCAGGGTGATGAGCACGCCCTGCGGATCGAAGACGCTGCCGACCGGCATGACCCGATAGGACTGGGCGATCGCCTCGAACATCACGTGGTGGAAATCGAGCATGAACAGGATCATCAAGCCGGCAAAACTGATCATGCTGGTGAGCTGGTTTTCCGCCGTGTCTTCGATCACGTCCGACGACGGCGGCGGGCTGAAGCCCATCAGCATCGTTATCGTCGTGCCAGCGAACTGAAGGCCGAGCACATAGTAGCGGGCAACCAGGCCGATGACCGCGCCGACGGCGGTTTCGGCAGCGATCAGGTAGATATAGGTGTGTCCCTTGCCGGTCACCTGCGGATAGATATCGGTCCACATGACGGGTAGGATCGCCATGGAGATGGCGACCGCGATGAACAGCCGGATCTGCATGGGAATGCGCGCGGTCGAGAACCCCGGCATGATCATGATACACGCCCCGATCCGGCAGAATGCCGCAAACAGTGCGAGCACCGTGCCCTCGGGGTCGGTTATCATGAAATAGAGCCGATGATCTTGATCTCGAGGCCCTTGGCAAGCTCGACATGCGAGAGCACGGGCAAAGTGGCAAAAAGACGCTCGATGATCATGCGGACATAAGAACGGGATTCGGGCGAACTTACCAGTACGAAGGGCATGCCGCGATCGAGATGTTCACGGATAACTTTCGTCGCCTGCTCGCTGAACTCTTCGAGATGGCGCGGATCGATGTCGAACTCGACGACTTCACCCTTTGCGTCGCGCTTCAGCGCCTGGTGGAACACCATATCCCATTTGTTGCCGAGGCGCAGGACGCGCAGGACGCCGTTGTCGGCAAGGTCGCCGCACAGCTGCTGCGACATGCGCACACGCACGTGCTCGACGATCTGCTCCGTCTTGCGGACATGCGGCGCGAGTTCGGCCACCGCTTCGAGGATCAGGTGCAGGTTGCGGATCGATACCCGCTCCGCCAAGAGCAGCTTCAAGACTGCCTGCAGGCCGGAATAGGACATGTGCGAAGTGCAGATTTCGTCGGCCAGCTTGCGGTATTCCGGGTCCAGCCGATCGATCAGTACCTTCACATCCTTGTAGGACAAGAGATGCGGCAGGTTGTTGCGGATCACTTCGGACAGATGCGTCAGCACCACCGAGACGTTGTCGATCGGGTGGAAGCCTTCGCGCTTCAGGTCTTCGGTGAATGTCTCGAGGATCGAGACCGCCGGCATGCCGAAGGCGGGCTCACGGATCTCGTCTCCCGGCACGCTCGGACGGCGGCCGCCGCCTGTGACCACCAGAACTTCACCGACACGCACCGTGTTGGAGGCGATCGTCGTGCCGTGGATGCGCACGTGATAGGCCTTGTCCGGGATGCTGATGTCGTCGGAAACCTTGATCTCCGGAATGACGAGACCGTATTGACCGGCGAACTTGCGGCGCATCTTGCCGACGCGGAAGGCCAGTTCCTGGTGCGCGCCGAGCAGTCGGGTCGACACCTGCTTGCCGAGCAGCAATTCGATCTCCGCCGTCTTCAGCACCGATTTGACCGAGTCCGCCTCACCGTCCTTAGCCTGCTGGGCCGTCGCGGCTTCCTCCATCCGGCGCGCCGCATTTTCCGCCTCGATCTGCCGCGGAATGACCCAGCTCAGGAACGCCATGCCGCCGCCAAGGAACGCAAACGGCAGAAACGGCAGTCCCGGAACCAGCGCAAGCAGGATGATCAGACCGGAGGCAACCATCAAAGCGCGGGGATAACCACCGAGCTGCCCGACAACGGCCTGGTCGGTCGAGCCGGCGGTTCCGCCACGCGACACGAGGAGGCCGGCGGCGAGCGAGACGATCAGCGCGGGGATCTGTGAGACCAGACCGTCACCGACGGAAAGCTTGACGAAGACGTCGGCCGCTTCGCCGATCGGCATGTCATGGCGCAGATAGCCGATGATGATGCCGCCAAAAATATTGATCGCGGTGATGATCAGGCCGGCGATCGCATCGCCGCGCACGAACTTCGACGCGCCGTCCATTGCGCCGAAGAACGAGCTTTCCTGCTCCAGTTCGCGACGACGATGCTGCGCTTCCTTTTCGTCGATCAGACCGGCCGAAAGGTCGGCGTCGATCGCCATCTGCTTGCCGGGAATGGCATCGAGGGTGAAGCGCGCGCCGACTTCGGCGATACGCGTCGCACCCTTGGTGATGACGATGAAGTTCACCGTGATCAGGATCAGGAAGACGATCAGACCGATGACGAAATCGCCGGACATGACGAGGCTGGCGAAACCGGAAATGACGCCGCCGGCGGCGCCGTGGCCTTCGTGACCGTGGGAAAGGATGACGCGCGTCGTTGCGATATTCAACGCCAGGCGAACCATGGTCGAAATCAAAAGGATCGTCGGAAAGGACGAGAATTCGAGCGGCCGCTGGATCCACAGCGCCACCATCAGGATCAGGACCGAGAAGGCGATCGAGAAAGCCAGCCCCATGTCGATCAGGAACGGCGGGATCGGCAGGAAGAGAATTGCCAGGATCATGACGATCCCGAGCGCAAAGCCGATGTCCCGGCCCTTTGGTGCTACTTTCGGGATGATCAACGCCGCTTGCTGTGCCATGTCTCTTCCGTCTCTTCATGAGAGGTCGGGCAGCATTCACACGCGCTGCCCCAATCTTAAGACTGGAGATAGAGGCCCAAGCTTGCGCGAAGGTGGTAGCGCGACAGCGCCGCGCGTCAAATATGACGCGCAAAGGACGCTGTATCGCTTTAAACTTGCTGCATAATTTCATTCTTAAATCGGATCCGATTTAAGAATGAAATTATGCCGTAAGGCGCGCTCAGAATCCGGACTGGATTCGGGAGAAGACGATGTCGGTGAAGATCGAGATCTGGGCGCCGATGAAAGGCGCGGAAACAGCGACCGTGATCATCACGGCAAGGATCTTCGGTACGAAGGTCAGGGTCATTTCCTGAACCTGGGTCAGCGCCTGAATGAAGGCGATGACGACGCCGACGATCATCGCGGCGAGAACGGCGGGCCCCGAGGCAACGATCACGGTCCAGATCGCAGCCTGCACGATATCGAGGGCATCCGCCTCATTCATAGGGGTATCACTTTACCTTGACGCCTGGGCCGATAACGAGCTCCTTGCCGTTATCCAGCACTGCAATGATTCCGTCAGAGTATAGTTTGACTTCCTTGACAACGCCAGTGACTGTGCCGTCGGCATTGGTGACAGTCTTGCCGATCACCGCGTCCGCCTCGCTGAGCGACGTGCGCTGCAGCAGGCTTTCGAGATTCTTGTTGGTCTTGATCGTCTGTTCGACCTGCGAGAAGGTCGCGAGCTGCGCGATCTGCTGCGTGGCGTCCATCGGCTGCGTCGGGTCCTGATTCTTCATCTGGGCCACGAGCAGCTTGAGGAAGCTCTCGTAGTTCAGCGACGCCTTGCTGGCGTCGTTGCCAGAGTCGGCACCCGAGACGATCGGGGTGTAGTCATTGTTGCTGACGCCGCTTACCGCCATGGTGCGATCTCCTTGCGAATCTGCTCGACCGTGGCCGGCGTGATTTCCTGCGTGTTGAGGATGCGGTCTTCGATGGCGTAGAGCCCACGGATCGCCTTCAGCGCTTCGAAGGCGCGGCCGTTGGTGACCAGGCCGTCGACCCGCTTCAGTTCGGCCAGGATCTCTTCGTTCTTGAAGCAGTTAAGCAGCATGACGACCGACTTGCGGAACATTGCGGTCGATTGCTCGGCGCCTTCCGGGTTGATCAGGATCATCTGGGCGATGAAGTAGAGCTGCTTCAACGGCGTCGTCGCGTCTTCCGGCTGAAGCACGTGGTTTTCCAGAAGGAAGGTCACGTCATTCAGGAATTCGACGGCGACCTTGCGGTCAACGCGAAGCACCGCGCCGTTTACAAAAATTCTTTCGCCCGACTTCAGCGAGATACGCAGTGTGCTCTTCATTTCAGTCCATCCCTGATGATGGTGGTAATGTCAATTATGCCCTGGAAGTTGGAGGATTCGCGTTTGCGGATCTTTTCCGTCTCGTTGAGTATCCAGATGGCGATCGAAATCAGATTGGCGCGCAGCTCTTCGTTGAGCTGGTTTTCCGGAGCGCGAAGATCCTCGATGAAGCGGATCCAGACGCGCCGGGTGAAATAGATCGCCTCGATGGCTTCTCTCGAATACCCGTTCTGCTGTCTTGCGGCTTCAAGGAGCGCAATCGAGCGATCGAGTACCTGCCGCTCTCGATTCTTGGAGTCGGCAACGCCATCCTCCATGATCTCGGCATAGGAAAATTGGTACATTCAGACATCCTTCATGTTTGTCCGGTCGCCTCTTCTCAGAGGTAGTTGAGCAAGCTCATCTGCTGCAGTCTCGACGTCAGCGCGTAGGATGTATCGAGCTGGGTCTTCAACATATTCACGCGCGTTGCGTTTTCTTCCTGATCGATGCCGTTGACGTCGATGATGTGGGTCTTGATGAGCTTCTCCTGCGCCTCGATCGAAGTCGTCGCCTTCTTGACGCGCGACTCCGAGATACCGAGCGAGCTGCGTTCCCCGTTCAGGCCGGCAATAGCCTGCTCCATGTAGCCGAATGCGGCGTTGTTGAGCGTGTTGCGGACCTGCGAATTGACGTTCTTGTCCATCAGTTCCGACGAGATCACGCTGGCAAGCGCGAACATCCGGAAGCTCTTGGTATTGGCGTTGGTCGAGCTCTCGATGACCTCGCTGGCGCTGATCCGGCTCGTCATGTTCTGGCTCGAGGCATCAGACCAGTTGGCATCCCAATCCGTGCCCATGAACATCGGTTCGAGCTTGGTCGTGATGAAGTCCTGCATCTGTGCCGGCGTGAACTGGCTCATGTCGGTCAGGCTGTTTGTCGACATGTAGCTGCTGAGCGCCGTATCGAATGCGGCCTTGGCCGCAGACGGAGGCACGGAGTTGTAGTCCGCGAGCGGCTTGACGTCTGAGTTGATGCCCGAAAACAGGAACTCACCGTTGAAAGAGGTGTTCGCCGCCGATGTGAAGATCTGAAGCGCGCCATTCACTTCGGACTTCAGGATCTTCATCGCGTCGACGCTGTCGTTGCCCTTGTAGGTCACAAGCGTGTCGCGCACCTTCTCGGCGGCCTTCTGCATCGTCTCAAGCGCGCCCTGGGAGGCGGAAAGCCTCTGCGTGACCACGGCGTTGGTGCCCTTCAGGGAGCCCATCCTGTCCAGCTCGCGCTGCAGATTGAGCGATCGCGACGTCGACGCCCCAAGCGTTAGGCCGATGTCGTAGTGAATGCCGCTCGTGCTTTCCTGGGTGCGTCGCAGCAACTCGGCCTGAGTCTGCTGGATCGTCAGGCGCATGGCGGTCTGAATCGCCAGGTTCGAAACGAAGGATGTCTTCATGATTACCTCACAGCTTCCATAAGGGCCGCCATCATGGCGTCCACGGTGCTGACCAGCTTGGCCGATGCTTTGTAGGATTGTTCGAGATCGAGCAGCAGCGACAGTTCTTCGTCGATGCTGACGCCAGTCTGCTTGCTCAGCGCTTCCGCCGTGCGCGACAGCAGAGCCGACTTGTTGTCGTCGGCTGTCGATGCCGTCTTGCGGAACTGCTCCAACCAGCCGACGGAGCTGGTGGCGAAATTCAGAATGTTGCTGTTGCTGTCGAGGCCGGACGCTGGGTCGAACGCCATGTTCTCACCCATTGCGTTGATGAAGCCGTCCAGCAGGGCGGTATAGCCTGCATTGCCGGTGGGGTTGTTCGACGTACCGTCGAAACCACCGTCGCGCAGCATCAGCGGGTCTGCCTTGGCAAGCGCGTTGACCGTGATCTTCGATGCCATGCCAGGCACGATGCCGACTGGCGGAATACCCGCCGTTCCCCAGGTAAACAGGCCGGGCTGGCCGCCTTCCTGGAACATCGTCACCAGGCCGCGGGCGATTTCGTCGAGCTGCGACTGGAATTTCGGCCCGACGTCGTCGCGCAGCTGTACGAGTGCTGCTAGCTTGCCCTTCGCCGTCGTATCGGCGCCGGTTCCCGCGGCAATCGGCACGCCGTCGACATAGATCTTGTTGCCGACTGTCGTCGCGTCGTAAACGTTTTGCGAGGCGAAGGTGACCGAGCGCGGAATCGTCTCGAACAGCACGGTCCCGTCGGTGGTGAAGATCACAGTGTCGTTGTTGGCGCGCGTCGTCGTCGAAATGCCGACGATCTCGGAGACCTGCTTCAAAATCTTGTCGCGCTGATCGAGCGCGTCGTTCGGGTCCGACCCTTGCGCCGTTGCCGCCTTGACGGCGTTGTTGGCCTTTTCGAATTCCGCCAACAGGCCATTCAGCTTGTCGACCTCCAGCGCGATTTCCTTGTCGGCATTCTCGCGCATGTCCTGGACGGACTTGGAGGCCTTGTTGAGCGAATCCGCCAGGTCCCCGGCATCAGAAACCGCCGTTGCGGCGATCGTCTTGTTGCCAGGGGTCGCGGCAAAGGTCTGAAGGCTGTTGCGGAAATCGGCCAGCAGCTTGGAAGGCGCCGTCTCGTAGCTGTTGCCACCGAGCGCCGACTTCATCAGTTCCAGCCCTTCCCGCAGCCTTGCCTGGCCCGAGGCCTCGCCCATGCCGGCGATGCTCTGTTTGAGCAGCGCCTCGTTCTGGGCACGGTAGATGGATACGACCTGCGCGCCATTCGCCGTGCTTCCGAGCAAAGCAAGCCGACGCGAGTAGTCCGCGTTGCCCGCGTTCGCGATGTTCTTCGACACGATCGCGGTTTGCTGCGCCGTGTTGCTGAAAGCCTGTTGTGCGATGGATATTGCGGAGGACAGCGACATAACGCGGACCGTATCTCTTTCAATTACCGTTTCAGGTTGACCAGAACTTCAAGCAGGTCCGATGCGGTCTGGAACACCTTGGAGTTTGCCGTGTAGTTGCGTTGCGCCTCGATCATCGAGGTCAGCTCGTTGGCGATATCGACGTTGGAGTTCTCGAGCGCCTTGGACTGGATGTTGCCGAACGCACCGGAGCCGGCAAAACCGGTGACGATGACGCCGGAATCGGTGCCCTGCGAGTAGACGTTGCCAGACTGCGGCAAGAGCCTGTCCGGGCTCTGGACGGTGGCAAGCGCGATGCGGAACTTCGGAATGAGGTTACCGTCGCCGTACTTGACGTAGACCACGCCTTCCTTGTCGATCTCGAAGCCCGACATCTTGCTCGGCTTGCTGCCGTCGATGCCGCCGCCGGTGCTGGTGAAATCGCCACCGAGCTGCGACGTCTTTGTCGTGTCGATCGTCAGGGCGCCGAGATTGGCGCCTGTGCCCGGCAGGTTGTTGATAGGCGTCGTCGTCAGCGTGGCGGGCGTGGCCGAAATGCGCTTGCCGGCCGCGTCAAACGTCATGCTCTGCGAGCCGATCACGCCCGTTGCCGGCGGGCCTGCCGTGTATGTCGAACGGTCCCGTATCTCAAGCGACCACTGGTTCACGCCGGTTTTCTTGTAGACGAAGTCGAGGATGCGGGTGTTACCCTGGCTGTCGTAGACGACAAGCGACGTCGGCTTTTCGTCGCCGACGGCAGCACCTGACGGCAGGTTCGCTTCCATCGTGCCCTTGGTCGAGCCCGACGCCACCAGGCCTTCGTCCTTGAGCTTGACTTCCGTCAGGCCGTCGAAGCCGTTGACCACGACCGTCGGGTCGGCGCCAGCCTTGTATTCGTAGCCCATCAGCTTGAAGCCGGCGGTGTTGACGAGGTTGCCGTCCTTATCGGGAACGAAGGAGCCGGCACGGGTCAGGAAATTCTCGCCGCCGTTGCCCTGCACGATGAAGAAGCCGCCGCCGTTGATCGCGAGGTCGCTCGAGGACGTCGTGTAGCTTGTGCCGCCCTGCTGCGAAATGCTGTAGCGCACCTGGGTCTCGACGCCGCCGGAATTGTAGTTGCCGCCGCCCGAAGGCAGGATCATCGATGAGAACTCTGTCGAGGCGCGCTTGTAGCCCGTCGTGTTCGCATTCGCGATGTTTTCGGCGACAGTGCCGAGACGGTTCGACTGAGCGTTCATACCGGAGACGCCCGTTCTCATGCTGCCATAGAGACTCATATCGGATCCTCATTTCCACGTTGCAGCGACACTAGGAAGCGGGCCTTGCGTGAACCTGTCTTAGGTACGCCCTGACCCGCCTAGCCGCGCCTTAGTTCCAGTCGATGCAGTAGCCAAGGAACCGCTTGGAATCGATCGGGTCGAAGCCCAACTTCTTGCGCAGTTTCTTGCGCAGCTTGCTGATGTGGCTTTCGACGACGTTCTCCTCGACGTCTTCATCGAAGATGCCGTAAATCGCGTTGAAAATCTGAGACTTGGAGACTCGGCGCCCGCGGTTGGAGACCAGATATTCGAGAATGCGGCGCTCGCGGCGTGGCAATGCGAACACGTCGCCGTTGATCTCCGGATCGCGGCCATCTGCAAAGACGCGGATCGGGCCGATGTCGGTGTAGTTGTTGATGGCTTTCAGGCGGCGACGGATCGCCGCAACGCGTGCCAGGATCTCGCGGGGGTGAACCGGCTTGCGAACGACGTCGTCGACGCCGCAGTCGAACAACGCCAGGGTGTTTTCGAGCGAAGGCGTATCGCTGACCGCAATGACGGGCGCCATCGACCGGTCGCGGATCGCGCGCGGCAAGGCAAAGGTGCTGTCACCCTGGCCGATCAGAAACGCTTCGACCGCGTCGATATCCGAATCTGCCGCCGCATTCACCCACTCGCCGAACTCCTTGGGATCAAAGCCCGTCGAGGGAATTCCTTCACGCCCGAAAAGCGACGTGTAGCCGTCTTTCACGAGTTCTCTATCGTCAACCACTACGATCATTCGTCCGCCTCCGAATCAGTATGGCACCGCACTGATTGAGAGGTACGAATCGAGGGATTCATGAACAACTAGAGGAAGTTAATGGGTGGAATTAATAATTGATTAACCATATCGCGCCGATTTGATCTACATCTAGTGGCTAAGCGTTAACGGTCACACTAAAATAATGTGGAAAAGTTAACGGCTTGCGACAAAACCACTTGCCGTCACATTCTCCACGCATTGTCGCCACAATGCAGAATGACCCGTAATCAAACAATCATTGGTTGCTTATTGACAGAACTGCGTGGCATTCGGCGTCCACTTGCCGTAGCCCGTCGCGACCAGATTCGCGATCACCCGGCAGACATATTTCTTCTGCGCCGGGTCGTTGTTCGGGCCGGCATGATACCGTGCGACGGCCATTGTCCAGCTCTCATGCTTCGCTCGAAGGTTGGACAGGAAGCGCGCGGCATATTCGACATTCTTGCGAGGGTCAAGCATCTCCGTCGGCGATGCGAACTGATCGCCATGGAAGTGGTAATTTATCTGCATGCAACCGAGATCGATGAGCTTGGCACCCTGCGCCTGAGCGTTGGCAAATCGAACGAGAACATCCTGCGTGCTGGTGCCGAAATAGGCCTTACCTTCGATATTCATTGCGTAGGGTTGCAGCGACCCCTTGCGGCCGGTTTCCGTCAATCCGACGGAGTAGAGTATGCCGGCCGGAATGCCGTATTTGGATGCTGCCGAGATGATTTCACGTTCGCAGATTCCAGTGTCGGCACCGGCGAATGCGCTACATGTAGACGTGACCAGTGCGAGAACGCTCAGTGCCGGCAACCGCATCATCCGTACCGCCATTGCCAACCCGCCTTTCCGCCACTGAACCCTGGCTGTCGCCATCCTGTCGCTGCCGCCCCTGCCCGCTACCGTCCTCGGCGCGATCGCGGCCCTGCTGGCCCGCCTGGGCCTGCGGCTGCGAGCTGCCGCCGCCCGTCGATGTATCGCTGCCCGAATTGAACACGACGTTGATCTGATCGACCGCGAAGCCCTGGGCTCGCAGCGCCTTGACCATTTCGCTCTGGTCGTCGCGCAGCTGGCGGAAGGCTTCGCCGTTCTCCACCTTCAGCTCGACCTGCAGCTCGTCGTCCTTCAACCGCAACGTTGCGGTGACGAGGCCAAGCTCGATCGGATGCATCTGGATCTTGAGCGTGTTCAAGGTCTTGCCGGCCTGCGTCCAGGCACCCGGCTGGCCGAGGGCAGCACTCGGCTGCAACGACTGGGCAAAGCCCGCGTCGCCGGCGATCGCGTTGGCGACATTGGTGGAATTGCTGTTCATCGAAATGCCGAGATAACGGCGAGCTTCGAGCACGGTGACGTTCTCAGCCTTGGCATTTGACCGCGCGGCGTCAACCGTCGCCCGTTCGCCGTCCTTCGATATGCTCATCGAAATCGCCTGCCCCTTGCCATCGGCGCGGGCGAAGCGGAACAACCGGTCGGTGCCCTGTTCGCCATCGGCACCTTCGGCACTCGCACCATGGGCATCGATCATCTCGCCATGCCCAGCGCCCTTGGCGCCGCGTTCACCGAGGGCATGGACGCCAGCGGCGCCGGCCGAGCCACCTTGGGCATCAGCACGCGTCGACGGCATGGCGTTGCCGCCGAGCAGCGTCAGCAGGTCGTCTACGCTGGCGCTTGGGGAAGTCTTGGCATCTGAAGCCGCGGCCGCATCAGTTGGCTCGCCGTCTGCACCCTGCGCGCCGTTTGCCTGGCCCCTACCCAAGCCGCGCGACAAACCCGCTATGCCGGCGGCCAATTCGTCGGCGTCGGCGGCAACCGTCTCATTCGCCTGTTCGCGCGCCCGCGCCGCCTTGGCAGCAACACGCTTGGCGTCTCGTCCACGCTCCGCGAGCGAGAACCGCTCGTTCTGAGCATTGTGATTGTCGAGCAACGGATCTTCCGGATCCCCAGGTGCACGATTGTGCGCCTGCTTGGAGATCGAGATCTTGGCGTCGCCGCCTTTAATGCCGCCATTGCCAATCAAGGTCGCAGCTCCAGAGTTTTCGCCTTCGGCCGCCTCGCCGTTGCCGGCGGACGAACCTTGTCCGCCCTGACCGTTCGCCTTCTGGCGCCCAGCGGTTGCGACGGCGTCCTCGAAGGCGCCGGGGGCTTGCTCCTTGCCGCCCGCACGTGCGCCCGGCTTGCCCGTCTGGGACTGAGGTGGTGCGCGCAGGCTTTCGTCGAGAGCTCTCATTTGCCTTCCCCCCTTAGCAGCGCATCGATCTCCTCCAACTTGGACCGCCCCTTGGCCACGAAACCGTCGTGAGCAGGATCGGAGGCGTCGGCAGTCTCAGCGCTGGCCTGTGTCGTCTCGCCAGCTTCTGGGGCGCTGGCATCAGCCGCCGGGCTACCGAACGGGCTCATGCCGCTTCCCGTTTCCGCACCTTCGATCTGCTCGACTGGCGTGGCTGGTCTAACCGGTCTAGCGGAGAACGCTTGCGTGAGGCTTTCATCGTCCGGTGGTCTGACAACGGCCTCTGCAACTGCCTTTGCCGCGTCACGCAGGGCTCGGTCACGCGGAGAAAGCTCAGCGTCCGGGATCGCGGCGATGCTCTGTGTTGCGGCAAAGACGTCAGACGACGGTACCGACGCCAGCCCGGCGTAAAAATTGGCGAGCACACGCGGCTCGGACGCACCGTCGGCTGCGAGCTGCTCGGCCCGTTCCGAGGCAAGCTTTGCCAAGGATTGCTTTCCGCTGATAGCCGCACGTCGTGCGACGCGAAGATAGACCTCGCGCTGGCGCGGCGCATCCATGAAAGTCAGGATTTCGGAAATCCGTTCGTGCGCCGCCTCGTCGAAATGCCCGACGGCCAGCTCGACGAAGACGTCGGCGAATTGGCTGGCATAGGGCGACGTCAGGTATCGGCGGGCGTAGTTCAGGGCATAACGAAATCCCTTGTCAGGCATGTTCGCCTGCACAGCAAGGAAGACCGAGCGACGAAGCGCCGCCTCCTCGATAATCGTTCCCGGAGCAGTCAATCGCGCCCAGTCGTAGAACTTCATCGCCCCGACCGGGTCCTGCTGAGATGTGGCATTGCCGAGGATCAGGAACAGGTAGGGACCAACACGGGAATTGCGGTACTCGGGCGCCGCCTTCGACAGGCTCTCGACGATCAGGCCACCCTTGCCGCCGAGATATTGCCTAAGCGCGTCAGTAACGCGCGAATCGAAATTGCCATCGACATCATGGTCGGCGAGATAGTTGAGTGTTTCCGGATTACCGCCGCTCATGGCGTAGACAAGTGCCGCATCGACATTGCGCGGATCGCGGAACACGGACGCATCCGCAGCCCTGAGCCGCTTGTCGATCGCACCCAGCATGAAGCGCTGCATCTCGATGGCAGAATGATCGCCGAGCACCACCGAGTCCTGCACGTATTGCAGCGACCGGATCATCTTGAAGGGTGCAAGCTCCTCGAGGTCGTTGGCATCCGCCATTCCCGCCGAAAGCGGGATGGCCAGTGCCGACATCATCAAGGCGGATCGCAAGCGTCGCAGCATCGGTTCTAACCCTTAGCCGACTGCAGCAGGATTTCGATACGGCGGTTGCCGGGCGCATAGGGATCGCCAGGGATCTGTAGCCGCCGGTCGGCAAAGCCGCTGATCTGGCTGACGCGATCTTCCTTGAGACCACCGCGAACGAGCATGTAGTAGGCGCTCTGGGCGCGCGCAGCCGACAGGCGCCAGTTGTCATAGGTGCCGTCCTTGAACGGACGACCATCGGTGTGGCCACGGATGGCGACAACGCCCTGGCGCTCAGACAGCAGCCGGCCGATCTTCTCCATGGCCATGACAAGTTCCTTCTGCGGCACGGCCGAGCCGACGGCAAACATCTGGGAATCCGTCTGTTCGCTGATCGTCAACAGCAGACCGCCTTCAGCCGGCGTCACGACGAGGCCCTCTGCCAGTTTGCCGGCATCGCCTCCGAGCTCCCTCTTGATCTCGGCCTTCAATTCCTCGGCCTGCGCTGCGGCATCCGGTTTGGCAAGTTCTGCCTCTTCGGCATCAGTCTTACCGGCGTCGGCCGGCTTCCCTTCGGCCTTTTGTTCTTCGGCGGTCTTCTGCAATGGCGCTGCGCCGCTCGCCATCGCCGCCTTGGACGCCAAGGCGACGTCCTTCTCGGTGGTGTTGCCGGCATCCTTGACTTCGACCTGTTTGGTCCAGAAGTCCGGGTCGAATGGATCGCGAAAGGCCTCGCCGCCTTCCGCCCCGGTCGACGGCCCGGACTGCGCCGCACCGCCGTCACCCTTGACGCTGATGTTTGCCTGCTGGCCGACTTCCTGCGCGATTTCCGAAAGCACCGAATAGGGATTCTCGAAGAAATCGGCGTCGGAGTATTTCGTTTCCTCGCCCGAGGTTGCGGTCAGCTGGTCGCCGGTCTTGGCCGAGCCGCCCGATTTTTCCTGCTCGCCGTCGACCTTCGATCGCTGCTGTGTCTCTTCGCCCTGCGCATCCTTGGCAGGATCCTTCAAGCCACGCTCAGCGGGCTTCTGGTCGGTCAGCTGCACCGGGTTGAAATAGGAGGCGATGGCCGCCTTCGTCTCCTCGTTGGCGGCATTGATCAGCCACATGACGAGGAAGAAGGCCATCATCGCCGTCATGAAGTCGGCGTAGGCAATCTTCCAGCCGCCGCCGTGATGCTCGCCATGACCGCCACTCACTCGTTTGACGATGATGATTTCGTTCTTGCCGTTGTGATGGCTTTCGTCGCTCATGCGAGGACCTTCCGGACAGTGTCGGCCCAAGCCGCCATTCTTGTAACGAGGATCGTCTCATCCATTTCGATGGCGAGGTCGATGTCGTTGGTTTCAACGTGGCGGAACACCGGCATGTCGTCGCCGAGGCTGCTCTTCAATGCTTCGAACAGGGGAAGCGGACCCTTGATGGTGATCGCACAGCCTTCGCCAGCGATAATTCCCTGCCGGATCATCTGCGCCATATCGGCAACGGCGCGCTGCGCGAGCGCCTCCTCCATGACAGGTGCAAGCACCCGGGCGGTCTGGTCACCCAGCGAAACCGCCAGATGCTCGGTCATCTCCTGAAACCGTCCGGCCATGCGACTTGCGGCCTCGTCCTCGAGGCGCCTGGTCAGGGCCTCGATTTCGGCCGCGTGGGCCGCCTGGAGATCGGCGATCTGATTGCCGTGTTCGAAGGCAAGCTCCGCCGACGCTTCGGCGCGGCCCTGCTCGAAAGCCTCGCGCCGTTCGGCTTCGACATCGATCTGCGGCGCAGCCGCTCGCGACGTGTGCCGGTCGCCATCGGAGTAGTCTGTATCCAGATCGGGGAAGTATTTCTGCGGCATCATCGACAATTCGACTTTCGGCGCACTGAAATCCTTGAGATAGCGGGACAGCATCGCGCTCATGGCTGGAACCTCGATGCGCGCAGCACGATAGAAGGCGATCCCCGTCTGCCCGACAGGCGCCGCCCTACGGCGCAGAATTCCCATGATCCTGACACTGCTGAAATGTCTCCCTCGGGTCCGGTCACCGATAGCGGCGAACCCTGCATTCTTTGACTTACAGCGGCCGGGCACGGGAATTTTCATTCCGGCGGCAGACCGATGCAGGCGGCGGCGCAAATCTCATATTGGCCGGCAGTCATCCGACAGGACTGCGAGGGAACGCTATTCGGTCAAACTTGTGCGAAAATGAATGTGTTGGACCGCGCCAGGGCAATTAGCGCGGTCCAACCGTTTCCACCGGGTGCCGTGACCGACGACGTGGCAGAACTCAACTCGATTCGATATCCGCCTTCTCGGCGGGCACGGACGGGCGGTCCCAAACCGGCGGAACCAAGGCGCCACCGGCTGGAAAACCTTACTGCTGGAAGAGGCGCAGGATGTTTTCGGAGTTGGTATTGGCGATCGACAGCGCCTGAATGCCGAGCTGCTGCTGCGTCTGCAGCGCCTTCAAGCGCGTCGATTCCTCATTCATGTCGGCATCGACCAGACGACCGACGCCCTTGTCGATCGTATCCATCAGGTTGGCGACAAAGCTTTCCTGCATGTCGATACGCTTGGTGATCGCGCCGAGTGTCGAACCGGCGTCCGTCAGCTGCCCGAGGATCTTGTCGACGACGCGGATCATCGCGTCCATTTCCGTGGGCGCGGTCGTCGCAGTCAGCTTGATTTCGGTGCCGGTCGGCGGCGCAGCCGGCGGGGCGACGATCAGATAGTAC
>Ga0247819_10000770_pt1 | contig 18043 bp, 16 predicted proteins | sample 13C_Xylose_Day6_FD_193428 | JGI IMG/M metagenome (GOLD analysis project Ga0247819, IMG submission 193428) | Soil microbial communities from agricultural site in Penn Yan, New York, United States - 13C_Xylose_Day6 | ecosystem: Environmental > Terrestrial > Soil > Agricultural land | place: USA...
CGTGCTGGTTGATGTCGCCGAAGGCCGAACGCTTCCAGCCGCCGAACGAGTGATAGGCCACCGGCACCGGGATCGGCACATTGATGCCGACCATGCCGACGTTGACGCGGGCGGCGAAGTCGCGGGCCGCGCGGCCGTTCTGGGTGAAGATAGCGACGCCGTTGCCGTACTGATGCTTGCTGGGCAGGCTCAGCGCCTCCTCGAAGCTGGCCGCGCGCATGATCTGCAGCACCGGACCGAAGATCTCTTCCTTGTAGGACTCCATCTCCGGCTTGACGTGGTCGAACAGCGACGGGCCGATGAAGAAGCCCTTCTCGTGCCCCTGCAGGCTGAACTCGCGGCCGTCGACGACCAGTTCGGCGCCTTCTTCCACGCCCTTGTTGATCCAGCCCAGGACCTTGTCCTTGTGGGTCTGGGTGACGACGGGGCCGTAGTGAGCCTCGGCGTCGGTCGAGACGCCGACACGCAGGTTGGGGATTTCGGAAACCAGGCGCTCGCGCAGTTCATCGGCGGTGCGCTGACCGACCGGCACCACCACCGGCAGGGCCATGCAGCGCTCGCCGGCCGAGCCATAGGCCGCGCCGGTCAGGTCCTTGATCACCTGATCCATGTCGGCGTCAGGCAGGACGATGCCGTGGTTCTTGGCGCCGCCCATGGCCTGGACGCGTTTCCCGTGCTGGGCGCCCATCTGATAGACGTAGTGAGCAATGTCGGACGAGCCGACGAAGCTGACGGCGTGGATGTCGGGGTGGGTCAGGATGGCGTCGACCGCCACCTTGTCGCCGTGGACGACGTTCAGCACGCCCTTGGGCGCGCCCGCCTCCATCATCAGCTCGCCCAGACGCACCGGCAGCGACGGGTCACGCTCCGACGGCTTCAGGATGAAGGTATTGCCGGCGGCGATCGCCATGCCGAACATCCACATCGGGATCATGCCGGGGAAGTTGAACGGGGTGATGCCCGCCACCACGCCCAGCGGCTGACGCATGGAATAGACGTCGATGCCGGGGCCTGCGCCCTGGGTGTATTCGCCCTTCAGCGCGTGGGGGATGCCGCAGGCGAACTCGATGACTTCCAGACCGCGCTGGATGTCGCCCTTGGAGTCAGCAATGACCTTGCCGTGTTCCGAGGACAGCAGTTCGGCCAGCTCGTTCATATTGGCCTCGACCAGGCGCTTGAACTCGAACATGACGCGGGCGCGGCGCTGAGGGTTGGTGCTGGCCCAGCCCTCGAACGCGGCCTGCGCGGCCTGAACCGCGCGGTCCAGTTCCGACGGGGTCGCCAGTTGGACGCGGGCCTGAACCTCGCCGGTGTTGGGGTTGAACACGTCGCCGAAACGGCCCGATGCGCCGTCGAAGGCCGCACCGTCGATGAAGTGGCGAATGTCGCGCATTGAGGCGTTTCCCTATGATGTCGTTATTCGTTCCAGCATGGCCTAGCAGACGAACGCGCCTCCACCCATTGCAATCTTGCATCCTATGCTGTGCATTCCTGCAATGTTCGACTGGGACGACGTTCGCATCTTCATCGCCGCCGCGCGCGCGGGATCGCTGGCGACAGCGGCGCAGCGGCTAGGCATCGACGCGGCCACGGTGGGCCGACGCGTGGCGCGGCTGGAGACGGCGCTGAAGTCTACCCTGGTGGTGCGCTCGGCCTCCGGCCTGCTGTTGACGGCGGCGGGGGCGCAACTGCTGGAGACCGCGCTCGACGCCGAAAGCGCCATGGAGGCCGCCGAGCGCGTGACGCGGCCCGACCTGATCGCCGGCACGGTGCGGATCAGCGCCTCTGAGGGTTTCGGCGGCGCCGTCCTGGCCCCCGCCCTGCCCGGTCTTCTGGCGGCGCATCCGGGGCTGAATATCGAATTGGCCGCCAGTTCCGGCTTCCTGTCGCCCAGTCGGCGCGAGGTGGACATGGCCATCACCCTGAGCCCGGCCGCCAGTCCGCGCCTGATCGTCGAGCCGCTGACGCCCTATCAGCTGGCGCTCTACGCCGCGCCCGAACATGTGCAACGGCATGGCGCACCCGAGACGGTAGACGACCTGCCCCGCTTCGACATCGTCGGCTACGTCGATGACCTGATCTATGCCCCGGAACTGCATTACCTGGACGAGATCAGGCCTAATCTGCGGCCGCGCTTGGCCTCCTCCTCGATCCGGGCCCAGCGAGACATGATCGCGGCGGGCGGTGGGATCGGGGTCCTGCCCTGCTTCCTGGCCGAGGGGCTGATGCGGGTCCTGCCCGACGCCGTCCTGATCGAGCGCCGCTTCTGGCTCAGCACCCACCGCGAGGTGCACGGTACGGCGCGGCTGAAGGCGGCGCGGCGGTGGATCAAGACCCTGTGCCGCGACGCCGCCGAGCGGCTTTCTCCCTACTAGAGGCCCAGCAGATCCGACCAGCGCCACTGGCCGGTCCCCAGCGCCAGCTTGGGCGCGCCGGGATCGTCGCTGAGGGTCACGACCACATAGCCGCGCACCGTCTGCGACTTGCACTCGCGCGGCGAGAAGCCGACCACCACGGCGACGGCCTGACGCACGCCGGCCAGACCCTTGCCGTCCTGACCGGGGCTCAGCACCCAGTCGCCGTTCCAGATGACGATGGCCCGACCACGCGCGCCGGACGACTGATAGGCCTCGGTCAGACGCGCCCGGATACGCGGATCGTCGCGCAAGGCGTTCTGCAGACGCTCGACCATGTTGCAGACCCCGCCCCTCCCCGATCCGGACCCTGAGCCTGAACCGGCGCCCGATCCTGTGCCCGCCCCTGTTCCCGCGCCGCTGCCGGCGCCCGCGCCACCGCCCGCCGTCATGGCCCCGGCCAGGGCGCTGTCGCCCAGAAAGACGTAGGAAACGCTGGGCTCAGGCGCGGTGATCGGCACAGGCTCCACGGTCGGAGATCGCGGGGCCGGGCGACTGGGCCGCGGAATCGGCCGGGCGACCGGCGCCGGCGCCGCCTTCGTCGGGGCCTTCACCGGCGAAGGCGACGGCGCAGGCTTGGGTTCAGGCGTCGGGGAGGCGGCGGGCTGACCGCCTCCGACTTCCTTTTCCGCAGGCTCCGGCTCAGGAGGCGGCGGCAGGGGCTCCACGAGCTCCACCTCCACCGCCCTCCATTCCGGTGGAAAGACCGGCGTCTTCACGGGGGCCAACAGGATGACGAGCAGCACCAAGGCATGCGCCAGAAGACTGACCGTCACGGTCGCCGACCGCATGAACCGCCGCTTGCGACGCGGCGCTCTCATTCGGCCCCTCCGGACAGAAGATGCATGTCAGTATGGTAAAGCTTCGCCATTGATACTCTGAAGTCGAACTCGAAACCCATGACCGCCACATTGGAGATCATTCGCACACGTCAGGATCATGGCGCTCGAAGCATAACGTTCGAGAGCAGCGAAAAACGCAGATATCTCAAATTTTTCTATAGTTAAGCTGGCACCTTTTCTTTCGTCGCGCGTCTCTACCGCGCCGTTCCTGCGCAAACAGGACTGCTTGCGCATGAATCCGGGAATAGCGCACCGGGACGAAGGAGACTGAACTTGATCAAACTGACCTCTCGCGCGATCGCTGTGTCCAGCATCGTGCTGATCGGCGGCCTGGCCGCCAGCGGCTGCGCCAGCCACCGTTTCGTCCGCGACAACGTCGCCGTGGTCGATGGCCGCGTGACCGAAGTCGATAACCACCTGACCCAGGTCGAAGGCACCGCAGGGGAAGCCCTGAACCGCGCCAACGCCGCGCACAAACTGGCCGAAGGCAAGTTCCTGTACGAAGTCGTGCTGTCGGACGACTCGGTGAAATTCCCGGTCAACCGCGACGCCCTTTCGCCTGAAGCCGAACAGCGCCTGGCCGAACTGGTCCAGCGTCTGAAGGCCGAGAACCGCAACGTCTATCTGGAAATCCAGGGCCACACCGACTCGTCGGGCGACACCCACCAGAATGAAATGCTGGGCCAATCGCGCGCCGAAGCGGTCCGCCGCTTCCTCAGCGACCAGGGCATCGCCCTGAACCGCATGGCCACCATCTCCTACGGTGAAACCAAGCCGGTCGCGCCGAACAACACGCGCGAAGGCCGCGCCCAGAACCGTCGCGTCGCGATCGTCGTTCTCAGCTGATCCGGAGGCGGCGGCTCACGGCAGGGCCGCCGCCCAGGCACGCTTGCCGAAAGATCAATTCAGCCCGGCGATCTTCGCCAGGGCCGCGATGTCGAGGTGCGCCTCGAGAACCGCCGCGATGCGATCCAGGGCCTGATCGACACGATCATGCTGATCTTCGCCGTCGCTGGCGGCGCCCAGTTCGTCCAGTATAGCGGCGCGCGCCTCCCCCTGATCGAACAGACCGTGGACATAGGCGCCGCTGATGCGCCCGTCCGCCGAAACGGCCCCATGGGGTCGCCCCGCGATATGGGCGAAAGGTCGAGCCGTATCCGGGCCGTCGGTCACGCCGATGTGGATTTCATACCCCTGAACCCGAGCGCCTGACGTCGCCAGGCGCCCTTCGACCTGACGCAGAACCTTGTCGCCCGCCATCACGGTGGCGACGTTCAGCAACCCCAGACCGGCCGCCGATCCCGGTGCTCCCTCTGCCCCGTCGGGGTCGCTGATGCGGCAGCCCAGCATCTGATAGCCCCCGCACACGCCCAGCACCCTTCCGCCCCGACGCACATGGGCCGCAATGTCCACGTCCCAGCCCTGGGCTCGCAGGAAAGCCAGGTCCGCCAGGGTCGCCTTGGTGCCGGGCAGGATGATCAGATCCGCGTCGCCCGGCAGCGCCCGCCCCGGCGGCACAAAAGCGAAGTCCACCCCGGGTTCACGCCGCAGAGGGTCGAAGTCGTCGAAGTTGGCGATACGCGACACCATGGGCACGGCGATCCTGACGCGACGCCCTGCCTGGCCCGCCGTCGTCCGGTCAAGCGCCACGGCGTCCTCGGCCGGCAGCGCCCGGGCGTCGACCAGCCAGGGCGCCATGCCGAGATCAGCCCAGCCTGTACGACGCGCAATCTCGGCCCGCCCGTTGTCGAACAGGGTCGGGTCACCGCGGAACTTGTTGATCAGGAACCCCTTGATCATGGCCCGATCATCCGGATCCAGCACGGCGTGAGCACCGACCAGGGCGGCGATGACATGCCCCCGGTCAATATCGCCGACCAGCGCCACCGGCACGTCGGCAGCGCGGGCGAAGCCCATGTTGGCGATATCGCCGGCGCGCAGGTTGGTCTCGGCAGGACTGCCGGCGCCCTCGACGATCACCAGATCAGCTTCTGCCTCCAGCCGCCGAAAACTCTCCAGAACGACATCCAGCAGACCGGCCTTGCGGTCCTGATAGTTCGCCGCCTGCCAGACGCCCTCGACCCGTCCGCGCACCACCAGCTGGGCTCCGGTGTCGCTTTGCGGTTTCAGCAGGACCGGGTTCATGTCCACGGTGGGCGCCGTGCGACAGGCGACTGCCTGCAAGGCCTGGGCCCGGCCGATCTCGCCCGACCGCCCGTCGGCGTCAGGCGCGGTGACGGCGGCGTTGTTGGACATGTTTTGCGGCTTGAACGGCCGAACCCTCAACCCTCGGTTCGCGAAGACCCGGCACAGGCCCGCGACCAGAACCGACTTGCCCACGTCGGACCCGCACCCCTGGATCATCAAGGCGGGCATGTCGCCTAGCCCTTGAGGCCGCGCAGCATCAACTCATGACGATAGGCCGCGATATCTGCCAGAGCAGCGTCCAGAGCGGTCCGCACCCGCTCGAGCCCGGCCGGAGCCGCCGCCTGTTCGCCATGCTCGACCTCGCGGCAGATCGTGGCCAGATCGCCCGCCCCGATACCCGCGCTGGCGCCGCGGATGGTATGAACCGCGTCTCGCCAGCCCTCGGACGATGCGTTCAGAAGCGGCCCCCAAAGCGCCGCCTGCTGGACGAACAGACCCAGGACCTCTTCGGTGATGTCGTCCATGCCGCCCGTCATGGCTTCAAGGATGGTGAAGTCCACCGCCCCCGTCAGATCGCGCCGCGCCATCAGGCTTCCGGGCTCTTGGCCAGGCGGGCGTTCTTGGACGACCACAGCAGATAGATGGCCAGACCGAACAGGTTCCACAGCAGGAAATAGAACTGCGTCGAAGCCTTCAGGCTGAAGAAGAAGACGATGCAGCCGATGATGGCGACGCCGCCGACCAGCCACCACAGGGGGGTCCTGAACTTGCGCTCGCGGTTGGGCTCGCGGACGCGCAGCACGATCAGGCTGATCCCCACGGCCATGAAGGCCATCAGGGTGCCGGCGTTGGCCAAGGAGGCCAGTTCGTCCAGACGCATGATCCCGGCCAGGATGGCCACGACGATGGCGGTGAAGACCGTCACCACGACCGGCACGCCGCGCGTCGAGATCTTGGCCAGACGGTTGGGCAGCAGGCCGTCGCGCGCCATGCCCAGGAAGATGCGGCTCTGGCCGAACAGGAAGGCCAGCAGCACGGTCGGCAGGGCGATGACGGCGGCGGCGGCGATCCACTGGGCCGCCACGCCCTGGCCCAGGCCGCGCATGATCAGCGACAGCGGCTCGGGGCTGTCGGAGAAGCTGGCGACCGGCGCGGCGCCGATCGCGGCGGCGGCGACGACGATATAGAGGACGGTGCAGACCACCATCGAGCCGATGATGCCGATGGCCAGATCGCGCTCGGGCTTCTTGGTCTCCTCGGCCGCCGTGGCGATGGCGTCAAAGCCGTAGAAGGCGAAGAAGATGATGGCCGCCGCCGCCATGACGCCCGTCTGGACGAAGGGCGCGCCGAAGCCATGCGGCATGAAAGGGGTGAAGTTGGCGGCGTCGAAGTGCGGCAGGGCGATGGCCACAAAGGCCACCAGGGCGGCGATCTTCACCAGCACCAGGATGGCGTTCAGCGTGGCGCTTTCCTTGGTGCCCATCAGCAGCAGACCGGTCACCACGGCGATGATGAAGACGGCCGGCAGGTTGATCAGCCCCCCCTCGACGTGGGGTCCGACCGTCAAGGCCAGCGGCAGGTCGACGCCCAGTCCGGCCAGGAAGGGAATGGCGTAACCGGACCAGCCCACGGCCACCGCCGAGACGACCAGCGAATATTCCAGGATCAGGCTCCAGCCCACGACCCAGGCGAAGATCTCTCCCAGCGAGGCGTAGGAATAGGTGTAGGCGCTGCCCGAGGCGGGCATGATGGTGGACAGCTCGGCATAGGCCAGGGCCGCGCAGGCGCAGACCAGACCCGCCAGGGCGAAGCTGATCAGCACGGCCGGGCCGGCCAGACCGGCGCCGACGCCGATCAGGGTCAGAATGCCGGTGCCGACGATGGCGCCGACCCCCAGGGCCATCAGGTGCGGCCAGCTCAGCGTCTTCTTAAGCGCCGGCCCCTCATGCGGGACCAGCATGGCATCGATCGACCGCCGACGGTTCCAGAAGGCCATATGTTCAATTTCCCCAAGACCGCTCTGTCGGCGGCTGATTCCGACTGCGACCTTAGCGCGCGGAACAAACTTTAGAAAATCCCGTAATCAGCCCTTGCGCCCGCCCAGCTTCCTGAGTAATAGGACGGCCCTTCGGGCAGCCCAGCGGGTCGCCACGAAGAACCGGCGCCACACCAAGGGCGCAGACGACGGTACGGGTGATTAGCTCAGTTGGTAGAGCAGCTGACTCTTAATCAGCGGGTCCACAGTTCGAACCTGTGATCACCCACCATCGTCTCTCTTGATATCCCGAAAAAGCAGCATCCCCTTCAGGCTCCCCCCGAACTGAAGTTCGCTGTGTGTTGCGTGAAGGCGAAGGCCGGCCTCTTTCCAAGACGCCTTGTCGCAGGCAGGAAGAAAGCTCTGCGTTTCTCCCTCCCCTCTGGTGCGCCTCATGCCCTCTGGACTTATGGCCCTGATCGACGATGTCGCGGGCATCGCCAAATCGGCCGCGGCCTCCATCGACGATGTCGGCGCCGCCTCCAGCAAGGCCGCCGGCAAGGCTGCGGGCGTGGTGATCGATGACGCCGCCGTGACGCCCAAGTACGTCACCGGCCTGTCGCCCAGCCGCGAGCTGCCGATCATCGGCAAGATCGCCGTGGGCTCCATCCGCAACAAGCTGTTGCTGATCCTGCCCATCGCCCTGTTGCTGACCGCCTTCGCGCCCTGGGCCATCACGCCCCTGCTGATGTGCGGCGGCGCCTACCTCTGTTTCGAGGGAGCCGAAAAGGTCATGGAGATGTTCGGCGGGCATAAGGCAGAGAACAAGCCGGTCAGCGACGATCCCGCCCATCTGGAAAAGGCCACGGTTTCCGGCGCCGTGCGCACGGACCTGATCCTGTCGGCCGAGATCATGACCATCGCCCTGGCCGACGTCGCCGATGCGCCGCTGGCGACCCAGGCCGGCGTGCTGATCGTGGTTGGCCTGGCCATGACCGTGGCCGTCTATGGCGCGGTCGGTCTGCTGGTGAAGCTCGACGACATAGGTCTGCACATGGCCGGCCGCGCCTCCAAGTCCGGCCGTGCGATCGGGCGGGGACTGGTCAAGGCCATGCCGGGCGTCTTCTCGTCCCTGTCCGTCATCGGCACCGTGGCCATGCTGTGGGTCGGCGGCGGCATCCTGCTGCACGGCACGCACACGCTGGGCCTGGCCTGGCCCGCGGAGCCGGTCGAGCATCTGGCCCACGCGGTCGGCGCCCTGGCCGGGCCCCTGGCCGGCGCGGTCAACTGGACGACCACGGCCCTGCTGTCAGGCCTTCTGGGCCTGGTCGTCGGCGGGGTGCTGGCGGTCCTGCTGCATCAGGCGATGCGGCTGTTCGGGCGCAGCGCGCACTGACGGGTCGGCGTCAGGTGACCTGACGCTTTTCCAGCTTGCGAGCCAGGGTGCGGCGATGCATGCCCAGGCGACGCGCGGTCTCCGAGATGTTGAAATTGGTCTCGGCCAGAACCTCGTGGATGCGCTCCCACTCCAGGGTCTTGATCGAGGTGGGGCGAGCGCTCAGCGCGGCGTCCGGATCGCCGTCCTGGCGGGCGAAGGCGGCCTCGATCTCATCCGTGCCGGCGGGCTTGGCCAGATAATGGCGCGCGCCCAGCTTGATGGCCTCAACGGCGGTCGCGATACTGGCGAACCCGGTCAGGACCACGATGTCCAGATCGGGATCAAACGCATGCAAAGTCTGGACGCAGGTCAGGCCCGAGGCCGCCCCCAGCTTCAGATCCACCACGGCGTAGCGAGGATGATGCACCTGCAGCAACTCGACCAGTTGCTCGTGGCTGCGGGCCGATACGACTTCATAGCCGCGCCGCTCGAACGACTTGCGCAGGGTCTTGGCGAAGGCCTCGTCGTCCTCGACGATCAGCAATTGACGAGGGGCGTCGGTCAGGTCGGTCATTTCGGAGCCAGAGCCTCCAGGGGAAGGGTCAGGCGGACATTGGCGCCGCCGTCGCGTCGGTTGGCGGCGACGACGCCGCCACCCAGCTTGCGCATCACATTGACCAGCAGGAAGAGACCCAGACCCGCCCCTGCCCGGCCCTTGGTCGACTGATAGGGCTGGCCCAGGCGCTCGAGGATCTCGGGCGTGAAACCCGGGCCGTCGTCGTTGAACTCAACCGACAGCAGATCGCTTTCCAGCGTCGCGGCGATCACCATGCGCTCGGCGCCGGCCTCATGCGCATTGTCCAGCAGGGCGCTGAAGACCTGCTTCAGGGCCGGGTCGGCGATGATGCGGGGATCACGTGGGGTCGGCGGCTTCAGCACCACGGCCATGGCGTCGCTGGACTTCTCGCGCCAGTCGGCGACGATCTCGGACAGGAAGCCGCCCAGGGTGGTGATGGTCGGCGCCACGCCCCGCGCCTCGCCCGCCGACATCAGGATCCCGGTGACGATGGTCTTGCAGCGTTCGACCTCGGCCTGCATCTCGACGATGTCGGAGGTCAGGTCGGCGTCGGCGGTCAGGGCCGGCATCCGCTTCCAGTCGCTGAGAATGACGGACAAAGAGGCCAAAGGCGTGCCCAGTTCATGCGCGGCGCCCGAGGCCAGAAGCCCCATGCGGACGATGTGGTCCTGTTCCGCCGCCTGCTGGCGGGCGTCGGCCAGATAGGCGTCGCGCGCACGCACGTTCTGGGTGGTGCGGGTGACAAAGGCCACCAGAAGCACGGCGATCAGGATGAAGTTGACCAGGGCGCCAGCCTGGATCAGGCCCATGTGGGCGTCGGTGTCCGGCGGCAGCAGCAGCGGCTGGTGCCAGATCGCCAGAAAGGCCAGACAGCCGCTGGTGACCAGCACGAAGCCCCAGGCATAGGGCGGCCGCAACAGCACCGCCGCCAGCACGATCTGCATCAGATAGAGGGCGACGAAGGGATTGCTGGTCCCGCCGCTGAAGAAGAGCAGCCAGGTCAGGGCGGCCACATCCACGAACAGGGCCAGCATCAGCTCCGGGTCGGTCACGCTCTGCCGACGCAGGGTCACAGGAGCGCTGGCCAGATTCATCAAAGCGAGTCCGGTCGGCGCCAGCAGCAGCATCCCCAGAGGCAGGGGAATCTTAAGCCCCCAGTGAACCACGGCGATGGTCACCACCTGGCCGATGACCGCCAACCAGCGCAACTGGATCAGCAGCAGCATGTTGCGCCGTCCGGCGGCGCCAGGAGACACCGGGGCTTCGGCCCGGTCGTCCAGACCCAGAAGGCCGCGCGCGAAACCGGCCGCGCTCATCGCGTCGCTCTCCGGCGCTTTTCTTCACGCCAGAACAGGACAAAGCCCGCCGCCGACATCAGGGCCAGTCCGAACCAGGTCAGGGCGTAGATCAGGTGGCTGTTGGCGAAACGCACCACGGTCAGGCCGCCGCGCGGCCAGCCGGCCGGATTGGGGGCGGCGTCGGCGTCGATGAAGTAGGACGCCACCGGCCCTTGCAGCCCCCTCGCCCTGGCGATGGCGGCCACATCGCGCGAGAACCAGCGGTCGCCTGCGGGGTCATTGGCGCGCAGGAAGCCACCGTCCGGTTCGCTGAGGCGCAGCAGGCCTACAACCTGGATCGCCCCCTCGACCTGAGCGGCGGCGCGATCGGCCGCCTTCTGACGCTCGGACGGGACGAAGCCCCGGTTGATCAGGACCGTGAAGCCGCGATCGGTCGTCAGCGGCGTGACGACCCAGTAGCCGGGACCGAGGTCCGTCACCGCCTTCACCAGGGCTTCATGCCGATGATCGAAACGGCCGCTGACGACGACCCGACGGTACTGATCGGCCTGGCGCGTGACGACCTGTTCCGGCGGCGGCGCGGCGACGGGCGCGGCGTGGATGCGGGCGTCGACCTGACGGATCAGGTCCTGCTTCCAGGCCAGCCGCCGCACCTGCCAGACGCCCAGGGCCGAAAAGCCCGTGAACAGGACGGCGAACATGACCACGCCCAGGATCAGGGCGGTCATGCTGCGCGGCGGCCGGACAGGTCGCGACGACGGCTCTATGGCGCTTCTCCCCGGCTGGCCGTCAGGCTCAGCCCATGGTCTGCATGTCGTGGGTGGGCATCATGTTGGTGTTCAGGTGATACATCACCCAGACCGAACCGGCGACGGCGATCACCACGATGACGATCGTGAAGATCAGCGCCAGCATGTTCCACCCGCCCTCGGACTTGTGGTTCATGTGCAGGAAGAAGACCATGTGGACGATGATCTGAACCACGGCGAAGGCCGTGATGACCAGACCGGTCGTCTGGGGCGCCAGGGCCTCGGTCATGACCAGCCAGAACGGGATCGCCGTCAGCACGACCGACAGCAGGAAACCGATCATGTAGGTCTTGAACGAGCCGTGATCGTGGTCGTCGCCGTGGTGATGATCGTCGTGATGATGATCGACCGCGTGGTCGTTGTGGGCCTCGGCGCTCATCGCAGCATCCCGAACAGATAGACGAAGGTGAAGACGCCGATCCAGATGACGTCCAGGAAGTGCCAGAACAGGCTGAGGCACATCAGCCGGCGCTTGTTGGCCGGGATCAGACCCTTGCGCCAGACCTGCACCATCAGGGTGACCAGCCAGATGCAGCCGAAGGTGACGTGCAGGCCGTGGGTGCCGACCAGCACGAAGAAGGCCGACAGGAAGGCGCTGCGCTGCGGCGTGGCGCCCAGGTGGATCATGTGGGCGAACTCATAGAGCTCGATCCCCAGGAAGCAGAGACCGAAGACGCCGGTGATCGCCAGCCAGATCTGCATCTGGGCCGTGCGGTTCCTGACCATGGCCAGCATGGCGAAGCCGTATGTGATCGACGACAGCAGCAGCATCGACGTGTTCAGCGCCACCAGCGGCAAGTCGAACAGGTCCTTGGGCGACGGGCCGGCGGCGTAGTTGGCGCCGACCACCGCATAGACGGCGAACAGCATCGCAAAGATGAGGCAGTCGCTCATCAGATACATCCAGAAGCCCAGCATGGTGCTGTGGCCTTCCGGGTGATGCGGCTCCTCGACCGGGTGGTAAATCGGCCGCCCGGCCTCGTCGACGTAGTCAGGGTTCAGGGAAGCTGCGTGGCTCATCGGATCACCCCTTCGCCGCTGCGGCCGCCAGGGCCTTGGTGTGTGCGTCTTCTGTCGCCTGCACCGTCTCGGCCGGGATGTAGTAGTCGCGCTTGTAGTTGAACGTGTGGAAGATGGCGTAGGCGATCAGGGCGAAGAAGCTCAACGCCGCCAGCCACCACATGTACCAGATCAGGGCGAAGCCCATCACCGTCGCCAGACCGGCCAGAATCACCCCTGCGCCCGTGTTGGAGGGCATGTGGATGGGCTTGTAACCGTCGGTCGGGCGCTCATAGCCGCGCGTCTTCATGTCCCACCAGGCGTCCGAGTCGTGGATGATCGGCGTCCTGGCGAAGTTGTAGTCGGGCGGCGGCGACGACGTGGCCCACTCCAGGGTGCGGCCGTTCCAGGGGTCGCCGGTCTCGTCGCGCAGTTTGTCGCGGTTGAGGATCGACACGGCGAACTGGATCAGCATGGCCAGAATGCCCATGGCGATGATGCCGACGCCGACCGCCGCGATGATGAACCAGATCTGGTAGGACGGATCGTCAAAGACCCGCATGCGCCGCGTCACGCCCATGAAGCCCAGGACATAGAGCGGGGCGAAGGCGACCCAGAAGCCGACCACCCAGCACCAGAAGCTGACCAGTCCCCACTTCTTGTCCAGCTTGAAGCCGAAGGCCTTGGGCCACCAGAAGTTGATGGCGGCGAACAGACCGAACAGCACGCCGCCAATGATGACGTTGTGGAAGTGGGCGATCAGGAACAGCGAGTTGTGCAGTACGAAGTCCGCCGGCGGCACCGCCAGCATGACGCCCGTCATGCCGCCGACCACGAAGGTCAGCATGAAGGCCACGGTCCACATCATCGGCAGCTCGAACCGGATGCGGCCGCGGTACATGGTGAAGAGCCAGTTGAACAACTTGGCCCCTGTCGGGATCGAAATGATCATCGTCGTGATCCCGAAGAAGGAGTTCACGGACGCGCCCGAGCCCATGGTGAAGAAGTGGTGCAGCCAAACCAGGTAGGACAGGATGGTGATGACCACCGTCGCATACACCATCGACGTATAGCCAAAGAGCTTCTTGCCCGAGAAGGTCGAGGTGACCTCGGAGAAGACGCCGAACAGCGGCAGGATCAGGATGTAGACTTCGGGGTGCCCCCAGATCCAGATCAGGTTCACGTACATCATCGGATTGCCGCCGAAGTCGTTCGTGAAGAAGTTGGTGCCGATGTAACGGTCCGCCGTCAGCAGGGCCAGAACCGCGGTCAGGACCGGGAAGGAGGCCACGATCAGGACGTTGGCGCACAGCGAGGTCCAGGTGAAGACAGGCATCTTCATCAGACCCATGCCCGGGGCGCGCATCTTCACGATAGTCGCGATCAGGTTGATGCCGGACAGGGTCGTGCCGACCCCGGCGATTTGCAGGGCCCAGATATAATAGTCGACCCCGACGCCCGGACTGTAGCCGATGCCCGACAGCGGCGGATAGGCCAGCCAGCCCGTCCGCGCGAACTCGCCGATGAACAGCGAGGCCATGACCAGCACCGCACCCGCCGTCGTCATCCAGAAGCTGAAATTGTTCAGGAAGGGGAAGGAAACGTCCCGCGCGCCGATCTGCAGCGGCACCAGATAGTTCATCAGGCCAGTGATCAGCGGCATGGCCACGAAGAAGATCATGATCACGCCGTGGGCGGTGAAGATCTGGTCATAGTGGTGGGCGTTGAGGTAGCCCTCGGCTCCACCGAAGGCCATGGCCTGCTGCAGGCGCATCATGACGGCGTCGGCAAAGCCGCGCAGCAACATGATGATCCCCAGGATCATGTACATGATGCCGATCTTCTTGTGGTCGACCGTCGTGAACCACTCGGTCCAGAGATAACCCCAAAGCTTGTAACGGGTGATCAGGCCCAGGGTCGCCAGGCCGCCCAGCACGACGACGGCGAAGGTGACGACCAGGATAGGCTCGTGGAACGGCAAGGCGTTCCAGTCCAGCCGGCCGAAGATCATGGATGCGATGTGATCAATAGACATGTCGGTTCAGGCGCTCAGGATTGCGACGCGGATGCGTCGGCCGCGGTCGGCGCAGGAATGCGGGGGGCGAAGGACCAGCCGGTGGCGGCGACTTCGGTGCGGGCGGCTTGACCCGGGCGGGTCAGACCCATGCCCATGATCTGTTCGGCCGGGGCCGAGCGGGTCATCTGCACGGCCAGTTCCTGGCGGCGACGCGCAGCATCCACGGCGGCCTTTTCGGCTTCGAGCGGGGTGCAGATCGCCATGACGTAGGACTCGCCCGATCCCAGAACGGCCTGCCCGCGGCGGGCGTACTTGTCGTGGACCAGGGGCCAGGTGGCGTGGACAGCGGTCAGGCCCAGCCCCCCCTTCCTGTCGATGGCCATCATCTCGCCCATGCACATCTTGCCCGGCTCGACGCACATGTTCAGGACGGCGTCGAACAGACCTTCGTCAACCGAGGCGTAGTGAATGACCGGCACCTTCTCGCTGGGCTTCTCCAGCTCCAGATAGGTCTCGCGGTCCAGGTTCTTGCTGTCGGCGCGCACGCCGGCGACCCACTGATCGAAGCCCGCTTCGTCCAGTCCATGGAAGGCGAACCGCATGTTGGAGAAGCCGTCGCCCGAATAGTTGGCCGAGAAGCCCACATACTCGCCCGGATGGTTGATAACGGCGTGCAGCTTCGTCTCCATGCCCGGCATGGCGTAGATCTGCCCCGCCAGGGCAGGGATGTAGAAGGAGTTCATCACGCCGGTCGAGGTGATGTGGAAGCGGATCGGCCGGTCCACCGGCGCAGCCAGTTCATTGACCGTGGCGATGCCGTATTCCGGGTAGATGAACAGCCACTTCCAGTCCATGGCGACCACATTGACCTGAAGCGGCTCCACGCCCTCGGCCACAGCCTGCCCCTTGTTGACCCGATCCAGCGACCGATAGGGGTCCAGAAGATGGGTGCCCGACCAGGTGATGGCGCCCAGGCAGATGATGATCAGCAGCGGCGCGGCCCAGATCACCAGCTCCAGATGGGTCGAGTGATCCCAGTCCGGCTCGTAACGGGCTTCCTTGTTCGACTCCCGGTACTTCCAGGCGAAGAAGACGATCATGGCCATCACCGGGATGACGATGATCAGCATCAGCACCACCGACCAGACCAGAAGATCGCGCTGCTGCGCCGCGATATCGCCCGCGGGCGACAGGACAACGGCTTCACAGCCCGGCAGCATGGCCAGGAGCGGCAATAGCAAGAGAGGTCGCAGGCGGCGCACGAAGGCTCCTGTCCGGAAATTGGGTGCTGGCTCGGTCATCGTGCGCGGCCCGTAGCGCCGCCTGCCAAAAGGCGACATTGGACAATCCGTCCTATCCCCCCCGAGGAGGATCGGGAGCAAATGGCCGCTTTCGTCATTCTTACCGTGTCGGCGCGCGTGTCGCGCCCGGGTCCAGGGAACGTCATCGGTCATGAACGCCACCAGCGGCGCGCCTTCTTCAGAGTCCCTCGAGCGGGACGCCAGCCAGATCAACGCGCGACACGGCAAAATCGACGCCGGAGAAATCGCAATCGGCGTGATCATCGGTCGCACGTCGGAATTCTTCGACTTCTTCGTCTATGCGATCGCCTCGGTCGTGGTCTTCCCGCAGTTGGTCTTCCCCTATGCAGGGGCGCTGGGCGGGACCCTGCTGTCCTTCGCCGTCTTCGCCGTGGCGTTTATCGCCCGCCCTCTCGGCACAGCCCTGTTCATCGAGATCGACCGGCGCTTCGGTCGCGGAACCAAGCTGACCATCGCCCTCTTCCTGATGGGTCTTTCGACCGTCTGCCTGGGCTTCCTGCCCAGCTATGACCAGGTCGGCCACTGGGCGGCGGTCATGCTGATCGTCCTGCGCATCGGTCAGGGCGTGGCCCTGGGCGGCGCCTGGGACGGCATGGCCTCGCTGCTGGCCGTCAGCGCGCCGGAGAACCGTCGCGGCTGGTACGCCATGGTGCCGCAGCTGGGCGCGCCCTTCGGCCTGATCGTGGCCAGCGCCCTGTTCGCCTACTTCCTCAGCAAGCTGTCGGCCGCCGACTTCCTCGACTGGGGCTGGCGCTATCCCTTCTTCGTGGCCTTCGCCATCAACGTCGTGGCCCTGTTCGCCCGCCTGCGCATCGTGGTGACGCCCGCCTTCCAGGCGGCGTTCGAGACGCTGGAACTGCATCCGTCGCCCGTACCCCGGACCGTGCGCGAGGAAGGCGGCGGCATCGTCATCGGCGCCTTTGCTCCTCTCGCCAGCTTCGCCATGTTCCACATGGTGACGGTGTTTCCGCTATCCTGGGTCTTCCTCTACACGGAGGAATCGCCTGCCCGCTTCCTGATGATCGAACTGATCGGCGCCGTCTTCGGTCTGATCGCCATCCTGGCCTCGGGTTGGCTGGCTGACCGTTACGGCCGCCGGGCCCTGCTGGCTGTCACCGCAGCCGGCATCGCCGCCTTCTCCGGCTTCGCGCCCCAGATGCTGGACGGCGGCCCGGCGGGCGAACTGGCCTATATGATCCTCGGCTTTGTCTTGCTTGGCCTGTCGTTCGGCCAGGCCTCGGGCTCGATCGCCTCCAGTTTCAGCCTCGGCAACCGCTACACGGCCTCGGCCCTGACCTCCGATCTGGCCTGGCTTTTCGGGGCCGGTTTTGCTCCGCTGGCGGCTCTGGCCCTGTCGGGCAAGTTCGGTCTGGTGGCTGGCGGCGGCTATCTGCTGTCGGGCGCGATCTGCACTCTTCTGGCCCTGTGGCTGAACCGTGAACTGGGTCGCGGCCGGGCCGGCGCCAAGGCCTGACGCCGACACCGTCGACCGGACTGGACCGGATAAGGGACGCCGCCGATCAGGCCGCGTCCCTTTTTCACGCCGACAAGGTTAGCGTCAGTTTACAATAAGGCTTCAGCCTCCGCTAAGCCTGTCTGATCGCCTGAAGTTAAGAGGCGCTGCGTATCGTCACTCTTGAAATCAAGGGTGATGAGGACGTCATGACCAAGCTGTTGTCGGCAAAACGCCGTACGTTTCTGGCGATCGCCGCCGGCCTTACCGCCGTCATGGCGCCGCACGTCGCCTCGGCTGGACCGTCGAGCGGCTACTCCTACCGACTGAAGGCCACGGTTCCCGTGTCCTGCTGGGTCCGTCCCAGCAGCACGGTCATGGCCGAGACCGGTCGCACCGGCTCGGTCGTCGAAGCCTGCAACAGCCCCGGAGGCTTTACGGTTTCGGCCCAGTATCGGCCCCTCGGCAACAGCGAGAAGGCCAAGATCATCTATGGCGACCGTTCGCTGGATCTGGCCAAGACCGGCGTGCTGGAACTGCGCCGATCCAACATGGCGACCATTCGCACCGTCGACTATCGCTTCGACGACGTACAACTGGATGAGCCTCTTATCCTGGCCCTGACCATCCAGCCGATCTGATCCGCCAGCCCATAGAACAGAAACGCCCCGCAGAGCCATCTGCGGGGCGTTCTTGCTTGCGCCAGGCAAAAGCCGCCGCGATCAGATCGCGGCGACGGTGAAGGTGAGGGTGTCGCTGTAGTCCCCTGCCCGCTTGCCCGAGGTGTCGCCGATCTGCACGGTCAACGGGT
>Ga0247819_10000771_pt1 | contig 18037 bp, 16 predicted proteins | sample 13C_Xylose_Day6_FD_193428 | JGI IMG/M metagenome (GOLD analysis project Ga0247819, IMG submission 193428) | Soil microbial communities from agricultural site in Penn Yan, New York, United States - 13C_Xylose_Day6 | ecosystem: Environmental > Terrestrial > Soil > Agricultural land | place: USA...
GATGCCCTGGCTGGCGGTGGTCTCGTCGGCTCAATGGGCCGCAGGGGGAATCCCTATGACAATGCCAAAGCCGAAAGCTTCATGAAGACGCTGAAGGTCGAAGCGGTGTACCCGATGGCCTATGAAACTTTCGAAGAGGTGACCGAACACCTTCCCCACTTCATCGAGGAGGTTTACAACACACGCAGACTTCATTCAGCGCTCGGCTATCTGAGCCCGCAGCAGTTCGAGGATCAACACATCCGGCAGACTGGCAAAACAGCGGCCTGATCACTGTCCACCCTCAGGGGCGCACTCCAATTTGCAGTTCACGTTTGCCCCCGATTGGCACTTGTATTGGCCGATCCGCCCTGTCGACATAGAGTGGGAAGAGATGCGCCGCGCCGTTTCGGTCCATTGAAGCAAGAAGAGGGTGGCGCCGGCTCGATCCGAGGCAAATGGCGGTTGCCTATGTGGAAATGTAGCAAGTCATTGATAAAAAGAATTAATTTGGTCGCCACGACGAACTGGGCGAAGGACTGAAATCCCACTCGAACGGCAAATGACAAATCATGTGTGGAAAGTGGCATCAGCCTTTTCTCTTGCCTTCTCCGTGGCTTTTTTCAATTCCTAAAATAACAGCTGCCCGATTCGCCCCGATCCGTTGTTTTGGCGGCGTTCGCCCTAGGAGACAAAGCCATGAACGATTTCAAGAAGCCCACGATCACCGAAATGCGCCCGAAGATCACCGTCATCGGTGTCGGCGGCGGCGGCGGCAATGCCATCAACAACATGATCACCGAAGGGCTCCAGGGGGTCGATTTCATCGTGGCGAATACGGACGCCCAGGCACTGGCGATGTCGAAGGCGTCGCGGTTGATCCAGCTCGGTGCGCATGTGACCGAGGGCCTTGGTGCAGGTTCGCTGCCGGAAGTCGGGCGCGCGGCGGCGGAAGAATCGATCGACGAGATCATGGATCACCTCGGCGGCACGCATATGTGTTTCGTCACCGCCGGCATGGGCGGCGGCACCGGCACCGGTGCTGCGCCGGTGATCGCGGCGGCAGCCCGCAAGGCCGGCATCCTGACGGTCGGCGTCGTCACCAAGCCGTTCAGCTTCGAAGGCAAGCGCCGCATGCAGATGGCTGAAGAGGGTGTCGAGCGCCTGCGCGAAGCGGCCGACACCGTTATCGTCATCCCCAACCAGAACCTCTTCCGCATCGCCGACGCCAAGACCACCTTTGCCGATGCCTTCGTGATCGCCGACCGCGTGCTCTATTCCGGCGTCGGCTGCATCACCGACCTGATCGTCAAGGAAGGCCTGATCAACCTCGACTTCGCCGACGTGAAATCCGTCATGAAGGGCATGGGCCGGGCGATGATGGGTACCGGCGAGGCGACCGGCGAGGGCCGCGCGCTGATGGCGGCGGAAGCGGCGATCGCCAACCCGCTGCTCGACGAAGTGTCGATGCGCGGCGCCAAGGGCGTGCTGATCTCGATCTCCGGCGGCATGGACATGACGTTGTTCGAAGTCGACGAAGCGGCCACCCGCATTCGCGAGGAAGTCTATGACGAGGCCGACATCGTCGTCGGCTCGATCTTCGACCGCACGCTCGACGGCACCTTCCGCGTGTCGGTGGTGGCAACCGGCCTCGACAGCCAGCGCAACGCGGCAGACCCGGCAAGTGCTGCGGCGAACGCCGGCCAGCCCGGCCAGCCCGGCCAGGCGCCGACCCGCACGCTGCAGTAACGGCTCGGCCTCACGCGCTGCCAGGTTCCTGGCGGCATCGAAGCCTTCTGCCTTTCTTTGAAAATCCTCCCGTGCGATGACAGCCGCCCGGGGGGATTTTTCGTATGGACGAGAGGGGCATGATGGACGCGGAACGAGACGGTCAGGCGGGTTTGCCCGACAACGACGCCACGGCCGCCCAGCGCGTGCGGGCGGTTCGCACGGCCGAAACGATCCTGAACGAGCGCTATCCAGGCGCGCTGTTTGCCATCGTTGCCGGCTCGATCCTGCGCGGCGAGGGCACGCCATCCTCCGATATCGATCTGGTGGTGCTGCACGAACACTTGAGCAATGCCTGGCGCGAGAGCTTCATCGCCGGCGGATTTCCGGTCGAGGCTTTCGTCCACGATTTCGAGACGCTGAACTGGTTTGTCGATCAGGATCTTGCCAGCGGCTATCCCGTGCTGCTCGACATGGTCGCAGGCGGAACAGTTGTCGGCCGGGACATCGATCGCGGCCTGGCCCTCCAGAACGAGGCAAAGGCCAGGCTTTCATGCGGGCCGGGTCCGCTCAAGGCGGAGCGGCGGGACATGCTTCGCTACCAGATCACCGACCTGCTTGACGACCTCAGGGATAGGCGGCCGACGGCGGAAATGCGGGCGATCGCCGCGGCCCTCCACCAGCCGCTATGCGACCTGGCGCTGCTCGGGCGCGGCCACTGGTCGGGCAAGGGCAAATGGCTGCCGCGGCTCCTCCAGCGTCTTGACCCCGCGCTGGCGCAGCGCTTCGACGACGCTTTCCGGTTGGCTGGCGAGGCGCAGCCAGATGTGCTGGTGACTCTGGCGCAGGACGAGCTCGAGCGCCAGGGTGGGCCGCTGTTTGACGGTGATCGCCGCGATGCGCCGCAGACTGCACGGCGGCAGGGTGGGCTTTCGGGCTAGAGCATCTCCAGGAAAAGTGCGAAGCGGTTTTCCGCCAGGAAATGCCGTGGCACGGCGCGCCGCGATTTCCAGGGTGCGCTTCAAGCTCGTGTATTAGCAGCATGTCGCTGCGCACGTTTGCGCGACAAGCGTTATGTCTCGGCGGCGGCCGCTTCGGGATCGATCGGCTTTTTCGCCAGCCTCGCATTCGCCGCAGCCACATCGGCGTCGCTCAGGCCACCGGGGCCGGAGCGCACGGTGACGGCATTGGAGGCGAGGCTGAGGCCGGCCTCGCGCAGCGCGGGCAGCAGCCGTTTCATCGCCTCGCGCTGCAGGATGCTGGGGTTGCCCGGCCGGGCGGTGAATTTCAGCCGCACGACCAGCGAGTTTTCGGTGACGTCCTGGATGCCCTGCATCTTCAAGGGTACCAGGAACTCCGGCCCGAACTCCTCGTCCTCCAGCATGGCAAGGCCAACCTTCTTGATGGTCTTGCGGATTATTTCCGGATCGTCCTCGCGCTCGAATTTCAGCTCGAACTTCACCGTGCTCCAGTCGCGGCTGTAGTTGGTGACGGCCTGAAGCTGGCCATAGGGAATGGTGTGGATCTGGCCGTTCTGGTGGCGCAGGCGCAGCGAGCGGAGCGAAATGCGCTCGACCGTTCCCTTGAGCTTGCCGGTGTCGACATATTCGCCGACGCGAAATGCGTCGTCGGCGATGAAGAAGATGCCGGATACCACATCCTTGACCAGCGTCTGCGAGCCGAAGGAAAGCGCCAGGCCAAGCACGCCGAAGCCGGCAAGCAGCGGCGCGATGTTAATGCCGAGCGCCGAAAGCACGACGAGGCTGGTGACGGCGAAGATACCGCCGAAGACGAGATTGCGGATCAGCGGCAGGATGGTCGAAAGCCGGCTTGTCTGATGGATCTGCGCCTCCTCCTCGGTCTCGCCGGGCATGGAGACGCGGGCGGTGGGCGCAAAGGCCTCAAAACTGCGCCAGAGGAAGCTGCAGATCACCCAGCTGGCGACGACGGCAAGGCTGACGCGCTCTAGAATGACGATCCAGTCGACGGCGGCGGTGGTATCGCCCTGGATCATGATCGGCCTCCACAGCACGATGATGATATGCAGCCCGATCAGCCACACGGCGCCGGCAAGGGCGGTCTGCACGCTGCCGGCGATGGCCAGGTGCAGCGGCGAGGAGGCGGGCGTGCGCCGGCGATCGGCGGCCGCACCCGCCAGCGAATGGATGCCGAAGGCGAGGATGGGAAGGCCGAGCAGGATGACCTGCGTCGTGCCGCCGGCAAAGCTCCACTGAGCGCTGTTGGGGCTGCCGGCGACGATGCAGCCCATGAGCCAGAGCGTCAGCGCACTCAGCGCATAGAACTCGGGAACGACGAATGCGATGGCGCGGCGGACGGCGCCGGGCGCTTCGCCGGCAAAGAGATTGCGGATATCGGTGCGGCCGGCGATGAACCAGTAGAGCTTCAGGAACGTCACTGCGGTGACGCCGATCAGAAACCAGCCCTCGATGGCGGCGGGCTCCAGGGCACGCTCGTTGGCGAAGCGCACGCTGGCGCCGACGACGGCACCGATGGCGCCATAGGCAACCAGCATGGCGAAATGGAAGCGTGGCCGGGCGATGGGCAGCAACCGCGTCTGCGGCCGCGACGGGGCGAAGAGAAAGCGGCCGCAGACCGCATAGGCGGCCGTGGTGACGGCGACGGTTACCAGCGCGCGGGCCAGCTCTTGCGAGGCAGTGCCGGCGGTGAGGAAGAACCTTAGCATCGCATGCGCGACGCCTGCGAAGATGACGAGATGGATGATGTCGAGACCCAGCCGCACCAGCGAAGCGCGCACGCGGTGCAGCACGTCGACGATGGCGAAATGGCTGCCGATGAGGCGGTGGAAGACAAAGCCGAGCAGGCCGGCGGCGGCGAGGCCGGCAAGAATGGCCGCCAGCGCCACCGAGGTGACCGAAAGGATAGACCGTCCCTCGGCGCGCACGCTGGCTGCGACATCGCCCATGACGGCAGCGATGGCCGAGGTGCCATTCAGGCCCATCTGCAGGCCATTGACGAAGCGAGCCGATAGTCCCTCGAGCGCGTCGTCGGCCGCGGGCGACTGGGGCTGAGGCGTTGTGGCGGCGGCTGTGGTGGCGTCGATCGGTGCCTTTGGTGCGGTGTCCGGCGCATCGCGCCATTCGACGGTGACCGGCCGGCCGGAAGCGGCTGCTGCCCGCAGCGTGCTTTCGATCTCCTCGCTTGGCTGACCATGGGTGAGAACGACGGTCACGGGGGCCGGCGGCGTCTGCGCCCGGGCGTAGAGCGGCGGAAGGAGCATGACGAGAAGGGCGAGCAGCGCAGGCAGGCGAGGCGACGTGGGCAGGAAAGACGCCATGAAATCCATCCGTGAAGCGCCGGGGCGTTGGATGCCGCAGCAGGTCGAACGGCCGCCCGCTCCGGTCGATCTTCCGTCGGCGGAGCAGGGCGGCTCGTTTATGAGGCTATTGTGAAATTTCTGTCCTGTCGACGGGCGGCGCCAGCACCGCCCTTTGCCGGTCACTTCGTGGTGTAGCCGCCATTGACGAGGATGGTCTGGCCGGTCATCCACCAGCCGTCGGAGACGAGGAAGCGGATGAAAGGCACGATGTCCTCGATATCGGTAAGGCCTGTGGTCGAGAACTTCGACAGCGCGGAAGCAGTCTTGTGATAGGCAACGGCATCGGCGCCTTCGGCAGGATAGAAGAAGGGCGTATCCATCGGCCCCGGGCCGATCGCCGTCACCGAGATGCCGCGATCGCCGAATTCCTTGGCGGCGGCGCGGGTGAAGTGTTCAACCGGCGCCTTGGTGCCGGCATAGGCGGCGTAAAACGGCGTGAAGGCGCCGAGCAGCGAGGTGACCAGCGTGCAGACCTTGCCGTTGTCGCTGACATTTTTGCCGGCTTCCTTCAGGAAGAAGAAGGCGGACTTGGAATTGACCGCGGTCATCTCGTCATACTCGGCCTCGGTGATGTCGACGAGCGGCTTCTTCACCACCTTGCCGACCGTGTTGACGGCGATATCGATGCCACCGAGCGCGGCCTTGGCATCGGCAAACAGCTTTTCCACCGCGCTGGCGCCGGTCAGGTCGGCCTGGAAGGCGAAGGCATTGGCACCAGCCGCCTTGATCGCAGCCACGGTCTCCTCGGAGGGGGCCTTAGTTGCGGCGCTGTTGTAATGGATGGCGACGGCGCGGGCGCCCTGTTCGGCAAAATCGCGCGCCAACAAACCGCCGAGGTTTTTCGCGCCGCCGGCGATGAGAACGGATTTACCTCTGATGCTGTGATCGGTCATGGCCAGAACCTTTTCGGTGCTTGAAGGCCGCCCGCTGCGGCCGTCTTTCCACCCGAAGCATATCGTCGGCATCTCTGTTATAAAGCCGCCGTCCGTGACATAACCTGTCAGGAATCTCGAACAATAAGCGGCTGACCATGGACCGGATCGAGCTTTTTCGCATTTTCACACGCGTCGTCGACTGCGCCAGCTTCACTCGCGCCGCCGACACGCTGGATATGCCGCGCTCGTCGGTGTCGGCGGCGGTGCAGGCGCTGGAAACCCGGGTGGGCACGCGGCTCCTGCATCGCACCACCCGCAAGGTTTCGCCGACCCAGGATGGGGCGGCCTTCTACGAGCGCTGCATGCGGCTGATCGCCGATGTCGACGAGACGGAAAACCTGTTTCGCCAGGGAGAGGACTGGCCGACCGGCCGGCTGCGCGTCGAGCTGCCGAGCCGGATCGGCCGGCTGATCGTCGCCCTGAACTCGCCAGCTTCCTCGAGCGATATCCCGGTATCGACGTCGACCTTGGCATGACCGACCGGGCGGTGAACCTGATCGAGGAAAGCGTCGATTGCGCGCTGCGGGTCGGGCCGCGCAGTGATTCCGCCCTGATCGCCCGGCCGATCGGTAACCTCAAGCTCGTCAATGTCGCAAGCCCGGCTATCTCACGCGCTATGGCACGCCCGAAAAACCGGAAGACCTGGCCCGGCATTTCGCCGTCAACTACGCGTCGCCCTCAACCGGCCGGGTGGAGGAGTGGGAGTGGATCGAAGGTGGCGAGACACGGACCGTGGCGATGGCCGGCCGCGTTACCGTCAACAGCGCCGAGGGCAGCATCGCCTGCTGCCTGGCGGATCTCGGCCTCATCCAGATCCCGGCCTATGACGTCAAGGCGCATCTGCAGGCCGGAGACCTCGTCGAGGTCATGCCCGGCCATTGCGCCGAGCCGATGCCGCTGGCGCTGCTCTACCCGCACCGCCAGCATCTTTCCCGTCGCTTCCAGGTGTTTGCCGAGTGGCTGGAGGGATTGATGCGGCCGTTGCTCGCCACCTGATGGGGTGCGTGGCGGCGAAGGCGGGCAGCCGCTGATTGCAAGGGTGGCGAGGCGCGTCGCGGGTTTTGCGGACAAGAGGAGGCGTCCGGTGCGGCGATGGCCATTCGGGCTTCGGACTGTCATGGATGGCCGATCCGCGCCTCTGCCTGGTGCCGGTTTCCAAGTGCCTCATGCCAGCGGATGACGTCAGATAATGCGGGGTGACCGCCGCCCGCGGATGGGGCAATATCAGCGATTACTCTTGTCATCCCCAGCGCGGTGCCTCACCGACAGTGGGCTTTCGCGCGGAGGCATTGTAAGAGCCTGCCGCGTCCAAACGGAGTTCGATCGTGAGCGTTGCCTTCACCAAGGAAGAAAGTGCCGAAACCGCGGCGGAAACCCTTTTGCCCGACCGCCCGGTTTCGCCGCATCCCAACCTTGTCACCGAAGCGGGCCTCAAGGTGCTGGAGCAGCAGCAGCGCGAAGCGCGCGCGGCCTATGATGCGACCAGCGGGATCGAAGACGTCAACGAGCGCCGGCGGCAGGCGGCCGGCCCCTTGCGCGACCTGCGCTATCTTGCCGAACGGCTGCGCACCGCCCAGCTCGTCGCCGCCCCGACCTCGACTGACATCGTCGCCTTCGGCAGCACCGTCACCTTCAGCCGCGACGACGGCCGGGTGCAGACCTATCGCATCGTCGGCGAGGACGAGGCGGACCCGAAGGCCGGATCGATTTCCTACGTTTCCCCGGTGGCCCGGATCCTCATGGGCAAGGGGGTCGGCGATGTGGCTGCCATGGGCGGACACGAGCTGGATATTACGGGGATTTCATAGGGCGGGCGTTTTGTCCGACGGCCATTTCCTCTCGATGCAACGGCGTCAGTCGGGCATTCTTGTGAATGTTCATTCGGTGCGATCCTGGAAAACTGAGGTGTGGTAACTCCAGTCTCCTAAATCTGCTCCAAATGGACAACCTCCTGAAAGTTCACAGCTAGAGGCGCTGGCTTGGCTGCTACTGGCCCGGGATGGGACGATGGCTATCAATCACGGCTATCGTGGAAAGAGAATTCGATATTATATTCAATCAACAAAGGCTTCGAAACAAACTGGTTTTGCCATGGCGCAAGAAAAACCTACAGTCATGCGGCGCACGGTCGTGCTCATCAAGATCGTATGGTCAGTGTCGATCATCGTCGCAGCGACAGCGGTGGGAGCTTCGACTGGCTGGGAGAACCATGGACTTGTCGGAGCGCTAGCTCTTGGATTCGTTGGCCTCTTTGTTGGCGGCTTCCTAAGTTCGCCTTCGCTGCTTTTGCAACTGATAACTTAATATCTCGCCGACGTTGAGCCACTTCACATCGGGGGTGTTTTTCAACGGTATCGGCCAAAAGCTGCCGCTGCCTTTCACCCGGCTACTCGACGGTCGGGGGCGAGCCACGCCGGGTCGTGAGCGGTTGAGTCAGTATCAAGAGCGCAATCTGTGTGGTAGTATTCCGCCACATCCGGAAGACTGATCCAAGCGGCGCATCAATGACGCCGTCCGGTTGCTCGCATTCGCTGCAATCACTGCCGTCACGTCGTCCTGCTCAGAAGCGTCATCGCTGAAATAATCAAGGTGCCGATTCTGAAAGCTCCGCCGATGTTGCCGGCCGTGCCCAAGGCGACCAAGGGCACAGTCCTACGTCTCTACAGTCCGATCGAACCTTTCTTCAGTATGGAATGGCCGCCGAGCGAGATCGAAATGGTGCAGTGCGCGTCCGCCCTCGGACGGAGCTGCCACGAGGGGAGGGTGTTGACATGCGTAGCATGAAATCGACCGCGATTGCATCGACCGCCATCATCACAATCCTGATGGGGTTTGGTGCGGCGAGCGCACAACAGATCACCGGCACACCGGGCAACCCGGATGCCACGACGACGGTCGACGGGCGATATCTCCCCAACCCCCCGCCGACATTCGGTGGTGCGATCGGGCTCAGCGCGAAAGACTCGAAGCCCTATTGGCCGCCGCAGATCGTGCCCCCAAAAGGCGCGCCGAACATCCTTTTGATCATGACCGACGACGCGGGCTACGGTGTCCCTGGTACCTTCGGCGGTGTTGTCCCCACGCCTGCATTGGACCGGATCGCGCAGGCGGGGCTCCGCTACACCCAGTTCAACTCGACGGCGCTCTGCTCGCCCTCGCGCGCGGCTCTGATTACCGGCCGCAATCATCACTCCGTGGGTTTCGGTGTGATCTCCGAGCAGGCCACCGGTTATCCAGGTTATGATTCCATCCTCGGTCTCGATAACGCCAGCGTCGGTGAAATCCTGAAAGACAACGGCTATGCGACGTCCTGGTTCGGCAAGAACCACAACACGCCGAGCTATCAGTACAGCTTGGCGGGCCCCTACGACCAATGGCCCTCTGGGATGGGTTTCGAATACTTCTATGGCTTCATGGGCGGCGAGACCGACCAGTGGACACCCTACCTGTTCCGCGATCACACACAGATTTTTCCATGGATCGGAAAGCCCGGCTACAACCTCACGACTGACATGGCGGATGAGGCGATCGGCTACATGCGACAACTCAGCGTCGTTGCGCCTGATAAGCCGTTCTTCCTCTATTACGTGCCGGGCGGCACCCACGCCCCCCATCATCCAACCCAGGAATGGGTCGATAAGTTCAAGGGCAAGTTCGACATGGGCTGGAATGCCATGCGCGACCAGATATTCGCCAATCAGAAGAAGCTGGGCGTCATTCCGGCGAACGCCCAACTGACGCCGTGGCCCAACGATCTGCCCAAGTGGGATACGCTCGACGCCGACAGCAAGAAGCTCTTCGCGCGCCAGGCGGAAGTCTATGCCGCCTATGTGGCCTACACCGACAATGAGATCGGACGGGTGATCCAGGCGGTGGACGATTTGGGCAAGCTCGACAATACGCTCGTCATCTACATCGAAGGCGACAATGGTACCAGTGCCGAAGGTTCCACCGTTGGCACGCCGTTCGACCTGGCCGCGATCGAAGGCATCAATGTTCCGGTCAAGGAACAGTTGAAATATTACGATGTCTGGGGTTCGGACAAGACCCAGCCGCACATGTCGGTGGCGTGGTCCTGGGCCTTCGACACCCCATTCAAGTGGACGAAGCAGGTGGCATCGCACTTTGGCGGCACCCGGCAAGGCATGGCCATGGCCTGGCCGGCCCGTATCAAGGATGCCGGTGGAATCCGCACACAATTCCACCATTTGATCGACATCGTCCCGACGATCCTCGAGGCGACCGGCATTCAGGCTCCCGTGATGGTCAACGGCGTGGCGCAGAAGCCGATTGAAGGCGTTTCCATGGCCTATAGCTGGGACAAGGAGAACGCCAATACTGCGTCTCGGCGTACGACGCAGTATTTCGAAATGCTGGCCAACCGCGCCATCTACCACGACGGCTGGATGGCATCCACAACGCCGCCGCTTGCGCCGTGGTTGCTCGGTTTGGGTAAGATGCCCGAAGTGGTCAATGGCTACACCTGGGAACTCTACAATCTCAACGAGGACTATTCGCAGAACAACGACCTCGCGGCCAAGATGCCTGACAAGCTTCAGGAGTTGAAGGAACTGTTCCTCGTCGAGGCGGCGAAGTATGGTGTGTTTCCGCTCGACAACGACTTTCTCCAGCGCGTTCTCGCACCCCGCCCGAGTGCCACGGCCGGAAAAACCTTGTTTACGTACTCAGGCGAAATATCCGGTCTTCCATCCGGAAACGCGCCCGACATCGTCAATAAAAGCTACACTGTCACGGCTGAGGTAGACGTGCCGCAAGGCGGCGGCGATGGCATGCTGGTCACCCAAGGCGGTCGCTTCGGCGGGTACGGGCTCTACCTGCTGAAGGGCAAGCCGGTCTTCCTTTACAACCTTCTGGCACTGGAAAAATTCCGTTGGGAAGGCCAGGACGCGCTCACTCCGGGCAAGCATACCATCGTCTTTACCTTCAAATACGATGGTGGCGGCCCCGGCAAGGGCGGCAGCGGAGTCCTGAACGTCGACGGCAAAGAAGTCGCCAGTCAAAAGGTCGCAAACACCGTGCCCTTCCTCATGACGATTGACGAGACCTTCGATGTCGGCGTCGATACCCGCACTGGCGTCGAGGACGGGGATTACCAGGTGCCATTTCAGTTCACGGGAACCATCGACAAGCTGTCGGTGCAACTGAACTAAGCAAGGGCCGGTTCGTCCGTCTGCGCCCCAAGAGGCGTCTCGTACATCCGTGCCGGCAGGGAGGATGAAATGACAGATGTTCAATTTAGTGGGCTTCAGGGCGAAACGGTCACCCTTTCAACCGACCTTTTGGAGATGTTGGGAACTCGGTGTCGCGGGAACGTGTGTTTGGCCGGCCAGGCTGGTTACGACGAGGCCAGGACAATCTGGAACGCCATGATCGATCGGCGGCCTGGGGCTGTGGTGCGCTGCCATGGCGCAGGAGATGTCGTAAAGGCGGTGCAGTTTGCCCGCGACAACGGATTGCTCCTCTCTGTACGCGGTGGCGGTCACAACATATCCGGCAATGCCGTCTGCGAAGGCGGACTTTTGATCGATCTTTCGCCGATGCGTTCTGTCCGGGTCGATGACAAGGCACGCACCGCGAGGGTCGAGCCTGGCGCGACGCTCGGAGAGTTCGACAAAGAGGCGCAGGCGTTCGGTCTTGCCACCCCGCTCGGTATCAACTCAACCACAGGGGTGGCCGGTCTCACGCTTGGGGGTGGTTTCGGGTGGCTCAGTCGCAAATACGGATTCACGGTAGACAATCTGATTTCGGCCGATGTGGTGACCGCCGACGGCGAGCTTGTCCATGCAAACACAACGGAAAATCCGGACCTATTCTGGGCTCTTCGCGGCGGCGGTGGAAATTTTGGCGTGGTCACGTCGTTCGAGTTCAAGCTGCATCCGGTCGGTCCCGATCTGGTATCCGGGCTGATCGTTCATCCGTTTGCCCACGCCCGTGAACTTCTTGCGGGGTATCGCCGCGTGGCGGCCGCTGCGTCCGACGATCTTACCATTTGGGTGGTCCTGCGTAAGGCGCCGCCATTGCCGTTCCTGCCCGAAGAGGTGCACGGCAAGGAAATCCTCGTCTTCGCCGTCTGCTATGCCGGTGAGCCGAGCAGAGCCGAGGAGGCACTTGAACCACTGCGTTCGCTTGGCGAACCGATCGCCGACGTCGTCGGCGTGCAGCCATATTCCGCATGGCAGACGGCATTCGATCCGCTTCTCACGCCAGGGGCATTCAACTATTGGAAGTCGCACAATTTCACGGCCCTGAGCGACGGGTTGTTTGAGATCCTGAGCGAACATATAGGGACGTTGCCGACTGATGAATGTGAAATCTTCATCGGGCAGCTCGGTGGTGCCAGCAGCCGCGTGGCACCCGACGCGACCGCCTATCCGCATCGCGAGGCCAAGTTTGTCATGAACGTTCACACCAGGTGGCGTGACCAGGCCGACGAACAACCCTCCATCGATTGGGCGCGGGCAATCTTTGCCGCGGCTGCGCCACATGCGACAGGTGGCGTCTACGTCAACTTCATGCCGGAGGATGAAACCGAAAGGGTCGCCCAGGCCTATGGTGGCAACCATGCACGGCTGGCGGCGCTTAAAGCCAAGTACGATCCTGGCAATCTCTTCCGGCTCAACCAGAATATCCAGCCAGAACGAAAATCGGGCTAACGCGGCAAAAGCTTTCATGCAGCGAGGAATTCGCGCGGTGCCTAGGAACGCCAACGTGCCGGCGCTCGGCACGTTGGCCATGCGCCCACCGCCGTCAGGCTTGGGACCGCGAATAGACCAGCTCGACACCGGCGCGGAAACAACGCTGGGCCATGGCTGCTGCATCAAGCAGCGGGCAGAAATCCATCCGCTTCATTTGCTGTATTCCGGCGGTTTCTCATGGGGTCGCCTTTGTCGGCACGAAAAAACTCTTGGTTTTCGCCTTCACGGTGGTCTTCGGTTGTTTCGAAGACACGCAGGCGTGTGCTTTCCACATCACTGACCGTTCGCTGGACAACAAGCGTTGGGGGCCACTCAGGAGAGGCTCCCGCACCTGCCGGGAAATCGCCCTCGACATTTGCGCTTCAATGCCTAATCTCCGCGGCAATTCAGTTATGGAATTGCTTGATGTCCCTTCGACTTGCCACCTTCAATATTGAAAATCTCATGAGCCGCTTCGATTTTTCCGGCTTCCGCAATCAGCTCAAGCAGGACCGGGTGCTCAGACTCTTCGAGGTGAAGAGCGAGGCGGAGTATCAGCGGCTGGAGGAGGCGCGGACGATCGCGCATACGGATGATACGCGGCAGATGTCGGCGCTGGCGATTGCCGATTGCGATGCGGATATTCTGTGTTTGCAGGAGGCCGACAACATGGCGTCGCTGCAGGCGTTTGAGTACAACTATCTCTTCCGCATGGTCGGCAACGGCTATCGCCAGAAATACCTGATCGAGGGCAATGATTCGCGCGGGATCGACGTGGCGGTGCTGATGCGCGAGGAAACGCGCGATGGCCAGCCGATCGAGTGCCTCGAGGTGAAGAGCCATGCGGGGCTGACCTATGCGGATCTCGATATCTTCAACGATGCGCTCGCTGCCTCCAGCCGGCCGAACGACCGGATCTTCAAGCGTGATTGCCTGGAACTGGACCTGCGGATCGGCGGGCGGCCGCTGACGCTTTATGTCGTGCATTTCAAATCCATGGGGCCGGCACGCGACGGGCTCGACGGGCGCCAGGCGACGATGCCGGTGCGGGTGGCCGAGGCCAAGGCCGTGCGCCATATCATCGAAAGCCGCTTTGGTCGCGGGCATACGGCTGACAAGATGTTCGCGATCTGCGGCGACATGAATGATTATCAGGAGAAGGTCGACATCCTTGGCGACCGGCGCAACGGCTACGAGTTCGTGCCGCGCGAGGAGGAGGAAAGCGCGCTCGATGTGCTGACTGCAGACGGTTTTGTCGAAAACCCGATGCTGCGCCGGCCGGTGCTCGACCGCTGGACGCTGTTTCACAGCCGCGGGCCGCAGGAGCGGCACCTCTGCCAGCTCGACTATATCTGGCTGTCGCCGGCGCTCGCGCAGCGCAATGCAGCCCAAGTGCCGGAAATCATCCGCGGCGGCCAGCCCTTCCGCACGATCTTTCCGCCGGGGCAGGAGGTGGAGCGCTATCCGCGCACCGGCTGGGACCGGCCGAAGGCATCGGACCATTGCCCCGTGGCCATGACACTGGACGTGTGACGATGGATACTCTCGAAAGCAACCTTGCCCACTGGCCCGAAGAAGGCGAGATCCTGCCGATCTCAGGCGTCGATATCCGGGTGAAGGAGGGCCCGCATCCCTTCCATCTCGATCAGGTGGATACCGCGCAGGAAAACTGGCGGGCGGAGATCGCCGCTAACCCGCATCTCTTCGACGGGCAGATGGTGCTGCAGCGGGCGCTCCGGATCGAGGACGGCCGCGTGGTCGGCGAGGGGCATGTGGTGCCCTATTCGACCTTTCTGTGGTGGCGCAAGACCCGCGCGGACGCCGCCTTCCACCTGTTCGCCATGCCGGTGATCGTGTCGTCCGATGGTGCCCTGATCCTGGTGCGCATGGGATCGCACACGGCCAATCCGGCCCGGGTCTACAGCCCCTCGGGCTCGCTGGAGCCTGATGACGTGGTCGACGGCCGCTGCGACATTCCAGGCAATATCCGCCGCGAGGCGCTGGAGGAAACCGGCATCGACCTCGATGCCGCGACTGCCGAACCCGGCTATCACGTGCTGCACATGGGGCGGGCGGTGACGGTGTTCCGGCTCTACCGGGTGGCGGAAACGGCGGAAGCGCTGGTTGCAAGGGTGGCCGCCCATATCGCCGGCGATCCCGAGCCGGAGATCGACGAGGCGATCGCCATCTGGGGGCCGGATCCGGGTGCGCACAACTATCCGCCGTTCATTTTGCCGATCCTCACCTGGCTGTTTGACGGAAAGCGGTGACGATGTCTCGGGGGCATGGCCATTGCGCTGTGCGGCGGCGGAGCGCGTCGTCTTTGAGATGTGGTCAACCGGTGCGCGGAGCGGCCCTGTTCGTCGGCAGGCGGCGAACGGCGGCGCTATCCATGGGCGGCGCGCGGCTGCTTGGCGTATGCCGGAAAATGGCAGGGGCTGATTCAAACGGTCGGCGTTGGCTTTTCGGCGAACGATCGGCGCAACCGTCAACCGTGCGGAATTGAGACGCTCACAGCGATCGACCCAAGACTTCCATTCTGTGCTGCTTTGTCCCGATGGGGACCGGCCCTGCGGTGCGCACCATCTCGAAGCCCTGGCCTTCCCAGAAGCGAAGGCCCTGTTCATTCTCTGCGAAGACGGCGAGCTCCACGCGGTCCGCGCCTTGTGTCTTCAGCCAGCTGAAGAAGTCGTCGCAGAGTGTTTTCGCCGCGCCGTGCCGGCGAAAGGCCGGATCGATCATCAGCAAGGCGATCCACCAGGACTTCTCCTGCGGATAATTGCGGTCGCAGGCGAGCATGCCGATGAGGTTCCCGGCGCCCGATTTCAATCCGAAGACGAACTTGTCGGCCTCGGTTCTGCCCGGCGGAAAGCTTTGAAATTCTTCGATCGCCACGGTTGCATCCGGTGGATGGCCGCGCTCCAAAACCACATAGTCCTGACAGTTCTGGTAAAGCGGCATCAGTCGCGGTGCATCCGCTTCAATCAGCCCTTCGATCTCAAAACCGGAGAGCGAGATCGGGAATGTCGTGGTCTTATCCATGGCCGGCACATTACATGGCAAAGCTATCGGTACAATCCGCATTGTGGCGGTGCGGCGGCGCCTGCACATCGGTCGTCAGGGAGGACACGGCGTCACGGTCGATAATGTCGATCGTGCCTCTTTTTGGCGTTTCGGACCCAATGCCGAAGAATGATCGTGGCTAGGCAGGCGGCTGCGGCCGGATAGATCGCGGGCCACTGGAACAGCAGTGCGACGATGGCACCCACGTAGCTGGCGAATGCACAATAGATGACGATGGAAAACGACCCGGCATAAAACGAGGTGATGCGGCGATAGTCCTGCAGGAATTCCGCCAATCCCCTGGCGAACGGCGACAAAAGCCCCCGAGACGGTGGGCGTTCGACGCCGCGCCGCGCCTCCATCTCCCTGAGCTTGTTGAGTAGCCGCTTTGTTGTGCTGGGCATTTGTCGATGTTGATGGGCGTCGTGACAGGATTTCATCCGAGATTATCGCAAGAGCAGTTTCGGCAAGGTAAAGGCAACTCTTCCGCGTAGCCGCATTCAATGCGTATCCGACCCCGATGGTGCCCAATGGTCGGGCGTTGGCTCGGATCACCAAAATCCTATAGCCGTAAAGCATGAAGACACTCGCTTGCCTCATCCTATCCGCCGCATTGGCGTTTGCTTCCAGCCTGATCATCGCGGGGTTGTTTCTACCCGTCTACGGCATTTTCGAGGGCGGGACGCACAACTGCCTGAATGACGGTTTGCGGGCGTGTGTCTCCATCATCCCGCTGAGCGCGCTGATTTACGGACCGTTGTTTGTCTTCGCCGGCGTCGTGGTCGGGACGCCCATTTTCATGACGATGCTCGCATCGCGCGGTTGATTGCTGTGGTTGGGTGCGCAGATATGCAGTCAGCAGCGCTCGCCAGATGCGGGGTCCGGGCTGGTGGGCATGATGTCGCGTTGCTGGTGCAGCGCCGCTGGCAGGGGCGCGAGACGGAAGGCCGACATGTGCCGACCCATCCGCACGCCGGCGTCAGGCCTCGATCTTGCGCGCTATTGCGATCTTCGGGTTGCGGAAGCCCATGGCGATCCAGGCCCAGAGAAGCTTGGCGTAGAAGGATACGGTGTGGGTCTTCAGGTTGGGGATGTCCTTGGGCAGCCAGGAAGCGTCGGGCAGGTCGCCGACCATGGTGCGCAGCTCGGCCTTCGGCCGCGTCTCGGCCGGCCAGAGGTGCAGATAGAGGCTGAGCCAGTGCGCGCCCTTCATTTCCAAAAACATCGGCGTGTTGCAGCAGGTGGCGACGACGCGGCGTGAGCCCGCACCCTCTGACAGCCGGAATTCGCTGAGGTTCTCCTCGCCGGAGACAATCGTGATCCGGTCCTTGCGGTATTCGGCGCTGGGGGTGGCCTCATAGGAAGTCAGGATGTTGCGGGCGCCGGGCAGGGCGCCAAGGCGGGCGGCGGCCGCCCTGCAGCTGTCGCAAAGGCATTCGGAAACAAGGATCGGCGCTCCCTGCACTTTCAGCCGTGTCTGTCCGCAGGCGCATCCGATATGGGTGGTATCGCTCATGTCGCATCCTCCTCAAGTGACGTGAAACAGGTGCCGGATGTACCGGTCGAGATGGTCGAGGCTTTCGCGCGCAAGCTCGGGGTCGTTGCCGGCCTTGGCGAGCACGAAGCCGCCCTGGATGACGGCCTGCGTGTGCCGGGCCAGGCTTTCGGCCGTCCAGGCGTCGACAATGCCGCGGTCGCTGCGTGCGGCCTCGATGTCGGCTTCGAGCGTGGCGGTATGACCGAAGATGCTGCGGGCGCAAGCCTCGCGAATGTCGGGCGCGCTGGCATAGACCTCCTGCGCCAGCGTGCCGACCAGACAGGTGAACTCGGTGATTTCACCGAGGATGATCGCCTTGCGGAAGGCGACGTAGGCGAGAACGCGCGCCAGCGGATCGGGCGGTCCGTGATAGGGGGCGGCGGCGAAAAAGTCGGTCGTCGTTTCCGCCCAGTAATCGGCCGCAGCGACGCCGAGCGCGTCCTTGCTGGCGAAATGGTGGAAGAACGCGCCCTTGGTGACGTCAGCCGCACGGCAGAGGTCGTCGACGCTGGTGGCCGCAAAGCCTTTTGCGCGAATGACATCGCGCGCCGCATCGAGAAGCCGGATCCGTGCGTTGCCGCGTTCGGGTGATTGCTTTGTTGGTCTGGGCATTTAACCAACATACCATACGGTCGGTATGTGTCAATGGCGGGATTTTTTGGTAACTGGGCGATAGGAGCGATCCCGAGCGGCTATGAGGGTGATTTTCGTGTCATTGCATTGACGAAGGCCGGAATGGGAC
>Ga0247819_10000772_pt1 | contig 18030 bp, 24 predicted proteins | sample 13C_Xylose_Day6_FD_193428 | JGI IMG/M metagenome (GOLD analysis project Ga0247819, IMG submission 193428) | Soil microbial communities from agricultural site in Penn Yan, New York, United States - 13C_Xylose_Day6 | ecosystem: Environmental > Terrestrial > Soil > Agricultural land | place: USA...
GTCCTGCTGGTCGCCTTCGGCCGGCTCGTCGGGTCCGCTCTCCGGCTCCGTGTGGAGGAAATCGTTCGGAGCCCGGGGCTTGGCCGCCCGCCGTTGCCTGAGGAAGGGCAACAGGCTGTCGGCACCTTCACCGGTGCGGTCTCCGGGTTGCGGCAGGTCGGGATCGGGGAGTGGGACGCGGTGAGGCATGGCGACCGTGGATCGTAGCGGCCCGGCGCCCGTCGCGTGCGCCCGTAACCTCAAGGATGGGTTCGATCCGGTTCACGTTCGCGGCCGTCGCCGGCTGCAACGAGCGCTGATGCGCGCCCCGCCTTGATGAGGCCGGGCAGTTGGGGAAAGCACCATGTCTGTCGCATGGCCGCCGCGAAGAATGGCCCCAGCAAAGGAGATGCACATGCGAACCACGCTCATGATCCTCGCGGCGCTCGGCGTCGCCGGCGCGCAGGCCGCCGAGTTCAAGCTCGAAAGCCCGGACATCAAGGCCGATTCGACGATGGACAAGAAGTTCGAGGCCAACGTCTTCGGCTGCAACGGCGAGAACAAGTCGCCCGCGCTCAAGTGGAGCGGCGCCCCCAAGGAAACCAAGAGCTTCGCCGTGACGGTGTACGACCCCGATGCGCCGACGGGCTCGGGCTTCTGGCACTGGTTCGTCTACAACATCCCGGCCAACGTCACCGAGCTGCCCGCCGACGCCGGCGCGCAAGGCGGCGCCAACCTGCCCAAGGGCGCCGCGATGAACCGCATCGACTACGGCGTGGCCGCCTGGGGTGGCGCCTGCCCGCCGCCGGGCGACAAGCCGCATCGCTACGTGTTCACGGTGTTCGCGCTCAAGACCGACAAGCTCGAACTGCCGCCGGACGCCACGGCCGCTGTCGCCGGCTTCATGACCAACGCGAACAGGATCGCGTCGGCGAAGTTCACGGCCCGGTACGGCCGGCCGGCTGACAAGAAGAAGTGACGGGGTGCTCGGGTCCGGCTCTCAGTGAGCGACGGACTTCGAGAACACATGGATCACCAGGACGCCGGCGATGATCAGCGCGATCCCCAGCATCGCCGGCGCATCCAGGCTTTGCCCGAACGCCACCCAGCCGATCAACGAGATCAGGACGATGCCGACGCCTGACCAGATGGCGTAGGCGATTCCGGTCGAGAGCGTGGCAAGGGTGAGCGAGAGGAAATAGAAGGCGACCGCATACCCCGCGATGGTCACGAGGGTCGGCATCCATCGGGTGAATCCGCTGCTCGCCTTCAGGAAGCTGGTGGCGATCACCTCCGCGACGATGGCAATCGCCAGGAATGCATAGGCCTTGTTCATCGTCCCGGAGTCTAGAGCCGCGCGTCGTGCCGGCCGATCCCGCACGCTACAGTTCATCAGGCCTCATCCATTGTCAGTCTCGCCCAATGAACAACATCGACGAAGCATCGCATCTCACCATGGAACTGGCGAAGGCGCTGATCCGTGAGATGGAAGCGATGGAGACACCTTGGAAAACCGCGTTCCTGCGGGCAAGCTCCGAGGACGGCGTGGACACGTACAAGGGTTCTTTCATCCTCGACGACGGCGTCCGACTTTTCGACGTTCTCAAGCACAAGCCCTTCTTTGCATGCGTGCGTGAAATCATCCCTCGACTTCGTGAGGCATCCGCGACCGGAGACTCGCAGTTCCGCGTGGCGTTGCTGATCGTGGATTCGAAGTTCAACTACGAGGTGAAGTACGAGTATGTCGACCCGGATCGCTGGGCCATCTCAAAGATGGACGGCGGCACGGGGTTGCCGGTGGGCTATGCGGACGCACAGGGTTTGAGCGCGCGAGTCGTCGTTGTCGATCACGAGCCAGGTGGCTGGTTCCTGGTCATGGATGGTGGACGCGTCCTGCTCGATGTGAACTGCAGCCACGGCGCGGTCTCCTACCCGTTCTTGATGGAGCTGAATGAAGTGGAGCGAGCGGCGTACGCGGCGTCCGGCCACGCCTTCGTTACGCAGCTCGCCGGGGAGATCCAGGACTCGGCACCAGGAGTGATCGGGAGTGCTTCGCTCTATCGCGAGCGGAATCTGGGAGGCGCGGATCGATCAGCCGTCGACGAGGCGACGATCGCCTGGGCGAAGGCTCGCGAAGGTGCGCTTTGAGCGCGCTGCACGACTGTCATCGAAGGCCGTCAACATGAGCTCTGGAGTTGAGCACCGGCAGTTGCTCGGCTGAAGCGGCACTCGCCGGCCCCAGCAACGGCGTCTGCGACTAGGATGGATTCCCGCCGGCCGGCGATGATCGCCGCCAGTCAGCGAGGAAACGCATGAACGTCCGCCCCGACGCCAATCCGCTTTCGCTTGCACGCCGCCTCTGGGCCAAGACGAAGGAAGACAACGCATTCAACGGCGCTGCTGCGCTCGGCTTCTTCCTGACGCTGGCGATCTTTCCCGCGATGATCCTGGTCATGAGCGTGATCCCGTACCTGCCCATCAAGGACGTCGATCGCGCCATCATGGATTTCATGGCGCAGGTGCTGCCGAGCCAGGGATTCGAGCAGTTCAGGCAGGTCATCCAGCAGATCGTCACCGAGAAGCAGGGTGCCCTGCTCTCTCTCGGCGCGCTGACGACGCTCTGGGCCGCGTCGACCGGGATGTACGCCATCATGCAGCAGCTGAACGTGACGTACGACGTCAAGGAGACGCGCGGGTTCCTGCGTGCGCGGGCCGTGGCCATCGGCCTGTCCATCCTGTTCGGCGCCTTGATGTTGGTTGTCTTTTCGCTGGTCGTGCTGGGCGGGGTGGCGCAGGGCTGGGTCGGCAAGCGGTTCGGATTCAGCGAAGGGCTGCTGGCGTTCTTCGCCGTGCTGCGCTGGGTGCTCATCGTGCTCGCGCTGATGCTGGCGTTTTCGCTCACGTACCGGCTGGCGCCCGATGTGGAGAACAACTCCTTCCGCTTCGTCAGCAAGGGAGGAGCGGCCGGGACGCTGATGCTCGTCGCCGCATCCATCGGCTTCGCGGTGTATGTCCAGAACTTCGCGAACTACCAGGCCATCTATGGCGGCATCGGGGCCGTGATCGTCCTCATGCTGTGGCTGTACATCGCCGGCCTGTCGCTGCTCGTCGGCGCCGAGATCAACTTCCTGGTCGAGCGCGGCGGAAGATGACTGCAACGAGCTGACGCAGCAGAACGCGGCGCTGGTGGAAGAGGGCGCCGCTGCTACGGGGTCACCCGGTTGATCCGCAGCACCTGCCCTGCCCCCGTGAGGACGTACAGCTCCTTGCGGCCGTCTTCGCCGAACGAGATGACCGTCCCCAGGTTTGCGATGGACTGTCGCTGGTCGGTGGCGGCGCCGCCGCTGAACACGAAGCTGCGCAGCCACCCGCTGCAGAGGTCGGAATAGAAGTACCTTCCCTGCAGTTCGGGCAACGCGCTCCCGCGATAGACGAACCCGCCGATGATGGAACATCCGCCGCCCGCATCGTGCCCGTACTCCAGCACCGGCAAGGTGAAGCTGCTCTTGTCGCACGGGTCCGGCCCGAAGCATGTCGTTCCTTCGGTGACGTTCCAGCCGTAGTTCAGCCCCGCGGCGTCGGCGGCGCTCACGTCCACTTCCTCGATGCGGCTCTGTCCGACGTCACCGATGTAGAGCTGGTTGCCGGGCGGATCGAAGGCGAAACGCCACGGGTTGCGCAGGCCGTAGGCCCAGATCTCGCCGCGCCGGTTCGGCTGGCCCACGAAAGGATTGGTGGAAGGGATGGTGTAGGGGGCGGCCGCGCTGGCATTGCTCACGTCGATGCGCAGGAGCTTGCCCAGCAGCGAGTCGAGGTTCTGCCCGTTGCCGAGTTGATCGCCCTCGCCTCCGCCATCGCCTGTCCCGAGATAGAGGAAGCCGTCGGGGCCGAACCTGACCAGCCCGCCCTTGTGATTGCCGAAAGTGCGGTGGGGGACGGTCAGGATGCGAAGCGGCGTCGTGTCCGCCACATCGGGATTCGCGGCGGACACCTGGAAGCGCTCGATGGCGATGTCGCCGCTCGCCTCCGTGAAATAGACATAGAAGAACCCGTTGGAGGCGAACCGCGGGTCGAAGGCCATCGAGAGCAGGCCGCCCTCGCCTGCGGCGCTGACCCGCGCCGTGATGTCGAGGAAGGGGGTGGCCGAAGGAGCACCGCCCTGCGCGACCACGATCCGGCCCGCGCGCTCGACGATGAAGAGACGCGCATCCCCGTCGGGCGCCGTGGCGAAGACGGGTTCATTCAAGCCGGTGACTTCCACCGATGTGGCCAACGGGAGAGACGGGAGAAGCGCGGCAGGATCGCCGTCACCCCCGCCGCCACCGCCGCCGCCGCAGGCGGACAGCATCGCGATCAGGAGCAGGTGGGCTGGCTTCATGACAATCCGGCGGTCGACTGTCGGCGCCTGCCGACGGGCAGGGCGCCGGACAAAGCTCCATCGCCTTGTACGCGGTTTCCAACGCTGAGCTGGATCAGCTGCCTCCGGCCAGGTAGGTCAGCAGGTGCAGCACCAGGCCGATCACGCCGCCCACGATCGTGCCGTTCACGCGGATGGCCTGCAGGTCCTTGCCGATGTTCAGCTCGATCTGGTCGGCCATCTCTCGGCCGTCCCACGCGCGCACGGTGTCGCGCACATGGCGGGCCAGGAACTCGGCGAACTCCGGCGCGAGCCGGGTGGCGGCCTCCTCGAGCTGCGAGCGCAGCGCCTGGCGCAGCTGCGGGTCGCGCGTGAGCTGCTCGCCGAGCCACGTGCCGCCGGCGGCGACGCTCTGGTGGAACACCGACTGGGGATCGCGCAGGTCCTGCGCCAGCCAGGTCTTGAGCGAGCCCCAGAGGCCGCCGACGTAGCTGGCGAAGGTGTCGTCGCTCAGCAGGTACTGCTTGATGTCCTCGCCGCGTGCCTGCAACGCGGGGTCCGACTGCAGCCGCAGCACGAAATCGCGCACCCACTGGTCGAACAGTTGCCGGTAGGCGTGCGCCGGATTGGCCCGGATGCTCTCCAGCCGGCCGGTGACGGCATCGGCGATGGCGGTCGCCACGTTCTGCGCGATCCACTGCCGGGGCAGCACCTTCTGCTTGCGCGGGTGTTCCTGGCTCAGCCAGTCGATCACCTGGGCGGCCATCCACTCGCGCGTCTCCGGGCGGTCCATCAGCCGCAGCGCGCGGTCCAGCGCCTGTTCCAGCACCTGGTCGTGGCGGCCGTCGCGGGTGAGCGCATCGAGGACGCCGCGCAGCGAGCCGGTCAGGTCCACGCCCTTGAACACCTCGCGCGCGGCCTCGCGCATCAGCTGTTCGATGCGGGCGTCCTCGACCAGGTGGAGCGCTCCCTCCGTGGCGCGCGCCAGATAGGTGCCCAGGCGCCGCGCATTGGCCGGCTCGGTCAGCCAGTCGGCGACGTACCGCGAGGGATCGTGCTGGCGGATCAGTCCGACCAGCGTGTGGGGCGCCAGGAACTTCTCCTTCATGAAGGCGGAGAGGTTGTCGGCGATGCGGTCCTTGCTGCGCGGGATGACGTCCGTGTGCGCCGTGATGAAGGGAATGCCGGTGGGGATGCGGCGGAACAGCGCGTTGACCGCGAACCAGTCCGCCAGCCCGCCCACCATCGCCGCCTCGGTGATCGCGCGGATGGCGAGCACCCACGGGTTCGGCGGGACCAGCATGGTGACGCCGAAGATGCCCGCGGCGAGCGCCAGCAGCAAGCCGGCCGTGCGCTTGGCGTACGCGAGTTCCTGGCGTTTGTGCTGCACGATGCCCTCTCCGGTGCGGCCGGATGCTGGCGCGCGCCGCATCGCAGTCTGCCAGAGACGGGCGTCAGCCCCTGCCGTAGCCCTCGCCCGCTCGAACCCCCAGGCAGTTCGAAATCACTGGGCAGCAGGCGACGTGGCCGTCTGCGCCATGTGCGCGTCGGGCGACGGCTGATGGCCGTTGCGCGCCAGGTAGGCCGAGCCGCTGTCCTCGCCGGTGAAGGCCGCGACCCGGTCGCGCGAATCCAGGAAATCGGCCACCACGGCTTCACGCGTGGTCGTGCTCTTGAACGTGCGCAGCGGGTTGTAGCTCATGGACCAGGGATTGACGCCGGAGCGCTTGTATTCCTGCAGCTCGGCCACCACTTCGGCGCGGCTCTTGGTGGACGTGACCTGTTGGGCGAACTGGCCGGACGGATCCGGCGATTCGGCGAACGCACCACCGGCGAAGGTGGCGGCCGCCGCGGTGGCGATGCTGATGGCGATGAGGCGTCGATTCATGATTCAGTCCTTCGGTTGGTTCGGAACGGGAGCGCACTACGCGCCGCCGTTGGAAGCAATGTAGGAAGCGCCGGTTAGGCGTTCGTGAGGGTTCTGTTAGCTGGCGATGAGGCCGGCCGGGAACACAAGCGGGCGGCCTGCCGGGTCTCGTGACTGCCCGTCACCCGGCCCCTGCGCGCATCACCAGCGCCAGCAGCAATGCCCCGAGAGCACCGATCCATGCGCCGATCACGCGGCGGCCGACGCTGACCACGAGAGCGAACCGGGCCGGCGTGGCGCGCAAGCCCAGCAGGCCAAGCAGCAGTCCGCAGACCAGGCCGCCCAGCACGACGCCGCCGCCCATCGCTTCCTGCCACGCAGCTGTCTGCATCCCGCCGGCCCAACCCGCGGCCAGGCCGCCGAGGGCTATCGCAAGGCCTGCGAACGGCCCGTTCAACTGGAGGCCGCATGCGGTCGTGAGCCCGAGCACGAGCAGCGCGGCCGGGACCGCGGCCTGCGCCGGCAGTGAAGGCGCCATCGATCCGCCGACACTCGCGATGAGGGCGAACGCGAGCGCGCGGACGACAGCCGTCCTCGCGGTGACCGACGCCAGCAGGACGCAGGTGACGAGCGCCGCCGCCAACGCCAGCGGCGACTGGAGGACGAAGATCGCCCCGTCGAGGACGAACTGAAAGTCGCTCGAGAGTCTCCCGGGCAGCGAGGCGTCGGCCATCGCGATCAGGCCCAGCCGGGACGTCCCAGGAGCATCCAGGCGCCGGCGACCGCGATCGCGCCGCCGAGGACGCGCAGCACGGCGGCGCCGCGCGGGACGGCCCGCACCGTGCCCAGCGCGATGCCGGCGACATGCAACATGCCGCTGGCCAGCACGAAGCCGCAGGCGTAGGCGGCCGGCGCAGCCGCGGCCGGCAACTCGGCGCCGTGCGCGTAGCCGTGCAGGAATCCGAAGCCGGCCACCACCAGGAGCGCGGCCGGCGGCCCGGCTCGCCAGAACGCCGCGATCGCGCAGCCGAGCACCACCACCGACAGCGCGATGCCCGGTTCGACCGCGGGCAGGCCCAGGCCGGCCAGGGCCGCCATCGCTCCCATCACCATGAGCAAGGGGAACGTCACGGGCAGCAGCCACACCAGCGGCGCGCCGAGCACCGCGCCCCAGATGCCGACCGCCACCATCGCCAGCAGGTGATCTCCCCCCGCCAGCGGATGGAGGAAGCCACTGGCGAATCCGCCGGCGAGCGCCGTTTCGGCGTGGGCGAGCACCGGTGGCGCGACCAGCAGGAGAAGCGCCGGTGCCAGGCGCCGCACGGACGCGCTCATCGCACCGCCACCGTCAGGCTCGCGTAGCGGCTGTGCCAGGGTTCCGATTCCGCGGCCGGCACGTCGATCACGGTGGTCCGCAGCAGCCATTCACCGCCGAAGGGAAGCACCAGGCGCACGCGTCCTTCGGCGTCGCTGGTGCGCCAGATGCCCAGCGGGCTTCGGCGGCTGACGAATTCGACCGGCAGGCCCGCCGCCGGCCTGCCGCCGGACAGCACGAGGAACTCGCTTTCCTCGCCTGCGCGCAAGGGCCGGCCGCCGGCAGGTACGAGCTCCAGCGCAAAGGCGCGCGGACGGCGCAATGCGGCAAGGTCCACCGCTTCCCTGCCCTGCGGCGCGGGCAGTTCGATGCGGACGAACTTGCGGTACACCTCGCGCCATCCGCCTCCCGCGCGCTGCCGGCCGGACCAGGCCGCGCGAACCGCGTCGGGGGCGCGGATGTCGTCCAGGTAGGCCTGCGCGAGTGCGGGCGTCAACGCGATCTCCTGCGGCTTGAGCTCCACCCAGCAGGCCACCGCGCGCGCAGCGCCGATGCGGCTGCGCAACTCCAGCCATGCAGGTTGCTCGCCCCGCGGCTGCAACGGCTTGTCGTCGCCGCCCTCCGCGCTGCAGCCGGACTGGGCGAGACGCGGCGCGGGGGTCGTTCCTTCGGAGCGCGGATAACGCGCGCCGTTGCCCAGCTCGAGGGCGACCAGGCCCGACCCGGGCTGAGCCTGCGCCGGCTGGAGCCAGCTGTCGTGCGCCCATGCCGCGACGCCGCAGGCCAGCAACGCCGCCGCGAGCAGCGGGCGCGGCGCACCGCCGGACAGCCACGGCACGTCAGGCCGCGGGTTCGGTGGTGTCGCTCGTCGGCGCCGGCCCGTCGGGCAAGGCCAGGGGTTCGCCGGTGTCATCCGCGGTCGCGACAAGCTGGCGGAGGTAGGCGACGAAGGCGTCCACGCTCTGGAACGTGGAGGCGTCCAGGCCGCCGTTGCCGTTGCTTCCCGTGCTCGCGGGCGTCTCCCCGCCGCCGCCGCTTCCACCGCCGCAGGCGGACAGCGCGAGGCCGAGGACCGCGAGCGCTGCTGCTGTTCTGAGGTTCATGGCTGCTCCTGCTCAGGGGAAAGTGGTGCCGGCCGCCGCGGCCGGGTTCAGGTTGCCGGGCAAGGGCGTGGTCAGGTACGGAAAGGCCACGTCGTAGTTCGCAGCCGTCTTGCGCACCCCGTCCGTCAATGCCAGGCCACCGGCCGGCGCATCGCCCGGCCCGCAGCCGACCTGCAGGGTGTCGGTCGGTCCGGTCAGCACGCACAGCGCACCCATCGCCACGCGCAGCGACAGGTCGACCACGTCGTCGGCCGGGCGCCGCCCGTTCGGGAAGCCGGCGTTGTCACCCCCCGCCACGCCGAGCGGGTTCTGCGCGCCGGCCGCCGTGGCCGCGATCGAGGTGTTCAGCCGCAGCATCTCGCTGGCCGTGACGTTCTGCGGCCGGTTCAGGCCGGCGATGCCGCGCAGGAACACGTTGACCAGGTCCGTGCGCGGGAAGTTGGTCGGCGCGACTGCGCTGGGGAACAGCGTCTGGATCAGCGCCGGCAGCGCGGGGTTGGTCACGTAGTCGAGCAAGGCGGCGTCGTCCTTGGGCTTGCCGGCGTTGAAGCGGTCCTTGTCCTCCAGGCCGATCACCACCTCGTTGACCAGCGGCATGCCGAGGCGCGACACCTGGGTCCAGGCGCCGCCGTTCTTCGCCGCCTGTCCCAGCCCGGACGGCGGGCTGCCGTTCAGCAGCCGGCCCTGGCGCAGGCTCGCCGTGGTCCAGGCGCCGATGACGGGGTCGCCGTTGGCGGTCAGGCAGGCGATCGGCAGCTCCATCGCGATGGTGCTGACGTTCTTGCCTTCCAGGTCGTTGTTGTTGCCGCCCACCTCGGGCCCGAGGGGATCGAGGTTGAAGAGGTCGAAGACCTTGCCGACCGCGATGTAGAAGCCCTCCTTGCGCTGGCCCACGAACACGCGGCCCGGAGCCCCGCAGCCGGGGATGTTGACGCTGTACACATGCTGGGCGACATAGGCCGCGTAGGCGCCGGTGCCGCCGAACGCCTTGTCGCCGATGTTGTCCACCGGCTTGTCGAACTGCGTGGCGCCCCCGCTCGCGTTGGTCACCGCCGAACGGCCACCGGTGCGGCGCTGACCTCGCACCACCTCGATGCCGTACGTCTCGCGCACGTTCAGGGTCGCGGGATTCACCCCGTTGACCACGCCGCTGTTGATCAGCGGGATCTTCACCTGCTTGCCGCCGACGTCCAGGGCGGTGGCCTTGGACGTGTTCTGGAAGCGGAATTGGAAGCTGAGGTCCTCGACCGCGTCGCCCGTGTTGTCGATGTGGATCTCGTAGAGCGCGTCCGGATCGAACATGTAGAAATTCGGCCCGCCCTGCGGGTCCTGGAACGGCTGGTAGTTCGCGATGACGGTGACGTAGTCCTGCCGTCCGGCTTCGTAGCTGCGGAACAGGTACAGGTCGGTGGCGTCCACCTTGGGCGTGGCGGTGATGGCGGGAGCTTCGCGATGGCTCGCGGCAAGCGCCCCGCCGCCGGCGGCAAGCGCGAGCAGGCAGGCCGGCAGCAGGCGGAAAGTGGAAGGGTTCATGGCGTGCTGCTCAGTCCGGTGTTCCCCAGGAGCGGTGCCAGGCGGCCGGCGCTCCCATCGCCCGGGTCGAGGGCGCGGGCGATCGCAGCGCCGGGTCGTTGGGGTCGCGGTTCGGCTGCCCGTTCACGGTCGTGCTGGCCTCGCCGGCCGCGATGGGGATGCCACTGGTCCTCATGGCGGAGCGTTCGGCCGGCATCGTGGGCTGCCGGGCGGTGCCCGCGGAGTCGGTCAGCCCGATGAACCCCGTGCTGCCCTCGTTGATCCTCGGCAGGTCGGCGGCGCGCGGCGGCGCGGCCTGGGCGGCGGAGACGAACGCCGTGGCGGCGGCGCAAAGCATGAGTCGGTGGAAGGGGCGCATGGCGATTCCTTTCGGTGGGTTGGAACCCGGGATACGCGCGCCGTGCGGCACCGGATTTGGACGAGGCACGCCTTACGCAGCCCGGCCGCGCATGGATTCAATCCACGACGGGCGGCCGGGGATTGCGAATCAGGGCGGCGGGCTCGTGCGTATCGGAAGACGTCGTACCCACGACATCGACCCTCCAGGAGAACCTCATGCACACCATCCCGTCTTCCCGTCGTTCGTTCATCGGCACCACCGGCATGCTGTCCGCCGCGGCCGTCGCGTTGCTGGCCGGCCGCGAGTCGCTCGCGCAAGGCGTGGCCACCGATCCGGCCCAGGACGTCACCATCCTGAACACGGCGCTCGCGCTGGAGCACGAGGCCATCAATGCCTACCAGCTCGGGGCCACCAGCGGCTTGCTGCAGAAGCCCGTGATGGACGTGGCGGTCCAGTTCCAGGGCCATCACAAGGCCCACCGCGACGCGCTCGTCGCGACCATCCAGAAGCTGGGGGGCCGCCCCGTGGCGGAGATGAAGCTGCAGGATTACGCCCGCGCGCTGAACGCGGAGCAGCTTCGCAACCAGGCGGACGTGCTCACGCTCGCCGCACGGCTGGAACTCGGCGCGACCAATGCCTACCTCGGCGTGATCCCCGCCTTCGGCCAGCGCGAACTGGCGCAGGTCGCGGCGCGGCTCGCGGCCGACGAGACCATGCACTACACGGTGCTGACGAATGCCCTCGGGCGGCCGCTGCCGCAAGGTGCGCTCAGCTTCGGCGCGTGATCCCCATCGGGATGCCGCCTCGTGTCTAATGCGGCGGACCCGGACGATGACCATGGAAAGCCAGGACCCCGATGCGCGGCTGATCGCGCTGCTCCAAGCCGTCGGCCGCGAGGGCGATGCGCAGCACCGGCAGGCGCGCGAATCGGCTTTCCGCGAGCTGTACGAGCGCACGTCCTCGCGCATGTTCGGCCTGGCCTTGCGCGTGACGGGCGACCGCCAGTCCGCGGAAGACGTGCTGCAGGAGGCGTTCCTCTCCATCTGGCGCACCGCCGGCAGCTACAGCCACTCGCTGAGCCCGCCGCTGGCGTGGATGGGCGTGGTGGTGCGCAGCCGGGCGCTGGACTTCCTGCGGCGGCGCGCCGCCCAGCGGGCCGACCGGACCGTGGAGTTCGACGAGTCGCTGAACGAGACGCTCGAAGGCGACGCCGCGACGCCGCTGGACCTCACCGAGGCCAGCGAGCAGGCGTGGGCCCTGAACGAGTGCCTGCGCAAGCTCGAGGCCCGGCAGCGCGAGGTGCTGAGCCTGGCGTACCTGCGCGACCTCAGCCACGGCGAGCTCGCGCGGCAGCTGAAGCTGCCGCTGGGCACCGTCAAGACGTGGATCCGGCGCGGCATCGAGCAGCTGCGCGGCTGCATGGCGCGCTACGCCTGAGGAGCCGGCCCTGGACCTCTTGCGACATCCCGAACTCGCCGACCGGCTGGCGGCGGCCCACGCCCTGGGCACGCTGCGCGGTGGCGCGCGCAGGCGCTTCGAAGCCCTGTCCAGGCACGATCCGCGACTGCGTGCGCTGGCCCTGATCTGGCAGGAGCGGATCGCCGCCATGACCGAATTGCAGCCGCAGCAGGGACCCCGCCCCGAAGTCTGGAAGCGGATCGAACGCGAGTTGCGGCGCGAGCCTGATCCGGATCGCGCCACGTGGCTGTCGCGCTGGCTGTGGCCCGGCATGGCCGGCGCCGGTGCGCTGGCCTCGGTCGCGGCGGTGCTGGTGATCGTGCAGCTCGTGTCCAGCCTGCAGGCGCGGGACGGCGCGCTCGCGCAGCTGCAGGCCGACCGCCAGGCCGCCGTGCAGCGCAACGCGCAGCTGGTCTCCGAGCTGGGCGCCACGCCGAACATCCGCTACGTGGCGGTGCTCGAGGACGACCGCTCCGCGCCGGCCTTGCTGGTCAGCTTCGATATCCGCAGCAGCACGCTCACGTTGCGGCGCCTGGGCGATTACCGCGAAGGCGCCGAGCGCTCGCTGCAGTTGTGGGCCCTGCCGGCCGGCGGCGGGCCGCGTTCGCTGGGGGTGCTGGACGAAGGCGGCGTGGTGCGTCTCGCCACCCAGGAACAGCAAGTGCGCGAGGTGCCCGCGCTGGCCATCAGCCTCGAACCGAAGGGCGGCGTGCCGTCCGAACGCGGGCCGACCGGGCCGGTGCTGTTCAAGGGTCCGCTGCTGCCGATGTGACCTGCACCGGTCTGCGGCCGAGCCACATCGGCCGATTGCTTTGCCGTATCCTGACCCTCAACTTATCGCTTCGGGAAGGAACGGTCATGCAGGAAAAGTCAGCTGATCCGCATCCGCTCAGCGACCTCGCCTACGACTGGATCACGCTGATCCAGAACAAGGCCCAGGCGCTGATCGCCTACGACCAGTACATCAAGGATGCGGAAGCGGCGAAGTCGCCGGAATGCGCGGCGTTCTTCCGGAAGGTGCATGACGCCGACAAGGCTCAGCTTGCCGAAGCCAAGCAGCACCTCATCGCGGTCCTCCAGGGCAAGATGGGATCGCCCCCGAAGGACGCGGGCAAAGCCTGAATGTTGAAAGCTGCTGTAAGCAGCTCAACACGCGACACCGGCTCTGTCATACCGTGACGTACCTGATGCTCGTGAGGCCGTCATGCTGTATGCGACCCGGAGGTTCGTCCCGCTGTTCGTGACATTGCTCTTCGCCGGTTGCGGCGGAGGCGGAGGCGGAGGCGGAGGGAGCGACGGCGGCGGCGCGACCAACGGTGCCCCGCTGGCCGTCGCGCAGCGCAACACCGCGCAAGGGTTCTGGACCGGGCCGACATCGAACAACCAGCACGCGGCCATCCTGGTCCTGGAAGACGGAGAGGTCTGGGGGCTGTATTCGGCGGCAGGCGTCCCCATCGGCGCGATCCAGGGCCAGCTGTTCGGCAACGGCGTCAGCATCAGCGGCAACGTCCGCGATTTCCGCATCGGCAGTCCGGTCACGCAGGACCAATCGGTGAGCGGCGGCGTGACCGAGCGCAGCACGATGGATGCCGTCCTGCAAGGCCAGCAAGGCACCACGCGGGCCCTCCTGGCCTACGACGCCGGCTACGACACTCCGGCTTCCCTGGCGCAGCTGGCCGGGACGTACGAGTTCGGCCCGGACACGCTCACCATCCGCGCGGACGGCACGTTCAACCTCACCAGCGGCGGGTGCACGCAGGCCGGCCGCTTCACCCCACGCCCCTCGGGCAAGAACGTGTTCGACCTGGCGAACAGGCTCACCGGCGCAGGCTGCGGCAGCTTCGATGGCGCCTCCATGAACGGTGTCGGCGTCCTCGATGCAGGCGCGCTGGCCGCGATGATGGTCGTGCCGGACCGGACCGGCGGGTTCTTCATGCTGGCCCCCAAGGTCGTCCCTGCTCCGACTCCAGCACCAGCACCTACGCCGGCACGCACACCGGCGCCCGCTCCGACGCCGGCTCCTGCACCAGCTCCGACTCCAGCGCCCGCTCCGACGCCGGCACCCGCTCCGGCACCGACGCCGGCGCCCGCTCCAACGCCGGCACCCGCTCCGGCTCCGGCTCCGGCTCCGGCTCCGGCTCCGGCTCCGGCTCCGGCTCCGGCACCAGCTCCGGCACCAGCTCCAGCTCCAGCTCCAGCTCCAGCTCCAGCTCCAGCTCCAGCTCCAGCTCCAGCACCAGCACCAGCTCCAGCTCCAGCTCCAGCTCCAGCTCCGGCTCCGGCACCAGCTCCGGCACCAGCTCCGGCACCAGTTCCGGCCCCCGCGCCGGCACCTGCCCCCGCATCCGGGCCCGGGCCCGCACCTGCTCCGGCACCGTAGGTCGTGCGCAGTCGAGGGGCGCCACGGGCTGCCTACAATGCGCGTCCCTCGCATTTCCCCAGCCTGCGCATTCCCCGATGGACATCGTCGTCAACGAAGAGATCAAGGCCTACATCGATCCACTGACGCCCGACGAGTACCGGGCGCTCGAACGCAGCATCCTGGCCGAGGGCTGCCGCGACGCGCTGGTTCTCTGGGGCGACATGCTGGTGGACGGCCACAACCGCTACGCGATCTGCCGCCGGCACGACCTGCCGTTCCGGACGGTGCAGAGCACCCGCTTCCAGTCGATCGAGGACGTGCACCTGTGGATGATCGACCAGCACCTGGGCCGCCGCAGCCTGTCGGACTTCCAGCGCGGCGTGCTGGCCTTGCGCAAGCGCGAGATCGTGGCCGAGCGGCTGGCGCGCACATCGCCGGAAGCGGTGCCCGAGGCGCCCGCTGCCGACGCAGGGGCGGCTGAAGCCTCCGCGCCCGCCCCGGCCGGCGAAGCGCGGGAGACCACGCGCGAGGCGCTGGCCCGGGTGGCCCGCCTCAGCAGCAACCAGGTGACGCAGATCGAGAAGATCCAGAAGCAGGCCGCGCCCGAGGTGGTCGCGGCCGTGAAGGCGGGCGAGATCTCGATCCATGCCGCGGCCACGGTGGCCAGCCTGCCCTGGGAGGAACAGGTGGCGGCGGCCACCGGCGGCAAGGAGGAACTCAAGCAGGCCGCCAAGCGGGTGCGCGAATCGCGCAAGAAGGCAGCCGTCGAGCCGCCTGCGTCTCCTCCGCAGGACGAGGCCGCGATGGACGGCGAGGACACGATCGACTCGCTGCGCCGGCGCGTGGCCGCCCTCACGGCCGAGAACCTGCAACTGCGCGAGCAACTGGCCCGGTTGCAGCGCTAAGCTCGCCGCATGCCAGAACTCGCCTTCACCACGCCCGAGTACAAGCTCTTTCCGTCGCCGCGCAACCGGCACCGCGAGGTCTTCCTGCACGAGGTGTTCGTGCCCCATCCGTATGCGCTCATCGACTTGCCCAGCTTCCACCTGAAGGGGAAGTACAGCCTGTTCGCGGCGCATCGGCTCGCCGACGGCAAGAACGGGCAACTGGTGACGTTCGAGCTGGAGGCCGACGCGCTCAGGTTCAGCTCCGAGTTCAAGCCCGACTGAAGAACGTGGAGCACGAGGGCTTTCCGAGGATCTACGCGGTCGCCAAGTGGACGATCGTGGTCTCCCTGGTGCTGCTGTCGATCCTGGCCGCGGCGTTCTGGACCTGGATCCTGGGCGGGTTCGCGGCTTCCGGATTCCGTGCGACCGCGTCCACCCACGCATCGGGTGCGCCGGCGGAGATCACGCCCGAGTGCGCGTGGCCTTACAGCGTCAACGACCGCAACGCCGAGGCCATGTGCCGGATGTTCAATCACCTGACGCCCGAGCAGCGGGCGCAGGTCCTGAGCCGGCGGAAGTAGCGAACCGCGCGCCGGCCACCACGCACACCAGCGCGCACAGCACCAGCGCCGCGCCCGTCCACTGCAGCGGCCGCACCTGTTCCCCGAGGAAGAGGATGCCCGCGCCCAGGCCGATGAGCGGCACGCCCAGGCTGAACGGCGCGACGCGGCTCGCGGGGAAGCGCTGCAGCAGCCGCGTCCACAGGCCGTAGCCCAGGTCGGTGGCGATCCAGCCGAGGAAGGCGATCGCCAGCCAGGCGCTCCACGGCGCATGCAGCCAGTTCGCATGGGCCGTCGAGGGATCGAGCCACCCGCTCAGCGCGAGGAAAGGCAGGATCGGCACGCCGCTGCACCAGACCACGAAGGCCAGCGGATCGAAGTCGCTGGCCGCCTGCTGGGCCTTGCGCACCACGATGTTCGACGCCGCCCACATCACGGCCGAAGCCAGCGTCAGTGCCAGGCCCCACGCGGTGACCGCGCCGCCCGCCGCCGAGCTTTCCCAGGCGAAACAGGCCAGCCCGAGCGCCGCGAAGACCATGCCCACCTTCAGCGGCGCGCCGATGCGCTCGTGCAGCAAGGTGACGCCGAACAGCGCGCTGAAGAACACCTGGGTCTGGACCAGCACGGACGCGAGCGCGGCGCTCATGCCGACGTGCAAGGCCACGAAGAGCAGGCCGAACTGCCCGACGCCTTGCGCGAGCCCGAAGGCGAGCAGCCAGCGCAAGGGCACGCGCGGGGGCCGGATGAACAGGGCCAGCGGCAGGAACGCGAACAGGTAGCGCCCGGCGCCCAGCTGGAAAGGCGTGAGGCTGGCGAGCCCCACCTTCATCACCACGAAGTTCACGCCCCACGTGACGACCACCAGCAGGATGCTGGCCAGGTCCCGCGGCTCCAGCGGCGTGCGGGCGCTCAAAGCCGCTACACCACGGCGTGGGCGATGACGGCGAGCGTGCCCAGCAGCATGAGCACGAGCACGAAGGCGATGAGCACCAGCACGAGCGGATTGCCGCGCTGGTGGATCTCGGCCATGTCCTGGCGGCGGCCGAGGCCCACGAAGCTCCACATGACGGTCTTGACCTGGCGAACGATGTTCATTGCATTCTCCTTCAGCGGATGCGGTTGACGTCGAAGGTGCTCACGCCCGGCGCGTCGTTGCCCCACGACCGCCGCACGAACGAGGCCACGGCCGCGATCTCCGGATCGCTGAGGCTCTGGCCGAAAGGCGGCATGCCGTACGGGCGAGGATTGCCCGGCGTCGTGGCCGGGAAACCGCCGTGCACGATCACCTTCACCAGGTTGGCGGCCGACGTCATGGTCACCGTGCGATGCCCGGCCAGCGGCGGATAGGCCGCGGCCCCGCCCTCGCCTCGGTCGCCATGGCATTCGGCGCATTGCGCCTTGTAGATGCGGCCGCCCAGTTCCATCACGTCGGCGGGCACGGCGGGTGCGTCGTCCACCACGGCCGACGCGTGCTGCGGCAGTTCGCGCAGGAAAGTGGCCATGGCCCGCAGGTCCGGATCGCTCATGTGCCGCGTGCTGCCCGCCACCACCTCGGCCATCGGGCCCATGGCCGTGCCCCTGGCGCTGGCGCCGTCCCTGAGCAGGCGCACCACGTCGTCACCCGTCCAGCCCTGCACGCCGGCTTCGGCCGCCGACGCGAGCGAGGGCGCGTACCAGTTCTGCATCGGGATCAGGCCGCCGCTCAGCTCCAGCGAATCGCGCGTCGCGCCGAAGGCGTTGCGCGGCGCGTGGCAGGCCTGGCAGTGGCCGAGCCCGCGCACCAGATAGGCGCCGCGGTTCCATTCGGCGGACTGCGCCGGTTGCGGCTCGAAGGTGCCGGGCGAGAAGAAGAGCGCCCGCCAGATCGCGAGCGACGCCTGCGAGCTGTAGGGAAACCGCAGGTCGTGCGCCTGGTTGGGCCGCTGCACCGCCGGCTGGCTGCGCAGGAAAGCGTAGAGCGCATCCGAGTCCTCGCGCGTGACCAGCGTGTAGTCCGGATAAGGGAACGCGGGGTACAGCAGCCGGCCGTCGCGCGAGCGGCCGTGGTGCATCGCGCGCCAGAAGTGGTCGGGGCTCCAGCGCCCGATGCCGGTCTCGGCATCGGGCGTGAGGTTGCTCGCGAACACGCTGCCGAACGGCGTGGCGATGGCCTTGCCGCCGGCGAAGGCAGCGTCGCCGCGCGCCGTGTGGCAGGCGGCGCAGTTGCCCACGCGCGAGAGATAGGCGCCGCGCTGCACGAGCTCCGCGGAAGGCGCGCCGGCGGCAAGGC
>Ga0247819_10000773_pt1 | contig 18021 bp, 24 predicted proteins | sample 13C_Xylose_Day6_FD_193428 | JGI IMG/M metagenome (GOLD analysis project Ga0247819, IMG submission 193428) | Soil microbial communities from agricultural site in Penn Yan, New York, United States - 13C_Xylose_Day6 | ecosystem: Environmental > Terrestrial > Soil > Agricultural land | place: USA...
GTGTTAAGGTAATCCATTGAACAATCCTCAGTACCAAAATCAGTGTAAGTTATTACACCCGAATAATGTAGACTTGTGAATAACTACAGGTTAATTCCTTACTTGCGTTTCTTTTTCTTCTTGGCGGGTTTGGTCTTCCGACGGTTCTTGATGTTCTCCGCCATTTTCTGCATCATCGCAAAGTTGTGCTTATAACGATGATTGGCTTCCTGCATGGAGCAGTTGGCAACGAAGCAGCACCAGAGCAACCATTCAGTCCGATCTTCATTTAACATCGGCAGGACAGGCTCTTTCTTCACGGTCAACATGAAGTCGCTGTTAAGTTCAGCGTCCAGTTCCCGTTGTATCCGCCAGCGTACTTTCTTAAGGTTCATGAAAGGTGAGTTCCTTATCTTCGAGCAGTGGGTATTGCGGAGTAGGACGAAGACCCAGCATCTCATCGATAATACGCTCTTCGTGAGCAATTTCTTGAGCAGCCTCCTCTTGTGAAACATGACGGTCCTCGAGAAGTGCTTTGGTATTCACCCAAGCCTCGTTTACAGTCCCGTCTATCTTTCGTACTGGCGGGGTCGGCATCCCGCGAAGAAATTCACGTATGTACCACTCGCGCAACATGTCAGTATCCTCCGTAATTCAAGTAGGTCCAAATGAACAACCCAATGCAACCGCTTCATGCACTGGCATGTTATCCCGTCTGGCAATGTCCAGTACCCATGCATGGGAAACGTACCAACCGTTACTGGTGTGCAGCTTAGGAGGCTCCTTAGGCAGGATGATCCCCGGCTTATCCAGATCAGTCAGAATAGCTTCGCCTAACTTCTGGGCAATCTTCCGTGTCATCTCAGCGTATTCAGGTTCACACTGGTGAACACGAAAGTTAAAGTTATCCCCTCGATCTGGATCGTTCTTCAAGACGAACCACAGCCAGTCAATCCAGAGCTTGTTGAAGTGACCCTCTTTACGGCTAAACAACGGCGGTTCTGACGGATGAGGAATGTAGATCCCCCCATTCATGAACGACTCAATAAAGGGGAGTTTAAGCATCTGAGGAGTTAGCATGGCCACCCCCAGAGAATTCAGGAAATCACTCATTTGCTTTTACCCCAAATAAGGTTCAAAGGACAAATCCCAATACATCCAGAAAACGTCCCCTATGTAAACCCCGTACTCGGTCCCATGAGGATAGGTGACCGAGTAGATCGTTCTACCGCAGTGATCTTTACCGACCGGGATTGGTTTTACCACAGCAGTTTCTTGACTGGGCTGTAGACAGTTTCCAGTGGGGTGTAGTAGTAGTAAACACCCTTTAGTTCCCGCTTTGAAAAATACAGGAAGTCGCCGTTGCGTTTACAAATGATTACTTGCGTTGGCGAGATCCGATATTTCTGTTCCAGAACAGCGCGGTACTTATCCTCGTCCGGCCAAGCAAATGGGAGACGAGGTGGATCTGAATCGAACGGAATCCCGCTCCACCCCATCGACCCATTGCCCCGAGAGAAACTGATGGATGTAAGTCTCATTTTACCTCCGTCATACTCTTGACTCGAGATTTGATCTCCCCGTAGATAAGCTGGAGATCGGTGTGGTAAACCACTTCGCTCTGGTTGAGGGATAACGAACGATAGTCACCCAAAGCACGACGGTTGAGGTCGTCTACAATCATGTCGCAGATTTCGAACAGCTCGTTCAGTGGAAGATCTTTAACGAACTTCTCGAACCGTTCAGTAGAACTTAGTCGACGAACAGGGGAGGAACTCAGCCGCCGAGCATGTTCTCGGGCAGAGAATTGATCTTCCTGAACGACGGTGAACGGAAAATCCATCCCTACCCCTAAGACAACTGGGGGACGCATCTTCAGCCGCCAAGGTTTATCGGTTAACCCATTTCTTCCGCCGAACGTTATTTCATGGTGGTCCCGCAGTAGAGTAAGTGGGTTAATACCACCCACCATCGGAATAACGGGTTTAGGGGTCAACCCAAGTTCTTCAAAAAGAGCCTTGGACCGATTAGCCCGTTCCTGTACGGCTACTTGATACCCACTGTTGTCAATCCCACAGCGGGTTCCGGTAGACTTGGACAAGAACTCAACCGGAACGCGGTTGTCATGATGTGCACGGGTTACAAGCAGTTCGTCCAGCTCATCATCGGACAGCCCCTTGAGGAACGCATCGAGTTCTTCTGGCGTTGGTTTATCAGTTATCATCATCAGACTCCAGGTTCAGGTATTTGGAGAGTTCGTCGTTCATCTTGAGACGTTTGATTTCTTCCCAAGACTCGTCATCCATCCGGACGTCCATCAAACGAGAGACACCCGAGAAACCGTATTCGGAGAAGAAGACCACCTTCTCGGTGAAATGACGAACACGGTTTTCAATCATCCACGCGTCGATCGCATCGTTACAGATTTCGTCTTCTTGTTCTTCCGTCCACTCATGAATATCTTTCTTGCTCAACCACCGAGGATTGGCGATCAAGCTGATCCCGTAAGACTTACCCTTGTAGATAACCATCCCGTGGTTGCCTTCAGCTTTAAGCTGGGCGATCAGCTTAGGCATGTTGGCGATCTCATGGATAAACTGGCCCAGTACCTCCATCTTGTTCGTAACCTTAGGGCTCAACAGCGTGTTACAGAACGACCTCTGGATGAAAGGAGGTACCAGATGATAGATCTGGAGAATACGCTCTAGGAGCTTCTTAGGATTTTTAGGAGGGTAATCTCGGAACCATGCGATTACTTGACGTTCTTGTTCGATGGACTCAGCGTTTGGATCAAATTCAAAAGGTTTCATAACAGTATTCCTTGGACATTATAGATTATCGACGGGGTAATATTTTATGTTAACACTAACCCAAACAAAGACTGCGGAGCATTTACATGGACATGGTTATTGACACCGACGCCACCGAACTTCACGATTCAGAACACATCGATGAAGTGTTCACTGCATTAACCGATACCATGGACGAAGTCGCAGGTACTGAAGGCCTCACACGCGCTCAGACGTACATGTGGGGCGTCCTGGGTGCAAGTGGTGACATCTCCTATCAACAACGCGTAGCGGGCACTGAAGGCTTCTTCTCGACCATCGGCGACGGTGTCAGTAAGGTCTGGGAATACATCAAGAAGATGTTCAACGCCATCCTGAACTTCTTCGGTCTCGGTAGCGCGCCTAAAGGCATGAGCATCACCGAAGAAACCGATGCCATCCTGAAACAGAACATCGCGAACATCTCCATCCTGACCGGCCAGCGCATGGACCGCGGTGAAGCGATGAAGAGCCAAGTCATCCGTACTCAGGCGGAACTCGACGCTTTCATCAACTACCCTCAAACCAGCCCAAGCGAAAAGAGCGAAGCACAAGAACTGCGTGCCAAGCTGAAAGAAGTCAAGGCTCTACCGGCTCCTGAACAACAGCGCGTTGTCAAGGAAGTGGTCGAACGTTTCGTCAAGATCAACAGCCGCATGCAGAAAGCGCTCGATGAGCAATGCCAGCGTGCACTGGAAGAGTACAAGACCTACCAGCGTGTCGTGACCGTGGACCATTCCTCGGCCTTCGTCGGTACTGCGTTCGCTGACATGTACAGCACTTACGCCGCTGCAATGAAACACAACGCCAGCAAAGAGATCGAGCAATGGGTTCGTATCCCTCACGGCATGCGTACTCTGAACGATGCTGCTCGTGCACAGGCTGAACTCGAGAAAGCTGTTAAAGAACTCGACAGCGAATCCACTTCCATCAGCCGTGGCATCAAGGCTGACGTGATCGCCCAGATCAAGAAGCTGGAAGAGCTGGTTAAGCGTAAGGACCTGCGTCAGGCGAACCAAGACAAGTTCAACAAGGACTTGAAGGCTTGCCGTCTGATCCTCAAGCTGACCACCGAGGCTATTAAGCAGCTGCGTGCTACCTGCGAGAACATCCGTCGCATCAGCAACATGATCAACCGCATCTTCAGCGTTGTGACTGGTTAAAGCAAAGACATAACTACCTACCGCACCTTAGGTGCGGTAGGTAGGGTCTATTGTGCTACTTTGTTTCTCGGCGGCTATCCATTGCACCAGCCCCTACGCAAAAAGCGTCGTACTGGAGAAGCATTGCATCCGGGTCTTCGAGGAACTTCTTCTGGAAGTCCATCATTTTCTGGTGGAACTCGGTATATTTCCGCATCCCATCACGGAATGCTTCGGTGAGACCGACACCCGTCTCTTTCCGATGCTGATAAACCCACTCCATGTTTAGAGCACCGGTGTCTTCATCAATCAAAGGGACCTTGTCCATTATTCTTTACCTGTGATGTTAACAGCGACCTGGTGGGCATCCTCCAATCCCATCTCGAACTCGTAGTGGTACCAGATCACCCACTCAAAGGAAATCTGTTTACCGGGCCCGATCAGTATAGTTGGGAGGTAGCGGTTGCTATAGATCCGAGGAGGTTCGTTATTCAGACCTATCTTAATTTGGTTAGCTGCCATTAACGCAGCCATATAGCCTTTATTAGTGTTGTTCTTAAGGTACCAAGCCAACCAAGCACGATTGATTCCATCTGGACCGTTACCAAACAGCGACGGCTCATCAGGAGCGGGCATGTAGTGGACGTGGGGGATAGGCTCAAACCCACTGACCGAGGAAGGGTCCGAAGTCGATGGGGTGGTGTACAAGGAAAAGAGACGCTTAAGATAAACAATCATCCGCTTCATTGCGGTCACACTCTACTAAAGGTTAAAGGTTAGGGGGCCGAGTACAATGACCCCCTGAGTTACAACTTAGTACGGAACGTTAACAGTGGTTACCGGCTGTGTTGCAGAGTTATTGGTGACAGTTGCTCTGAGGGCAAGCACGACCGCATTCACCAGCTCTTTCTGCTCCTCAGTTGGATCTGCATCCCCTTCATAGGTAAGCCACAGAACCCCGCCATTTCCTTCTTCGACAGAAAGACTGAAGAGGTAAGGTGGAATCACTCCCTCTGGCTCGTCGGTGTGTTCACGGATATGAAGGACAAGGTGTTTCTTCCCATCAACCTCCGTGTAATTCCGAGCAAGACAAGGAGAGAAGCGTCGACCACGGAGCTGTTCCGGGGTGTCCGGCTCGTCAACAAACTCCAGCCGAGGAACACCGCCATGCTTAGCTTTGTAAAGCTCCAACCCGGTGTAGAGGTCATGAACCAGTGTTGACGAAGTATCCTTGTTGATCTCTGTTTCTCGCTCGAAATAAGCCTGAGCGCTTTTGGAGATCTTGATCTTCTCACCGGGCTTCTGAGAGAACTCGAAGAGAAGAGTGATCAGGGGTTCGGGCTTTTCAGCGCCTTCCTTGTAACCCACCAGAACGATGTGACCGATGCCATTGGCACAGCCTTCCATTTCGGGGAGGATCAGTTTGGCAAGGTCAGGATTCAGAACGCGGTTGGTATCTGCCATGTAACTGGCCAGCAGACCCATGCGAGCATGGCCTTCACCGGAGCCGTGGATGGTGTGGTCTTCTTCACCCCACTCACAATCGCCGATCTTGAACCCTTGGCCGATCAGCTGAGCCCAGGTAGTGGTCTTGGCTTTACGGCAAAGCGTCTTGATTTCGACAAGGATGTCAAACTTGACGCGGTCTTTAGTCACTGCTTCGTTCATGGATAATGCTCCTGTTAATGGGATGTATGTTTGGCTACCGGAACAACCCGGAGGTACTCTTTAAGTGAGATCACACAACTCTCGACTATCAACCGGTCATCCTCGGTAAAGAGGGTCTTGGTATCAGTCGTCATCACAACCACCTCACCGGTGCCGTTGTCGAGGGTCATGACATTGAACAACTGTTCCTTCTCTTCCCCTTTGTGTTCGATAAAGCACAGAAGGATCGATTGAGGACTACCATCACGTGGCACCCAGGAACCGTTTTGAATAGAGATGGTCCGGCCTCGGAGTCCCTTGAGGATGTTGTCGTTATCCGCAAACACCAACTGCGGAATAGCGTTCTCGTTTGCGATGAACATGTACACCTTGTTCCAGCACTCACGAAAATCTTTGGCGTCTTCAAATCCGGTAGGTACTAGGAAAGTTCCAGCCCCGCCGTCCGGTATGGCTGTACCCGACATCATCACACCCTCATTTAAATGTTTTTGAGTTCAAAGATCTCGAATTCCAAGTGTCCCTTCATTCGGAGCTTTTTGTTTTCCATATCCCCGGGGAACAACTTATTACCGATCAACTTTAAAGCGGCAGCCCTTAAGAGGGTTGGGTTCTTGGCGGAGTCCATCATCCAATTAATCCAAGCCTCGTTAATGAACCGCCGAGGATAGGACTGTCCTTCAACCACTTCCGTGGTCATGATCTCCGGAGCAGGATAAGGCGGAGTATAAAGGTGAAGCCCCTTTTTGTTATTCATCGAATGACACATAACAATCTTGAGCGCCTTGATAACCACATCTTCCTTACCAGGGGCCAATAAGGTTCGATACCCTGGAGTTCCAAGAACCATTTGAAAGTACAGCACCCGTTCCCCATTTTCGAGTACATGGAAGGCGTTAACATGAGGATCTTCGATAGCGATCTCCAAAGTCCTATCAGCGCTAACGACCCTCGTCAGGATGAAGTACGGAAGCGCACGCAATACTCGCTTGCTTAATTCGACAATGAGCTCATGTGTCTCAGTAGGAAGAGGTTCCTTGAACTGTCTTAACAACTCAAGATAACGCGGGAGTCCAGGTTTTACATTGTTCATTACATCCCCCCCCCAATTACAGGAAAGCTTGATAGGAAACGATAACCTCGAAGTGAGTGTTCTTGTCTTCGAAGAGTTCCTCGCATACAACCTGCTTAATGCGAACATCCAGACTCTTCAGCAGTTCTTGGCGATCGGCATAGCTTGCACGGACTCGACTTTCTGCTTCATGTAGCGGGTTGTTCGAGCGTGGTTCGCGACCTTCTGCCCGGTCAAGCAATTGACTAGAGTAGTTAGCCCACCAATCCATCCATTCCGGATTAACGAAACGACGAACCCCGGTACCGAACGTTTCGATGGTGATCAGGTATTCCGGCTCAGGAATGAATGGGCCGTAGTTACGCTCGTAGATCTCGATTGTCCGCAACGCTTCGCCCATCAGCTTCGTCGGGTTACCGCCCTTGTAGCCAGCAGGAATCGTGAACGTAAGGGTATCAGTGAACTTAGGGTTGTTGCTCCGCTTGCACAGCTCGATGATTTCTTCGTTCGAAGGAGTCAGCGGGGACTCGTCACGGGTCATCAGCCAGTACAGAACGCTTGAACGTGCTTCGATGACGTTGAACAGTTCTTCGCTTGTCTTGCCTTGTGCAATGCGGATCAGGCCGTGCTCGAAGATACTCCAGCGGTTGATTACCCAGCGGAGCTCATCGAAGACATCTTTGAGGTCCAGCGGTGCGGTCATGGCCTTGTTCATGACCTTTACAGGAACCCGATCCAGCGAAGCTTCCAGCATGTTCAGAACGTCACTGATGTTGGTCCCGGGAAGAGGGCGTTTAGCAGCAGACTCCCAGATCTTCTCATTCATGCTGCCACGGTCTACCGAAAGATCAGCGCCGTCGATGTTCATGTCGTTGGCAACGACGAACGCACAGAGCGCGCGGATTACGTCGTTACGATAGACCCCCGAATAGGTGGTCATGACAAAATCGTCACCTGGCTTATCCTGCGTAAGCGAGGCACCCAATGCCGCATCTTGATCTGAATGGAGAATCACATTGATCTGGATGGCGAAACAATCCTTCAAGGTCTTGTCTTTCTCAGGGGCGATGAAGAACTCGAGGTACTTTCCAGAATTCTTCCCCGAGCAAGCGGTAATGGGATGAACCTTATCCAAACGGTTGTGTTCAACGAGATACTTCAGGGTGTTGTTAAGGCCACGGATGGTTACAGCTGTCATAAATAACTCCTCGATAACAAGTTTAAGTAACGTACCTACACCGTGATAATGTAGGTTTAAGAAAAAATAAGAAGAAAGAAAAGTAGCCTACCCAGGTAACCCCAGGCAGGCCAGGTGAATCAAGTACGGAGGCTGTACTTCTCGATGATGATCTTGAACTTCTTGGCTTCACCATTGATGTGGGTCAGCGCAGCATGAACAGCCTTGGAGTAAGAGGTACCCGGGTTTTCTTTACGGTACCACTCGATCCAGTGATCGTTGATGTCGTTCATGTTGTTCAGGAGCATCTCCGGCTCCGCCGTGGGTGCCATTGGTCGCGACTCGGTTGAGAGAGCCGATTCCCTTTCAGCAGGGATTGCTGTGGCGAAGAAATGCAGAAGGATCTGGTTGAGGATGACCGCAACTTTCTCGGACGGAAGAGTGTTAAAATCAATCTCCGTTGGACTCGTCATGTTGAAAGACCCCGCGCAGACTTCTGTACGGTCGTTGAGAATAAAGAAAGGGGAGCGCGCGAATTCTCCTCGGTCATGGGAGATGACCCGGAGGACATACACCCCGAGTGGAATTTCATAAGTTCCGGTTCCCATCTGATTACAGAAGGCAGCAATAAAGCGACCCACGAAGCTGCTCATGCGACCTTTGAAAATCTCCTGAGGATTAATGAACTTCCCGCTCGCGACATGGTTGTTGACGAGGGAAGCCAGTTCGGAAAGGAATTCGTCACGCGGCAGTTCTGAAATTGTTGCGTAAGGGGCCTCCTTTATATTGAAGTACCCCACCCCTATCGAGTTCCCTGTATAAAGGAGCGTGAATGGGATGGATTCATGAGATGCTTTAGTACCGACCTCATCGGGCAAGACCACACGAATCGAGTAGTTCTCAATCGCCCACTCGTAAACCCCGCGACCGGTGGTGACGTACGTATGAATAAGTACTTCACGGGCAAATTTACCCAGTGCTTCTTGCAGCGCGTTTCTGAGGGAAAGTGTCATAACGGTAATCCTTGATTAGAAATTGAGTACAACAATCTTGTTGAGGTTCACGTCGATCGACTGGATAGCCAATGTCGGTGAACGTTTGGATACGTGGGTTGAAACGTTCCAGCCGTCTACGGTCACGTCGACGCGGTTAACCTGCACCGTCTGATTACGGACGATCCCAGTGAAAGCCCCCAATCGATGGTAAGTCACAGGGGCTTTCTCATTGCTAAGTTCGTCGTACACCCGTTCCCACAAGTCATGGGTCAGTACCGGACGATGTGCTTCCCAGGGACTGTCCGTGAACTCGATGACCGAGGGTTGCTCGAGATTTGCCAAGCCTTCACAAGCTTTGACGTAAAGCAGCATGGTTCCTTTGTCGTTCTTTACTTCAACTTGTACTACCGAAAAACCTTCGCTCATTTCAATTACTCGCTTTGACTAAAAAATAAGGGAACCCGAAGGTTCCCTATAAGGGGCATGTCAGTTACAGATTACAGGTTGAACATGCCGAGCAGTGCTTCGGAGTTACCCACCAGACCGCCGGGTTGAGCAACTGGAGCTGGAGCACCCGGGAGGGTTTCCAGAGCCCCAGTAACTTCCGACGACGGGTTGATGTACTCGTCCTGTACGCCACGACCGATACGGCTACCCAGACCACCGGCAACAACACCGATCGCGCCAGCCAGCAGGTAACGACCGGTTTCGCTTTCCATCATCTTCTCGGTTGCGTCACCCAGGAAGTAAGCGCCAGTGGCGCCGACCAGAGTACCGACACCGGAGCCGATGGTTGCGCTGCCTTTGAAAGCCATTTCCAGACCGCCACCGACAACTGCGGTAGCTGCTGCAACGACGCCGCTGGAGAAGCCGGTTTCGCGATTGCCGCGGATGGTGGTCATGAACTTTTCTTTCACGCCACCGGCAGCGACTTCGACCGACACGCTGGCTTCACGCATTGCAGTAGCAGCGGTATTGCCAGGGGATGGAGGGTTGGCTGCCGAAGCGGTGTTGATGGCGGCCGCAGCAGCGGCGGTACCGAGGTCAGCAACCGGAGCAACAGGTTCAGCAGGAGTGTCAACGCCAGCGATCGGGGCCAGGTAGCCTTCGAACTTGGCCTTGTTGTCCGGGTCGATTTCCAGGTAGGCAACCAGCAGGCCAGCGATGCCGTGTTCACCTTGTGGGTAAGCCTTCATCAGGTTCCAGGTGGCGGCCAGCGAAGGATGGGCAGCGATGAAGCCGTTGATCAGTTCGACGCGAGCTTCTTCAGTGGTGGCACCGGCGCCGGCCATGACGATCTTCAGAGCAGCGACGTTTTCTTCGTGGGTCTTTGGGGCGCCAACAGCGATGCGGTCGGATACGGTTTTCAGGGTTTCTTTGATAGGGGCCATGGTAGTGTTTTCCTGAGTAGTAGAAGAAGTGGTGTTGGTAGAAGTGTCGCCGTCTTTTGGTGCAGCGGTGACGGAGCCGCGTTTACGACCAGCAGGAACCGGAGCCGACGCTGGAGCTTCAGGAGCCTTGGGAGCTTCTGCGACGGGTTCGTCGGTGTTGCCTTGCTCGAGGTCCAGTGTGGCTTTGCCACTCAGACCATCCACCGGCATCGCCTTCTCAGGCTTAGCCGTGTTCACGGTTTTGATTGCCCGCTTGATTTCATTCATGCTGACTTTCAAACCGAAGTTCTTGTTGACTTCCCGCACCACGATCGCCCGCTGCTTCTGAGCGAACAGTTCTGGATCGTGGATCAGGTGGTTCAGTTCGATCAGAATTTCATTGCGAGATTTCTTCTCGCCCTGGAGTTGCTTGACACGCTCGGCAACCAGATCCAGAGAATCAGCGAGAACAACCTTTTGTTTGGTAACGGTCATAACGGTTCTCCAATACAGTTAACAGACAATGAGTTAAAACATTGCGTTGTATATTCACCCGAGTAATACAGGTTTGAAGAAAACTGCAACTTAAAAAATAAAAGGCATAATAGGCCCTACCCATCCCCTAGGGGATGGGTAGGTACTAACTATTTGTCACCAAACTGCTCTTCACTGAAGGTTAACTTCCGCCCAGCCCAACCAGCAAACAAGAAGTCTGCTTTAAGGGTGTCGTACTTATCGAACTTATACGTCATGGACATATGAGGCAGATACGCACTGTAGGACGACTGATAACCCCGATCTTTCAACCGCAGGTGTTCCTCTACCAGTGAAGGGGAGATCAAATGGAACACTAACCCATCGCCCAAGACTTCAACGTTCTGAATCGTAGCCTCGTAAACCTTATTAGGGTTCACGGTGCACAACGGCTGATCCAGATCCCGCTCGTCATACATCAACGTACAATGAAGCGGGTACTGGGGCATCTCAATGTTTGCCTGCACCAACAACCCGAGCATTTCGCTTCGCTCTGGTTCTTGTAACAGGACTTGGACAAAACTTGCGTTACTGGCCATTGTGGTTTACCGGGCGAGTTAAGAATCTATAAAATCCTTTACTCTTTACGCAAATCCGGTTTGGCACAGAAGCTAGCCGGCGCCGCCACTGCATTGGGGTTGATCACCGGTAGCAGTGAGTGCATGCGGAGAACCGCCGCCATGTAGATCTTCAGCTCTTGAGACCCAAACGCTTGGGTGTTGGAGAAAGCAATGACCAACTGATCGTGTTCCTTGGTCACAGTGATCATAGGTGCCGCCTGCGCTCTGAAATCAAAGACATCAACCCGCAGCGTACCTTCATTTGGTCCCGAGGTTCTCACCACAACTTCACGAGACGGGAAGTGCCAAGAACGAAGGAACAACCCAGCCTGCTCCAGTTGTGCATACAGGCTATCAACGGTTTCATTCTCAAGACCAGCAAGATCAAACGACGCTTTCTGGGTGAAGACGTTACTGTTCATCGAGGTCATTGTTTACCACCTTCTTCATGACGCTGAAGGTCCTGTGCCCCGATGATGTCAATGCAACGCCAGATACCCCATGCCTCGCCTTGTTCACCCTGGAGACGATGCGCCTCTTCGAATGCCAGCGCTTTTGTACGGAAACGGGTAGGAACCTTGGTGAAGACGGTACCGCCGTTCTCGTACACCTTACCGACGATGTAGCTACCCAGTGGCTTGTGGTAAGCTTCCCGGAACTGTTCACGACGGGCCATCGTCATTTTCTGGTGGTAGAGGTTGAACCCGAACCACATCAGACGAATGCGACTATTAATGTAACGACCTTCAGAGTCCTTCGCCAAATCAGAGGCAGTTGCCCCTACTTCGGTTTCGAAAATAACATTCTCGAAATCTTCCTGGATGGTGTTTGGTACTTCGTGCAGTCGACGCTCGACGAACACAGGAGCCTCTACAGTGGCTTCTACGGCGACTTGGATCGGAACGGCAATGATGTACGGGTCAGTATCACCGGAGGGCTGGTACAACGCCAAATCACGGGATTCATCGAGGTTATCCCCAACCTCGTCAACAAACTTTTCTACAATCTCCGACAACGCACCTTTGACATCGGGACGTTTAAGACCTCGGGCCTCGCTCAGCTCTTTAGCTCGAGCATTAACCCAGGTGGAGTCAACATGGTGCAATGAAAGCGGAAGGTTCGCTGGAACAGTCATAGTGTGATTTCCTTTGCGTGAAATTCGGTTACTTCAATGTATTCTGTACCATCAGCCAGTGCACCAACTGTCTCGCCGGCGCGTTCAACTTTGTCAATGAAACCATTCTTAACGTTAATGTGGTAAACGCTTCCGTTGGGTTGCTTACGGACCACAATAACTTCTGGACCACCCATTACACCTAATACACGTTCCAGTGCAAAGGTGTCGACCACAGAGCCTGATAAAGCCCCCGGTCGCTTATACCGCCATACCCCGTTGTGCTTGAAAAAGTAATGCATACAAAATCCCTCTTCGCTCCAATTTAATTCTTTTTATTAGCTACGCTCAGTGTGCGTTTTAAACGCCACATGTTTATGCATAACTATCTTCCCGTCGTTATTCATCCCTATGGTACTCCGGGAATCGTCGGCTGGAATCATCTTAGGATGGTGCACAGGGGGTTCTTCCTTGGGCGATGCCACTGCTTGAAGGATACGCAGTAAGCTTTCCAGGATCTCCAGTGTTTCAGCGATCCCGAATCCTAACCGTAACAATACGGTCTGGCCGGCTTTCTTAACCTTGACCAACGGGCGACTCGAGCGGTCATAATCGTAAATGAAGACCTCTTGATATTTCCGCACTACCCCTATCGCATATTTGTTGCGTATGCTTACATGCTTGCGCTTCGTGTCGACTGCCATGATCTCGGCAAAAAGCTCAAGCACCTTGGTATTGTTCTCTACAACAACGGTACCATCCATCCTTATCTCCTAATCCAATTAAACGGGGCTTAGATAGACCCTATTGCCCGCAAGTAACCTAAATCGGGTAACTCTGGTTTAGCGCAGGCGTCAGACGCCAGTTTGTCAGCCATCTCGTTGCCATGTACGCCCGAGTGACCTCGGACCCAGTGGAACTTGACCTTGTTCAGTTTCAGCAGTTCATTCAGGACCATATGAAGATCTTTATTCTTCACCGGCTGGCCGTTACCGTAAGCAATCCAGTTATTCCGCGCCCAACCTTTAATCCACTTGGTTGCGGCTTTAATAACGTAATCGGAGTCTGTATAGATGTCGACCTTGATCCCCGGGCCGAATTCTTCCAGTGCTACAATTACTGCCCTTAACTCCATGCGGTTGTTGGTAGTGAGTTGGTAACCCTTACTCAACTCGGTCACGACATCCCCGAGTTGAGCGTAGATCCCATAACCACCGGGGCCTGGGTTGCCCTTACAAGCACCATCCGCATAGATGATGTAGTGATCCTGCTTGGGCTTAGACATTTAAGACCTCGTAATTAAAATTTTCCAACCTTATCAATAAAGATGGTGTTCCCGTTATCAATTGCTCGTTGTTCATCTTCAGTGTAGAATCCGCGAGTAACGGCACCGGTTTCGCTCATGCGACCAGGACTGAGAACGTTCCACTGATTGATTCGGGTTGGTTCCTTGGCTCCAATCAAGTTACCCTTAAGCAACCGGTTGGCGCTGTCAACCAAGTTGATCATGCTGCAACGAGACATCACGGTGTCGATGAAGTACTGGAGAACACTGTCCTCCATATCACTTTGCATGTCATCACCGAACAACATCTCCCGAGTTTTACTGCGCAGAACACCACGACGTTCAGGATTACGGAACGACATCGTGATCAACTCGACATTGCTGTCGTCCCATCTGATCGCCTCGTGAGCACGGGGGAGTGTGATGAGAACTTTATCCTCACTGACCCGGATCATTTTTGCCGGTTCTTTCCCCGCGACATTGATGGAGGTGAGGTCAAACGGACTGGCCAAGTAGAGACCAGGAACCTTATCGCCAAAACGTTCGCTATTCACGGTTACGTTGCGCAAGAAGACGTCGCCTACGAAAAGGAAGTCGGATTGATTCGCGTCGACCCCTTTAATGTCGATGTCCCCTTCACGGAAGTTGCACCACCGGATATTGCTATCAACGATCCGGACTTGTTTATGGTCGTCTTTCTCACCCCGGATAAAGGTGCTTTCTCGTACTTCGGAATCGATGTACGACCCGCGCGGCAAGCTACGACCTTGGAACCGAAGCCCACGGGTGTAAACCTCGGTCAATGTTGCACGGGCTGTTTCTGGTTGGAGCTTATGTTCACGCAGGCCCCGGGGGTAGTAGCGGTGATTGACTTCGATGACCGAATTCTCGAAATCGTTGGATTCCGTTTCAACGTTAACCAGCACAACCGAGCCACGGAAGTAGTCATTCTTGCTACGAGAGTTGAGCAGAGTGAGAACGGTGAACCCGTCTTCTTGGAAATCCAAGTAACGTGGGGGTTCGATATCCAGGCTGGACAGTTCATCCGCCACAATGAACAAGTCGATACGGTCCGCCTCACCACCGACCTTCACGGAGTAGGAGTAGATACTCAACATCTCGGAACGATCACCGACTGACGTAAAGTCATAGTCGACGAGGAGAATGTTGTTGTGGACCAACTCCCCGTTAATCTTTCTGACTTTGGCAATGGGTTCCTGAATAACCCCGCCGATGGCAACAACACCGGGCTGACCGATCAGTCGTGGAGCTGGTGGTACAGCCACTTCTGTTTTAGCGGCTACTTCTTTGCTGTCAGATTTTTTAGTCATCATAGTTTCCTTGGTTAAGCCTGAGTAACCCCTAGGGGTTACTCAGGTACACAGGGTTATTCGTGGAAGTTAACGTGGTCAATAGCACGACCGGCATTGAGCTCTTTGGCAGTGTTCTCGATTTCGTCCAGCATTTGAATCATGCCGAGACGAGAGATCACTTGCTCAACGATGTAGCTTTCCATGAAGTTACGGATGGTGTCACCCGGCTTCTCACCACGGAAGTGAAGCGGCTGGAACGGAGCTGGGTAAGCACCGAAAGGACCAACAGCCAGTGCAGGCTCTGGTTTCTTGAGACGGTCGTCCCGCAGGCCTTCGCGAATCACCGCTTCCACCGTATGGCGAGGGGCGTCAATTGCCAGCTTGACGCCTTGCTTCCACTGAACGATGGACAGTTCCACTTCCGTCTCACTGATCCGGACCATCTTGAGCCCGCGGTCTTGCCGGGTAACATAGTCGATCTCAGTGAACGCGAAGCGGTTGGTAACATGAACACTCGGGAAGTCCCAGTTCTGGTTACGCAGACGGGAAACCCCCTTGATCAGCATGTCGTGTACGGTGTGGATGTCCAGTTCTTCACCGGTCAACCCATCGATTACGATGCGACTACCACGGAGGCGGGACTCGGTCAAGTAACTGCCCGAAACATCGTTCTCGTACGTCCCGGTGCCGGCGACCGAGGTCTTGTTGAAGTTGCTGGAGAAGTACCGTCCCTTGCTCAGCTCGGAATCGATCGCGTCCACTTTCTTCAAACGAAGGTCGATGTATTTCTGACGCTTGTTCCCCACCTTGAATGGACCAGGCTCACCCCAACCACGCTGACGACCGACCACCGCCGAGTTGACGATAACGTTACTCTGGTTGAAAAGGCAGTTCTCGGTTTCAACGTTGACCAAGACGTTATCGTTCACGAACTGGTCGTTCACGCTGGACGCGTTGATCAAGATCAACTTACCGCCCTTCATCCGACCGAAATAACCCGAGCCTTCGCGACGGAATGTCGAGCGTTCATCCATCAGCAGATAGAACGTTTCGTTTTCATAAACGAAAGCGTACAGCGACATTTCAGGGCCTTGGTAATTGCTGTTGCGGATCCAAGGTTCATCGGTGTCAACACCGGCGTCGGTGTGCTTGTTGTACAGAAGGTGGTGCGGGAGCCAGAACTCCTTACCTTCATGCACATACAGGTCGCCTGTGTGACCGGTAGGCTTGAGACCAGTGGCGATTGGAGTAATACTCATGCCAGCGATAACGACGGCTGGACCCTTGCCCTCTTCCACCGGAGTGGCAGTACCGCCGAGCTTGGCGACACTCTCGATGGTTCTTTTCGTGCGGTGGTTCATGGTAGCCTTACCGAACTCCTGATGCACCGCTTTAACCGCATTCTCCCCCTTGGATTTAACAGGCGCCGGAGGGGCGCCCTTCTTTTCGGTTTCGGTCTCTTTCTTGGTGACCATAGCCTCGAGAATCGTACCGCCAGCCTTGTCGCCCTTTTTATCGGTCATGCTCAGTTTTCCTTGATGTAATTAATGAGGTGTTCAACACTCAGGTACTGATTCACATCCAGCATAGGTATATTGTTCTCAGTTGCTTTTAACAATTTACTTTTGCTAGGACGCTCACCTGTAATCAGATACTTACAATCCAACGTGAGTTTGTCGCTCAACTCGATATCGTGCCCTGCAAAGACTTCTATCAACTGATCACGATTCTGGTCAAAGGAACCTGTGATGGCGACCTTTGGACCCGATGGACCCGCCACAGGCCTTACGACCGTGATGGTATTCATGATGTAGTTGAAGTTCTCTTCAAAGCTGGGATTATCAAAGGCTCTGACAATCTTCATTCCGATTCCATCCGAGATACCCGGAATAGAAGTCAGGAAACGAATATCGGTAAGCTTGGTTGCTAATTCCTCCAAAGGGAACCCGTCGAAGGCACTGGCGATGCGTTTAGACAGCACCACACCTACGTCGGGGAAGCACAACGCTTTCAGTACACGATCCAAAGGCTGGACCTTGCTGTTCTGAATGTTCTGCTTGAGGGCAGTCGACATCAGGTTACTCCCTCCAAAGCCAAGATCAAAAATATCCGCTGGCTTTTGGATGTAACCACGACTGACCAGCTCATGAACAATAACCGGACCCAATCCGTCAATATCAAACCCGAACTTGTCCCCCATGATCACCGTACGACTGATTAACTGCGCAGGACAGCCGGAGATGTTGTTACACACGAGTTCGGAGCCAGTCTTCCCAATCCTCACCTCTAGCATCGCAGAGCAGCTGGGGCACTCTGTAGGCGCTTCCAGCGGTTCACCCTCACCCGGTTCAACAATACGGTTCAAGCGAGGGATCACGTCATTGTTCCGCGTAACCGAAACGACGTCACCAACGCCCAAGCCCAACTCCATGAAGTTACCGTAGTTATCCAAGGATGCCCGCGTGCACATTACCCCGCCCAACTTAACTGGGGTATAGATCGCCACTGGGATCACCCGCCCGTAACCACTGGTACTCCACTCTACGGCTTTGACTGACGGGGTACCTTCGGCCGGGGGGAACTTGTACCCCACGCTCCAGTTAGGATAACGGTTACCTACCCCGAGTTCCTTTTGGACTTTAAGGGAGTTAACCTTCACCATGATCCCGTCGGTAGGAACCAAGTCACTGCGCATGTTCTTCACGATATGTTCGTGAGTGACTTCATGTGGGGTATCAAAGCCGAAGTCGTTCAACTTCTTCTTGAGTTCCCGATAAGTTTCCACTCCGAAGGTTTCGCTTGACCAATAAACCGAAAACTGTAAAGTATCCAGTATCCTGTGGTCCATGCGACTTGGGTGGGTTCGGATCCAGCCACTGACCGCGTTACGAGGATCTTTCTTTTTCTCTGTGACCGACTCGTTGTAATCGAGGTAGTCTTTGATGGAGATCCAGGCTTCGCCACGTACTTCCAGCTCGTCAAGATCC
>Ga0247819_10000774_pt1 | contig 18011 bp, 23 predicted proteins | sample 13C_Xylose_Day6_FD_193428 | JGI IMG/M metagenome (GOLD analysis project Ga0247819, IMG submission 193428) | Soil microbial communities from agricultural site in Penn Yan, New York, United States - 13C_Xylose_Day6 | ecosystem: Environmental > Terrestrial > Soil > Agricultural land | place: USA...
GAGGCGCCCTTGATGGTCGGCGAGCTGGAAAAATAGAACTTCGCGTTGCGCCCAAAAGTACTGCCTCGGGTTTCGGCCAGTTCAATCGGGTCACCCTCCTCACCGATGTCCACCTCCCAACGATCGATCTCATCGCCATACACGTAGCGCGCGGAGAGCTCGGCCAAGTTGGCCGCCGAGCCGGCAGTCGTGACATACAACGAACCGCCTTCGAATTCCTTGGTGTCCATGGTGTTGCGCGAGTCCCGCGAACGGCTGGACGCCACACGCTCACGCAGTACAGGCGTGGCCTTGATCGTCTTGCTGATACGCGACGACACACGCTTAGCCAGGCCAAGGCTAGGCAGCAATGTCAGGATGTTGGACGGCGCCATGTGGATCAGGCCGCCGATCCAGTTCAAGGCAATCTGCGTTTTCATCAACTGCGAGGCCACCATGGTGACCACGCGTTTGCAGGGGTGCGCCGGCGACAGGCAACGCATCGGCTCGCGCGCATAAGGCGTGCGCGAGGTGCGGTACTTGCCGGGCTCAGCGGCGCCGGTGTCACGCGGGATCCGCATGTACTCGTCGGCCCACTGATCGATCCAGACATCCGGGTCGGGCCGTAGCCCACGGAAATACTCCTCGCGATACACCTCTGCACCGTCAGGAAATTCCGTGGACATAGGCTTAACTCGTGGTCAGGGCGTGTTCAAGGTCCGCCGACGACATGCGTTCAGCGTCTTCCAGGGAGCGACGAATCGCCGCCGTCAGATGCTTTTCGATTTCCCAAGGGTCGGTCATGGACGCCAGCTCGGGAGCGAGCTGGGGAGGCATGCCAAGCAGTTGGTCGCGCAGCATGCGGCCGGCGTTGTATGCACCGGTTTTGACTGTTGCCAGAGCGACCAGCGAGCCCTTTGCTTTGTGCAACTCGATCTCGGCAAGCTGGGCAAGGTTGTGTTCGCGCAATGCCCGGGCCTTCTGAAAATCGGGCAACTGCCCCGCGGGCATAATTGCGGGCGGCGGCGCAGCCGTTGAAGTCGGCTCGACGTGGCTGGATAGCTGGCTGTACACATCACGCTGCAGCCGGTCTTGGTGGTGGCGATCGGCGACAGCGGCCTTGCTTGGGTCAGCGGTGTCGCGAATCAGCGCTTCGCTGGCCGTAACATCGACCTGTTTACCGTCAGCGGTAAGCACCAATCGGTTGTTGTTTTTCAACCAGGTGATGTAACTGGGCGCCCTGCCGATGCGAGCCGCGAAGGCGCTTTTAGACAGGTACATTGGTTCTGTCATAAGCCCTCCTTTTCAACGGCTTTTCAATGGAAACCTTTCAATTTCAATGGATTGAATTTCAGTAAGCTGGAGACCCTGCCGCTAACAACTTCCCGCGGGTTTCCGACCCCGTACCCCTCGGATAACCCCAGGGTCCCCGGCGATTTTCCGCGCCCCAACTCGGTGCATCACCCCTGCTCACGGCCTGAGGATGGCATTTCGCAGACGCCCAGCCGCTTGGCCGCCCAGCGTTCGTACAACCCGATGGCAACATCGGCGCCGGCCATTGCGGTCAGGCAACCCAAGCTGCCAGCGGTCCAGATCGTCATGCCGGCACCGATCATCAGCATCATGGCTGACACGCCGCAGACAATGCAGGCACCCGATCTAAGCGCCAAGCGCCGCAACAATGCCCAACCTCTCGCCCCGTCCTTGTCTGCCCGCCACATCTCACCCGATACACCGCCGACCAGAGCCAGGACGATCACTAACCAGATCGGCATCTCTGCCAGCGCTTGCTGCTCGTTTGTCATATGATTTTCCTGATTAATCGTCGACGACTTTACGGTTGTGTGCTGCACGGCCTAGCCGCTGCTGCATTTCATAACTCGCATGTTTTGTATTTTATGGAGGTAGTCATGACCGGCTTTGAGTTAGTAAGCCTTGCAGTAGGTGTTGCTGGTGTACTGGCAGGAATGGTCGCAGTTCCTGCCTTTGTCCTGATGTGGATACAAGCCACTGAGGAACAAAAGAAACGCTTTCGGAGGTTTTGGGCGAAGCTGGGCCAAAAGGCATACAGAGTCTGGGTTTACTTATCCTGTGCAATCCTTGTAGCAACTGGGATCGGCAAAGTGACTCAATTTGCGACCAGCGTAGAACCAATGACTCGGCCTGATGTTTTGCTGCTGCTCATGAATTTGATGAGCCTTACCGTCTTCTCAGTGATGTCGCTGATTGTGATTGTTAGCTTTCAACTGACTGACAAAAAGAAAAGCGCCCTTGCTCCCAGTCTGTAGTCCATAAACGCAAAAACCCGGCGCAATGGCCGGGTTTGGTGTGTGGTGCCTGCCGCTCTCTGCGGTCGCTCCTATCGAAGATGACTACTTTTTACAGGTGGATTCTCATGGCAGCAACCCCACTTTAATGCCACCCGGTGAATATGTGGGTAACGCAAGGTGAACGCCTAGGCAATGTCGGTGAATACACTACCACGGCTATCTGTTGCTGTTGCGTTGTCCCATTTGTCCCACCTTTCAGGATCGAAGTGGGACGCCTGAGAGCGCCTAAATTCGGGGCCTCGCCCTACTGTCCTACTGTTCTATCTACTTTCTCGTGTAAAGGAAGAAATTGAATAACACGCGTGCGCGCCACGGGCGCGTGCTGGTGCCCGCTCCGCTCACATGGGCGGGAGGTCTCGACAGGCGGGACGGTGGGACAACCCAACAACGACAAGGCCCGCGCTTGTCCCACCACGTCAAAACGCAGTGGGGCAAGGCGGGCCAGTGGGACAGCAACAGCCGGAGTCATGCCTGGGGTCACGCAGCCTTCCCCATCAACATGCCTTCGATGTTCACATGGGCATCGTGCAAACGACGGTAATACGTCGGCGCACTGCAACCGCAATGCAGCATCTTCTGCGACAGAAAGCTTTCGTGGTTGCAATAGTGCTCCATCACTACCAAGGCAAGCTCGGGCGCAAGATGCTTGTTCACGATCAGCTCAATATCCGCCGACTCATCCAACAGCACCCGACTCCCGCGAGTCCCGCGAATCAGCTCCCCTTTGCACTCCATCAACATGGCGATCATGTTCCCGCCGCTGGGTCCACCCGGGGACGCGATAACTGGAGAATGGAGATCCTCAGCCCAAAGCTTGAGCATTTCATCAATTCGCTTAATCACCGAAGCAAGGCTCCTCGATCGGTTCCACCTTCAACGCCGAAGCGCCACCCCAACCTGCCGGCTTTTTGTAAGCCCAAGGACGCTGCCCACTTTTCGCCAACGCCGGCATCCGTGTCCGTCGCCAACCAAGCCGGTGCATGATCGCCCCGACGCGCATCTGCTCGGGCTTACCCCAATGACCGAAGTCGAGCTTCAGCGCATTAGTCAGCACCTCACTGCCAGATGTGGTTTCACCGATCTGCGATTCCTCCAACCAGGTCAGAATTGGCCCTTCCCACTCATCCACCACAAAGCGCTCTTCCTGCGCTTCGGCAAAGGTCGGCGCTTCATCAGGCGTCACCCACCAGATATCGCCCGCCTCATAGCAAAACATCGCTTCAGCCCAGAGCTGGTCGCGGATCTCGCGCAGCTGCTCCAGGTCGACCTTGGTGCAAGCCACCGGCCAGTAACGTCGGTTGCCGGTGGCGTCCTTGAGATATTCGTCTTGGTTGGTCGTGCCCACGAACACACACTGGCGTGGCACATCGTTCGTTCTGCGGCCGTAGCTCTCGCGGTAGGTATCAGTCGACGCCGAGAAGAACTGCTTGGCCTTGGTGCTCTCAGCCTTGTTGAAGCTGTCCAGCTCCCCCAGTTCGACAATCCATTTGCCACGGATCGCCTGAAAGCCGTCCTTGTCGCCCAGGGCAAAGGGCGTATCCATGAACCACTCGCCGCCGAGGATGCTCATCGCCGTCGACTTACCCGCGCCCTGCGCGCCTTCCAGAATCATCACCGAGTCAGCCTTGCAACCTGGCCTCATTACCCGCCCCACCGCCGACAGCATCCAGCGCTTACCGACCTTGGCCGAGTAGTCGCTGGCCTGAACGCCCATGACATCGGTGAGCCAACTTTCCAACCGAGGCACCCGGTCCCATTCGAGCTTGTGCAGGTATTCCCGCACTGGATGAAATGCATGGTCATGAGCAACAACGCTCACCGCCTCAATCACCTGAGTCGACTTAACCCGCAGGTTGTATTGCTGCGCAAGCCACTTCATCACCCGCACGTCATCGATGTCGGCCCAGTCACCCGTTCCTCCGCCGTAAGGGGCAGAACGCAGCTTGACGATCTTCGAACTGAAAGCGCTGTAGCTGATCACCCCAGCCCAGCGTTCATCGTTGCCGAGGATCAGCTCCACGTTCTGCATGTGCGCGATCAGGGCGCCGCTTTCGGTGCGGGCAAGCTGGTCTTTCCACCCCCCCGCAGCTGGCGGCTTGACGACCGCTAGCACCTGACGCCGGACCGCCTCCAAGCCTTCGGCGACATGCAGATCATTGAAGTCTGTCCACTTGTCTTCCCGCTGACCGGAGAAGATCGGCGCAACCACCTGGCCACCGACGATCAGAGCGGCATTGGTGGCCTTCTCCTCACCGGGGTTCCAGGCATCGCCGTTCGGGCGTTTGGTCTTCCAGTCATCATCGCGACAAACGATCAGCGGGCAACCCGGAAAACGCTCACGCATGGCTTTGCACACCACCAACAGATTGCCCGCATCGAAAGCGATGGCTGCCGTCAGCGAGGTTGCCATATGCAGGCTGGCGCCCGTGGCGTAGCCCTCACACACCAGCACCGGCTCCCCCGGCTCAGGGTGAGGCCCGATCAGGTGAAAGGCGCCCTCCTTAGACATCCCGTAAGGCCAGTAGGACTTATCACGACCGGTGTCTTCCTGCTTAGCCGGAAAGACCACCTGCAGGCCAACGATCTGGTCCCGCACGTTGCACATTGGCACTAAAAACGCACCAGTACGCGGCGCGTAGCGAACACCAAAACCGACGATCTGCTTTCGATCCAGATAGTCGCTACGCCCCTTCTCGGGCATGCGCTTGAAAAGTCCCACTGCCCGGTTCGCCGCTCGACGTGCAGCATTGGCCGCTATCTCGGCGGCGCGACGTTTGGCGTCCTCTTGGCGAGCGCGCATAACCTCACGCTCTTCCGGCGACATCCGCCCCGCCTTCACCTTAATCTTCTGCGTCTCGCCCGAACGCCAGTCACCGAAGCTCCCGAAGATCAGCGTCTCGCCTTTCTCGGTGCGATGTTCATGGACGACATACCAACCGTTCTTTTCTTTGCCCTTGTCCTGAGTGGTCTTGCAGCGGGTCAGCTTGCCAAAAATTAACGGCTGGTCCGGCTCAAGGCCGTAGTCTGCGAATTGCCCTAATACCTCATCGAGCATGGCGAGCCTCCCGCAATTCTTCGATCGATTGGCAAGGCACGCACTGCGAACAACCGGGCTGCGCTAAGCGACGGTCTTCAGGGATGGGATCATCGCAACCTTCGCAGAACAGGAATGAATGCGCCGCCGAAGCGGGCTTGGCGGCGTTACGTGCAGCGAGTGCCTGATCAAGACGCTCCTGCACCAGGTCGTTGGCAAAGTCAGCAATATCAGCCACGGTCGACACCCCGCGTTGTTTGATTAACGTAGGTGGCCCGGTTGAACATACCCAGCAACCCTTGAATACCGCGAAATACCTGCAGGCGAATCGCGGCCAGCTCGTGGTCCGTCACTACGCCGTCGCCGATACTCTTGGCCCATGTCTCAGCCAAGTCCGCGACCTGTCGAAAATACTCAGCAATACCGGTGGTCAGGGTTTCTGGCATGTCATTGGTGTACGCCTCGGCCAACTCCTGCCAAGTCGTATCCCCTACCAGCGCATGCACTGCATCCAGAATGCGGCGATCCTTGGTCAGCTCCAGGATCTCGCCGAATTCCTGAATGTTCACCGTGTGGCTGGGGTGGGTTGGAGACAGCTTGTGCTGCAGCGTGGTGGCGTTTCTGCCGGTGGTGGCGGCAATTGCAGCTGCACCGCCGGGATAGTCCCGGGCAGCATGGTAAAGCGCTAAATCGAGCGGCAGGATTTCCCGCTGCGCCCGTTCTACAGAACTCAGAGCGATTCGGCTCATGGCATTAATCCTTACAGGTTGCCAGTGCCGCGCGACATGCAGTGGTGATACATTTGCCGCGTGGCTTGAAAGGGCCCAAACGCCGGCTAGATCTTCAGGATCGAACCGGCACCGTGCCGAGGCGAACAATCCGTTGTTCACCCCCGGCGCAACAGCTGCCCAATCTGTGGTGGAAAAGGCAGCAACACCAAGGCATCCGTGCCTTGGAAAGCGCGGTAAAGAGAGGTGGTTAGCATGTGGTGTGCCCGCCTACCTTTATCGCGACCCGACAGCGCTGTGGTGGTGCGTGCCGGGAGGAACTGGGCGGCCTTTGGGTCGCCTTTTTTCTAGCTATGCTGCTTTGGATAAAATCGTCTCGGTAATACCGAAATGTGCCAGCACTTCAGCAAGGGAAACGCTACCTTCGCTCTCGCGAGTCAATGATTTTATCAGCGAGACGCTGGGGTCTTTGCTGGCGTATTTGACGTGAAGTCTTAAGTAGCTGACAGCTATGTGGCAACGTGCCGCATAAGCCTTAAGTGCCTCGGAATCCAAATTGTTGATGTAATCGCGCAGATTCATGTGGTGTACCTCCTGATGCAAAATTAACCTTTAGGGTTATTTTTATCAACACCTTTTTGGACATTCACCTAAAAGGTTAAAAAAGCCAAACTCTCAGCATGAAAATTTCAGACACGCGCCTACAGAATTTCCGAAGAGTCCTGGCTGAGAAAAAACTTCGCCTGACCGATATCGCTGACCTTTTGGGCAAAGCACCTGCCCAAGTGAGTGCATTTGGTGGAAAAAATCCTACGAAAGGTATTGGTGACCAGATCGCTCGCGAAATAGAACAGGCGCTGAATCTTCACAGCGGTTACCTGGACATGCCCTTTGGAGTAGGCGAGTTCAATAACGCCACCGTGTTGAGTCACACTGGACGTAAATTGCCTGTTATTGGGTCTATTGCAGCCGGGGCATGGTGTGAATCGGATGTTGTCTTCGATCCACGTGATGCGGAGGAGTGGATTGATGCTCCCGGACCTGTCGGGCCACGAGCTTTCATACTTCGTGTTGAAGGAATGAGCATGGAGCCGAAATTTGTTGAGGGCGATAAGATAGTTATCGATCCTTCTCTTGATGCTTTACCAGGTCATTTCGTTGCTGCAAAGAGAACTAGAGATCAAGCAGCAACACTCAAACAATTGAAGCAAGAGGGGAACGAGCAATATCTTTATGCGCTAAACCCTGATTGGCCTGAAAGAATTATAAAAATGACCGAAGAATGGTCAATCTGCGGAAGAGCAAGATGGAAAATATCGGACCTATAGTAAATCTGAGCTCAGATTTTTAATCTGAGCTCAGACTGACAACCTTTAGGCCGCGCCCGGCGCCTGCACTGCTGGCTCAGCTACTATAGGCTCAGGGTCATCAATATACTCTTCCAACCCTACCTCAGCCAAAACAGCGTTCAACTCTTCAAGCTCAACATTCTTATTATCCTTCAAGGCAGAAATTACAGCACCTGCCACAAAGCTGTATTTTATTTGGTCGTTTAACCCACACACTCGAATCAGGTCAACCACCTGCTCCTTGGTGAAATGCTTCGCGAACCTGATCACAGTGTTTCCAAAGTCATTTGCCATCGCAAATGAAGATGAAGCAGCGAATAGCTCAGCCACTCTCTCCCCAACTGCCTCATTGTACAGTGTTGTTTTCGAGCGATATATCTCCGCCCGGGTAGCTGCCATAACACGTTTTTTCGCATGGGCTTCTAAGCCTTTGAGCGCCAACAGCGGGATTACCTCATCAAATCTATCGCTAGGCAGCGCCTCAACGTAGGCGGAAATTCTCTGCTGTTGATCCTCATCAAGCATAACCCATGCATCGTCCAACAACGTCAGTAAGGGAAGAACCTTATCGAGATTTTCTGCGTCTAAAGCACGAACTATTGGAGAAAACTTTTCCGCTAGCGTTTGATCATAAACGACCTTGTGCATTGACTCGATTGCCTTAAACGCGGTCGAAACTTGAAGCTCTTTCTTATCTGTCAACCCAGCTACAAATTTCTTCAAAAGAACCACAATAAAACTTGTGACCAGGGCCGGACGCGCCTTGAGTAAAGGACCACTTCTAAATGCAACAACTGCCTTCTCAAACTCGGTAGGGAAATAACCAGAATCCACTTCCTTAAGCAACAACCCAAGAGCGTACTTACCTTGAGCAGGTGGGTACTGAAGTAAATATTCAACTGCAGACCTAATATGCACCCTAGCGAGCTCGGCTGGCGGGTTAAAAATCTCACTATCCACAGTCATTGATGGATGAGCGCATCTATTGCGATCCTGCTGAAGCCTATCTAAATCCGTAAATTCAACATGCGATATGAGTTGAAAGTTATCTCTAGCATTAGTGAGAAGCTCTCGCTCAAACTTTAAGGAGGCAGAGATGTCATTCGCCACTCGCGCAGCCTCAAACGCCTTAATTACTGCCTCAGCCTGTTTATCTCCCGCTAAAGATAATTCCTTATATTTGTCGATAATATCAAAAGCAACCGCAATCCAAGTTGAAACAATCGAAGAGCGAAACGCACCAGATTTATAACAGGCCACAGCTTCGCGAATGTAACTCTTGGCCTTTTCATCCCGACATTTCAAAACCAGTTCGTCTAAATCAGAAAGAGGCGATGCCATCAGAAAACTCCATGTACGTGGATGCTAAAAACCATAGGGTAAAGCTATTGCTTTGCCATCATTCTGTCTACCGAAAAGCAGAGCCTTGGGGTAGAACATCGACGCCAAAAAAACCACCCTCAAGGTATAAATTTTTTGACATATTAACCTTTATGGTTAACTATTTGCCTTACTCTTCACCACGGAGCGAGGCATCACCATGCACACCACAGCAACCTTACACGTACACCCAGCCGCCGCAGACCCCTTCCGCATCTTTGAAATTCGCCGCTTGGCCCGCGAATACGGCTGCCCGTTTGTCACCACCAAACCGAAGCAGAAAACCCGCACCACACCTGCTCCGTTCGATCCGAACGGCGGAGGGCATGCAGCATGAGCAAATACAAGCTAGACAACCGCACCCTGCAATTACTCAACGCCCAGGTCAACCTGACCGAGACCTTCAACCACACGCTAAGGTCGACGCCTAAGCGCGAGGCTCTGTCGTTCCGCCTGAAAGTTGAACGCAACACATCCGACACCCTTTTCACCGTTGAACTGGGCAGCGAACGCCACACGCAGACCCTGAAAAACGAAAAAAAGATGCACCTCAAGCTGGCTGACTTCATAGAAGAGATCGTCAACGGCCCGTTCGATGCCAGTAACGCAGCCGATCTGCTGAACATCTCGCACGCCGGCCGCCAGTACGCCCGCTTCGATATCGAGCACAAGCAACAAGTACTCGAGCTTGTGCGCACCGGTGGCGTAGTGAGCCTCAACATGGGTTTTGAGCTCCCCCTCCACGTCGCCTTGCATCGCACTAAAACCCGCTCTGGTGTCACCACCATCATGAGCATCGGCAAGAAAAGGCCGCGCACCAAATGCTTCACCGTGTACGGCAGCGATGTCGAGATCTACGGCAAAGTGGTCGAGTCCATCAACCACCTGGCTGCGGCAGCAACACCCTCCGCATACGCAGCTTGAGGGGGATGTCATGGAACGCACTCTCGCCCAAGCCGCGAAGCACCTCGGTATGACTCGGCCCAAGCTGATCGACCTTATGCGGGCAAAAGGCCTACTCAATAACCGAAACCTGCCCGCCTACCCGACCCGCGATCGCGAATACCTGCGAATCAAGGACAGCAACTGGTACCACGAGACCGCCGGCATGCAGTACAGCCAGTCAACTCGCGTCAAACAACCCGGCATCCGCTGGCTGGCCGATCAACTGGGGCTGGACCTACCCGCCATCCCGGTAAACAACCGTGACGTGGCCTAGGGAGTACGCCCGCCAGATCGTCGCCATGCGCACACGCGAGGAGCGCAACGCCGCGCTCCTCGAAGTGCCGGAACATCTGCGGGAGCTGACCAAAACACACTGCCTGAATGCCTGGAACCACCCGGCAAGAACACAACGCAAGGAGGCTCAGCAAGCCAATGCATAACACCAGCCAGACACCGCTACGACTGCGACCCGCACCCGAGTCAACCACCGTGGAGCTGCTTTACCGCACCTTCGGCGACGTACTAATCCCATTGGAAAAAGTCCGCGAACAATACTTCCGTAACTTAAACGAACAATCGTTCGTGGCCGAGATCAGCAGCGGCCGCATACAGCTCCCTATTACCACACTGGACACCAGCCGCAAGGCGCCGAAGTACGCCCACATCCGACACGTTGCCTCACTGATCGATATCCGAGCTTACAAAGCCGACGAAGACATGCAGCGGCAGCAGGACCACTCCACCGAATAACACCCACAAACCGAACGGCTGACACCACCAGCCAACTACATCAACAGGTGCACACCACATGACCGCAATTCAGATCTGCGCGCTGATCGTCCTCATCTTGCTCGTCGGCCTAACCTACTGGGCAGGCTATCGCGGCGGCCTTTCCGATGGCCGTCTTGAGGGCATTGATGAAGGCATGACCATTCAGCGATCCGACAACTCGCAAACCGTCCGCAACCTGGAGCTGTCACTTAACCAGACACGGGAACACTACCAGCAGCTTTACGCCCTTTACGAGCGGGCACTGGCAGCGTCAAAACTAGGGGAACGAGATCGGCAGACTCTGCTGGAGATCGTAGAAAAACTGCGAATCGCGGCCGAGACATTCAGCGCATTTAGTACGGGCAAAAAACTCGAACGAGACACCTTGGAGCTCCGCGACCAGGCTCTCGCCATGGCGGCACTCCTGGAGCCAGCAATGCAGGAGGCAGCATGAACACCCTATTTCTTTTAATGGCTCAATATAGTGGTCAGGCAGTCATACCGCTAAGCCAAGTGTGCGCTGACTACATGGGATTAACCGTAGAAAAATTCAAAAGCAAATGCTTATCGGGCGAAATACAAATACCCATAACAAGATTAGGAGCCAACTCTCAAAAGGCGTCGCTAGGCATCCATGTAAAAGATTTAGCTGAATATATAGATCGACAGCGAGCTAAAGCGACTGACGAGCAGAACAAGTTATTATAAAGAAGTTAATAACCCTAGAAAAAAGGCCCCGAAAGGGGCCTCGGCAAGACTATGCAATTGGCAACAAAACGACAGGTATAGAACAGAGCGAAGATGGCAAACCAGAAACAAAGTTAGCGTGCGCTTGAAGCATTCTTTTGTCGGCTAGACCGGTTTCCAGGTCAATTTCCACCGTGCCCGCACAGAAAGAATGGCTTTCTGCGCCGGCTGAATACACATAAGGCCTATAGTCATCGCGACTCAATGGTTTCTCACAGCATTTAACCGAAAGTTGAGTACAAGCAATTTTAACGACTGGCAAGGAAGCTCTAACCGCATCTATTATTTCCGCCCGAGGAGTACCATGACGGCCCCGGCCATTTGAGAAAATTATCGCGTCTGGTTTCACCACCGAGAGTAAATCGGAGGTAAACTTCACCGGATCATCAGTTCCTGGCAATCCGCCGTGATGCGGAAATATCAAATACTTTGAATCCGCGGCACATTCTGTTCGTATCATTTCATCTAGTGCCAAGCGGTCCATATCAGCAGTAACCAGTGCAACGGGAATGCCTTTGAAAACTATCCTAGCAACGATACTTACAGAATTACTTGTTAGAGCCTTAGTACCTTTAGGCAATGCAGAGCCGGCGCCGGTCAACGCCATTAGTGGAGTAGGAGAAACAATTTCGATGGAAACCTCATCCGATACCCTTGTCCACCCATATGCCTGATTAGCACTTACACCCATTGTGACTCTGATTGCACCACGCCCCATGAGGTCATCAACCAGCGTACGCACATCTCCCCACAACTTACTTTGCTTTTGGGAGTCGCAATTCAGGACCAAGTGCTTAACAACATACTTGGGATTAGCCAGAATATTTATTAACCCGCCGACGTGATCTGAGTCCGTATGCGAGATTATAATCATTTCAATTTCTTCAATACCCTTACATTCAAGATAATGAAGTAGATGGGTGCGATCAGCGGTATCAATAACCACTGCTTTGCCGCAACTCGTTAAAACGCACGAGCTACCATGACCTACATCTAAAACGGCGAGAGTGGACGTCATATGGAAAGCCAGTCCTTTATATAGATATCTGTCTGACTTTCCGCATCCAAATTAACCTGAGCTTTACACCTATAAACATCGCCGCTTTTGATAGACCGAACTATATCCGCACAAAAGCCAACTTCAGCTTTGGAAATATCCACTTCGATAATTGATTGCGCCTCCCATCCCGGTACCACTACGGCCACCCGAAGGATGGACGGCGACTCCTGCACAACATTTTCTATTCTTATAAGTGTTGGCCAAGGACGTCTGATGCTAGAAAAATTCCCAGAAAACTCACGAATGCAGGTAGCAAACGCCTCCATAACACTCTCACCATTAAGGTTTCGAGCCTCAATAATACATGGAATAGAGTGTCGCAATCGCCTAACAGAAGATATCGTATCTACATCTCTAGAACAGAGCACTGCAGGAATGTTCTTCTTATACAAATTCGAGACGATCACATCCCCGTTAATTGGTGAATACCTTGAATTATTCAAATGAAAGTCGCATACAAAGCCGTCATGATCATTGGAGGCCTTAAGCAACTGTTCCATACCTGCTATATGTAGCACCTCCTCTGTATCCACTCGAAAACCATCCAAATGATACTCGTACAATTCCCTAACCGACGGATCATCATCAATCAAAAACACACGGGAAATTTCTCTTCCCTCGATATTAACGGCTTGCATATCAACTCCCTATAATTGGCAGAGTAATCCTGAACTCAGCACCACCTAACAGCTCTCCCCGAGCAGTTACATGCACCTCTCCTCCTAAATCCTTTACAGTATCTTTCACAATCGTGAGACCTAAACCTGTGCCATCTGGATCGGAAGTTATACCTGGCAACCATATCTCAGATATGTTTCTTTGCGATATGCCGGGACCGGAATCAGCAACTACAACAACACAAGTATCGCCCTCTACAGTTGTAGATATTTCGATAACTCTGTTATTTGAGTTCTCGCGCCTAAATGCATTCAATGCATTATTCAATAAATTTGTTAGAATCGACTCGATTGCAGCCTCTGAACACCGTAAATAAGGGTCTTTGGTGGTGAGTTTCAACTTAATTGAGGTATCGCGCGCCTTATAAAAAGGCAGCATCATCTTTTCGATCTGCACAATTACTGAGTTTATTTCGACCTTCCCAATGCGACGTTTGTTCGCGCGAACCAGGCTCAATGTGGCTGAACTCAGAGTAGACAATGCGTCTAGGGCTTTCCGGATTTTATCAATGAGTGTGACTATGATCGGCTGCTTTTCGGAAGCTATCGCCTGCTTCATCTTTATTTCCAAAACCGATGTCGACAGCTCAATTACTTTCAACGGATTCCCGTGCGACTCATGCGCAAAAGTCGCAGCTGTAATACCTGCCGTACTCAGCGTTCGATAGAGCTGAATCTCTTTGCGGAGGTTATCAGCTTCTTTGTCACGAGATTTTGCATACTGATCAAAAGCTGCAGTAATTTTTTGGCGGATTCTTGGCGGTGCTTCAGATATTATCTCTGTAAGATTAGCCTTTTCTTTAGTTGCAGCCGCTGGAGCGGAGGCTCTTTCGCCCTGCCTTCTGCGCTCGGCCTGATTCAATCGCCATTTGGCCATCCACTCTAGGCAATCCAGTGCAAAAGTCTTTAACTCGATAAAGGTGTCATCTTCGATAAAACCCGAACGGTCTGTCTTCTGGGTTAGTACTCTCAACCCTTTATTGCTCAGGGAAATCTTACCAATCGAGTTGTTAGTACTAGGCCTTTCTTCGGGATTTTGTGTTCGAATTAAGTTTATACCCAACCAATCGTCACCACCCCCGCCATATGGAGAAACTCGCACTTCGTCTTGGTATACATGCACACCACCGAAATGCTTTAGCCACTCTTTCACGTCTTTAAGATTCACACCTTTTCCGGATGTAAAACCTTCTGACTTCAACAGGAAAGCCCAGAAATCAAACTTACAACTTGGCGACAGATAGACACTTAAATCCTTTTTACGCCGAATATCTTCATGCTCTGCTACATGCAGAACTTTACCTTGCCAATCTAGAATTTGGGCGCTCGCTCGGCCATCTTCGCTTAAGTTCGCAGACAGGTGATACTCGCAATTATCGAAGTATTTATTACTTAAAAGCTTCTTAATCTCTTCGAACTCTTTAGATTTCAAATCGACCTTAAAACCAGACTCTTTATCCTCAAAAGGATCTGTCAGCAGTAACACCACACGAGCTAAGCGCTGCAACTCTTCTGAACGAACAGCCGATCTCAATCCATTTAATTCTGTTCTTGTTCCTTTACTTTTTTTCAAAGCTAACGACTGTATAGTGAGAGCGACATCTTCAACAGTGCTAGCGTTATCAAACTTATCCCAATCCACATCTAAAACGCTACTGGTGGCGGAGTCAGCTAACGTGGATTCAAGAAGAACAGACCGGCCCATTCTAAGCGCTGCAAGACGGCCTAAACCTTTGCTACCTGAAGGCGTACGTCCCAGCTTTGTCGTTTGCAAACTATTCTTCGAAGATTTACCGAGCACGAGCCAAGAATTTTTAATACTTTCAACAGACATCCCATCTCCATCATCACTTACGATGATAGAACCACCTGAAACAGTAGTATTAATAAGCTCAACTGTGCACGTTTTAGCGTCCGCATCGTAGGAGTTCTTAATTAGTTCCAGAATACTTTGATCGCTACCTTGGTTTAACTCCTCGCCAAGACGCACCAAAATATTGGGTGAAAACCTAAAGTGAACATCACTCACATCTAGATCCCCCGTAAAGCCATCGAAGAAATGCTCTTAGTCGTAAGGTGACGACACCGAATGACATTATTTAAACGAGAAGAAACCTGGGGATCTTTGAGAGCCTTTATGAGTTTTAAGCATATACCGACTCCCCCCTTGAACGGCTTCATCACTATCAAGTGATTCTCAACTGCCACTGGCTCAGTTCCTTTGACCAAAGTTGTTATTAGACGGTTTTTATCACACGGATTAGAAGTACGCCGTACGACAACGAAAGGCGGCAAAAACTTAGTTCCACTAAATTTTATTTTTTCTTCTGGAACGGCGACGCCAAATGCTGGAGCATTCTTCGCACAAAGAAAAGGAAAGTCTTCAACCCCCTCTTCCAATCTATGTGGCACAACAGGCCCAACTCTTACTTGAAATAGATCGCCTAATATCACACAATCCTCTGTGTCGGATATAGGAGGTACCCACTCTATAGTTTGACCCTTTCCTAATGATGTAATCAGGCGCAATATGAATACATCCACATCAACATTTTTTGAAAAACGCCCATGCAATTCGACACTACCAAGATCAGTTTCTTTAGCTAATGTCTCCCGCCAACGCTCATATCTGGAGCCACTTCTTAATACATCGGGAAGTACGGCAGAAATTCTTTGACCTTTCTTCGCCGAAGAAATAATTTTTTCCACGAAAATTGCCGCAAGTTGCGTTTTACCGCTACTCCATTTGTTCGACTTGCTTGCTAACACATGCCCAAAGGGGGGGTTTGCAACCACACAATCAAAATCACCGCCAACATCTGCTTCCAGGTAATCTCCGGTATAAAACTTATCAAATTGGCGAACAAAACTCGCCAACTGCCCCTCCGATATACTTGGAAGCCCGTGCCGAATTGCAGCAAGCGCAATCAAACGCAACTTAGCGGCAATTACAAAATTATCATGCAAGTCGCAACCGCCAAACTTTTTTGACCAAAATTCTATCGTACAAATGAGATCTTTTTTGATAGGGTAGTTTTTTGCAACACCCAACAAAAGATTGCCTGCACCGCAGGAAGGATCAAAAAACGACTTCTCAGCTAAAATCTCTCCCGCCAGAGAGCTAACTATCTTTAGCGTTATATCGTCTGCAGTAAAAAAAATCCCTTGCTCAGAGCGAGTCTCATAGGGCACGAGCTTTTCTACAGCAACATCGGCTTCACCTCCAACAAACTCTATCGCTCTACTTGAGCTGACTTCGCACCATGAGTCTGTTAGAAGCGTATCAAATAGCTCTCTAATGAACGGAGTATAATGAAGACTTGCTGCTGTAGTTAATGACTGAGCGATCGTCACTTTATAAGTTTCCGAAATCGAGACTAACAATAACTAAAAAACTAGCTCTTTCTGCCATCGACAATCGAGTGAGAAAAACTAGTTGTTTACTGCGGGGATTTCGGGTTTCAACCGCATAAGTCATTTCCCCCTCCTTCCCTAGACAAAAAGACATAAGCGAAGCGTTTTTTATTCTTTTTTTGCCACTGGCACAATTACCTATTTTTCATATTAATTCATTTCGACTTTCTTATCCGTGTTTTCCGGCTGCTTGCTACGATTGCTAACCCGATGATCCTCATCTGTTACGAAGCTTAGCCATTTCCAATCGCGGTACGCGTTTCCTCGCCCCCTAAGATGAGTGTAACGACGCAGCGAATTCCAATCCCTGTGCCCTGACACACTGGAGACTCTCGGAATGTCCCAGTCCATCTCGAACAGCCGGCTCACACCTTCGTGTCGCAGATCATGAAAATGCAGGTCTTTAATTCCTAGCATCGGACAGGCCCGCGTAAAGGACGCCGATACCGACTTGGCGTTGTAGGGAAAGATTTCCTTCTCCGTCTTTGGCATGGACTGCAAAATTGCCCAGGCCTCATCCGGCAAATGACACCACACGTTATTGCCGATCTTCTGCCCAGGGTTTTTCATGTCCCGCACCAATACAGCCTGACGGGACTCATCCAGGTCCTCCCAGAGAATCCGCGTAATCTCCTCCTGCCGGCGGGTTGAGAAAATCGCGAAGGCGATCATCTTCGGCATGTCGATCTGGGCTTTTCGGCGCGCCTGCATCTCGAAGAAGTGCCCCATCAGCTTATCCAACTCCTCCAAGGTCGGCCGACGATTGCGTTCCTTGCTCTTGCTGACCATGCCCAGCTTACGCAACACCTTCCGCGCATCCGACATGGCCAGCGGGTCGACCTCATAACCCCACGCCGGCCGCGCCACAGATAGCACCGCCCCCAGGTGCGACAAATCGTTGCCGACAGTCTGCGCCTGCACGCCGCCGCCCTCCTTGCTCATCCGCCATTGCGCGAACTCCACCAACTTCTGGCTGCTCAGCGCCGAGTCGTCGAGCTCGCCCAGCCAGGTGTCCTTGATCGCGCTCAGTGTCGCGCTCTTGGTCTTGCCCATCGGCCGGATCTTCTCGTACTCCTCCAGGTATTGCTCGATCATCTTCTTGATCGTCACACCCTTGCGGTTCGCGCGCTCGATGGCACCCGGCTCGGCCAGCTCCGTCTCGCGACGCTTGATCCAGGCTTGGGCGACCTGCTTGCGGTCGAAGGTTTGGCTTTCCTGATAAACTGTCTTCCCGTCCTGATTGATCCGTATCTGCGCCGTGTAGGCCGTCGAATTGTCCTTGCGCTTGCGTGATGTGATCGTGCCCATTTCCAGTTGCTACATTGCCGAGTTCGCTTGCTACATTGTAGCAACCGCTCTCGAAAAACAAGGAAAAATGGGTAAAAACCGCTGTATAAAAGATCAGTATCAATGAATTTCGAAAAAGCTGAAGCCCCCGTAAACTCTAGCCACTCCCGTCCTGAGCTATCCCGCCGCTTCAGTGTGGCGCCGATGATGGATTGGACTGACCGCCATTGCCGCTTCTTCCTACGCCTGCTGTCGAAAAACGCCCTGCTCTACACCGAGATGGTGACCACGGGTGCCTTGCTCAATGGTG
>Ga0247819_10000776_pt1 | contig 17971 bp, 17 predicted proteins | sample 13C_Xylose_Day6_FD_193428 | JGI IMG/M metagenome (GOLD analysis project Ga0247819, IMG submission 193428) | Soil microbial communities from agricultural site in Penn Yan, New York, United States - 13C_Xylose_Day6 | ecosystem: Environmental > Terrestrial > Soil > Agricultural land | place: USA...
GACTTCGTCAACGACGGCCTCACGCAGGAACACATCCTGACCGCCGCGATCGGCGCCGAACCCAGTGACCCATTCAACCCAGCGAGTGCCGCATGACGCCTGATCTCACATCTCTGCCAAAGCGCGCACAGAGCGGCGCGACCCATTCGTCCGGCCAGCGCTTCAAGCAGCTGTTCACGCGCTACAAGCTGCTCGCGCTTCTGCTCGCCGTCGCCGTCATCTGGATCTTCTTCTCGTTTCTCACCGACGGCGCATTCGTCACGCCTCGCAACCTGTCGAACCTGCTTAGGCAGATGTCGATCACCGGCATGCTCGCATGCGGCATGGTGTTCGTGATCATCGCGGGGGAGATCGACCTGTCGGTCGGCTCGCTGCTCGGGCTGCTCGGCGGCGTGGCCGCGATTCTCGACGTCACCTATCACTGGCCGCTCGGCCTCACGTTGCCGGCGGTCATGCTGCTCGGCGTGGCGATCGGCTTCTTCAACGGTTGGTGGTCCACGTACCTGCGCGTGCCGTCGTTCATCGTCGGGCTCGGCGGCATGCTCGCGTATCGCGGCGTGCTGCTCGGCATCACCGGCGGCTCGACGGTCGCGCCGGTATCCGACAACCTCGTCTTCATCGGACAGGGCTATCTGCCGCGCATCGCCGGCAATGCGCTCGCCGTCGTGCTGTTCCTGCTGCTCGCCGTGCTCACCGTGCGGCAGCGCCAGAACCGCCAGCGCTACAGCCTGCCCGTCGTGCCGATGTGGCAGGACGGCGTGAAGATCGCCGCGGCGGGGCTGATCCTGCTCGCGTTCGTGGCGACGCTCAACCGCTACGGCGGCATACCGGTGCCGGTGCTCCTGCTGCTCGCGCTGCTCGGCGTGTTCACCTACATCGCGACGCAGACCGTGTTCGGGCGGCGCATCTATGCGGTGGGCTCCAATCTCGAAGCGACGCGGCTCTCGGGCGTGAACACCAACCGCGTGAAGCTCGCGATCTTCGCGCTGATGGGCCTCATGTGCGCATTCGGCGGACTGATCAACACCGCGCGTCTCGCGGCGGGGTCGCCCTCGGCGGGATCGATGGGCGAACTCGATGCGATCGCGGCCTGCTTCATCGGCGGCACGTCGATGCGCGGCGGCTCGGGCACCGTCTACGGCGCGCTGATCGGCGCGCTCGTGATGGCGAGCCTCGACAACGGAATGTCGATGCTCGACGTCGACTCGTACTGGCAGATGATCGTGAAGGGCGCGATCCTCGTGCTTGCCGTGTGGATCGACGTGGTCTCGGGGTCGAACCAGCGCTAGCCTGTGCCTCGTGCGCGCAGGTTCATGCTCCTTCGTCATCGGTCATATGACGCCGGGGCTATCGCCAGCCGGTGCCGCGTCTTCCAGAATGCTCCCCGGATCTTTTGACTGAAGAGGAGTGGCACATGAATGGAAGCGAAGGCAGCGCACGCATGCGCGAGCGCCTGCGCGGCAAGCGCGTGATCGTGCTGGGCGGCTCGTCGGGGATCGGCTACGCGGTCGCCGCGCAGGCGGTGGAGGAGGGCGCGGACGTCGTGATCGCATCGAAGAGCGCGGAGCGCGTGGCGCGCGCCGCGAGCGAACTGGGCGGCCGCGTGGAAGGCCGCACGCTCGACCTTTTCGACGAACGTGCGATCGAAGCATTCTTCGGAGAGACCGGCGCATTCGATCATCTGGCGTTCACCGCGGGCGACACGCTGCAACTGACCGACTTGCGCACGGCCGATCTGCAAAAGGCGCGGCAGGCGTTCGACGTGCGCTACTGGGCGACGCTCGCCGCCGCCCGCTACGCGGCGCCGCATCTGCGCGAAGGCGGATCGATGGTGCTGACGAGCGGCATCTCCGCGCATCGCCCGGCGAAGGGCTGGGTGCTCGGGGCGAGCGTATGCGGGGCCGTCGATGCGCTCACGCGCGCGCTCGCAATCGAGTTCGCGCCGCTGCGCGTCAACGCGGTGTCGCCGGGTCTTGTCGCGACCAATCTATGGCAGACCATGAGCGAGCAGGACCGGCGCGGCATGTATGAAAGCGCGGCGAAGGCGCTGCCCGCGGGGCACGTGGGTCATGCGGGCGATGTCGCCGCCGCGTACCTCTTCCTGATGAAGAGCGCGTTCGCGACGGGCCAGATCCATGTCGTGGATGGCGGTGCGCTCATCGCGTAGAAGCGCGAGGGCGGCCACCGCGAGCGTGCGCTACACGCGCTACAGGCCGCCGCCCTGCAACTCGACCTGCTGCCGGCCCGCGCGCCTCACCGCAGCGCGGCTCAGATTGAAGCCCATGCCGATGATCATCAGGCCGATCACCATCGCGGCCACGCGGTCGAGCATCGGAATGCCGGCGAAGCTCCCCGCGATGCCGACCGCGGCGATCACGGCCGACACCGCATCCGAACGCGCATGCCATGCGCTTGCGAGCAGGACGTCGGACTGGCTGCGCTCTGCTTCGGCGATCATGTAGCGAAAGAGCGCTTCCTTCGCCACGATGACGAAGAGGGCCACGGCGAGCGCGCTCGCGTGAATGGACGGCGCGCCGGTCGCATCGGCGAAATACGCGGCGCTGTGCCACAGCATTTCGGCCCCGGTCGAGACGAGGAGCGCGCTGATGAGCAGCGACGCCAGCATCTCCATGCGGCGCGCTTCGCGCATGCGGTTTGTGTTACCCGCCGTGGCGACGACATGCAGCACGGCGAGCACCACGCAGTCGGCGGCGAGATCGGCTAGCGTATGGATGCCGTCGGCGAGCAGCGCATCGGACCCGGCTATCCAGCCGACCGCGATCTGCATTGTCATCAGGGCGACATTCAGTGCTGCGCTTGCCCAGGCTGCCTTGCGGGGATTGCTGCGTCTTGCGGTGACATGTTCGGACGGCGGCGACATCGTGTGGGTATTCGGTGGTCTTTTCGAGACCGTAACCCGGAAAAATTGCGCGGCCGTGACAAGGAGGGATTGCCCGGCCGGCGCGCGATGCGCGGCGGCACGGGCGCATGTCGTGCGCGTTGTGCGTATCGCGCGTCAGAGCATGTAGCGTGCGACGATCCACAGGAGCCGCGAGCGCGGCGTGCGCACGCGCTCGCGCGGCAGGTCGAAGCCGCGCCTGACGTTGGCGTCCAGCACCGCGCGATACGCGGCCGACATGATGCGCGGCGCGCGCACCTGTGCCCGGGGCGCGGCGGCCATGATCGCGTTGGCCTCGACGAAGTACTCGCGCGCGCGGGCGGCGAGCACGGCGCACACGCCCGGCAGGCGCGGATCGGCGACGATGGCGGCGACATCGGTTGCGGATATGCCTTCGCTCGCCAGCAGCTCGCGCGGCAGATACACGCGGCCGATGGCGGCGTCTTCGTCGATGTCGCGCAGGATGTTGGTGAGCTGCAGCGCGCGGCCGAGATAGTGCGCGAGCCACCAGCCCGCTTCGTCCTCGATGCCGAATATCCTCACCGAGAGCCGCCCGACCGCGCTCGCCACGCGATCGCAAAAGAGGTCGAGCGTGGCCTCGTCGGGCGCGACGATGTCTTCGGCCGCGTCCATCGCCATGCCGTCAATCACGGCCATGAAGTCCTCGCGCACCAGATGGAACGTGTGGATGTGGCGCGTGAGCGCCCGCAGCGAGCGCCGCGGCGATCCGCCATAGCAGTTGCCGATGTCCTCGCGCCAGCGCTCGAGGGCCGCCATGCGTTCGGGGCGGGACAGTACGCCGTTGTCGGCGATATCGTCGACGGCGCGGCAGAACGCATACACCTGGTACATCGCGTCGCGCTGGAGCGCCGGCAGAATGCGCATGGCGAGATAGAACGAACTGCCGGACGAGAGCTTCGCGGCGTCGGCGGCAGGTTCTTCGGCGATCAGATCGGACACGGTCAAAACGGACTCCGCTAGGGTGCCCCGAGGGCGGTTCTGGAACAAGGCGATGGCCTGAACGTCCGCACTTTCGCGGCGATGCGTGCGCCCCCCGGCTGTAAGGAAACCCCGGCGGCGGCATGCGCGAGCGAATGACTGGGGCGCGGCCGTGCGTTCACACCCGGGATAACGCTTTCGGGTCCGCGTTTATTCCTTCGATTCGTTTTTTATTTGTCAAGTTGGCGTAATTTCGGCAGCATCGGCGGCGCATCCGATCAGCGGTCGAATCCGCCGGGCCATCCTCGATCGATGCGATTCAATCGTTGCGCGGGCACGGGGCCGGGGCATGCCCGGACCGGCGGACGCTGGCGGCAATCACTATCGGGGGTGGTTCTTCCCTCGGAAGGAGGGTTATGCGCCGCGCCGTGCTGCTCTACATTTGTGGCTCCCGGTTTCCAACCGGACTGCGAGGAGATGAGAGATGCACGGAACTCCGATTGAGTACAAGGGCTGGGTGCTCACACCCATTGTGTCTCGTACGCCGACCGACCATGCGGTGGTCCTGCTGGTCGAGAAGCCCAATGGAATTCGCCAGGCGATGGGGCCGCTTGGACGATTCAAATCCGCGGATGCGGCCTGTTCATTCGCGATCGAATACGGCAAGGCCACGGTCGACGGCCAGCCGGCGCCAGGCCCGGCGCATGAAGCCGCCGGACGGCGCGCATGACCTGCAGCGTGCCGGCTGACGGAGGCGCTCTGTCAGTGGCGGACGCGGTTGCTCGCCCGGGCCAGTTCGCGGGCTGCGAGCGACACGTCATCCCGTGTGCGGCTGGTTGCGTGCTCCACCCGATGGCACGCGCCTCGAATCAGCAGAACCGCACCGAGCGCGGACATGACCCAGATGGAAAGAAACATCGTCAAGGCGTTCATCCAGATTCCCCGAAAGCGGGTTGAGTGTGTGGGCGGCTCCGGCATCGTCGGGCAGGAGCCGCCCGGTTTGTACAGCCAGTCCAGCCAGTCCGACTTCAGGCGCGCGCTGCCGGAAAGCCCAGCAGGCGGCCGATCAGTTCTTCAGCGATTGCCTGCTGCGCTTCGAGCGACTCCCGAACCGCGCGCAGATGCGCATCTTCCAGGCGGCCCGCAGCCGCAAGCGTTTCCCCCGCAAGGCGAAAGACACTCTCCGAAGCATTCCCGAGCGCACGCATGAGCGCGGCGGTTTCGCCGGGCATATCGGCGTGTCCGCAAGCGGATCGCGGCGCCGACGGCACCGGCAGTCCATGCGCGATGCCGCGGGCGTGAGCGTGAGCGGCGGTGTCGTCGAGGGCGAGGCGGGCGTTCGGCTGCATGTCCGTGTTCCTTGTCGAGTGCGTGATTGGAGTGTGCAGCCGCGCGCCGAAATCCGATTTGCCGATTAGCACGGGATTTCAGGTCTATTTCAGCGGAGGCACTCGGGGCAAGGAGGGCCGTTCAGATGCGGCCGTGCGGAAACGACATGCGTCCGGTCCGTTGCGGGCCGGTGCTCGATGCGCACGATCGTTCGTTTTTATGGTAGAGGCGCGTGTTGCTTATCGACGCGTGCCCGCGGCGGACGCGCGTGTCAATTGCAGCCGTAGCCGGTGCGAGCGTTCCACCAGCAGATCGCTTCGCCGTCGGTGCAGATGAACATGTTGCCGATGGTGTCGCACTGAACGCTCGTCTGCCGCCGGGGAACCGCCGCCGGGTTGGTGTTGGAAATCTCGGATTGCGACGACACGACCGCGGCCTCCGTCGCCGCGCGGACCCGGGCGACGCCCTCGGGCGGCTTTTTCTGTGCGGCGGGCGGGGGCGGCGCGCTCACGCACGCCGAGACGGCGAGACTCAGACCCAGGACCGTGCAGATCCATCCGGACTTCGACGAGCGCATGGTTCTCCCCCGTATCAGCGCGGCCGCCGGACGGCGGCTCACGAAAAGAAAAGTATAGGAAAAATCGACCGGGCGGTTGCGGGAATGTCTGGTGGTCCGGGCCGCCCGTTTTTAACCTATAGTCGAATCGGCCTGTCCTGTTCCGAAAACGGAACCGAATGCCGTGCCGCCGGCCGCTAGCGCTCTTCCAACAATGATCATGGGGTGTCAACATGACCGCTGAGCACATTCGACTGGTGGAAGCGCGCAAGCAACGGGCCGGCTGGAAGAAGTGGGGCCCCTATCTCTCGGAGCGCCAGTGGGGCACGGTGCGCGAGGACTACAGCGAGTCCGGCGACGCGTGGAATTACTTCAGCCACGATCAGGCGCGCTCGCGCGCGTATCGCTGGGGCGAGGACGGGCTCGCGGGCATCTCCGACGATCATCAGCATCTCTGTTTCGCACTTGCGCTGTGGAACGGCAGGGACCCCATCCTGAAGGAACGGCTTTTCGGGCTGACCAACAGCGAAGGGAACCACGGCGAGGACGTCAAGGAGTATTACTTCTACCTCGACTCCACGCCGACGCACTCGTACATGAAGTACCTGTACAAGTATCCGCAGTCGGCGTTTCCCTATGAAGACCTCGTCGTCACGAACGGGCGGCGGACGCGCAACGACTACGAGTACGAACTGCTCGACACGGGCGTGTTCGACGGCGATCGCTATTTCGACGTGTTCGTCGAATATGCGAAGGCGTCGGCGGAAGACATTCTCGTCGAGATCACCGTGTGCAACCGGGGTCCCGAACCGGCCGCGCTGCACGTCCTGCCGACGCTCTGGTTTCGCAACGTCTGGTCGTGGGGCAACGAGACCGCGCGGCCCGGGCTGCGGCAGCGCGCGGAAAGCCGGGGCGGCGGCGAGGGCGGCGCCGTGATCGCGGCGTCGGATGAGGCGCTGGGCGAGCGCTTCCTTCATTGCGAAGGCGCCGCGTCGCTCATCTTCACCGAGAACGAAACCAACACCGAACGTCTTGCCGGCGTGCCCAACCGCACGCCGTACGTGAAGGACGCATTCGACAGCTACGTCGTCCACGGCCGCGGGGACGCGGTCAATCCGGCGAAGACCGGCACGAAGGCGGCGGCGCACTACGCGCTCATGCTGGGCGCGCACGAGTCGCGCAGGCTGCGGCTGCGGCTGACCGGCGAAGCCCCCGCGGACGCCCCGGGCCCGGGTCCGTTCGGAGCCGCCTTCGATGCCGTGATGGCCGCGCGGCACCGCGAGGCGGACGAGTTCTATGCGAGCGTGATTCCGCCGGCGCTCGGCGCCGATGCCGCCAGCGTGATGCGCCAGGCGCTTGCCGGCATGCTGTGGTCGAAGCAGTTCTACTACTACGACGTCGACAAATGGCTCGGCGAGCGCAATCCCGACCGGTCCGGGAAGCAACGCCAGGCGCCCCGCAACGAGCGCTGGCACCACATGTACAACGCCGACATTCTCTCGATGCCGGACAAGTGGGAATACCCGTGGTACGCGGCCTGGGATCTGGCGTTCCACGTGATTGCGCTGACGCTCGTCGACGACGACTTCGGCAAGGAGCAGCTGGACCTGATGTTCAGGGAGCGCTATCTGCACCCGAGCGGCCAGGTCCCCGCGTACGAGTGGAATTTCGGCGACGTCAATCCGCCGGTGCATGCGTGGGCCACGATCTTCACGTACCGGCTGGATCAGGCGCGGCACGGGCAGGGCGATATCGAATGGCTCGAACGTTCCTTCCAGAAACTGCTGCTCAACTTTACCTGGTGGGTGAACCGCAAGGACCGCTCGGGCAACAACGTCTTTGAGGGCGGTTTTCTCGGGCTCGACAACATCGGCGTGTTCGACCGCAGCGCGCCGCTGCCCACGGGCGGCTATCTGGAGCAGGCCGACGGCACCGCGTGGATGGCGCTCTATTGCCAGAACATGCTCGAAATCACGATCGAGCTGGCGCTCGCGCGGCCCGCCTACGTGGAGATGTGCGCCAAGTTCGTCGCGCACTTTTTGTGGATCGCGTCGTCGATGCTCCGCACGGGCGACGACACCGGCATGTGGGACGAGGAAGACGGCTTCTTCTACGACGTGCTGCGGCTTCCCGACGGCCGTGCGCAGCGCCTGAAAGTGCGCTCGATGGTGGGGCTGCTGCCGCTGTGCGCGGTCACGACGTTCAGGGGCGATCTGCTGCAGAAGGCGCCGGAGGTGCGGCGCGGCCTGCGCCGCTTCATGGAGGCGCGCCCCGAACTGACGGCGTTCATCCATGATCCGAACCGGAGCGGCTACGCGGGCCGCAAGCTCGCCGCGGTGCTGGACGAAACCAGGCTGCGCCGCGTGCTCGCGAGAATGCTCGACGAAAGCGAATTCCTGAGCCCGTACGGCATCCGGTCGCTCTCGCGCCATCACGCGGATCATCCTTATGTGCATCGCGTGGGGGAGCAGGAATACCGCGTGCCGTATCTGCCCGCCGAGTCCGACACGGGCATGTTCGGCGGCAATTCGAACTGGCGCGGGCCGATCTGGATGCCGGTCAACGCGCTGATCATCCGCGCCCTCCTGCAGTATTACACCTACTACGGCAACGATTTCACGATCGAGTGTCCGACCGGTTCCGGCCGCCAGATGACGCTGTACGAAGTGGCGCAGGAGCTCACCCGGCGCCTCGCCAGCATCTTCCTGCGCGACGGGGACGGGCGCCGCCCCGTCTACGGCGGCAGCGACACGTTCCAGGAGGACCCGCTCTGGCGCGACTACGTGCTCTTCTACGAATATTTCCACGGCGACAACGGCGCCGGTCTCGGCGCGAGCCACCAGACCGGATGGACCGCGATCGTCGCGCGGGCGATGCATCTGTTTTCGACCACCACCGCCGAGCATATGCTCGAGCTGGGCAAGACGGCCTACTTCATGAAAGACCCGCTGTGGCAGAACGCGGCGCGGGAACCGGTCGCGTGATGTGCGCGTGATGTGCGCGTGACGTGGGCGCATTGCGCCGGGGATCGGCCCATGACGCGGGCTGAGGCGTCATGAAGCGATGGCCGTGCGCGCGGGCGAAATGGCGCGCCTCGCTGCTGCGCGCGGCGAATCAAAGCCGCGCTCTGTGCGGCTGCGCACATATCTTTCGTCGTACCTTACAGAAACTCATCGCCAGCAACGCGACCGGCGGCCCGCCGCCTCATCGAAACGAGGCGCTCCCGATGCGCGATTCGCGTGGCGCAACCGTGACGAGGTGCAGGATGGCAGCCCGATATCCCATCATCTATATCCGCGGCTACGCGATGACCGAGTCGGAGCGCAACGAAACCGCCGCCGACCCGTTCTGCGGTTTCAACGTCGGCTCCACGCTCTATCGCGCGGTGCCGGACAAGACCGCGAAGCCCGCGCGCTTCATCTTCGAGTCGCCGCTCGTGCGTCTCGTGACGGAATACCAGTACCAGCACGTCTACCAGAACGGCGCCGACATCATGGACCCCGACTGGCAGCCGCCCCGCGACGAGGACGGCAACCCGACCGTCGGCATTCCGTCCGGCTCGCTCGTCATCTACCGCTATTACGACGACGGCTCGACATTCTTCGGCGAGGGCAAGGCCCGCGACATCGAGGCCTACGCGAAGGGTCTCAATGACCTGATCCTCAAGATCCGTTCGCTCGTCTGTTCGCATGTGCCGAAGGGCGGGCAGCAGATGAAGGAAGCGGATTTCCGCTGCCATCTCGTCGCGCACTCGATGGGAGGGCTCGTCGCGCGGGCGTTCCTGCAGAACGCGCGGCTCGGCGGCAGCGAGGCGCGCAAGTGCGTCGGCAAGTTCTTTACCTTCGCCACGCCGCACAATGGCATCGAGCTGCTCGGCCTGAACGTGCCGCACTGGCTGACGAAGGACGAGATGAACACGTTCAACCGCGAGAAGATGGCGGAGTTTCTCGACATGAAGGCGGTTTCCGCGGCGTTCAACGGCCGCGTCGACCTGATTCCGGAAAGCGCGCTGCCGTCGGAGCGCATCTTCTGCATGGTCGGCACGAACCGGGGCGACTACGAAGTGGGCGAAGGGCTCGCCCGCGCCTTCGTCGGCCACGGCAGCGACGGACTGGTGCGCATCGAGAACGCGTCCCTGTGGGGCGTCGAGGGCCAGAAGGCGACGCAGCCCGCCGCCACCGCGTACGCCTACCGCTCGCATTCGGGCTACTTCGGCATCGTCAATTCGGAGGAGGCGTATCAGAACCTCGTGCGCTTCCTGTTCGGGGACGTGCGCGTGGACATCTGGCTCGATGTCGAGAGCGTGCGGCTGCCCGCCGACCTGGAGCAGAAAGCGGGCGTCGAGGCGCTCTATCAGTTCGAGATTCGCGCGGCGCCGCGCGGCAAGCGCTGGTTCCTCACGCGCAGGACGGCGGTGGAGGATTCGCCCGCCTGCAGGACCCACTCGCAGTTGAGCGGCGCGGACGCCCAGCAGCGCAGGATCTATCTGTCGACCGTGTTCCTCTCGAAGCGCGGCAAGGTGGACCAGGACCGCAAGTCGCTTGCCTATGCGATGACCGTCGCCGTGAAGGTGCCCGACTACGAGATCGAGCGGCGCTTCTGGGCCGACGGGCACTACGAAGGCGCCGACCTGTTCAGGGACACCGCCGTCATCGAGCTGACGCCGCCCGACGACGGAAAATCCGCATGGGACGTGAAGTACAGCTGGGCCAGCAACCCGGATGCGCCGATGACCCGGCCCATCGACTTCACGGCCGCCGCCGACGGCAAGGTGGAACTGTCGATCGACTTCGCGAACCCCAACAAGCCCGGGATCTCGGGCAAGATCCGGCTCGTGGTGAGGCCGTGGTCGTGAGCGTGCGATCGTGCTCACCGGCCTTCATGTGCGTTCCCGGCCGGGGATCGCGCGAAACGCTACGAGCGTCCGGCCGCGGCGCGCGTGCGCCCCGCGGGGCGCGCCGGGCGGACCGGCTGCAACTCGGACGGCGCGAGGAAAAACCGGCTGTTGTCGGCCATGCGCGCCACCATGAAGTCGATGAAGGTCCTCACGCGCAGCGGCTGCTCCTTTCGATGCCCGTAGTAGATGTAGATCATTCCGTGCTGGCTCACGTGCTGCAGGAGCAGCGGCACGAGCCGGCCGCCGCGGATATGCTCGGTCGCGGTAAAACTTCCCAGCTGCCCGACGCCGAGGCCTGACAGCACCGCCTGGGTCTCCATGTCGGTGTCGTTCACGCAGACCGTCGCGGGCACGTCACGATAGACGATCTCCTCGCCGACCTGAAACGCCCACGGTGCCATCTTGCCGGTGTTCGCCCGCCGATACCCCGTGCACCGGTGACGGGCCAGATCGTCGATGGACTCGGGCGCGCCATGCACCTCGATGTACGCAGGCGACGCGCAAATGATCAGCTGAATCGGCACGAGCCGGCGCGCAATCGAGCCGCCCGCCGGCGGCGGGCCGCCGCGAAAACCCACGTCCGAACGTTCGGTCACGAGGTCGGTGAAGTGGTCGTCGAACTGCACTTCCAGCTGCACGTTCGGGTAGCGCGCGACGAACTCCTCGAAGAACGGCCACAGGACGGACAGCCCGAGCGCGCGCGGCGCGCTCACGCGCAACGGCCCGCCGACTTCCTCCGTCGAACGCCGGGCTTCGTCGAGCGCGGAGGACAGGATGGTGAGCGCGGGCTGCACGCTCTCGAAGAAGCGCTGCCCTTCCGCCGTCAGGCTCAGCTTGCGCGTGGTGCGAAAGAAAAGCCGCACGCCCAGTTCCTTTTCGAGCTGCATCACCGCGTGGCTCGCGGCCTGCGGCGAGATGCCCTGGTCGACGGCCGCCTTGCGCAGGCTGCCGAGCGTCGCCGCGCGCATGAAGATGGTGATCGCACGAATCTCGTTCATCGTGGCCGCCCCGGATTAGCAAATGGAAGTTGATTATCAGTCTATCAATGTGCGGCTAGTTTGCGTGACTCGCCGGCCCTAACATGGCGTCACTTTCACTACACACCCGAAGGAGATACATCATGGCTGAAGTCAAACAGAACGGTTTCAAGCGTGTATGGCTCATCACCGGCGCCTCGCGCGGCATCGGCGCACTGATCGCCGAAGCGGCGATCGCCGACGGCAACGCCGTGGTGGCGGCGGGCCGCAACGTCAAGGCGATCGTCGAGCGTCTGGGCGAGTCGGCCGCGCTCCTGCCGGTGGCGCTCGACGTGACGGACGAAGCGCAGGCGCACGCCGCGGTCAAGGCCGCCGTCGCGAAGTTCGGCCGCATCGACGTGCTGGTCAACAACGCGGGATTCGGTCTGCTCGGCGCGGTCGAGGAATCCTCCGACGCCGACACGCGCCGCATGTACGACACGAACGTGTTCGGCTTGCTGAACATCACCCGCGCCGTGCTGCCGACGATGCGCGCCAACCGTTCCGGCCATGTGATCAACATCTCCTCGATCGGCGGCTATCGCGGGGCGGCGGGGTTCGGTGTGTACTCGTCGACGAAGTTCGCGGTCGAAGGCATCACCGAAGCGCTGCATGACGAACTGAAGCCGCTCGGCATTCATGCCACGGTGGTCGAACCGGGCTACTTCCGCACCGACTTTCTCGATGCCTCCTCGCTCGTCGTGGCGCCCGACGTGATCGAAGACTACGACGCCACTTCGGGCGAAGTGCGCCGCGTCGCGGCCCGCCTGAATCACAGCCAGCCGGGCGACCCGAAGAAGCTCGCCGCCGCGATGGTCACGCTGGTCGACGCGAAGACGCCGCCGCTGCGCCTGCCGCTCGGCACCGACACGCTTGCGGCCATCGCCCGGAAGAACGCGTATGTCGAGCAGGAGACGCAGACGTGGAGAGAACTGTCGGCATCGACGGACTTTTCCGCGTAAGCGTCAGACGCCCTTCGCCGCAACCGATGCGCTGAAGGCCAACCACTGAGCCGTGCCGCGCGCCCGCCGCTTTTCGAAAGCGGCGGGCGCTTTTGCGTGACGCCACCCCATCCCCCGCGCAGCCTGCCGCGCCGCTCTCGATTGACGAGAAGTCAACCATCCCTTCCGAAAATGTCGTTTGAGGCGCCCCCGTCGAGCGCCCTAGCATTCATTCACGCCATGCGGTTCCGTGTTTATGCGAAACGGTCCGCACGGCGCATCACAAGGCCCGAATGACAGGACCCACCTCGCAGGCTATCCATAGAGACGGAGACATGAACACTATCCTGACCACCCATCCGGACGCGAAGTCCGACGCCCTCACGCCTGCGCAACGCAAGGCGATGTTCGCCGCGACGCTCGGCACAATGGTCGAATGGGCCGACTGGCTCATCTACGCCACGCTCTCGTCGGTGTTCTCGCGGCAGTTCTTTCCGTCGAGCGACCCCGCGGTCAGCCTGCTTTCATCGTTCGCGGTGTTCGCGGTCGGCTTCCTGATGCGCCCGATCGGCGGTGCGGTGCTCGGCGCTTACGGCGACCGGCACGGACGCAAGAAGGGCCTCACGCTATCGATCACGCTGATGGCGCTCGGCTCGTTCATCATCGCCTTCTGCCCCGGATACGCGTCGATCGGTCTCGCGGCGCCCGTGATCCTGATCATCGCGCGGCTCTTGCAGGGCTTCTCGGCGGGCGGCGAGTTCGGCTCCGCGTCGACCTTCCTGATCGAGACCGCCTCGCCGCGCCGCCGTGCGTTCGCGGGCTCGTGGCAGCACTTCGCGGTGAACGCGGGCGTGCTCGTCGCGGCGATGATCGGCTTCCTGCTGACCTCGGTGTTCGACGACGCCACGATGGCCGCCTGGGGCTGGCGCGTCGGCTTCGCGGTCGCGGGGCTGATGGGGTTTGTCGCGCTGTGGGTGCGGCTCGCCGTCGACGAGACACAGGCGTTCAAGCGTTCGGCCGCACGTGAACGCGAGCACCACAACCCGCTGCGCTCGATGCTCAAGGAGCATCCGAAGGCCGCGCTGCGCGTGATCTGCATCGCGATGGCGGGCAACCTGCTGAACTATCTCTGGCTCGTCCACTTCCCGACCTACGTGCACCTGAAGACGGGCCTGCCGCTGCGCGAAGCCTTCACGGCGAGCGGCATCTCCATCGTGGTGTCGCTCGTGCTGATCCCGCTCGTGGGGATGCTTGCCGACCGCATCGGCCGCAAGCCCGTGCTGATGATGTTCGCCGGCGGCTCCGCGCTCTTCGCGTATCCGGGTCTGAACCTGCTCAGCAACGACTTCTGGACGGACACGCTGCTCGTCACGATCGGCATGGCGCTCGTGACGGGCTTCTCGGCCACCTGCGCAGCCGTCATGGCCGAGCAGTTTCCGGCCAAGGTGCGCGTGACGGGCGTGGCGCTGCCCTACGCGATCTCCGTGACGCTCTTTGGCGGCACGGCGCCCTACATCATGACCGCGATGACCAACGCGGGCCACTCCGGCCTGATCTGGGTCTACGTGGCCGGCATCTCGCTCGTGGGCTTCGTGGTCTACGCGACGATGCCCGAAACGAAGGGCAAGGAGCTGGACTGAGCACCGTTCGCGCGTCCTTCTTCTCCTCATCATTCGCCTGACAGGAAAACCATCATGACCGACAACGCTGACACGACCGCAACCGGACGTCCGTACTGGCAGACGCCCGACGGCAAACACCTCGCCGCATGCGAGGAACGCGCGAGCCGCGAGCGCTTCTTTCCGCCGATCCCGCAGGGCTCGCCGCTTCACGCGCGCTACGAGAGCATCACGCTCGGCGACGAAGCGCGCATCTACAGCTTCACCGTGATCCATCCGCACCCGAAAAGCGGCAAGGCGCCGTTCGCGCTGGTGTATGCGGATTTCCCCGAGAAGGTCAGGGTGTTCGGGATCTACGAGGGCGACGGGCGGCCGTCCATCGGAGAACGCGTGCGCGTCGTCATCGGCGCGGCCGAAAGCGGCGCGCCGCGCTACACGTTCACCGCCGCGCGTTGAGCGCGCCTCCCATCACAGATCGAGAAGCATGATGAAAGACATCTATATTTCAGGCGTCGCGATGACGCGATTCGGCAAGCACGACCAGGCGTCGATGCAGGACCTCGCGCAGGAAGCCGTGCTCGGCGCGGTGGCGGATGCATCGGAGACGCTCGACAACGTCGAGGCGTTCTACTGCGGCAACGTGTTCGGCGGCATGATCCTCGGGCAGGTGCTGCTGCGCGATCTCGCGCTTGCGGGAGTGCCCGTCTACAACATCGAAAATGCCTGCGCGAGCGGCGCGAGCGCCGTGCATCTCGCGATGCACGCACTCCGTGCCGGTGTCTACGAGACGGTGGTCGTGTTCGGCGTCGAGCAGTTGACGAAGCTCGGCGGCGGCACGATCCCGCTGCAGCTGAACGACTACAAGACGGGGCTTTACGCGGAGCAGGGCATGGTGCTCCCGGCCGTCTACGCGATGCGCGGCACGCGCTATCTGCACGAGCACGGCGTGACGAGCGAGGTGCTTGCCAAGGTCGCGGTGAAGAACCGCTACAACGGGAGCCTCAACCCTTATGCGCAGACGCGCAAGGAAACCACGGTGGACGAAGTGCTCGGCTCGCGCATGATCGCCGATCCGCTGACGCTGCTGCAATGCTGCCCGTCGGCGGTCGATGGCTCCGCGGCCCTCGTCCTCACCACGCGCAAGCCGCAGGGACGCCACGCGCCGGTGCGGATCATCGGCTCGGTCGTGCAGTCGGGCATTCGCGAGCAGCACGACGACGACATTCTCGATGCCGAGATCACCGCGCGCGCCGCGCGCCTCGCCTACCGGCAGGCGGGCATCGGGCCGTCGGAGGTGGATGTCGTGGAGTTGCACGACGCCTTCACGATCGCCGAGCTCATCTACTACGAAGCGCTCGGCCTGTGCGCACCGGGCGAAGGCGCGGCGCTGCTCGAATCCGGCGAGACCTCGCTTTCCGGCCGCATTCCCGTGAGCCCGAGCGGCGGCCTGCTCGCGAAGGGCCATCCGCTCGGCGCGACCGGCGTCGCGCAGATGACCGAGATCGTCTGGCAGCTTCAGCGCCGCGCGGGTGACCGGCAGATCACGAAGCACGCCCGCATCGGCCTGGCGCAATGCACGGGCGGCGGCATTGCGGGCGTCGATCACGCGGCGTCGTCGGTTCATATCCTTTCCCTGTGAGTCTGATCATGCAAACAGTTCAAGCAAACGGCGCACGCGAAGTCGCCATCGTCACCGGCGGAGCGAAGGGGATCGGCTTCGGCATCGCGGCAGAGCTCGCCCGCTCGGGACGCCATGTCGCGATCTTCGATCTCGATCGCGCGAGCCTCGAAGAAGCGCAGGCGGCGCTTTCGAAGGAAGGCCGCGAAGTGCTCGCGCTTTCCGTCGACGTGACGAAGAGCGAATCGGTGGCGCAAGGTGTCGAAGCCGTCATCGAGCGCTTCGGCCGTATCGACGTGCTCGTGAACAATGCGGGCATCGTGCGCGACAAGCGCATCACGAAGATGAGCGACGAAGACTGGGACGCGGTCATCGACGTGAACCTGAAGTCGCAGTTCCTCTGCTGCCGCGCGGTGCTCAGGCACATGTCGGCGGCGCAGTACGGACGCATCGTGAACATCTCGTCGCGCGCGTGGCTGGGCGGCGTGGGCCAGTCGAACTACTCGGCGGCGAAGGGCGGCGTGGTGAGCCTCACGCGCAGTCTCGCGCTCGAGTGGGCGAGCGCGAACGTGACGGTCAATGCGGTGGCGCCCGGCATCGTCGATACGCCGCTCTTTCGCACCTTCGACGAAGACCTTCAGGCACGGCTGAAGAAGTCGGTTCCGGTGCAGCGCATCGGCACGCCCGAGGACATCGCGCAAGCGGTACTGTTCTTCGCGCAGCGCGAGGCGTCGTACATCACGGGGCAGACGCTCTATGTGTGCGGCGGCCGCTCGCTCGCGTCGCCGAGCGTTTGAGGAGGCATCATGGCGATTCATTACGCGGTTTCGAACCATGTGGCGACGGTCACGCTCGATCGTCCCGAAGCGCTCAACGCGCTCGATCTCGGCAGCCTGCGCGAGCTGCGCGCGGTGCTCGCCGACGCACGCGACGATGACGACGTGCGTGTGATCGTGCTGACCGGTGCGGGCACGAAGTCTTTCTGCGTCGGCGCCGACCTGAAGAACACGCTGCCGCCGTCGACGAACTTCGGCGCGTCGTTCGTCAAGTCGATCGACCGGGCGGCGGCGGAAGGCGTGTACGTGCGCCTGATCGACCTGAGCACGCTGCGCATCTTCAAGCCGCTCATCGCGGCGATCAACGGCTACTGTCTCGGTGGCGGGCTGGAGCTCGCGCTGCAATGCGACCTGCGCGTCGCGGCCGGCAACGCGGTGTTCGGCCTGCCGGAAGCCGTGGTCGCGAGCATTCCGGCCGTGTGCGGCATTCAGGCGCTGCAACGCGCGGTGCCGAGCGCCATCGCGATGAAGATGCTCCTCACCGGCTGCAAGATCGACGCGGCCTATGCGGAGCGCGTCGGCCTCGTGTCCGATGTCGTGCCGCCCGAAAGCCTGCTCGACAAGGCGCGTGAACTGGCCGCGACGATCGCAGCGAACGGCCCGCTCGCGGTGCAGATGATCAAGAAGGTCGCCGAGACGAGCAGCAACGTGCCGCTCGCGCAGGCGATCGAATTCACGGAACTGGCGTGGGGCGCGATGCGGGAATCGGAAGATCGCGTCGAAGGCCGCAGGGCTTTCGCGGAGAAGCGCAAGCCGGGCTACAAGGGCCGTTAGTCCGGCAGTCCGTTAGTCCGGCAGCCACTCACCCGCGTGTCGTGCGCGCGGGCTCAGGGTTCCTCGCGGCCGCTCGACACGAGCCAGTCGCGGAACTCCGAGAATTCCGGCGACGACTCGCGGTTCTTCGGATAGACGAGGTAGTACGTGAAGCTGCCTTCATCGAGGACGAAGGAGAAGGGCATGACGAGACGGCCGGCTTCCAGGTCGTCCATCACGAGCACGCGCTGCGCGATCGCGACGCCGTTGCCCTGCGACGCGGCGAGATAGGCAAGGATCGAGCTTTCGTAGCTCAGCCCGCCGAGCGGATTCACGCCGCGCACGCCCGCCGCCGTGAGCCACTTGGCCCAGTCCTCGCGGCGCGCGAGCGAATGCAGCAGCGTGAGATCGCGTAGCGCTTCGGGCGTGGCGTCGCACAGGCCCGGATGCGCTTCGAGGAAAGCGGGGCTGCACACGGGCACGAGTTCGTTGGGCACGAGGCGGTCGAAGCCGAGCTCCGACGACGGTGCATGCGACAGCCGGATCGCCGCGTCGACGTCTTCGGCGG
>Ga0247819_10000777_pt1 | contig 17962 bp, 12 predicted proteins | sample 13C_Xylose_Day6_FD_193428 | JGI IMG/M metagenome (GOLD analysis project Ga0247819, IMG submission 193428) | Soil microbial communities from agricultural site in Penn Yan, New York, United States - 13C_Xylose_Day6 | ecosystem: Environmental > Terrestrial > Soil > Agricultural land | place: USA...
GTCCGTGCTGGCGATCCCTAAGCTGCTGCGCCAGCACGGACTGCGCGTGGATGACATCGGCCTGTGGGAGATCAACGAGGCTTTTGCCTGCCAGGTGCTGTACAGCGCGCAGACCCTGGGCATTGATCCAGCGAAATTGAACGTCAACGGCGGCGCGATCGCCATCGGTCACCCCTACGGCATGAGCGGCGCACGCATGGTCGGCCATGCGTTGCTGGAAGGTAAGCGCCGTGGCGTGAAGTATGTGGTGGTGAGTATGTGCGTGGGCGGTGGCATGGGCGCCGCCGGTTTGTTCGAAGTGTTGTGACTTAACGCAATGCCTCAGGCGGCCGGGGTAGCCCGGACCGCCTGATAGCGCTTTACAGGCTCCCCACCAATTGTCCGCCATCCACTGCCAGCACCGCACCGGACATATAGGCCCCGGCCTCGCTTGCGAGCAATAGGAACGGGCCATCCAGTTCCTCAAGTTGTCCTAGCCGGCGCAACGGTACTGCCTCGCGAATATAGGCTTGGCCCTTTTCACTGTCGAAGAAGCCGCCATCGGTCATCTCAGTCTTGAAGTAGCCTGGTGCGATGGCATTGACCCGAATCCCGTAGCGCGCCAGTTCCAACGCCAATGACTTGGTCAACTGCACCACGCCCGCCTTGGCCGTGCAATAGTGGCTGTAACCGGTGCCCACCCGCAGGCCTAGCATCGAGGCAATGTTGACGATGCTGCCCGGCCGCTCGGCACGAGCCAGGCGTTGCGCCGCGCACTGGGCCACTCGCCAGACACCGTCGAGGTTGGTCGAGAGCATGCCGCTCCAGTCCTGTTCGCTGATCTCCAGCACCCGTTGGCCGTTGCCGATACCCGCGTTGTTGAGCACCACGTCCAGTACGCCATAAGCGGCTTCGGCCTCATCGAATGCGGCTTCGACACTGGCGCGGTTGGTGACATCTAACGCTACGGGCAGCGCCTGGCCACCGTTCTGGCTAATCGTATCGGCCAATTGCTGCAGGCGCTCCACCCGGCGTGCCGTCAGCACCACTCGCGCGCCGGCACGAACGGCAACCCGCGCAAGGTGTTCGCCGATGCCGCTGGAGGCACCGGTGATCAGCACGGTTTTACCGGCGAGAGAGAAGGGGGAATGGGAAAGGGAGACTGTTTCGTTCATTGCAGGTGTCCTGTTGACGAGAGAAGCAGGCACCGAATGGATGCCTGCCGGTTGTGGTCAGATGCGTTCGATCGTGGTTTTGCCGGCCGCCACAAGACGCTCCAGCAGAGGTGCCGGGGTGAACCACATCTGGCCGTATTCGCCCAGGGACTGACGGTAGTGCAGGATGCCGGCCAGGACCTTGTCCAGACCATATTGCTCGGCATAGTGCATAGGGCCGCCGAGGTGCGCCGGGAAGCCGTACCCGTTGATCCAGACCAGATCGATATCACTGGCGCGCAGGGCGATGCCCTCATCCAGCAACTGAATGCCTTCGTTGATCAGCATGAACAGGCAACGGTCATGTATTTCCTGTTTGTCGATGGCTCGACGGGGTACGGACAGTTCTACGGCCAGGCGTTCGGCCGCGGCAACGACATCAGGATCGTTGCGCCTTTCCCGCCCTTCGTAAGCGTAAAAACCACGTGCGGTTTTCTGGCCGAAGCGACCCATGCTGTACAGCTCATCACCTAGGCGGCAATAGCTCGGATCGTGTGCAATGGCGGCACGGTTGGCATCGCGCACCAGAAAGTTCACGTCGACGCCGGCCAAGTCGAGCATGGTGAACACACCCATGTTCAAATCCAGGTCAGTCAGCACGCCATCCACCTGTTCCGGGGTAGCGCCTTCGAGGACCAAGCGGTGAGCTTCGCGGGCATAAGGTTCGAGCATGCGGTTGCCGATAAAACCGAAGCACACACCGGACACCACCGGGATCTTGCCGATGGTGCGGCCCATCTTGAGGGTGGAGGCCAGCACTTGAGCCGAGGTTTCCCGGGCGTTGACCACTTCCAGCAGCCGCATGACGTTGGCCGGGCTGAAAAAATGCAGACCGATAACATCCTGCGCACGGGAGGTCACGGCAGCGATCAGATCGACGTCCAGAGAAGAGGTGTTGGTCGCCAGAATGGCGCCGGGCTTGCACACGCGATCAAGGCTGCGGAACACTTCCTGCTTGATCTCGAGCTTTTCGAACACCGCTTCGATCACCAGGTCGGCGTCGGCCAGGTCGGCGTAGTCGAGAGTGCCGGTAAGCAGTGCCATGCGCTGCTCCAGCGTGGATTCGCTCAGCTTGCCGCGTTTGACGCTGATGCCGTAGGTCTTTCGGATATGCGCCAGGCCGCGATCCAGTGCGTCACCCTGACGCTCCAGCAAGGTCACCGGGATGCCGACATTGGCGAAGTTCATGGCGATGCCACCGCCCATGGTGCCGGCGCCGATGACCGCGACTTTGCCAATCGCAAGCAACGCCGTCGAGGCGTCGATTCCGGGTATCTTGCCCGCTTCGCGTTCGGCGAAGAACACATGGCGCAATGCCTCAGACTGGGAAGACGCTTCAGCCTGCTTGAACAGTGCAACTTCCCGGGCCAGTCCCTGGTCTAGCGGCAACACGCAAGCGGCTTCTACGGCGGAAAAAACCAGACGGGGAGCCAGACGGCTCTTCCAGCGGGGCTCATTTTCACTGCGGTAACGTTCAAAGAAATCTGCCGCCAAGCCTTCGGCCGGTTTGGCGAAACGCTCGGCGGGTCTGGCCGGGGCGTGGACGGTGATCAGTTCGCGGGCATAGACACAGGCGACTTCAAGCAATTGTTCGGGGCTATCGGCGAGCCGGTCGACAATCCCAAGCTCCAGAGCACGACCGGCCGACACAGGGGCGCCGCTCATCATCATGTCCAGAGCCGCTTGGGCCCCAATCAGCCGAGGCAGACGCTGGGTGCCGCCGGCGCCGGGTAACAACCCGAGATTGATTTCCGGAAGGCCTACGCGAGTCTGCGGTTCGCCGATGCGATAGCCGCAGGCGAGTGCGAGCTCAAGGCCACCGCCCAGCGCCAGCTTGCCAATAGCGGCCACCAGGGGTTTGTCAAGACAGGTCAGGCGCAGGCAAAGGTCAGGTAGATTCGGCGCAGCAAAGGACGCTGCGCTGCCGAATTCGCTGATGTCCGCGCCGGCGCTGAACAAGCCATTGGCGCCATAGAGGACAATGGCGCGCACCGAGGCGTCGGCATTGGCCTGTTCGCAGGCCTGGAGTATGGCTTCACGCAGGGGTTGCCCCAGGGTGTTGACCGGCGGGCGAGCCAGACCGATCAACGCTAGATTGTCTTGTACCTGATAAGTGACCAGGGAATTCATGATGACTCCTTGTTGTGGCTGAAGGGGGATGGACAGGCTCAGAACCACGGGTCCTGCATGTCGAAGCTGGTGCAATCGGCACGGATCAGCAAACGTGACTGCGCCTCGATGGTGGCCAGCTCCCAGTCGATGAAGTAGCGCGCCGCTTGCATTTTTCCGTTGTAGAAATCCGCCTCGCTGCCGGTCGCGTTCTCGCTCAGGGCGCGGCTGGCAATCAGTGCCATGCGCAACCACAGCCAGCCAACCAGCACACGACCGAAGAGGTCGAGGTAGACGGTGGCGTTTGACAGGCCTCGCTCGGCATCTTCAGCGACTTGTTCAATCAGACTTTTGGTTGTTTGTTGGAGGCAGTCCAGAGCGCAGGCGAGTTCATCGGCGAGTGCCGCACAGCGATGGTCGCGCGCAGCCTGCTCAAGGGTTTGGCGCACGTTGCCGACAAACAGACGGTAGCCCATTGCGCCGTTCTGTTGCAGCTTGCGCCCCAGCAGATCAAGGCCGTGAATACCCTCAGTACCTTCGTGGATGGGGTTCAGGCGATTGTCGCGGTAGTACTGCTCCAGTGGGTATTCGCGGATATAACCGGAACCGCCGAGAACCTGAATGCCGATGTCCGAAGCAATGACTCCATATTTGGAAGGGTACGACTTGACCATGGGGATCAGCAGGTCGAGCAGTTCGCGGGCTTCGTGGCGTGTCGTTTCGTCGGGCGAGGTATGCGCGTCCTCATAGAGGGTGCTGGCATACAGGCACAGCGCCAGACTTCCTTCGGCATAGGTTTTCTGCTGCAACAACAAGCGACGCACGTCGGCGTGTTCCACGATGCGCACCTGCGGCGACAGAGGGTCCTTGTTCCCCGGTCGACGGCCCTGAGGTCGCTCTCGGGCATAGTCCAGCGCCCGGTTGAAACTCTGATACGCCAACGCCGAAGCCCCCAGTGCCACTCCGATGCGTGCTTCGTTCATCATCTGGAACATGTAGGACAAACCTTTGTTGGCTTCACCCACCAAGTAACCGACGGCACCGGCCTGTTCACCGAAATTCAGTACGGTGGAGGTGGTGTTGCGATAACCCAGTTTGTGCAGCAGGCCGGCCAGGGCTACGTCATTGCGCGCACCCAATGTGCCATCGTCATTGACCAGGAACTTGGGCACCAAAAACAGCGAAATACCTCGGGTGCCGGCCGGTGCGCCTTCGATTCGTGCGAGCACCAGGTGCACGATGTTTTCGGTCAGCGAGTGGTCGCCACCGGAAATGAACATTTTCTGGCCGAACAGGCGATAGGTCCCGTCGTCGGCCGGGCGGGCGAGGGTCCGCAGGTCACCGAGTGCAGAACCCTGGCCAGGCTCGGTCAAGGCCATGGTGCCGCTGAAGCGCCCGTCTAGCATGGGCGGCAGGAAGCGTTGGCGCAGCACATCGCTGGCAAAGCTCTTGATCAGGTTGGCGGCACCGATGGTCAGGAACGAGTACGCCACCGTGGCGATGTTGGCCGCGTTGAAGTACGCCATGCAGGCCCGCAGGATGACTTCAGGCAGTTGCAAACCGCCGTCGTTGGCATCGTGATGCGCGGCCAGGAAACCAGCTTGGGCGAACGCGTCCCAGGCCGACTTGGTTTCCGGGATCAGGGTAACCTTTTCACCGTCGAAACTCGGCTCGTACGCATCGCCTTTCTGGTTATGCGGGGCAAAATAGTCGGCGGCGATGTCGCGAGCGGTTTGCAGTGTCGCATCGAATACAGAGCGGTCGTGATCGGCATAACGCGGGCGCTGCAATAGTGCCTCGGTATCGTTCAGTTCATAGAGCTGGAAACTCAGTTCGCGTTCATTGAGCAAAGCATCAGTCATGGTTTTTTCTCGCATGGCGTCGGTCACCTTTTCGGCCGACCGGAATGATCCTGCCCAGTAGAGCCAAATCCGGCGCCTCGCGCGCTATCCCAAAAGGGGGGGCAGGGGTAACGCGGACGTGCCGCCCACCCATTCAAGGGAGGGTCATGCGCGACTTTCTCTGGATAAGCTGGCCATACCCCGATCCCCTTGCGGGTCATCGGGGCGGATGGCGTCCAGAGAGGTACAAGTGGTGTATCGCAAATTGTTTTCGGTGACAGGCAGACCCCGCAGGCTCGACGGCGGCGCCCTGTTTGGCACGACCCCGCGCAACGCCTGGATCGAATGGCAGAGCCCTGACTACGACAACGAGGTCGAATTGGCGTGCCGGGCGCTGCTGGTGCAACAGGACGGCTCGAACATCCTGGTCATGGCGGGCACCGATGCGCTGTTCGCGCCACTGCCGCGCACCTGCCGCTGCCAGCGTTCGACCCCGGGCCTGCTGGAAGGTCTTGCCCGGCTGGGGGTGGAAGAAGCGCAGATACACGCCGTGGTACTCACCCACCTGCACGCGATGCTCGCGCCGGAAGTACGCCTTGCCGTCAGTGAAGGCGATGCGCCCCGGCTGTTGTTTCCGACCGCTCGTTATCTGGTCGGCCGACAGCACTGGATGCGTGCGAACCATCCTCACCCGCGTGATCGAGCGCTGTTCGTCCCGCAAATCATCAGTCAGCTGCAAGGCAGTGGGCGATTGCACCTGATCGACGAATGCTCCAGCGATCTGCTGGGAGAAGGCTGGCGCTTTCACCTCAGCGATGGCCATACCCCCGGGCAACTGTTGCCCGAAATCGATATGCCCGGCGGCCCGATCATTTTCGCCGGTGATCTGGTCCCTGGCCGCCAGTGGCTAGCGCTCGACCAGACCACGGCTTACGACCGCAACCCGGAAAGCCTGATCGATGAAAAGGAGCGCTTGCTCGATCACGTGGTGGCCGAGAGAGGGCGACTGTTCCTGAGCCGCGACCCGAGCGTCGCAATGATCAAGGTCGCCCGTGACAAGCAGCACCGATATCAACCTTTTGATCACCACGCCGCCTTGCATCGGCTGGACAGTTGAAATAACCCGCTCACCAGGAGTTCCCCATGAAAGTAATGGCTGCTGTAAAGCGCGTGGTCGACTACAACGTGAAAGTCCGCGTCAGGGCGGACGGTTCCGGCGTCGACCTCGCTAACGTGAAAATGGCGATGAATCCATTCTGTGAAATTGCTGTGGAAGAGGCGGTTCGTCTGAAGGAGCAAGGCATTGCCAGCGAAGTGGTGGTGGTCAGCGTCGGTTCGCCCGGTGCACAGGAACAGTTGCGTACCGCACTGGCACTGGGCGCCGACCGCGCCATCCTGGTAGAAACCGATGACGCACTGGGTTCCCTGGCCGTGGCCAAGTTGCTCAAGGCTGTGGTGGACAAGGAACAACCGCAATTGGTGATCCTCGGCAAACAAGCCATCGACAGCGATAACAATCAGACGGGCCAGATGCTCGCCGCATTGAGCGGTTACGCTCAGGGCACGTTCGCGTCCTATGTTGAAATCAGAGAAGACAAAGTGACCGTGGCGCGGGAAATCGACGGCGGCGCGCAGACCGTTTCCCTCAAGCTGCCAGCCATCGTCACCACCGACCTGCGTTTGAACGAGCCGCGCTACGCATCTCTGCCCAACATCATGAAAGCCAAGAAGAAGCCTCTGGAAGTGCTGACACCGGGCGCCTTGGGCATTTGCACCGACTCCACCAACAAGACCGTGAACGTCGAAGCGCCTGCCGCGCGCAGCCCGGGAATCAAGGTCAAGTCGGTGGCCGAACTGGTCGAGAAACTGAAAAATGAAGCGAAGGTGATCTGATGACTATTTTGGTTATTGCCGAACACAACAACACGCTACTGGCGGCCGTCACCCTGAACACCGTGGCGGCCGCCGCGCAAATCGGTGGCGACATTCATGTGCTGGTGGCTGGCCAGGGCGCAGGTGCCGTCACTGAAGCCGCGGTGAAAGTCCCGGGTGTCAGCAAAGTGCTGGTTGCCGACCAGGCCGCCTATGCCCATCAGTTACCGGAGAACGTCGCAGCGTTGATCGCCAGTCTGGTGATCGAACAGCACTCGATTTATACCCACGTATTGGCCGCAGCCACCTCCAATGGCAAAAACATCCTGCCACGGGTTGCCGCGCAGCTGGATGTGGATCAGATCTCCGAAATTATCTCGGTGGAAAGTCCCGATACCTTCAAACGCCCGATCTATGCCGGTAACGCCATCGCCACTGTTCAATCCAACGCTGTGGTCAAGGTCATCACCGTGCGTACCACCGGTTTCGACCCGGTGGTTGCCGAAGGGGGGGCGGCAACTGTTGAGTTCGTCGATACCGAATACAACGCCGGCACCGCAAGCTTCGTCAATGAAGTGCTGGCCAAGTCCGACCGTCCGGACCTCAGCGCCGCGAAGATCGTCGTATCCGGTGGCCGCGGTATGCAGAACGGTGACAACTTCAAGCACCTGTATGCGCTGGCCGACAAACTCGGCGCGGGTGTCGGTGCCTCCCGCGCCGCGGTGGACGCGGGCTTTGTCGCCAACGACATGCAGGTTGGCCAGACTGGCAAGATCGTTGCGCCACAGCTGTACATCGCCGTCGGTATCTCCGGCGCGATCCAGCACCTGGCTGGCATGAAAGACTCCAAGGTGATCGTGGCGATCAACAAGGACGAGGAAGCGCCGATCTTCCAGGTGGCCGATTACGGCCTGGTAGCGGATCTGTTCGACGCCGTTCCGGAGTTTGAACGCTTGGTTTGAGCTATTCCCGATTCCGACCGTGCCCCCGCAAACGCGCGGTTGGAATCGCGATCAGCAACAACAGAGCGCCCAACACCAGCAACACCGCTATCAAATCGAATGCCAGGTACAAACTGCCGGTAGCGGTTTTCAAAGCGCCAACGGCAGTCTGGCTGAGGAAACCCGCCAGGTTGCCGAGACTGCTGATAAGGGCGATTCCGCCGGCAGCGGCGGGTCTGCTTAGCAATGCGGGCGGGATCGTCCAGAACAATGGCATCGCCGCCAGCGCCGCCGCACCCCCAACGCTGATCAATGCCATGGACAATGCAGTGTGCCCCTCGACCAGATCCAGAAGGCAAAAGCACGCTGCGGCTGTCAACAGGGTCAGGCTCAAGTGCCAGCGTCGTTCCATATGGCGATCGGAGCTGCGACCGAGCCAGAACATGGCACATAGACCGGCCAGGAACGGCAGGCTGGTGGCCAGGCCAATCAATTGCAAGTCTTGCAGACCAAAGCCGCGTACCAGGGACGGTAACCAATACGACACTGTGTTGGCGGCACTGTAGATGCAAAAACACACCAGACCGGCGACATACAGCCGTGGATCGCGCAACGCGCTGACAAAACCCGAACCTGCCGACTCATGGGGCGACTCATTCGCCAGAGCCTCGCGGATCTGACGTTTTTGATCGTCGTCGAGCCAGCGCGCCTGGTCAGGCCGGTCGGTCAACCAAACGCGTCCGATCAAGCCCAGCATCACTGCGGGCAATCCGGTCAGGACAAACAGTACCTGCCAGTCGCGCAATCCGAGCCAGCCGTGCAGTTGGGCCATGATGGTGCCTGACAGTGGGCCACAGATCATGCCCGCGACCATGCCGGACATGAAAAACGATGCGGTGATACGCCCGCGCACGGAGGCCGGAAACCAGTAGGTGAGGTACAGAATCAGACCGGGGAAAAATCCTGCCTCGGCGACACCGAGCAAAAAACGCGCAACGAGCAGTTGCTCGGGGCTGGTGACAAAGGCTGTGATCACGGTGATCAGGCCCCAGAGGATCATGATCCGGGTCAACGTGGCACGTGCGCCGACACGCTGCATGTACAGGTTGCTCGGTACTTCAAACAGGATGTAACCCAGATAAAAGACCCCGGCGCCGATGCCGTAGGTCGTATCGGTGAGCAGGATGTCTTCGGCCATCCGCAGCTTGGCGAACGACAGGTTGAGGCGGTCGATGGCATTGAGAATGAACGCCAGCATCAGGTACGGCATCAGGCGCCAGATGACCTTGGAGTAGGTGCGTTTCAGTTCGTTAGAAGTGGCGGAATCTGCCGGGAATTGCGGGATGGCATCGCTCATTGAAGCGCTCCTCAGTGGCCCGGTTATTGTTGTATTGGAACTTCTGGGGGCCGTTCTGGCGAGTATAAAGAGCCGCTGATGGTGCAATGTTCCGGATTCGTAGATTCAATCAACCTATTGAATTCACAGGTAAATACTGGGCATTGATGCGCAGGCCCGATAGCCGGCTCCGCATTCGCTGCGAACCGGCTTGCATTCAGGTTTCGTAGCTCAGAAGACCTGGCGGTAGATCGCCTGTATGTCGTCCAGAGTCACCTCACGAGGGTTGTTGTTCAGCAAACGCGTCTGTTTGGTCGCATCCATCGCCAGAGCATCGAGGTCATCCAGAGTGATACCCACGTCCCGCAGGCGGGTCGGCAAACCAAGACGGACAGGTAAAGCTTCCAGGTGATCGATCAGTGCATGGGCTCTTTCGGTCACCGATCCTTGTATTTGCGGTAGCAGAATGGCGGCCAGTTCGGCGTAAAGCGGTGCCGCTGCCTGCAGGTTGAAACGCATCACCGGTGCCAGCACCAGCGAATTGGAAAGGCCGTGGGGAATATGGAAACGAGCGCCCAGCGGGTAAGCCAGCGCATGCACCGCAGCCACCGGAGCATTGGCAAACGCCATGCCCGCCAGGCAGGCACCGAGCAGCATCTGCTCGCGCGCTTGCGCGTCCGAGCCGTGATTGCACACATGCTCAAGATTGTCCCCGAATAGCCTCAGTGCCTCGCGAGCCAGACAATCGGAGATGGGGTTCTTCAGGTGCCTGGAAGTAAAGGATTCGATGGCGTGAACCATGGAATCAATACCCGTCGCGGCCGTGACCGAGCGAGGCAGACCCAGCGTCAGGTCCGCATCCAGCAAGGCGATGTCCGGCAACAGGGCTGGCGAGATGACCACGTTCTTCTGACCCTCGCCGGTGGTGACCACCGATATCGCAGTGACTTCAGAGCCGGTGCCTGCGGTGGTGGGGACCAGAATCAGCGGCAGGCGCCGGCCATTGGTCTGGTCGATGCCGTAGATATCGGCCAGGGTTTCTTCGCTGCGCGCCAGCAGCGCTGTCAACTTGGCCGCATCCAGAGAACTGCCACCCCCGAAACCGATCACGCAATCGGCGCAGCACTGCCGCGCGGCGTGCACTGCGTCAAGAATCACCGATTCCGGCGGGTCGGCCTGGACGTTACTGAATACTTGCAACGCGATGCCCAAGCGGGCGAAACCGCGTTCCACCGGTGCCAACAGCCCGGTTGCCAGGACGCCGGCATCCGTGACCAGCAGTACAGAGCGGTGCCCCATCGACTGCACTTGTTCGGCAAGGCGCGCTGCGGCGCCGCGCTCGATGATGATCGATCGGGTAGTGTTGAACAGCAGGCGACGCGTCATGTGATTTCCCCGTGGACAGGCCGTTGGTCGGCGGTGTCCTGCGAGGTTAAGTGTCGGTCGTCTGCCGCTCCCCCCTCTGGAGGGGAGGGTTCAGTCGATCAGTTTATGGTTACGCGCCCAGACCATGGCGTCGTATCGGCTGGAAACCCCGAGCTTGGCGTAGATGTTGCGCAGGTTCCATTTCACGGTGTCCAGGGTGATATCCAGAGTATGGGCGATGCGTTTGCTCGACATGGCCTGAGCCACAAGGCTGAGAATCTCGCGCTCCCGGGGCGTCAGTTGCGGCTCTTGCCCCGCTGTTGTCGTGCGCCGAGCACGTGTGGTCGCCGCAGCGGGTGCGCAGGGGCCGGAGAGTTTATTGATCAGTTCGTCCACATAGCTGCGCACGGGATCTTCAAGAGGGGTCCGGGCCAGACGGCCAAGCAGTTTCTCGCTCAAGGCACCTTCGTCCAGTAAGGTGCGAATCAGTCCAAGGCGCTGTCCGGCCTCCACGGCCCGACGCAGACACTCGAGGGATTCTTCTGGACAATCGAGGTCTTCGAGTACTCCAGCCGACAGCAGGTCGACCAGCACTGTAAGGCGATAGCGGTGGAAGCGTTCGGCGTAGTCTCTCACCGTTTTCAAAGCCTGCAGGGCTGCCTGGGAATCCTCGTTGATGAGTACCCGTGCACGCGACAGTGCGGCAATCGCCGGCAGTTCCGCCCGGCCACCGCGCTCGCTGCCGTGGGCGCGGACAAGCTCTTCGAGCGATTGCAACAATTCCATGGCCTGATTGCGCTGGCCCTTGATCAGACTCACGCGGATCTGTTCGCTCAGCAACTGGGCCACCGGTCGAATCTGTCCCAGGCAGCGTAAATGAGCGATTTGCTGGCGCAGAAAGGTCAGCGCGGCATCCGGACCTTTTTGCAGCAGGTCGAGACGGCTGCGGCTGATGTTGGTGCGCACGATGACTTCGGGAACGGAGGAGTGCAGCAGGCCAAAGCGGTTGGCAATCAGCTCGCGGGCGTCATCGATCCGGTCAAGCTCGTAGAATGCATCGGCCAGAAGGCTGGCGCAGAGATTGGCGCAAATCGAACGGTGTCCGCCCTCCCGGGTGGAGCGTTCCAGCAATTCGGATACCAGCGGCTCGGCCACGCCGATCTCACCGCTGATCATATAGGTGGTCAAGCGTGCCGATTCCGCGACCAGCGCCATGTCGTTGCCGCGATCCTGCGGCGGTATCGGATGAATGTCGAACAAGCGGCGGGCATCGGCATAGCGTCCCGCGGTGTAATAGGCGACGGCCAATGCCGCCAGCAGCATGTAGCGCAGGAAGGGGTTTTCCATGGGCGCATCGAGCACAGGCTCCAGCAGGCCGATCGTATGCTCGCTGTCGTCTTCCTGTATGGCGATGGCCGCATGGATCAGCGGCAGGCCGCTGATCAGCTCGGGGTGCGCGCTCAGGTCGCTGGCCTTTAAACGATCGAGCCAGGGTTTTGCCCGCGCCGGACGCGAAGTCAGCGAAACCGTGACGCAGGCCAGAAACAGCAGGCGTTGGTGGGAAAACAGCACGTCCTCGGGCAAGCGTTCCAGCAAACGCAAGGTTGGTGCGAGGTACTCCAGGCTCCAGGTGGCGGGGGCTGCCGCTTCGATGACTCGTATCGCAAAATCGGTGTCGTCACCCAGGCTGGCGTGGCGCACCGCTTCGGTGAGGCAGTTGTGCGCGGCGAACCAATGGGCACCGAGGCGGTGCAGGGCGCGGATATCCCCGCCCCGACGTTCCAGGCGCGCGCTGAGGAATTCACCGAACAGCGGCTGGAAGCGATACCAGGTCCTCCGGTCCTCGGAGTCGACCCGTTGAATCAGAAGGTTCTCGTCTTCCATGCGCTGAAGCAGTTCACCGGCTTCGGTATGCCCCGTCACGGCCACCGCCATGGCAGCGTTGAATCGACGGAAGATCGACAACGCTTCGGCCACTTCCACCAAGTCCTTTGGCAGGTGTGCCACCACTTCTTCGCTGAGATAGCTTTGCAGATCACTGGATCGCCAGACCAGGTCATTGAGCACCGATCGGGTAGAGGGGCGGTTCTTGAGCATGATCATGATCAGTTGCAGGCACGACGGCCAGCCGCTGGTCAGGTCATGGATCAGGCTCAGCTCATCGGCGTTGATCTTGTCGGTGCCCAGGTTCTGTTCGACGAAGGTGCGAGTCTCGGTCAGGTCGAACGGCAGCTCGGCACTTTCGATTTCTACCACCTGGTCCATGACCCGCAGGCGCGACAGGCTCAGCGGCGCATTGACCCGCGAGGCCAGTACCAGGTGCAGGTTGCCCGGACTCTGGTCGAGCAGTTTTTGAATCAGCTTGTGGGCATGGGGGACTTCCACATGGTGGTAGTCATCGACGATCAGATAGAGCTCCTTGCTGATCATCGCCGCCCCTTCGACGATGATCGCGACGCAGGTTTCCATTGCAGGCACCGTGCTGTCTTCGCGGATCAGATCGATGTCCACTTCGATTCCCAAGCGGCGTAACCCTTCAAACAGCGCGGTGCAGAAAGCGGCGTAGCCCTTGTCCTCGGCCGTCAGCGAAACCCACGCAACTTCCGCGCCCGCCATGAGTCGATCCTGACGCCACTGGGCCATTAAGGTCGTCTTGCCGTAGCCCGCGGCGCCGGTGACCAACGCCAGTTTGCAGTGATGCATGAGTTTGAGCCGGGCGAGCAGGGCAGTACGCAGCACATGGCGAGAGCCGATACGCGGTGGCGAAAATTTGGTCGAAACCAGGTGTCTGGCTGGGGTGTCTGGCAACTTCTTGTCCTCGCGCCAGGGGCATGGCGACTCAAGAGCCGGGCGAAACTAGCCAACCTGTCGATACAGGTCAAGATTTTACGATAGTGCCATTTGAGCCCTTGTGGGAGCGAGCCTGTGAGCGACGGCAGTGTGTCAGCCGCCGAAGATGTTGAATGTGCTGGCGCCTTCGCGAGCAGGCTCGCTCCCACAAGGGACCAGCGGCGCTGCTCAAATTCAAGTGGCAGTCCATCCGCAAAGGGGGGGACGAGAGTGCAGCCTTGTTTTCTAAGATCTTCCCGGTTCCCGTTTTGGGCACTTACGAAGGAATCACGATGAAACTGGATAATAAAGTCGCCGTCGTCACGGGCGCGGCATCGGGGCTTGGCCTGGCCACGTGCAAGGCGCTGGCGGCAGCCGGGGCGAAGGTGGTGGGGTTCGATCTGGATCAACAGAGGCTTGATGCAGCGCTGGATGGCATGGTCGGCATCGCCGTCGACGTGTCCGACGAAGCCAGTGTCAAGGCAGCTATCGACGCGGTGGTGCAACGCTTTGGCGCGGTGCATGTGGCGGTGAACTGCGCGGGGATCCTGGGGCCGTGCAAGACGCTTTCCAAGGGCCAGTTGTTTCCAACCGAGCTGTGGAACCGGGTGTTGGGGGTCAACCTCACCGGTACCTTCAACATGATCCGCCACGCGGCCCTGGCCATGTCCACAAACACACCCAATGACAGTGGCGAGCGCGGGGTGATCATCAACACGGCGTCGGGTGCTGCGCGTGAGGGGCAGATGGGGCAAGCGGCCTACAGTGCGAGCAAGGCCGGGGTCATCGGCATGACCTTGCCGATCGCCCGTGACTTGGCCGAACACGGGATCCGCGTGGTGAGCCTGGCACCGGGTCTGTTCGAGTCCGGCATGTCCGCGGGCATGCCGGCGAAAGTCTCCGAAACCATCGTCAACGGCCTGCTTTTTCCTCGGCGCATGGGCCTGCCGGAGGAATTTGCCGCGCTGGTGCGCCATGTGGTGGAGAACGCCTACCTCAATGCGCTGACCCTGGATATCCAGTGCGGTACCCGTTGATCTGCTGACACAAATAACGGCAAAAACCTGTGGCGAGGGAGCTTGCTCCCGCTTGAGTGCGTAGCACTCACAAATCGCGCTGGCTGGCGGACTTTTGGGGCCGCTACGCAGCCCAACGCGAGCAAGCTCGCTCGCCACCCTCGGGCCGTGCGGATTACCGCGGGGCGATGCTGCGGTACCAGGCCACACCTTGATCATCCAGCTCGACGCTGACCTCACCACGCAGCAACAAGTGATTGAGGCAGGCCAGGGTCTCGCCGGTTGCCAGGGTGAGACGGGTGGGGTCGTCGTTGCGTATCTCGGTGCTAAACAGCAGTCTGAACAGATCAATCACGCGTCTGGGCTCGCCCAGCCCCCCGCGCAGTCGATCCAGTGCGCCATGGGCATCCGCCAGCAGTTGCTCGATCCGCACATGCAGGCCACGGAACGGTTTGTTGTGCGATGGCAAAACCAACACATCATCTGGCACGCAACGACGCAGCGTTGCCAGGGATTCAAGCCAGTCTTGCAACGGGTCGGCGTCCGGCTCGCTCGGTTGCACCGAAACGTTGGACGAGATACGCGGCAGCACCTGGTCGCCGGATATCAGCAGCTTGCGGTCCGCGTCATACAGGCAAGCGTGTTCCGGTGAATGACCGGCGCCTACCACTACCTCCCAGAAATGCCCGCCGATGCTCAGCCGCTCGCCGTCGCGAATACGTCGATAGCTGTCGGGCAAGGGTGAAATCATCCGGCCGAAACCGCCGAAGCGTTGACGATAACGCTCCAGGGTCTGCTCGTCCCAACCGGCGCGACGGTAGAACGCCAGGGTTTCTTCAGGTGCCGGGCGGGTGCTGTCGCTGGTCAGCATTCGGCATTGCAGATACTCCAGGCGCGTCATCCACAAGCGAGTAGCGGTCTGTCGTGTCAGCCAGCCGGCCATTCCCACATGGTCCGGATGAAGATGGGTGGCGATCACCCGGGTCAGAGGAGCCTCGCTAAGCACGCCTTCGAGTAACGCGTGCCAAAGGGCGACCGTTTGATCGTCCTGAATACCGGTATCGACCAGCGCGGTGCCCGCCCCATCGGCCAGGAGCCAGACGTTGATGGCGCCCAGGGATACCGGCAGCGGCAGCCGCAGCCACTGTACGCCCGGCGCTATCTGCTCGGGTACGCCAGGCATGGGCGGCGTGGCGAAGGGGTAGCTGATCGGCGCGCCCGCGCTGGTCGGTGTGTCGTCGGTCATGGTGTTCTCCCGTCTGTGTTCAACGCCGGCGCATCCGGTGCAGGTGCGCAATCGACTCGATGTACCAGACGCTACCGAAGGGGGGGTAGGGGTGCACCCCCCTTTCAGAAAGGGGGGGGAGGACAGCGGCCCAACGCTGGCACCCTGCGGAGCACTCGATCACTGATTGAGTGGCTTGCGAACCTGGATGTCCAGGTTCAACCCAGGGGAGGAGGCACCCAGATGAATAACAAGAACAAATCGAATCAAAGTCATCCCACCAGTTCTCATGCATTGAAGGCAACGGTCGTGGCCATGTGCGCGATTGCCTGCGGCAGCGCCGCTGCGGTCGAGATCGATACCGGCAACGACGACATCCAGCTGCGTTGGGACAATACCCTGCGCTACAACCTGGGTATGCGTACCGAAGGGCAGGACAAGGCGATCCTGGCGAACCCGAACAACGACGACGGCGATCGCAACTTCGATAAGCACAGCCTGGTCAATAATCGCCTGGACGTGCTTAGTGAGGCGGATCTCATTTACAAGCAAATGTACGGCGCGCGCGTCAGTGCCGCCCTCTGGTATGACGACGCCTATGCCGGCAATCTGGATAACGACAGCGTCGCCACCTCCAACCACCTTGGCTCCGACGGTAAACCGGCCCTGGGACTGAGCCGCTATACAGACCGCTATTATGAAGGCCCGTCCGGCGAGATCATGGACGCCTTTGTCTTTGGCGAAACCCAGCTCGGCGACATGCCGCTCAAGGCCCGCCTGGGCCGCCATACCGTGAACTGGGGTGAATCGTTGCTGGGCGCTGGCGCCATCCATGGCATTTCCTACGGTCAGGCGCCACTGGATCAGGGCAAGGCGTTGGCCCTGCCGGGGATCGAGGCCAAGGAGCTGTACCTGCCGCGCAATCAGATTTCCACGCAGTTGCAAGTCAACCCCGAGTGGTCTTTCGCTGCGCAGTATTTCTTCGAATGGCGGCCTTCGCGAGTTCCCGAATCCGGTAGCTATCTGGGTTTCGCTGATATCTACCAACAAGGTGGCGAGTCGTTCATCCTCAGCCCCACACTGCGTGCAATCCATGGCGACGACATCGAGCCGCGCAATTCCGGAGATTGGGGCGTGATGACTCGATGGAGTCCGGAGTGGCTGGACGGCACCCTGGGATTCTACGTGCGTCAGTTCTCCGACACCCTGCCGCAAGTGATCTTGCTGGCTAATGCCCGGCCGCAGTATTTCCTCAACTACGCCGACAAGATCGACATGTATGGCATCAGCCTGTCGAAGGAAATCGGCGGCATCAGTGTCGGTGCCGACCTCAACTATCGCCACAACATGCCGCTGGTCAGTTCGGCGGCGCGGATCACCTCGACCGCACAACTGCCGGATGACGGCGACATTCTCGGCGCCCGTGGCGACACCCTGCACGGTGTGCTCAATGCAATCGGCACGGTCAGCCCGACGCCGCTGTTCGACAGCGCCAGTTGGTCGACCGAGCTGACCTGGAGCCGCTGGATTTCGGTCAATGACGACCCGCTCAACCTGTTCAAGGGCTCGTCCGCCTACAAGGCAGTGCCGAGCAACATCGACGAAGTGTCCCGCGACGCCTATGGCATTGCCGTCAATTTCACCCCGACCTGGTATCAGGTGTTCCCCGGCGGCGATCTGTCGATGCCAATCAGTTATTCCCAGGGCCTCTCGGGTAATTCGGCGGTCGCTTCCGGTGGTAACAAGGACGCCGGCAGCTACGCGGTGGGCCTGGGGCTGGACCTCTACAGTCGCTACCGCTTCGATCTGAAGTACGTGGACTACTTCGGTGACTACTCGACCAACCCTGTGACCGGTGCGGCCCTGACTCCAAGTGGCAGCCAGGCGCTGCTGGAAGATCGCGGCGCGGTGTTCTTCACCTTCAAGACCACGCTCTGAGCCGCGCTTGAGGCAATTGCAAGTCCGCCCACGGCGGTCCCGCCGGGGACCGCCGCTGGAGCAATGCGCGCTCGCGCGCACCCGATGTGAGGTGACAACGTGTTTAAACAACTCTTGCGGCCACCCTTGATGATACTGGCCACGCTTCTGGCGTTGCCGACGTTCGCCCAGCCGGGTTTCGTCTCGCCACTCGACACACCTGCGTTGCAAAGCGCCAAGGCAATCCAGGCGCCCATCAACGCACTGGCCAAGGCCGGGGGACGGCTGATCGCGGCCGGCCAGCGCGGTCATATTCTT
>Ga0247819_10000779_pt1 | contig 17927 bp, 16 predicted proteins | sample 13C_Xylose_Day6_FD_193428 | JGI IMG/M metagenome (GOLD analysis project Ga0247819, IMG submission 193428) | Soil microbial communities from agricultural site in Penn Yan, New York, United States - 13C_Xylose_Day6 | ecosystem: Environmental > Terrestrial > Soil > Agricultural land | place: USA...
AGGATGCCGATCAGCAGCGTGCCGACCGCGCCCACGCCCGCGCCTTCCTCCACCGTGAACAGGCCGCCGTAGATGCCGCCCAGCACGAACACGAACAGCAGCACCACCGCCCACAGGCCGCGCAGAGACGCCCAGCGCTCGGACCAGGAATGCAGCTCGCCGCGCGGCAGCGCGTCGGGCCGCATCCGGCTGATGATCTGCACCACGAGGAAGTAGAAGCCGATGGCCATCAGCCCCGGCAGCACGCCGGCCGCGAACAGCTTCTTGATGTCGGTCTCGGTCATGATCCCGTACAGCACGAAGATCACCGAAGGCGGGATCATGATGCCCAGCGTGCCGCCCGCGGCGATGAGCCCGGCCGACAGCCCCGGGTGGTAGCCGGCGCGGCGCATCTCGGGCAGCGCCACCTGCGCCATCGTCGCGGCGGTGGCGACCGAAGAACCGTTGATGGCCGCGAAGCCGCCGCAAGCCGCGACCGAGGCCATCGCCAGGCCGCCGCGCAGGTGGCCCAGCCAGGCCCGGCCCGCCGCGAACAGCTCCTGGCTCATGCCGCCGCGCGAGGCGAACGCGCCCATCAGGATGAACATCGGGATGACGCTCAGGTTGTAGTCCGTCACCACCGAGAGCGGCACGTTGGCCAGCAGGTTGAAGCCGGCCTTCCAGCCGGAGAGCGCCGCGAAGCCCAGGACGCCGGCCGCGCCCATGGCGATGCCGATCGGCACCCGGATCGCCATCAGGGCGAACATGCCGACGAAGCCCAGCAGGGCGACCAGGTCACGGTCCATCGAGAGTCTTCTTTTTCGTTAGTCGAGCGCGAGCGGCTCGGGCCTGAGCTTGTCGTCCTGGCCGCGCCAGAGGAACACGATGCGCACGATCGCCAGCAGCGCGGCGACCGTGACGCCGACGGAAGCGATGGCATAGAACACCCACAGCGGCAGGCGCAGGTCCATCGTGCCCTGCGTGCCGGTGCCGCCCACCTTCACCCACACCATCCAGGCCAGCGGCACGAGGAAGGCGAGGGTGAGCAGCGTGGCGACGACGTCCAGCCAGCGGCGCCCCGGCGGCTGCAGGTGCTCCCACAGCGCGTCGACGCAGATGTGGCTGCCGTAGTAGGTGGCGAGCGCCACGCCCCAGAACAGCGCGATGCCCTGCAGCATGCGCGCGCCGTCGAACCAGTCCGGGATCTGGATGGCGAACAGGTCGCGCAGCAGCACGTTGCCGGCGGTGAGCACCGCGATGGCGAGCAGGAAGAAGGCGGCCACCAGCTCGGTGGCCGAGAGCAGCCGCTTCATCGCGTCAGTTGGCTTGCTTGGAAGCGACTTCCTTGCGCAGCTCGTCCAGCGCCTGCTGGCCCTTCACGCCGGACTTGTCGACCGCCTGCATCCACTGCGTGTAGACCGGCTCGGCGGCCTTGCGCCACTGGTCGACCTGGGCCGGCGTGAGCTTGACGATGGTGTGGCCCGCCGTCTTCTCCAGCTTGGCCTGGCCGGAATCCTCGAAGTCGCCCCAGGCGGCGCCGACCTTGGCGGCCCACTCGTTGCTGCAGTGGTCGTCCAGCACCTTCTTCTGGGACGCGGAGAGCTTGTCGTACCAGCCCTTGTTCATCACCCAGGCGAAGTTGGACGTGTACAGGCGCATGTCGCTGTGGTACTTCACCGCCTTGTCGATGCCGAAGGAGATGATGGAATCCCACGGGAAGGCGATGGCGTCGGCCACGCCCTTGTCCAGCGCGTCGCGCGCTTCCGGCGCGGACACCTGCACGTTGGTGGCGCCCAGCGCGGACATGAACGTGGCGTTGGTGCCGTTGGACGAGCGGATCTTCATGCCCTTGAGCTGGGCCGGCTCGGTGATCGGCTTCTTGGCGTGCATGGTGCCGACGTGCAGGTGCGCGAAGCAGAACTTCACGTCCTTCATCTCCTGCGCGGCGTACTTGCGGTACCACGAGTCCAGCGCCGCGGAGCCGGGGCCGGGCTTGCCGATCAGGAACGGCAGTTCGCCGGCGGCGAACACGGGGAAGCGGCCGGCCTGATAGCCGGGGTTCGCCCACGTCATGTCGGCGATGCCGTCACGCGCCATGTCGTAGTGGTCGGCCGCCTTGCCCAGCTGCTGGGCGGGGAACAGCGCCACCTTGATGCTGCCCTTGGACGCGGCTTCCACCGACTTGGCCCAGGGCTCGAAGCCGGTCTTGGACAGCGAGTGGGTCGGCGGCAGCCAGTGGGCGAACTTCAGCTCCACGGCCTTGTCCTGCGCGCTCGCGCCGAAGGCGCAGAAGAGGGTTGCGGCGGCGGCGATCGCGCGCGTCGGCAGCTTCATCGGGATGTCTCCTTGTTTATGACAAGTAATCAAATCGCCGATGATGAGCCAAGCCCGCGCGAAGGCGAGCCGGTGTTTTCCCGCTGTAGTGCTTGCGGGCTAGGGCTCGTAACGCCAGTCGATGGCGAAGGCGCGCATCAGGTCGGCGAGGCGCTCGCGGTCGGGGGCGGTGGCGCCGGGGATTGACGTGAAGCGCGCCGCCAGGCCGCCGGCCGCGTCCTCGATTTCGACCCGCACCGACTGCGCGAGCCCCGCGCGTTCCAGCCGCTCGTTCAGCACCCGTTCGCACGCGAGCTGCCGCAGCTTCGGCTTGAACACCTTGCCGATCGCCGTCATCGGGATCGCGGGCAGCACGTCGATGCGCTTGGGCCAGGCCGGCCGCTCCGGCACCCGCTCGTTGGCGAAGGCGGAGAGCTCCTGCATCGTCACCGTCGCGCCCGGCCGCAGCGACACGAAGGCGACCGGCAGTTCGCCGGCGTACTCGTCCGGCTCGCCGACCGCCGCGGCCATCAGCACGTCGGGATGCTGGAGCAGGGCTTCCTCGATCAGCTGCGGATCGATGTTGTGGCCGCCGCGGATGATCACGTCCTTGGCACGGCCGGTGACGAACACGCGGCCTTCGGCGTCGACGTGCCCGATGTCACCGGTGATCAGCCAGCCGTTGTCCGTGAAGGTGCCGGCGTTGCGGCGCGCGTCGGTGTAGCCGGGCCCGACATTGGGACCGCGCACGCGCAGGATGCCGCTTTCCCCCGCCGCGCAGGCGGCGCCATCGGGCGCGACCGCCTTCACTTCGGTGAACGGCAGCGGCAGCCCGCAGGAGCCCGGCACGCGCGGCGCGAAGAACGGCTCGATGCTGATCACGCCGGCGCACTCGGTCATGCCGAGGATGTTGCGCACCGGCACCTGGAACTTGCGCTCGAAGGCGGCCGCGAGTTCGGTGGGCAGGGGCGAGCCGCCGGTCAGCAGCATGCGCACGCTGCGCAGCGCGCCGGGTGGCGGCTCGAGGCCGAGCAGGGTCGCGATCACCGTAGGCACCGCCGCCAGCACCGTGACGTCGTGAAGGTCCACGAAGGTCCAGTACTGGCGCGCGAACGCCGGATTGCGCAGCCCGAGCAGCGTCGGCAGCACGATCTCCGCGCCGCTGAGCAGCGCCGAGAGGCCGTAGACGAAGGCGCCCGCGACGTGGAACAGCGGGAAGCCGTTGAGGATGACGTCCGCTTCGCGCATCGCGTACATCTGCGCGGCGCCCCAGGCCGAGTGCAGCTGGTTCGCGTGCGTGTGCTGCGCGAGTTTCGGTGCCCCCGTCGTGCCTCCGGTGTGGAACAGGGCGGCCAGGCGGTGCGGGTCGGGCGCCGCGAGCTCGGGCGCGTCGGCCGGCATCGCTGAGACGGCCTGCGAGAAATCAGGATGTCCGGGCGCGCCGCCGACCGCGAGCACGTGCTTGAGTCCTGGGCAGGCGCGCTGCAAGTCGGGCACGCGCGACCAGATGTCCAGCTCCGGGTTCGGCCCCAGCGCCACCAGGATGTTGCAGTCCGCCGCGCGCACCAGCTCGGCGATGTGCGCCGAGTCCAGCAGGTAGTTGATCGGGCACACCACGCCGGCGGTCTCGCCGCCCCAGAGCGTGAGATAGGCCTCGGGGATCGCCGGCAGCAGCATCGCGATGCGCGGCGGCTCGCCGCCGGCCAGCTGCCGGAACAGGCGCGCCGTGCGGCGCACGTCCGCGAGCAGCTGCGCGTAGGTCCACATCCGCGGCGGCGTGGCCGGATCGGCGTCGACGATGAAGGTGAGCGCGCGGCGTTGCGCGTAACGGCCGGCGGCATCGGCCAGCGCGTCGTGGACGCTGGTGTGCGACATGAAGGCCGTGTAGGGCCCGGACTGGAGGTGCGCCGTGTCGCGGGCGCCGCGGATTTCGGAGCGTTGCATGGGGTCCCCATGTTCCGTCATCCCCGCGGAGGCGGGGATCCAGAGCTTCCCGCAGGTTCAGTCGACCTTCGCCCCCGAGTCCTTCACGATCTTCCCCCACTTGCCCTGCTCGGCCTTCATGAAGCTGCCGAACGCCTCCGGGCTGCCGCCCGCGATCTGCATGCCCAGGCCCTGCAGCTTCTCCTGCACCTCGGGCAGCTGCAATGCCTTGCCGACTTCCGCGTTCACTCGCGCCACGATCTCGCGCGGCGTGCCCGCGGGCGCGAGCAGGCCGAACCACTGCAGCGCCTCGAAGCCGGGCAGGCCCGAGGACGCCACCGTCGGCAGCTTGGGCGCGACCGGCGAGGGCTTGGCATCGGTGACGGCGAGCGCGTTGAGCTTGCCCGACTGCACGTGCGGCAGGAACGCGACCGCGGTGCCGAACGCCAGCTGCACGCGGCCCGCAACGAGATCGATCGTCATCGGCGAATCGCCCTTGTACGGCACGTGTTGCAGGTCCACGCCGGCGACGGACTTGAAGTACTCGGCCGTCAGGTGCGACACGCTGCCGTTGCCCGTCGAGCCGAACATGAGCTGCCCGGGCTTGGACTTGGCCAGCGCGATGAACTGCGACACGCTCTTCGCCGGCACCGAGGGGTGCACCACCATCAGGATGGTCGCCGTGCCCAGCAGACTCACCGGCGTGAAATCTCGCACCGGGTCGTAGGGCAGCTTGGCGTACAGGCTGGGCGCGATGGCGTGCGTGCTGCTGGTCGCCATCAGCAGCGTGTAGCCGTCGGGCGCGGACTTGGCCACGATGTCGGAACCGGTGGTGCCGCCGGCGCCGGCGCGGTTGTCAACCACCACCGGCTGGCCGAGCGAGTGCGAGATCTTCTCGCCGATCAAACGGCCCACCACGTCGGTGGAACCGCCCGCGGGGAAGGGGATCACGAGGCGGATCGGCTTGGACGGCCATGCTTGCGCGAAAGCGCCGCCGGCGGCGAAGGCGAGACCGAGCGCGGCGACGAGCGCGCGGCGGGAGATCGATGAACGCATGCGGAAAACTCCTGTGTTGATTCGTCTCAGGCGCGAGCAAGCTCCGCGCCCGCGGCCAGCGGCGCGCGCGCGCCGAGCAGCGCGTCGGCGATGCGCTGCGCCGTGTTCAGCGAATCGGTCAGGCCCAGGTGGCCGTGGCCGGTGGCCAGCCACAGGCCGGCGTGCCGCGGCGCCGCGCCGATCACCGGCACCGAGTCGGGCATGCAGGGGCGATGGCCCATCCAGGTGCGCGTGGGAACGTTCTCCAGCCCGCGGAAGTTCTCGCGCGCGATGCGTCCCAGCACCGCCGCGCGGCGCTCGTCGGGCGGCGCGGAGAGGCCGGCGATCTCCACCGTGCCGCCCACGCGCAGGCCTTCTTCCATCGGCGTGACGAACACCTTCTTGTCGGCCAGCACCACGGTGCGAGAGACCACGTCGCGGGCGCCCTGGAACTGCAGGTGGTAGCCGCGCTGGCTCTCCAGCGACAGGTGAACGCCCAGCGGCGAGAGCAGCGAGCGCGACCAGGCGCCGGCCGCGACCACCGCGTGGTCGAACGCGTGGCCGTCCGCCTCGCCGGTGCCGCGCAAACTCCATCCGCCGCCCAGCGGCTCCAGCCGGTCGACGCTCGTGCGCACGATGCGGCCGCCCGCCGCCGCGAACGCGCGGGCCATCGCCTGCACGTAGCGGAACGGGTTGAGGATGGTGGCGTGGTCGCCCATGTACATGCCGATCCGGTAGCGCTCGGCGACGCGAGGCTCCAGCGTCTCGATGCCGCCGCGGTCCAGCCGCTCGACCTGGAAGCCGTATTCCTTGCGCATGCGCCAGCCGGTGGCGTCCTTGCCGAGCGCGGCCTCGTCGGGATACAGGTGCAGGTGGCCGCGGCGCAGGAACAGCTCGGGCACGCCGAGCTCGCGTGTCATGGCTTCGTGCGCGTCGATCGCGCCGGCGTGGATCGCGGCCAGCTTGGCGGCGGCGGCTTCCACGGCCTTGGGCCGCGCGGAGGCCACGAACTGCAGCAGCCAGGGCAGGGCGCGAGGCAGGTAGCGCAGCGGCAGGTAGAGCGGGCTCTCGTCGTCCAGCATCATGCTCGGCACCGAAGCCAGTACGCCCGGCATCGCGAGCGGCGCCACCGAACCGGGACTGATCGCGCCCGAGTTGCCGAAGCTGCAGCCGCTGCCGGGTTCATCGCGATCGACCAGGGTGACGTCGGCGCCGCGCTTGCGCAGCGCGTGCGCGATGCTGGTGCCGACGATGCCGGCGCCGACGACGACCACGCGCGGAGTGGCGTTGGCGCTCATCTCAGCGCGCCTTCGGTCGCTTGTCGGACACCACGCGGCCGTCCTTCAGGACCAGCTGCAGGCGCCGCACGTTGTTGATGTCCTCCAGCGGATTGCCGCCCACCACGATCAGGTCGGCGATCTTGCCGACCTCCACCGTGCCGAGCTCCTCGCCCATGCCGCAGATGGCCGCGCCGTTGCGCGTGGCCGCCACCAGCGCCTGCCAGGGCGTCGCGCCGTCGCGCACCCACAGGCCCAGTTCCAGCAGCGCGGCGTCCTTGAGCGGGCGGATGTCCGAGCCCAGCGCCATCTTCACGCCCGCCTTCAGCGCCTTGAGGAAGCCGGCCTGGTGCACGTCGGCGGCCGCGTCGGCGCGGCAGCACAACGAGTGCGCGAGGTTGCGGTTCTTCACCCAGCGCTGTTCCCAGTCGTTGGTGGCCTGGCTGGGCGTGAGGTGGCTGATCGACAGCGTGGGCACGTACCAGGTGCCGTGCTGCAGGAACAGCTCGATGCATTCGTCGTCCAGGATGTAGCCGTGCTCGATGCTGTGCGCGCCCAGGCGGATGGCCGCCTTCACCGCCTGCGGGTTGGTGGCGTGCGCCATCACCTTGAATTCGCGCAGCTTGCAGATGTCGAAAGCGGCCTTGAGCTCTTCCTCCAGCAGGAAGGAATGGCGGTGCAGGTCCCAGTCGGGGCCCATGATGCCGCCCGAGAGGTTCAGCTTGATGTGGTCGACGCCGTTCTTGATCTGCTCGCGGATCGCCTTCACCCAGCCGTAGGGGCCGTCGACTTCGAGCGCGTGTCCCGAGGTGAGGAAGTGGCCGCCCGTGGTGGTGAGGAAGTGCCCGGACGCGAAGAGCCGCGGCCCGATGTACTGGCCGGACTCGAAGGCGCGCTTCCAGGCCACGTCCATGTAGTGGTGCGCGCCGGCGCAGCGGAAGCCCACGATGCCCGAATCGAACAGGGCGGCCTGCAGCCGGTGGCCGAAAAGCGTGACCTGGTCGGGCAGCGGCATGTCGGACAGCGACTGGAAATAGTCGGGATGGATGTGCACGTCCCACAGGCCGGGCATCAGGTGCGCGCCCTTGAGGTCGATGACCTCGGCGTCGTCGACCTTCGGTGCGGTGCCGGCACGGAAAATCTCCCTGATGCGGCCGTCCTCCAGCAGCACGGCGCAATCCGGCTGGGGCCGGGGCTCGACGCAGTCGATCAGCGTCGCATGGGTCAACAGTGTCTTCATGAGTCTCTATTCGGCCACGATGCCGACCTTGGTGGCCAGCTCCTTCCACTTGCTCACTTCGGATTGCACGAAGCGCGCGTACTCCTCGGGCGACTGCGGCGCCGGCACGATGCCGCGGTCGTTGAAGGCCTTGCCCAGCTCGGGCGAGTTCAGCAGCGCCACGGCGTCGGCGTTGATGCGGTCGACCACCGCGCGCGGCGTCTTCGCCGGCGCGAACAGGCCGAACCAGGTGCCGCCCGAGAAAGCGGGCAGGCCCGCCTCGGCGAAGGTCGGCACCTGCGGCGCGCTCTGCAGTCGCTGGCGCGAAGCCACGGCCAGCGCGCGCAGCTTGCCGGCGCGCACGTGTTCCAGCACCGCCGGCGGCGTGTCGAAGCTGTAGTTCACCTGGCCGCCGATCAGGTCGGTCATCGAGGGACCGCTGCCCTTGTACGGCACGTGCACCGCGTTGATGCCGGTGAGCGACTTGAACAGCTCGCCGGCCAGGTGGTTCGACGTGTTGTTGCCGAACGAGGAGTAGTTCAGCTTGCCCGGATTGGCCTTGGCGTAGGCGATGAACTCGGCCAGGGTCTGCGCCGGCACCGAGGGATTCACCACCAGGAAGAACGGGACCTGGCCCACGCCCGTGATCGGCTGCAGGTCGCGCACCGGGTCGTACGGCATCGATTTCATCGTGATCGGCGCGATCGACACCTCGGGCGAGGCGGCCAGCAGCAGCGTGTAGCCGTCGGGGTCGGCCCGCACCACGGTGGACGCGGCAACCGTGCCACCGGCGCCGGCGCGGTTGTCCACCACCACCTGCTGCCCCAGCTTGCGGCCGAGCTGCTCGGCCAGCAGGCGGCCGGCGACGTCGGTGCTGCCGCCGGGCGGGTAGCCGATCAGCACGCGCACGGGGCGCGCGGGCCAGGGTGCCGACGACTGCGATTGCGCCAGGGCGGTGCCTTGCACCAGGGCGGCGGCGGAAGTGACGAGGAAAGTGCGACGTTGCATGAGGGTTCTCCAGGCAGGCGGCCGCCCGTCGGCCGCTTCGTCGGGACGAAGCACTTTATGGGCCTGGCGTATCGGAAGGCAATATGCCATTATTGGATGGCAATAACTTGCGGGGAAACGATGGCTCGAACCCTGACCGTGGCCGCGGCCCAGAGCGGCAGCGTGGAAGACGGCGACCTGCGCACCATCACCGAGGCGGCGCACGCCCTGCTCGACGAGGCGGCGCGCCTGCAGGTGCGGCTGCTCACCTTCGGCGAGCTGTTCCTCACGCCGTTCTTCGCCAACCGGCTCGTGGAGGACTTCGACCGGTATTTCCTCGCCGACACGCACGAGGTGCTGGCCGGGCTGCGCGAGAAGGCGCGGCGCCACGGCATCGCGCTGGTGCTGCCGTTCGCCGAGCGCGCGGCCGACGGCTACTTCAACAGCGCCTTCGTCTACGACGTGGACGGCCGCGAGGCCGGCCGCTACCGCAAGACCCACATCCCGGCGTACTTCCCGACCGAGGGACCGGGCGGTACCGGCAGCTTCGAGAAGTTCTATTTCGCGCCGGGCGGCAAGCTGGAGACCTACGCGGTGGCCGGCACGCGCATCGGCGTGCAGATCTGCAACGACCGGCTCTATCCCGAAGCCTCGCGCGCGCTGGCGCTGGCGGGCGCAGAGATGATCGTGATGCCGATCGCGTTCTCCACCTACGCCGACCCGCGGCAGCGCACCTCGATCTGGGAAATCCCGCTGCGCGCCCGCGCCTACGAGAACGGCGTGTACGTGCTGGCCTGCAACCGCGTGGGCACCGAGGGCGCGCGGCACCACCTGGGCCGCAGCATGGTGGTCGATCCGCGCGGGATGATCCTCACCGAGGCGGGCACCGAGAAGCCGCAGCTGCTCACGGCGGAGGTCGACCTCGATGCGGTGTCCGCCGCGCGCAAGAAATTCCCGTGGTGGCGGGACCGCCGGCCCGACCTTTACGGTCCGCTGGCCGGCGTCGAGTGAAAGCCTCGATGGCGACTTCCACGAGCGCCGCGCGCCCGCGCCGCACCGCCGCCGCGGCGACGGAGAGCGACAGCCCGCTCTTCATGGGCTCGCTGGCCAAGTGCTTCCAGGTGCTGGAGGCGCTCAACACCGCCGGCCGTGCGGTCGGCCTCACCGAGCTGGCGCAGCTCTCCGGCCTGGACCGCAGCGGCGTGCAGCGCATCACGCACACGCTGCGCGTGCTCGGCTACCTGCGGCAGGACCCGGCGACCAAGGCCTTTCGCCTGTCGGGCCGGATGCTGGAGTTCGGCCACACGGTGCTGGCCACCAACCAGCTGCGCGAGCGCGCCCAGCCGCACCTGGAAGCGCTGAACCGCCGCACGTCCGAGACGGTGAACCTGATGGAGCTGGAAGGCGACGAGATCGTGTACGTCGCCCGCTGGCCCAGTTTGCATGCGGTGAGCGTGGACCTGCACGTGGGCTCGCGGCTGCCGGCCTGGTGCACGGCCGCGGGCCGCGCGATCTTCTCGCTGCTGGAGCCCGCCGACGCGCAGGCGCGGCTGAAGGCGGTGCGCCGCTCCGCGATGACGCCGTTCACCGTCACCGACCTGGCCGGCCTGCGCGCCGCGCTGGACCAGGCGCGCGAGCTGGGCTACGCGCTCAACAACCAGGAGGCCTTCGTCGGCGATCTCTCGGTCGCCGCGCCGCTGGTGGACCGCCAGGGCCATCCGCTCGGCGCCGTCAACATCGCCGTGCCCACGCCGCGCTGGCGGCTGGAGGACGTGCTGGCACGGCTCGTGCCTCAGTTGCTCAAGACCGCCGCCGCGATCAATCGCGAAGTGCGCTACCTCTAGTCGACCCCCAGCCCGACCTCCACCGTGCTCGGCGAGATGTGCGTGGCCAGCACGTCCACCATCTTCATCGTCGGCATGCCGCCCACCAGCTTGAGAGCGTGCTTGGCCAGTTCGCGCGGCACGCGGCCCGTCAGGTGCGCATTGCGCGCGGAATGGTCGGGGAAGACGTCGAAGATGCCGTAGTGCGGCTTGTCGGCCCAGCGGATCGCGAACCAGGCGGTGGTGCCGGGCTCCTCCTCCACGATGGCCAGGGCTTCGCGCAGGAACTGCGCGACCTCGGCCTCGTGGCCGGCCTTGGCCTTGAAGGCCAGCACCAGCCCGCAGCTGACGCGGCCGACCTGGGGCGAGGCCGGCAGCTTGCTCGCGAGCACGTCGAGCTTCGCGATCTCGGCGTCGCGCTGCATCAACCGCGGCGCCTCCGCCTGAAGGGCGCGTGCCACCGGGCCTTCAAGGTGCGCGTCGCGGGCGGCCTCGCCGCCGAAGGCATCGAAGATGCCGTAGTCGTCGCGTCCGAAACGCAGCGCGAACCAGGCCAGCGTGCCCGGCTCGGCCTGCACCTGCGGCAGCGCCGACCGCAGGAAGTCCTCGGCCTGCGCGGCCTGGCCGGGCTTGCTCAGCAGCCGCGCCAGCAATCCATGCGTCACCATCGACATGGTCGGCTCCATCGTTGGTTGAGATGGAAAACAGCGTAGTCCGCCGGCGTGCGGCCGGCGGGCTTCGCGTGTGACGTCCGTGAATGGACTGTGAGCGGCTGTTAGCCCGGCCGCGCTCAGGCTTCCTGGAAGGCTTCCTCGCGAGTCTTCTTGATCGCGGGCAGCGCCACGACGGCCAGCAGCAGCAGCGTGGCGACCAGCAGGCCGGCCGACAGCGGCCGCGTGACCAGCGTGGAGAAGTCGCCACGCGACAGCAGCAGGGCGCGGCGCAGGTTCTCTTCCATCATCGGACCGAGCACGAAGCCCAGCAGCAGCGGCGCCGGTTCCATGCCGCAGCGGGCGAAGACGTAGCCGGCCACGCCGAAGGCCGCGGTGATGAAGACGTCGAAGGTGTTGTTGTTGATCGAGTACACGCCGATGCAGCAGAACACCAGGATCGCCGGGTACAGCAAGCGGTAGGGCACCTTGAGCAGCTTGACCCACACGCCCACCAGCGGAAGGTTGAGCACGATCAGCATCAGGTTGCCCAGCCACATGCTGGCGATCAGGCCCCAGAAGAGCTCGGGGTTGCTGGTCATCACCTGCGGGCCGGGCTGGATGTTGTGGATGGTCATCGCACCCACCATCAGCGCCATCACCACGTTCGACGGGATGCCCAGCGTCAGCAGCGGGATGAACGAGGTCTGCGCACCCGCGTTGTTGGCGGCCTCGGGGCCGGCCACGCCTTCGATCGCGCCCTGGCCGAACTCGGCGCTGCGTTTGGAGAGCTTCTTCTCCAGCGTGTACGAGGCGAACGAGGACAGCGTCGCGCCGCCGCCGGGCAGCATGCCCAGCACAGTGCCCAGCGCCGTGCCGCGCGCCGCCGCCGGCAGCATGCGGCGGAAGTCCTCGGCCGTCGGGAACAGCTTGGTCACGTGGTTGGTGAAGGTCTCGCGGTGCTCGCGCTGCTCGACGTTCACGATGATCTCGGCGAAGCCGAAGATGCCCATCGCCAGCGCGACGAAGTTGATGCCGTCGGTGAGCTCGGGAATGTCGAACGAGTAGCGCGCCACGCCCGAGTTGACGTCGGTGCCGACCAGGCCGAGCACCAGGCCGAGCAGGATCATGCCGATCGCCTTGACCAGCGAGCCGGACGCGAGCACGACCGCGCCGACCAGGCCCAGCACCATCAGCGAGAAGTACTCGGCCGGGCCGAACTTGAAGGCCAGCTCGGACATCGGCACCGCGAAGGCGGCCAGCACCAGCGTCGCCACGCAGCCGGCGATGAACGAGCTGATGCCCGCGGTCGCCAGCGCCGCTCCGGCCCGCCCTTTGCGCGCCATCTGGTAGCCGTCGATCGCGGTCACCACCGAGGAGGACTCGCCGGGCAGGTTGACCAGGATGGCGGTGGTCGATCCGCCGTATTGCGCGCCGTAGTAGATGCCGGCCAGCATGATCAGCGCCGACACCGGAGGCAGCGTGTAGGTGATCGGCAGCAGCATCGCGATCGTGGTCGACGGGCCCAGGCCGGGCAGCACGCCGATCAGCGTGCCCAGCAGGCAGCCGACGAACGCATAGAGCAGGTTCTGCAGGTTCAGCGCCGTCTCGAAGCCGAGGGCGAGGTGGGAAATCAGTTCCATCTCGGAATGCTCCTCAGCTCGCCAGGAAGGACGGCCACAGCGCGATCTGCAGGCTGATGCCGTAGATGAACACCGCGGTGCTGAACACCACGAGCAGCACCGCGTTCACGATGGCGGCGCGCCAGGTGAACTCGTGGCTGGCCCGGCTGGACACCAGCACCAGCGCGGCGAGGGACAGCACCAGCCCGAGCGGCTGCAGCAGCAGCCCGAACAGCACCACGCCGCCGAGGATCCAGGCCATGGGGCCGAGCTCGGGTCGCTTGAGCTTCTCGGCCTCGGCGTTGAGCCGCAGCGAACTGCCGGTGGTGATGAGCCCGACGGCGGCGAGCAGGACGCCGATCCAGAACGGGAAGAAGCCGGGGCCCATCCGGGCCGGGTCGCCCAGCCGGTAGCCCAGGGCCCCGATGCTGAAGCCGGTGCCGGCCACCATGTAGATGAGTCCGGCGGCGAAGTCTTTCTGGTTTCTGATGCGCAAACGCATGCGGTTTGTCTCCTTGCAGGTACATCACGACGTGACATGATTAGATCACGTTGTGATGAATCAACCGCGGCCGTGAAGTTCCCCGCCCGGTGTAGATTCGGGGCATGGGGACCAGGGCGATGAAGAGCGGCGCGCGCGACCGCGAGGCGGACGAGAAGGGCCAGTACGAGCGGCTGTCGAGCTTCCGGTGGAAGCTGCGGCGCTTCCTGCGCGTCAGCGAGGACATCTGCCGCGACGTCGGCATCACGATGCTTCACTACCAGCTGCTGCTGCACACCCAGGGTTTCGAAGGGCGCGAGTGGGCCAGCATCGGCGAGATCGCCGAACGGCTGCAGGCGCAGCCCCATGGCGTGGTCGCGCTGGTCACCCGCTGCGAACAGGCCGGCCTGGTCGAGCGACGCGCCAGCGCGCAGGACGGCCGCCTGGTCGAGGTGCACCTGACGGCCAAGGGCCGGCGCCTGCTCAAGCGCCTGGCGCAGCTGCACCGGGAGGAATTGGCGGGACTGGCGGCGGTGGTGGAGGCCGCCAGCGAGGTCTAGGCGTCTTCGCGGGTGCGGCGCAAGGCGCGGGGCCATGACCCGCCGCGCCGGCGGTTCGACTTCTCCGCCTCATGCCCCCGCGCATGCCGCGAGAACAACCGCGCGTAATACCCGCCGTGCGCCATCAGCTGCGCATGCGTGCCGATCGCCTCGATGCGGCCTTCGCGCAGCACCACGATGCGATCCGCATCCACCACCGTCGACAGCCGGTGCGCCACCACCAGCGTGGTGCGGCCGCGCGTCAGGCGCTTCAGCGCGGCCTGCACCAGCACCTCGCCCTCGTTGTCCAGCGCGCTGGTGGCCTCGTCCAGCACCAGGATCGGTGGGTCCTTGAGCAGCGCGCGAGCGATGGCGATGCGCTGCTTCTGACCGCCGGAAAGACCCGCGCCGCGTTCGCCGACCACCGTGTCGTAGCCCCGGGGCAGGCGCTCGATGAACTCGTGCGCGTTGGCCGCGCGCGCGGCCGCCTCGGCCTGCTCGCGCGTGGCGTCGGGCCGGCCGTAGGTGATGTTGGCCAGCACGGTGTCGTGGAACAGGTGCACGTCCTGCATCACGGTGCCGACCTGGGCGCGCAGCGACCGCTGCGTGCAGTCGCGCAGATCGACGCCGTCCACCAGGATGCGGCCGCTGGTCGGCGCATGCAGCCGCTCGATGAGCGACACCAGCGTGGTCTTGCCGCAGCCGCTGGGACCCACCAGCGCCACCGTTTCGCCGGGCGCCACCGACAGCGAGATGTCGCGCAGCACCGGGCGGCCGTCGCCGTAGTCGAACGACACGCGATCGAAGTGCACCGCGCCGCGTGCGACCACGAGCTCGCGCGCGCCGGGCGCGTCCGCCAGCGGATCGGGGGCGTCGAGGATCTCGCGCACGCCTTCCAGCGACACGCGGCCGCGCCGCACCGTGGAGTACACGTTGGTCAGGCTCTGGATCGGGCCGAACAGGCTGCTGACGTATTGCAGCGCCGCCACCAGGATGCCGACCGTGCCGTGGCCGCGCAGTACCAGCCACACGCCGATGGCCGCCACCGACAGGCGCGCTCCGGCGGCCGACAGGCCCTGCAGCGCCGCGGTCTGCGCATCGCGTCCGGCGCCGCGCTTCTGCAGCGTGTTGCCCTTGGCGACCGCGTCGAGGAAGCGGCGCTCCTCCGCCTGTTCCATCGTGAAGCCCTTGACGGTGCGGATGCCGCCCAGCACCTCGGACCAGCGGCCGAAGATGGCCGACCAGTGCGCGACCAGCGAGCGATCGCGCTCGGTCTGCTCGGGGGCGGCGCGCATGCCGAAGAGGGCCGGCAGCGGCGCGAATACGCACACCGCGAGCGCCAGGCGCCAGTCCAGTTGCATCAGCGCCGTGAGGGCCAGGGCCAGGTAGCAGGCTGCCGGCAGCGCCTTGAAGGCCAGCTCGGCGACCGCATTGACGAAGCCGTTGAGCGATGCGTTGACGCGGTTGATCGTGGCGCCCACCGTCTGCTTCTGGTGCCAGGCCATCGGCAGCTCGTGCAGGCGCGCGGTCACGCGGTGGCGCAGCGCGAAATCGAGGTCCAGCCGGAAGCGCCCGCTGCGCGTCTCGACCATGCGCGACAGGTACACCTGCGCCAGTTCCGCCGCCGCGACGGCCAGGAGCGCCCACACGATGGCGCGCACCGATCCGATCGGGGCCGAGGCCGCGTACCGGGTGAGCGAGTCGACCAGGTTCATCACGGCCAGCGGCGACGCCGCGCCGACCACGGCGAGCATCAACGCCAGCGTCACCACCTTGCCGATCGGGCGGCCGAAGCCGCGCAGCCAAGGCAGGGCCTGGCGGGCGAGGTCCAGGGTGCTGGCTGGCTTGGTGGAAGAGGAGGGCGCGGCGGCTGCGCGCGGGGAAGGGCCGGAAACTTCAGCGGCGGAGGACATGGCGGCTTGGGCGGCCACTCCCTGGCGCGTGACAACAGCGCAACTCGGCCGCAGCCGAAACTTTAGCGGCTAGCGGATGAGCTCGATCGGAGCGATCAGCGCGAGAGGATGGACCCCAGCGGAGGCACGCAGACGTTGTTGCGGTTCTCCAACTCGGGTGGGCAAACCTTCCGCACGCCGGACTTGCGGTCCCAGGCCGGCGGGGTGCCGCTGTTCACCGCGTTCTCCAGGCCATCGCTTTGGCCGAAGGCGCCGGCGCCGAGCATCTGCGTCGTGCTGCGCGTTGGCGCGCGCGCGCCGGCGGAAATGGCCGTGCCCTCCGCGCCGATCGCCGCGGTGCCGCCGCCGCCCGGGACGCCGTTCCTCGGATTGCCGGCGTCGTCGAACTCCACGGTGGGGCCCGACGCCCGGCTCGCCGTGCTGGGCCGGCTCGGGGTGTACTGCGATTGCGCGTGCGCGGCGCAAGCCAGTGCGGCGAGCAGGAGGGCGGGGATGCAGCGGGTGAGTGCCATGTGGAAACCATGCTAGTCGCCACGCGCGACGGCAAGGCGTCGGCGTAACCAGATGCAGCGGATGCGTTGCGCGCCGATGAGCCGGGTCCCACGCGGCCTGCGGCGCGCCGCCTACAGGGCGCGGCCGCGCGGGGACCTAGCCTCGTCCCATGATGGCGATCCCCGACGACCCGACACCCTGCCTCGAAGACCTGCTCGAGCGCTTCCGCGGCGTGCGCGAAGGCGAGGTGCAGACCTCGCTCCCCGGCATGGATGTCACCGACCCCGATTGCTTCGCGATCGCGGTGGCGTCGGTGGACGGACGCGTGTGGTCGGCGGGCGACGACCGGCAATTGCTGTCGCTGCAGTCGATCTCCAAGCCCTTCCTCTACGGCCTGGCGCTGGACCGCCTGGGACGGGATGCGGTGCATCGCAAGGTGGCGGTGGAGCCGACCGGCGAGGCGTTCAATTCGCTCACCGAGCTGGAAGAGGACCACCTGCCGTACAACCCGATGATCAATTCGGGCGCCATCGCCATCTCGGGCCTGCTGCACCACGACGCGCCGCGGGAGTCGCAGCAACGCATGATGGCCATGTTCAGCGACTACCTGGGCCGGACCGCGCAGGTGCACGAAGCCGTCAAGGGCCACGAGCTGGAAGGCGCGCACCGCAACCTCGCCATCGCCCACCTGCTGCGGCACTTCGACGTGATCGGCGACGACATCGACGGCGCGATGAAGCTCTACGCCTGGCAATGCGCCGTGATGCTGGACACGCGCGAGCTGGCGCTGATGGGCGCCACGCTGGCGAACTGCGGCGTGCAGCCGGTCACCGGCAAGCGCGCGCTGCAGCACCGCCACGTGCGCGACGTGCTCACGCTGATGTTCACCTGCGGCATGTACGACACCTCGGGAACCTGGGCGTATCACGTGGGCCTGCCGGCCAAGAGCGGCGTCGGCGGCGGCATCCTGGCCGTGGTGCCGGGCCGCATGGGGCTGGCGGTGTTCTCGCCGCGTCTCGACGCGCACGGCCACAGCGCGCGCGGCATCGAGGTGTTCAAGGCCTGGGCGGCCGACTGGGGCCTGGGCGTGCTGGGCGACGGCCGGGATCCGCCGCGCGAGCCGCACGAGGTGGCGGACCCTTCGAAGACGCGGCAGGCGAACTGACCGCGCCTCGCTTCAGTCGCGCGGCAAGGGCAGTCGAACGCTGAAGGTGCTGCCGAGCCCCGGGCCGTCGCTGTGCGCGTGCACCGAGCCGTCGTGCAGCTCGACCAGCTTCCTCACCAGCCACAGGCCGATGCCGAGGCCGCCTTGCGCGCTGTGGCGCGTGTCCTCGGCCTGCGCGAACAGGTCGAACACCTGCGTGAGCATGTCCGCGCTGATGCCGGCGCCGTTGTCGGTCACCTGCAGCAGCACCTTGCCCGCCTCGACTTCGCCCTTCAGCAGGATGTGGCCGCCGGGAGGCGTGTACTTGGCGGCGTTGTTGACGAGGTTGCTCACGACCTGGGCCAGCCGCGTGAGGTCACCCATCAGCGGCACCGGCTCGGGGGGCAGGCGCACTTCGAGCGCGTGGCCGCCCGCGTCCACGCCCGTCTGGCTGGACTCCAGCGCGTGCGCCACCACCTGCTCGAGCGTCAGGCGCTCCTGGCGCAGCTCCATCCGGTCGCGGCTGATGC
>Ga0247819_10000780_pt1 | contig 17923 bp, 8 predicted proteins | sample 13C_Xylose_Day6_FD_193428 | JGI IMG/M metagenome (GOLD analysis project Ga0247819, IMG submission 193428) | Soil microbial communities from agricultural site in Penn Yan, New York, United States - 13C_Xylose_Day6 | ecosystem: Environmental > Terrestrial > Soil > Agricultural land | place: USA...
AACACTGTGATCAGCTCGGGTAAGGCGCTGACTCCACTCCAGTGGAATTACGTAATCGAGACCGCAGAAGTTATGGCCGCCGAGGATCATAGGCACGAGCGAACGCTATTCATTGTGGCCACCCTCTTCTCTCTCTACCTCCGAATCTCTGATCTCGTCGGTCGGGACAACTGGAAGCCGACGATGGGTTCGTTTGAGTATGACGGTGAGAATTGGTGGTTCAATGTCGTGGGTAAAGGCAATAAGGCCGCAAAAGTAAGTGTGAGGGACGAATACATCGAAGATTACTTGAAGAGGTACAGGGCCACCCTCTCCCTCCCCCCTTTGCCGTCTCACAAAGAAAGTACGCCACTTGTTAGAACGATCAGAGGCCGCGCCGGTCTTTCGGATCGACACGTTCGTGCCCTGATTCAGTTGGTGTTCGACAAATCACTCCAGCGCATGAAGGATGAAGGCCAAAGTGAGCTAGACATGGATAAACTTCGTTCAGCATCCTTGCATTGGCTTCGCCACACTGCGGCTACATTTGACGCTCCGTTTCGCGATATCAAAGATCTCCAAGCAGACCTGCGCCACGAAAGTATGTCGACAACGCAGAACACGTATTACAACTCGCTCGATCAGAATCGTGCTAAGTCAGTTAAGGGACTAGGAATCAAAGACAGAGGTTGAGCTAGAAAGCTCACTGGCGTTCGTCACGGATAAGCAGGTAAGCCTCTGATTTGACGGGAGTCTATTAGGCTGAGACTTTGCGAGCTAGAACACAACGGAATGGACAGCAATGTCGCGAAAAGACCTCGAAGCCAAGAAACGGCACCATTGCGTTTGGGCGAAGTACCTTACCCGGTGGGGCCGCGGCAGGAAGAATGTTTACTACACCACGAAGACAGGGAAAATTGCCCGTCCTCGTTACCATTGCCCAGGTCGGACTCCATTTCACGGACCAGCTCATCGAGTTAGCAAAGATCTGCACACCGGTGAGGTGCATTTTTCTCTCTATCGTTTATGGGCGAATCCGATCGCAGGTGGTAATCGTCCGGCTACACCCACCTTCCTGAGGCAATAACACACTGGGACGTGTTGTTTACGCCGATGCACCAGCGCATCTCACTAGTTTTCACCACTATTAATCCTAGCACCTCAGTCGTGATCTATTGATGATGGGAGACGCCTAAATGCCCCTTGTCTCAGAGCGATGCAAGGGGCTAAAAAGGTGAAATCTCCTCAACCAAGTAGGACTGAACCTAACGTGTGAGTTAACGCGGAGACCAGCAGACTTCACCTTCCTGTATCACTCCTGGAGTCCGACCATAGCGATCTACCAGAATAGGAGTCAGCGACGAGTGCAGGATTTCCAATTCGGGAATCATCATTGCTACATACGCTTCGAAGCTGGGGTGCTTTTTCCAATACCCCGAGTCGATCGCTCTGTGCAGTGATCGGTCAAACCAACCACGTGTGACTTTCAGCAGACCTCCAACTCGATCAGCCACATCTTCACCGTGGTTCACCTCGTCGTACCCGTTTTTTTTCATTAGCTCGCGTTCTACAAAAGTACCTGGTCGATACTTAAGCTTTTCTTCCGCCTCCATGACGCGCTCGTGAAAATCTCGATGCAGCTTTTGATCTGACTTCAGGTCAGCGGCGAAACGATAATCACAATAGAGACAGTGGCTAACACTATGAGAACCTTCGGGTGTGTCCACATGCTGATTGATGACCACATCGAACCATCGGCTCAATTCGTGAAAATTTCGAACACCATAAAGTTCAGCAGCAGCTAAATCCAAACGTTTCGTGTGAGGCAGTTCAGGGTTAGTGGCTTTGAGTTGCCTGGCGTGATGCTTGACGCGTTGTACGTCAGCGAATGTAAGAGTGCGGTTCATTGCAGCCTCCGAGGCTGGGCCTGTCATCCACCACGAGAACCCAATACAGGGTTTGTTCAGTACGGTCACGGTAGTGCCTTGGCTTTGCGTTGGTGGATGGCAGGCACCTACCGGGTGCCTTCTGTAAAGACTACGCTAGACAATCCTCATTGTGCAAATCCCAGCAATCACAATTGACAGCAAACCGCAGGGGTTGAGCGAATCCCAAGCTGATTCAACCAGAAATCATCACCCGATCCAATTGGGTCAAGTGATCTAACTGCGTTTCGCGTGCGAGAGGTTTACGCTTAAGTCCGGCAAAAAAATCATTCGCCATACTGACTCCCAACATCACCGTTTTGCGACTATTGTTGAGGCTCCTCACGGAAGACAAAAAAGTATGCCGACGCGCGATGTATCGTTAGCCCTCTTGGAGTACGGTCTTCAAGAACCCGACCTGGAAATGTTGCGGCCGACGGAGGCCAGCTACACGTGCTTACTGCTGCAACCCAGTGGGCCGATTTTTGCGTCAGAGCAGCGCATTGGTAGTTACGATGTGCCCGTCGCCACGGCCAAGAGTTTGTCGATGCTAAGGATGGCGCGTGAAAGAGGCGCGCACCTTGCAGTAACACCTGAGTATTTCATGCCGTGGGCAGCGCTGGAGGAGGCTGTCGCCACTGGCATTACGCCAGCTGAAGGGGTTCTCTGGGTTTTGGGCTGTGAAAGCATCACCCAGGAAGCGCTGGTGCAATTCCAACAGAACGTTACAGATCACTGCTTAGTTATTCATGAGCCATGGCAAGGCTTGGAAATCGATCGAAATCTCTTCGATCCTGTAGTTTTGATGTTTCAGGCCACACGAGCAGATGGGTCTTCTAGACTGGTCGCGCTTGTTCAATTCAAAACATACCCTTCTAGAGACGCCCTATTTCTGGAAGAACGATGGTTACGTCGCGGAACTCAGATCTATAGGTTTCGTGGCCGTAGTGGTCGTCTTTCGGCCGCCGTGATCATCTGTTCTGATGCCTTTGCGTTAAGGGATGATTGGCTGGCTGACTTCAATGATCGCTCTACGCTGATTCATATTCAGCTCAATCCCAGTCCGCGTAACGCGGTATACCGAAACTATCGCACCACAACATTCAACACAGATCCGCGCTCGAGTAATTGCCACATCGTCTGCCTAAACTGGGCGCAGTCCATCGTCCAATACGGCACCCCGGGAACCACTCCCGAAGCTTGGGAGAACGTCGCTGCATCGACGTGGTACTGCTCCGCGGAGGATTGCTCATCCAATGATGAGGTCGTCATACCGAATCACAATCTGGGCATCTACTATGCCTACATGACCGAGCGACGCCACGCTCTTGTTTTTCACTATGACGAAGCGGTGTTCGAGCTACGAGTACCGAAAGTGTTAACCGTTGGCCAGGCAATCATGGCCAATCGAAACGGCCCAACTGCATTGCAGCGATACGTATGGGCGACTGCAGCTCAAGAGTGGGTAGCAGGTGAGACACCTGATGCGGGGTTTGCCGCGCTTGCTGCTAATAACCCGCGGGCACAATCAGCGCTGCAGCATGTAATTGCCACCCAAAACCCCTTGTCCATTGAACGCGTATTGGCGTTAAGCGCCGGACAAATCACTGGCCGTCCAAATTGGTGCGCACTGAAGGATATCGACTCATGCAAAATCGGCCCTGACGAAGTCGTACGCAGATTGACCGTAACTCAGGACCGCGAAAGCCGAGATTTTCGTCATCAACGACTTAGTACAGCGGCTCAAATTCACAATGAGATACTGAATCGCGTTGAATGGCCTCCGCAGGTGGACGGAATCGATGCCGCGTCTATTTTGCGATGGGACGCGGCAAATCCTAATTTCAATGTGCTGACATCAGATAACAAACCCACGCTCATCGCTTACCTTGGTGACTTGCCCCCTCCTCACGAATTAGAAACGGTCGCAGACAAACTTTATGAGCTGCTACGCCGAGCCGGCGGTCCCTACCAAAAGCGGCTGTGTATTGCATACCGGGAGTTTGGCGAACTCAAGTTTGCGAGAATTGAAGCTCTGACCCGCTTCGATGATCCCGCAGACGACAAGACTGAATTTCTCGCTGTTACTCCGCTCGATCACACGGAGCCCTCATATGGTTGATTCAGCCTCGTTACGTCGCACCATCACGGAAAAATTGTCCCGGGTTCAAGACTTGGGCAACGGCATTTTTCGTGGGGAACGCATTTACCAAGGAAAAACCTTCGCCACGGCTTACATCGACCTATCAGACAGCGTCATCCAGCGGGCAGCGAATCTTGCGAAATTTCAAGAAGGCTTGCTTGGGAGTGAATTCTTCACGGCTGATGGCGACCAGCGTTGGAACAGCTATCTGTACTTTTGGGCAGGCCCTGAATCGCAGATCAACGATCGCTTTTTGGAAGCAAAAGCCCGCATCGAGGGGGATCGACATTTTGCGAGAAAGTTTGTGCTTACGGAGGAGGATCTCCTCGGTCGCTTTGATACTCTCTCGACTCAAGCACACAGCGCGTTGGTATCCACAGATGCTAGCGTTCAATGGGAAGAAATTTTACGGGCGGCAGCTCTCAGCAGTTTGTTGGAGAAACGCGCGCGAACCCAACAAATCGAACTGATCGGTTCAGGGGAAGCCTTTACTGCCAATGCAATGCCGGTAATGCGGCCGCTTCCTCAACCACTCTCTGATCCTCTGAGCACAGGATTGATTCGTCGATTTCGGGTAGGCGAATTTAGATCGGCCATCAGCGGAAAACAGTTCCAGTTTGGCGATGTGAATTTGATATTCGGACAGAACGGTGCGGGTAAAACATCGTTGCTTGAGTCGATAGAAGCCTTGTACTGCGGGCGTGTTCGTCGCGATCCTGAAGCTACATTCAAAAATATCGAAGCCGATGTCCTCACTGAATCCGGTGAATTACTCATCGTTAAAAGCACCACATCGCCCGCCATCCTTAAGGCGCGCAATCTTGCCTGGTATGGTCGATCGAATCCGAATACTAGCGCACTCGCCCAGTCGTTCACTCGATTCAATTTTTTAGACACCGATGCTGCATTCCGCCTCTCTGGTGAATCGACCCCAGATAAACTAAAACAAGATCTGAGTTTGTTGCTGGTAGGTGGTGAAACATCAACCCTATGGACGGATCTCTACAAACTGCATGATGACGCCGTCTCGAAGCGCACGAGTTTCAACGAGCGCATCCCTTCCCTTCTTAAGCAGACAGAACTGCTAGGTAACGAGGTCAAGCGGTTAGAGGACTCCCCTACCGAATCCGCAACCTTTGCAAAATCATTTCGTGCGAGTTTGCGTGAGCTAGGGTGTACCTGGATTCAAAAAGGTGACGATGAGCCCCTATCGCCCTCGGATCGGACTCGCCTTGAATCGCTTTCGCGAGGACTGCACCAAGCTATTAGCCTTGCCCAATCCTCGCCTGCAACAATTACTCAACTACGGCAGAGAGCGCAGGCTTTGCTCACCGCGCTCGGAAAAATTCAGGAACTGGAAGAGTCAGACCTACTCAAGCGCCAGGAGCTCCGCGAGTATGAAGCTCTGATTGAGAGCTACAAGGAAGAACTCGTTGATCTAGAAAAATGGTCGATCTACTGCGAAGCCGGAGCACCAGCGCTTGTCAGATCAATTGAGCAGACCAAGCGTGTAGCTTCCGATGCACGAATTGTCCTCGCGGGTACGTCTTTGGACGAAGTGCACGAGCTACCTGTTGAGTATGCCGTTCGTGAACTCCCTGAAGCTCTTCAGTTCGCCACGGACAGCCTCGTTCTCGCTGAGCAGCAGGAAAAGTCAGCCTCTGAAAGTCTGTTGCAGCAGGAGCGTCTTGGTCAGTCGTTAATTTCCCTTCGTGCTGATCTACACGGACTTGTCCAATCCATAATTGATCGCACAGGTGATGCACTGCATTGCCCGGTCTGTTCTACCCCCCATTTAGATGGTGAACTGCTTCATAAAATTGAGTCGCTCACCGCTTCCGACAATTCAAGCTTCACCAATGGTCTTCATCAGGCGGTTCAGGTTGCTAGAGATCGTGCCCAACGAGAACGTGAAGTGCTTGCTGCGCTCCAGGTATTGCAGCGATTTCACGATGTGAATGGCATTCAGGATTTGACAACCGTACGCGATATGCATCTGAGCTTGCTCGAGAAGCATCATGAGTTCATCGAAGCGAGTAGTGAGCTGGATAGCCTGGAATCTGCCATGCGTTCGCTCGATAAGTATGGTGCCGATCCAGCCAGTTTCTCAGGAGCAGAGGCTGTCGCAATCCAATGGCTGGGGACAGAGCAGGATTATTCGAGTCTGGCAGTCATAAATTCACACATCACAAAGATTCAGGCGAGCATGCAAGAAACCAACGAATCAGTGTCTGGTGTGCGCGATGCCATGAAGCTTTCGAATGCTCAGGTGAGCGCCATTGCAGTATCAATAGGATTTGATGAGGAAAGCCCCAAGGATCTGATTCTTTTGGTCCACCGATTGCTGGAAAGACAAAATGCTTCATCGCGCTTTCTCGAGGATGCTACACAATTAATTACTATCGCGGACGATCAACCTCTAGAACCGATTTTGCAGACTGTCGAGGACGCAATTAATGCCTTCGACCGCGCACTGCATGCCGAAAATATGGAAACAGAAGCGCGTACCGAACTAAGCGCAAAAACCCTGGAGCTTCAAAAGAGCTCTGACCTTCTCAAAGCTGCAACGACCCGGAGAGACAATCTCACAAAAGCCATTAACGCACTGGCCGACATCGTTGAAAACCATTCCCTTGAGAAAGCAACGCAGGAAGCTCTCGAGTCGATACGTGGACATGTCAGCGAAATATTCGCCAGGGTTCATTCTCCAGCAGAGTACACGCTGGGCGATTTCAATGGAGAGCATCTCCTCATCACACGAGATGGCCATAGTACGCATACAGCTATGCAGGTGAGTACCGGCCAGCGTGCCGCTTTAGCGCTTTCGATATTTCTAGCGTTAAACCGTAGCGCAGAAACTGCCCCTCCGGTGCTGTTGATCGATGACCCCATTGCGCACATTGATGATCTAAACGCACTGTCATTCTTGGACTATCTGCGTGATCTTGCCGTCAGTATGCGCAAGCAGGTTTTCTTCGCAACAGCAGACGCTCGGCTCGCCGCCTTGTTTCAGCGAAAATTCGAGTTTTTGGGCAACGAGCGATTCAAAAAAATTGTTCTATCTCGCTCATGAACCTGCAGCCTATTTTAATCAGACTGAACACCTTTCAGATGGCAGTAAAGCAATGAGTAATCTATGACTGGCGTATCCTCATAATGGAATCTGTAATGGCCTGAGCATTTGTGTCCAACGCCTCCATGGCCGACATTGCATCAGCAGCGACATTTTTCACCCCATTTTCTGAGAGCCATTTGGTTACTTCTTCTATCGCTGCACCTATGGCGTGCTGGTTGTGTAGTAGCAATGAGCGTCCGCCGTAGCGATCTTGCAGTCTGAATTATCTGGCATGGTCGTCGTCCTCGAGGCTGAAGCAAGAAGCCTAGTTCATCTCACCGTAGCATCGAGACACGCTTGCCACCTCTATGCAAAAGCTTTGAGGGCTCCTGAAGTCCAGATTCAACATTGACGAGTTCCTCTTCCTAACAAACGCGCATCCCTATCGCTAGGTAACGCCTGCCCCTTCACTTGAGCCGACTCGGACTAGCGTTACGCTATAGACTCGGCGCAAAAACTAGACGCCATGATGATTTTGCCAATGCCCCACACTTTTCATAACCCGGAGGAGCTCTCTGCCGAGGAGGCTTTATTGCGCCTGGTTGCTGATATGCTAGGTATGCTCAGACACGCAACGCAAATCCGGGGTTATCACGCTGATCAACTGCTCCCGAATCTCTCCACTGTTCGCCGCCAGATCGACCGTAGCAAACCGAATGTAGTGCCCCTGTATCACCACACTCTCATCCACCCTTTCGCCAACCGCCGGATGCAACAGCAATCCGCGGGCGGTTTGTGTGAGAGGGTCCGACTCATTCACCTGAGAGCGAACATATGCGTATATTTGATAAAGGTAGGCACTATGCAACGTCTGCGAGCGATAAACGCTGCGCTTGTAGATTGACGTGAACTTGGTATCAATCACCATCCGCTGCGCCAGCGCCGCATTCTCAAGCATGATATCAACCGTCATCTGCGGGAAGACCGCATCCAACCCCGGGGTATGGTCGCTGCTATGCCATCTCAGCTTCACTCCCCCGCGAACAGTCCAATCATCCTTAAGTGCCACGCGGTAAAATCCAGTTACGGCCTTCTCGAACAACCGGCGAACCCAAACTTCGTCGCGATCTGGCTTGTGCATGTATTGCCTGCCTGCAGACTCACTAGGGATGGCCATGTCATAGGCGAGTTTGGCAGCGGAAACCATCAGACGATCTGCCGAATCGTGCCGCCCGAATCGTTCCAAGTCGATCTGCGAACGAACCACCCCCAGATTGGAAACCCCCAGATTTGTTAGGCGCTGCGCAAGTTGTCGGCAGCGTCTGCCGACCGGGCGCCGACGCAGTAACCCCGCTACTCTTTCCAAAGCAATTCGCACAAAGCGATTACGAACCGTGTCCAGTGTCAGCTCGTCGAATCGACAAGCTATTTGCCCACGCATTAAAAGCTGTTTGCGTTCAGTAGTGAGGACATCAATCCGGCCGCGCACACGGTTGACGATCTGTTCCCGATGCTGATAACCCAGCCCCAAATGGCGGCGCAACCGTGCTTCGACAGCATCAGCCAGGATTTCTCCCACCATGCGGGGCAGATCGTCGGGCATTGCTTCGCTAGCGGTCCTGGCATTCCCCAAGGCCCGATAGAGATCCGAAGCATAGAGCATCAGCAGCCAAAGATTTCTGACCGGAATACGACCCACAACTCGTTCGGGGCTAGGAATGAGTGCTCCTTCTGCAAGGTTTGGCATATCACCAGCCTGCTAAAAGGTTGGCGGCTGCCTCTTGCGCACTGCTGGGGGTGTCCACCCAATATTCATCCAGTAAAGGCAGGATCTCGCTTTCTACAACTCGTATGAACCAGTCCCGGGTAGTGCCCTCTTCAAGCGTCTCGCTTGGCGTCACGTAGCTATGACCAACCTGGAACTGCTTACCCAGTCGCTCATCGTCGGAAAGCACGGTATTGAGTTCTGCAATCCGCCTTTCGATGTGGTGTGCCAAGTTTGCGTCTACACCACATTGCTTGATAACCCATTCGCGCCAACGGCCTCCAAATCTTGGGGCCAGGCTGATAAACGCGAATCTGCGCCGCAGCGCCAGGTCAACCAGGGCCAACGACCGATCGGCCAAGTTCATGGTCCCGACCACATAGAGATTCTCTGGGATATGAACAGCCGTGCGATTGCCATCTACGTCGGGATAGCTCAATTCCAGCGCTTCGCTTGGGGTGCGCTTGCCTGCTTCCAGCAAGGTCAGCATCTCGCCAAAGATCTGTGCGGGATTACCGCGATTGATTTCCTCGATCACAACGACAAACTTTGAATCTGGATTGTTGAGCGCTGCTCTTACTACCTCCATGAAAACACCTTCGGCCAGGGCGAGACCTCCTCGACCATCTGGGCGCCAACCTCTGACAAAATCCTCATAAGACAGATTGGGATGAAATTGAACAGATCGAACTTTTTTAACGTCTTTGGTGCCGATCAATGCGAACGCAAGGCGCTTGGCGAGCCAGGTCTTACCGGTACCCGGAGGCCCCTGAAGAATCAAATTTTTCTTCTCGCGCAAACGAACGAGCACGCTTTCCAACTCGGCATGCTCCAGAAAACAACCCTCTGCGAGGATGTCTTCTAACGTGTAGGAGGGCAAGGCAGGATGGCTAGCGATGCCTGGCTCGGCTTCTGTCCCCTCCAGTCCCTCGTCCATATCGTCTGGTGACAGTTCGTCGCTATCGAGCAGAGAATCAGGCTCAAAACCCCAAGCTAACAGCGAAAGTTCAGGGAATGAATGCGCAGGGTAGCCACTTTCCTGAAACCGTGATTCAAGTACATCCACCACTTGTAAGTAGTCTGCTGCGGCGCACCGCCTGTTTGGGCCGTTACGGTTGATCGTGATCGTTAGAGTGTCCTTGATGAAGGTTCTGGACAGCTCGTCAAGGCTGAGCAATGCCCAGGGCCGGGCCCAATATAGCCCCATGGTCAGGTTCCATGCGACGCCCATTCGACCATTACTATCATCGAACGCCTTGGCAAATGCAGTTTTGGTGACTTCTTCCTGGCCCTCTTCGCTATCGGCATAGGCAATGGCTGTCGCGAAGGTTTCCCACAACGAGTCAATGTGATCACGGTCACGGTTCTTTTCGCGTGGGAAATACCAAGACTTCAAGTTGTGCAGCACGGGCACACCTTCAAACGACTCAGGCACCGGCTCATCAACGCCGAGAAAAATTGCGATCTCGGTGGCAATTGCTTTCCGGTTAACTTCTTTGGTTTGGCGGTTGAAGGTGCCCATGACAGTGAACGGGCAAATGTCCCGAACAAAGCCTCGCTTGCCGTTCGGATAAATGTCCGCTTCCAGATAACCCAGTGCCGGTACCCGAGTGGATATCTCCTTCAGACCGGCCACTAAGGCTTTCCGATCAGGCCGATGCTTCAGCAGCTTGGCGGCGATCGCCATGTAAAAACGCGTCCAGCCAAATCGTTCCGAGGCCGCAGTCTGGCGACCGAAGCGTGCTCTCCAAAAAGGGGCATCGCAAAAGCGCTGAATATCCTGGGCTTTGCCTTCAAACGCAAAGTCGATCAGCCCATCAGTTCTCCAATCACCCGGCAGCACGCGCCAGATCGTCCCGCGGTGGGTGTAGAAATACCATTTATGTCCCGCCTTGACGGGTTGCCAGTCGACCTTGACTTGTCGGCCGTCATTGCAGTTCTCAGTGATAATGCCGGTCGCCTTTATGGTCATGACCGAGACTCGATTGCCCCGGTTATCGAACGGCAGATCATGCAATTGGGTGTAGGCCGACTTGATCGCAATGCGCTCGCCCACTTTCATGCTACGCACGAGATCAAGGTGTTTGTCGTCGTAGCCATTTTCCCAGATGCCCTCGCGAAGGAATCGCGTAGTCTGATCATCTTTCCAAGCGGCGCCGACAAACCACACAGGCTGGGTGGATATTTCTTTGGATGCGGTAGTCATGTCATTCCCTTAAATAGCAGTGTGTGGAAGGGGGGGAAATCAGTGGCAATTAATTGCGTGAAGCACGCGTACGTAGCCGCACGGATCGGCATATCGGCAAAATGACAGCGAATTTAGGCAGCATGCAATTCCGAGTTGGAGCGATAGCTCGTCTAGAAAGTCTTCATTGGTTCGTCAATGGAACGGATGCGGAAGCAGTCGTCGCAAAGTCGACACGTCCCAGGTCCAGCTGGTGGAACGCTCAAGAGAACATAATCGCAGACTGGCTCGTCTGCACAGACAGTGCACACATCCAAACTTCCGGCTACCCGAATGGCCGCTTCCGTCATCGCAGCCTGCTTTGGGTCCCACTCGCGCAGCGAAGCGAACCATTCCGGCGTGTGCGGACGAAGCAGTGTGCGAGGCTCCGGTTCAAGCAGCCCCTTACGCTCAAGCCAAGTAGTTGCCGCCCTAATGCGAAGAGCATGTAGCTGAGTCAAAAGCTCGTACAGCTCTATCTTCAGAGCGAAATATTGGCGCGGATGCAATGCGTTCACGGTCACGTAGCCCGCATGGTTCAGGACAAAACGGTTTTGCCCTAACTTCTCGCTTGCCAGCAGCTCTTCACAGTATCTCTGCTTGTGCTCCGCCGAGCTTTCGGATCCCTCCATGAAGGCGACGTGATACTGCCAAGCATTCCTTTCAAACTCATCCTTCCATAGTTCCAGATACCTTGAAGTTCTCAGAGCTTGTACTAGGTGATCATCTGTCTCCTGATGGTCCACTAGATATGCATCAATGTCGTTGAGTGATTCAATTTCAGAGGACAGCTTTCGGGCTTCCCGAAGCATGGCATTGGTTGAATCCCTCATAGCCTGAACGTGGTCAATATCTTCACGCCAGTGGCCCTCTTCTTCAGCATTGAGATCTCTAAGCACATTAGGAACCTCAAAAAGCGCAGCGCTATTCAGTAATTCCCCTGGATGGCAAAAGTCAGGATCCAGCACTAGGTTTGCACCGGCCCTATGATAAGCCTGCGCGACCAATCGCGAGCAGAACTGCCTCCGACCGGCCACAAAACCAGCCAGCACGCTCTTGGCGGCGCCGGTCTTGGTGTATCGAGTACCGACCGCAGCTCTGGCGAAGGTGATAACAGAGTGCAGTTGGTCAGTAGTCAGGGGCACAACTGGCCGAAGAACGTGCCCAGCGCAGCCTGGCTCAAGAATCAGCCGTTCGAGATTGCGTGCATGAACACCGTCACCAGTAGAATCGATCACACTCGACTTCCCCACACAAATCATAGCGTGAGAGATGTCCGCGCCGATGGCCTTACGGATCGTTTTGCTCATGGGTTCGGGCGTGGTTGTCAGTACAATATCGCCGAGCTGAATGAGGTCGGAGACGAACACCCGAGGCCTCAGATTCAATTCATTCATCTATGCCCCTGCCATATGATATTGAATCGGTTCTCGGATAGTCTTTCTCAGACGAGTATCCCACGCTCTCGAGTCGCAGCACTGGGCATCAGGAATCACAACCTCAAAAATAGATTGTGAACCTGATTAGAAATTGCGGTCGCTTCCCCGACGTAGGGAGGCGACCGCACTGGCCACGCAGGTTAGGCAGGCTCAATATAAGTTGTTCTAAGTAGCCAGAACTGTATCAGCGAATACGCGCAGCCATCAATCTGACATTAGCGGTTGGGAGTTAGCGACGTTCGTTTGTCAACTAGCAATCTACTCACTTGAGCTCATTCCCTTGGCTATCGGGATAGCGTTCAAAAGATTGTGCTGGGGTGGCGAAAGCTAGACGAAAATCACCCCCATCGTCAGCGTTTGGCTAAACCTCTCAAAGGAGTTCTCTCGATGCAGCGTCTTCACCTGCCAAAGATAGAACGAGCGCAACGTGCCCTCAGGCAAGTCAGGTCCTTCCCGGTAGCCCGTGCCTCGCGACGTCAGTGCAGTACCGCAGTTACCACCGAACTCCATCGGACGCGCAGCTCCCCAGCCCGCGTTCCAATAACAAAGGTCCGCTACGACTTGCTCGTCCACCTTGATCTCCAACTGCCCGTCACGAGGAGTGAGTTCGGCTTGGTTAAAGCCTGGGAGCGCTGGAAGGAATAGACGACCGGGGTATAGGTCGTGCTGAAGATAGCCTATACGGTCAAAATCGAGCGGCACTGCAAGCGGCCAGGCCTTGCATCGTCCCTCCATCAGTCCACCAAGATGGGGAAGCGCCAGGAGGGTAGTCGTACTCAGTGGCTCTGGAGCTGCACTGCGAAGCGTCCCCCCGTGGAGCCAGAAATTATCTAAATGTGCAGCCAAGTCCGCATCGGCGATGCTGCTGCCCGGTGCTTGCAACCATCGAACGATCGAAACCTCCACACACCGCTCCATCGACATCACGACTGGCGAACTGAGCGCGATCAACTCGTTACCCTGATGCGCTGTTTGTGCACGGTCAATCAGGGCTCGCAAGGATGTTTCGATTGCCTTGGTATCGCCGTCAAAGTCAGTTATCGCAGGAAACCAAACCGGGCGCTGAGGTCTGAGCATGGCCAGGGTCGGATGGACGGGCAATGCCAGAAGTGCCCTTTCTTCCGCGCGATTCATTGGCATTGCCCAGAACTCCACAGCAACTGCCAGCGTGCGAAGGTATGCGGAGATGGCGCGAAGGGCAGCGCGCGAGGATATCTGCCCGACAAATCCATCGCCCAGGGGGCGCGAGAAGTGCCAGGGGTCTCCTGGTAGTGGGGCGTCTGGGTAGGCGGAAAAATTAGCCGTCCATTCAAAGGCCATCTGGCGTACAAAAGGTAGCCTAGTGTGGCTCTCGAGCTCGCCCATGGAGGTCCGAAAAATCCGGGAGAGATCTGAGCCTTGCACGCCGTCAAAGTCCTGAGGGGGCTCGAACTCCTTGGGCACCTCCTCTAGTTCTTCGTCTCCTTCGGCCAACATACTAAAGCTATCTAAAAACAGGTCCGAAAGGATGGATGACCTCGGGATGCTCTCCGCCAACTTGGGAGTGGGTGAATGGCCGTAGGTGTTTGCCGCCATCCAGAATATGCACAGAACCTCAACTACTTCAGCCTCTAGCTTGCGTGTACTCAGCAGTTGGAGTAGCGCGGACTCGGTTTCGTACATCGAACTTGGCTCATTTAGTCGCGATGCCAGCTCCTGCATGGTCCACCACCTTACAGATGTCGATGGCCAACCAAGCCGGGTAATGAGTATACGAAGCTCGTCCATCAACCTTCCGATCCCATAGAGAAATTCAACTCCGTCGACCAGCGCGGCCGCTTCAGTGGTAGGGTGCGGGTATCTTCAATGACGCAGTTGACCATAGTCTCGGCGAACCTCACGGCCTCCGGGATACGCTTTTGGCGCACATAGAAGTAGACCATCAATTCCGTGGGCGCAAGACGTGGCAGTTCGGGGTTGCCAAACATGCCGTAAGTTGTGGCAGCCACGAATTCATCGCAGCGTTGGGGATAGTGCTTGGCTACCAAATCAAGTCTGCTGCAAGTCTTCTCCTCTCTCTCCATAAATCCGACCCAGGCACCGTTATGGATGTGCGCTTGGACGAGGTATTTCCATGCTGCCTTTGTACCACTCAGCTTGCGTCTCGTTTGAAATGCCAAGTCAGACAGCTCCAATACACCCTGGTGCCTGCCATCTCCCGAGAGAAGCAAGTTGTCGAGTGCCGCAAGAAGCCGCTTTCCTTGTCCAGCCTTTTCCCAGTGTTGATACCAAGCGCGAGAAAGCGTCAATTTCTCGTTGTAGCTGGTTGATAGGCTGTCGAGCAAGTCGCCGAATTGTTCCGGTGAATAGGTAGTTATATCTCCCGTGTACGGTTTGCTCTCGCTATCGCTGCCAGGATGTTCCTTTCTCTGCAGCAGCCCGATGTCCCAGCCTACGTGCTCCCGAAGTACGCGAAGTCGCTCCGCGGCACTTGTGCTGCCTTCTCGTGCAATTCGATTCAGCGCGTCATGGATCTCCGGATGCAGTCCGGTTCGCATCAACGCATCAAGAGGCCAACCATCCCTGACGCCCTGCTCCACATATTCCCGAAGACTGTCTTCCGCCTGTGACCAGTCGCCTGCGTGCGTATGCTCCTCGTACTTGGTCACCAAAGATGACGGGTTCAGCTTTGCAAGCAGCCTGTCGGCGGCCGCCAGAACATGTCTAGTGCCCTTTCCATCGGTGTAATCCAGGACGTGGTGGACCTGCGGTGCGATAAGGCTGAGCAACCGACGAGCGTCATCCGGCGCGACATCGACTAAGTAGCCGATAGCGTCGACCGTGTTGTTAAGCGTAGGGTCCTTGCGATGCGCATATCCGGTTGTCAGCTCCCACGTCTGCTTGCACAACTCGCGAGCACTGGTGCTCAACCCATGGGCTAAGGCAATGGCACAGAGCTCGAGTGGCGTCTGTAGATGTACGCTGGTTTCCTGGCGGATCTCAGCATCAAGCAGGGCACGCTGGGAATGGACAAACGCCGTCGCCGCATCGTTGCTCATCTTCGTCAATAATCCGGCCGCGTACTGGTTGCGGAAAGACGTGCCGTCAAACCAAGCCTGCCGCCCCGCTGCTGCCATAGTTTCTTCGGTCAGGACCACGGCGTCGAAGTGGTCCAGCAGAATGCTGCCCAGACGGATATCGCAGGCAATACGATGCAGCGCGCTACGGAAATCCTCGGTCGCGGAATTCACGTCATGGCTTTGTCTGAAACGCTTGATCTCCACCGTTTTGAGTAACTCGAACAGCTTATGAAAGTCTACGAATTCACCCTTCCACCAATGCTGCGCTACCTGCGCCGCAGCGATAGAGAGCGCATTGAGGAAGACGGTGATGTTCTTTCTCTCTTCGTAGACGGGGGCACGCACGAACTCAAAAGCGGTCTGACCTTCCGCAGCCATGCACAGGCTCAGTTGAACGGCGCTGAAAAACCAGTGGTGTGCGAGTGTCGCAAGGTCTTCTTTGCGCTCATAGTAGTTACCTTTCAGCCACTCAACGGGGATAGGCCCATTCAACGGCTTGGATGTCCGCGTGCAAGCGGCCTCTACGGCAGCGACGAAGGGGGTTCGACCAAGCTCGTGGAAGTCATCGCGCTCAGCGATGCTCACTCCGGCGGCTGCCGCCGCGCGTACGCACGCGTCGCTGATGATGTTCTTGCTTTCACCAGGAGCAAGTGAAGCAGCGACCTCCATCAGGTCATCCAAATTACCTTCCTCAACCAGCAACTGGACTCGTGACAGCCAAACGAACGAACCGTTTTCGGAAACTAGCCGGGCCAATGCTGTCGGAGTTGCGCCAATGGCACCAAGACGCGCGAATGCGTCGATGAGGAACTGGAACTCATCTGAGCCGGCGCTCGACGAGTACCTGCTGGAGAAGCGGTTCATGCCTTTGAACCGACGAAACGCCTCTTCACCGCACGCTTTGGCCAGGATCTCGTCGCCCCGAGCATGCAAGGCCAAACCAAGCGCGGTGAGCCGCAAGATGTCAGCCTCATGTCTAGAGGCCACAGCCTCTCGCAGTACGCCCTCCTCTTCGGTCAGAGTCAATGTGTACGAGATCAGTCTAGCGACGTCTTCGTTCTGCATCTGGTACTGACTGCCACCAACCATCCGAGCCTTGAGGTGGTCTATTCGATAGGCTTCACTGAATTCGTTGGTGTCCAGCGCTGCAACCAGAGCATCGGACAGCAACGTATTGAAGAGCGAGTCTGGATAACCCTCCTCCAGGCGGAGCATGATCCAATCGCGGGTGAGGCCGGCGATGAGATTCTTGGGATTACCCAGCTTTGCCTGTACCGTCCAGAGCCAGTTCACGCGTAGCGAGGTGGGCGCAGTACTCTCCAGCCAACTTGCCACGGCAGGCAACAGTTCGTTGACACGTTCGGCGTAGCCTGCAGTTGCACGCACGAAGACGGCCAAACTCTCGTGGAAAACCTTCAGGCCAGCCGCCGAAGAGTGAAGCAGATGCTCTACTTTTGCGACGTCTGGCCCGGCCGTGCCGACTTTATCGGCGATCTCTCCGAACGCAGTCCTTGGCCAGAAGAAGGAGAAGGCACATACGAGCCGCAGCGTGTCCTTAAGACTTGGAAGCAGGCTTTCCCAAAGCGACGCATAGTAGAACTTTGCATCCTTGCTCAAGTCTCCCTTCAGTTGCTCAACATCCCACTTCGACAAGCTGGCACCGGTATATTCAAGCTCCGCGGCAGCATAGATGACGTGCAAAGGATGGCCGTTGGTCTTCGTGCGTAGCGCGGTTGCGGCGTCCTGCAGTTGCTTTTCTGCCTCATCCTCGCCCTCGAAACCAGTCTTAAACCTACCTTCCTGAAACGCCTTGCGCAAATAGGACAGGACTGCATTCTCTGACATGGCCGGCAGCGTCCGCCACTCAGCCTTGGGCGCAAAAGCAAGCAGGTCGGTCGGCAACTGAGCGTCGTTCACAGGTTGGGTGCCAACGAGCAGCACCATGTTGTCCGGACATGGAATCACCTGAGAAAACACATCATCCAACGGCCGCTTGTCCTCAGCGTTAATGCGCCAGACGTGGTCCAATCCGTCCAGGACAAAAACGAATGGTTTGGCCAGTTTCTTGTAGTGGGAAGCACACGCTTCGAGGACAGAGCGTAAGTCACCAGCTGGCGCCTGAACATCAGGATGAAACTGTTTAACCTGCGTTTCGATGGACTGCGCAACAACGTAGCTGTTCACCCGGTCGCTCCCCCGCTCCGTCGTTGAGAGGAAGTAGTGGTGTCGGACCGTGGGAATGTCCCGCTCGGCGAGAGTGTCGCAGAGCGCGCTCAGGTACGTGCTCTTACCACGGCCTGGCGGGCCTGTGAGCACGATCGCGCTCCCTGTAGC